>Ga0157379_10001675_pt1 | contig 18320 bp, 17 predicted proteins | sample S25metaG_FD_121802 | JGI IMG/M metagenome (GOLD analysis project Ga0157379, IMG submission 121802) | Switchgrass rhizosphere microbial communities from Kellogg Biological Station, Michigan, USA - S2-5 metaG | ecosystem: Host-associated > Plants > Roots > Rhizosphere > Soil | place: USA... | reverse complement strand
TCCCTGCACACCCCGCTCGGCGAGGACGGCGACAGCGAGTTCGGCGACCTGATCGAGGACTCCGAGGCGATCCAGCCGGGCGAGGCGGTCAGCTTCACCCTGCTCCAGGAGCAGCTGCACTCGGTGCTGGACACGCTGTCCGAGCGCGAGGCCGGCGTGGTCTCGATGCGGTTCGGGCTGACCGACGGCCAGCCCAAGACCCTGGACGAGATCGGCAAGGTCTACGGCGTGACCCGGGAGCGGATCCGCCAGATCGAGTCCAAGACCATGTCCAAGCTCCGCCACCCGTCCCGGTCTCAGGTCCTGCGGGACTACCTGGACTGACCGCACGGCAAACGGGACCGGGCGGCCGCCCCCTGCGGGGCAGCCGCCCGGTCCCGTCTTCCGGCAAAAGGAAACCCGCTAGCAGCCTGGCTGCTAGCGGGTCCTGGTGGGGCTATCGCTTACCGGCCGCCAGCAGCGCTCAGCCGGTCTGTCTCGTCCTGGATATCGACAGCGACCTTGGCCAGCGCCGCGGCGTGCTGCCGGTTGTGATGCGCGCAGAACAGCAGCTCCGCGTCACCCTGGAGTACGACACGGACATAGGCCTGGGCGCCGCACCGGTCACACAGGTCCATGGCGTTGAGCGGCTTGGGTGGGGCTATCGCTCCGGTCATGTCGCCTCCTCGCCTGTGCCCTCCGGCTCCGCCGGCAGGGCCACCGAACGTTGCTTACACCGCATCACAACACATACCCCGAAGGGGAGCTTCCCCAGGCGGGGGTTTGTACGCCACGAGCGAACACCCTCGCAGCGGCGGGTTTTCCGGCCCCCGCGGCGGTCGCCAGCGGGCAGAATGAGCCGTTCCCCGGATCTGTCCTGGCTGGTCAGCGCGGGCGCCCCGGCCGGCCCCGGCCGGCCCGGTGCATGTTGCCCCAGGTCGCCGGGTATGTGGCGGCGTGGTTGCGCCAGGCTGACAGAGCCGGCCGTTACCCTTCCTTCAGAGCCAAACCGGGGCCGGCTGGCTCGCCAGCAAGCACTGCCCTCTGGAGTCAGGAGATCTGCAGGTGACCGTCGTGAGTTCCGCGCCCGCCCGGCGAGCCGCCCCCTCCGATGGCTACACCGCGCGCCATCTGACCGTGCTCGAGGGCCTGGAGGCGGTCCGCAAGCGCCCCGGCATGTACATCGGGTCCACCGACGGCCGCGGCATGGCCCACTGCCTCTGGGAGATCATCGATAACGCGGTCGACGAGGCGCTGGGCGGCCACGGCGACGAGATCGACGTCGTGCTGCACCCGGACGGGTCCGCCGAGGTCCACGACCATGGCCGCGGCATCCCGGTGGACATCGAGCCGAAGACCGGGCTGAGCGGCGTCGAGCTGGTGATGACCCGGCTGCACGCGGGCGGCAAGTTCGGCGGCGGGTCCTACACCGCCTCCGGCGGCCTGCACGGCGTGGGCGCCTCGGTGGTCAACGCGCTGGCCGCCCGGATGGACGTGGCCGTGGACCGGGGCGGGCACGAGTGGGTGGCCAGCTTCCGCCGCGGGGTCCCCGGCGAGTTCGCCGGCGACGGCCCCGACGCGCCGTTCGTCGCCGGGCCCGGCCTGCGCAAGGTGCGCCGCGTGGCCAGGACGCTGACCGGCACCCGGATCCGGTTCTGGCCGGACCGGCAGATCTTCGTGGCCGACTCGCAGTGGTCCTTCGACAGCATCACCCAGCGCGCCCGGCAGACCGCCTACCTGGTGCCCGGCCTGGCCATCCGGGTCCGCGACGACCGCCCTCCGGCGCTGGCCCTGGTCCGTGCCGGCGGCGACGACGACTCGGGGGAGAGGCCCGCGGCCGGCCCGCAGGAGGCGACGTTCCGGTTCGAGGGCGGGATCAGCGAGTTCTGCGAGCACCTGTCGTCCGGCACCCCGGTGTCCGATGTCATCCGCCTGGCCGGGGCGGGCCAGTTCACCGAGACCGTGCCGGTCCTCGACGACCAGGGCCACCTGACGCCCACCGAGGTGGAGCGCGAGCTTACCGTCGACGTGGCGCTGTGCTGGGACTCCGGGTACGACACCGTGACCCGCTCGTTCGTCAACGTCATTGCCACCCCCAAGGGCGGCACCCATCTGACCGGCTTCGACCGGGCCCTGGTCCGCACGCTGAACGAGCAGCTCCGGGCCACCAGGCTGGTCAAGGCCGACGAGGAAGCGGTCACCAAGGACGACGTGACCGAGGGCCTGACCGCGGTCGTCGCCGTACGGCTGCCCGAGCCGCAGTTCGAGGGCCAGACCAAGGAGGTGCTCGGCACCCCGGCCGCGACCAGGATCGTCCAGCAGGTCGTCAGCGCTGAGCTGAAGGAGTTCTTCGAATCCCGCGGCAAGGTGGCGAAGGCACAGGCCCGGGCCGTCCTCGAGAAGGTCGCCACCGCCGCCCGCACCAGGATCGCGGCCCGCGAGCACCGCGAGAACCAGCGCCGCAAGTCGGCCCTGGCCAGCTCGGCCCTCCCGGCCAAGCTGGCCGACTGCCGGTCCGCCGACGACCGCAGCGAGCTGTTCATCGTCGAGGGCGACTCCGCGCTGGGCACCGCCAAGCTGGCCCGCAACTCCGAGTTCCAGGCCCTGCTGCCGATCCGCGGCAAGATCCTCAACGTGCAGAAGGCGTCCCTCTCGGACATGCTGAAGAACGCCGAGTGCGCCGCCATCATCCAGGTCATCGGCGCCGGCTCAGGTGGCGCGTTCGACCTCGACGCGGCCCGCTACCAGCGGGTCATCTTCATGGCCGACGCCGACGTCGACGGCGCCCACATCCGCTGCCTGCTGCTCACCCTGTTCCACCGCTACATGCGGCCGATGGTCGAGGCCGGCCGGGTGTTCGCCGCGGTCCCGCCGCTGCACCGGGTCAAGCTGCTCAGCCCGAAGAAGAACCAGTCCCGGTACGTCTACACCTACTCCGACGCCGAGCTGCACCGCACCCTGCTGGAGCTGGAGCGCAAGGGCCAGCGCTGGGAGGAGCCCCCGCAGCGGTACAAGGGCCTGGGCGAGATGGACGCCGTCCAGCTGGCCGAGACCACGATGGACCCGCGTCACCGCACCCTGCGCCGGATCCGCATCGGCGATACCGCCGCCGCGTCCGGCATCTTCGACCTGCTCATGGGCAGCGAGGTCGGCCCCCGCCGCGACTTCATCGTCAGCGGCGCCACCGAGCTCGACCCCAGCCGGATCGACATCTAAGACCCCCGCCCACCGGGGCCTGGCGATGGCCACGGGCGCCGGCACCGGCAGGGGCCAGCGGTCCCGCCCCAGCAGGCGGCGCCAGTGCGCCGGTAACGGCGCGGCTCGCAACGGCGCATGACCCCGCCGGGGTCCCGGCGGCGCGGCCGTAGGCGGGCGGCGCCAGTTCGCCGATGGCGGCTCGCCCGCGAGGCGCATGCCCCGGTCACGGCCGGCCGGGTGAGTGGGTTCTGTGCTGCGAGGGGCCCGTGCGGTTCTGCTCGCCGGGTGGGGCCGGTCGGGGGGCGGAGAGAGGCAGGCGGATACTGATCAAGGACTGGCCCCCTCGACGGAAGGACCCCCGGTGGCTAAGAACCTGCTGCTGCACGGCGCCGCGCTGGCCGACGGAACCGGACCGGAGCTGCAGACTTCGGTCAGTGTCCTGGTGGCGGGGGGCGAGGTGGCCGGGATCTTCCACGGGGAGGTGCCCACGGAAGCCTGGGATTCCGCCGAGGTGATCGACGCCAGCGGGGCCACGATCGTGCCGTCGTTCGTGGACTGCCACAGCCATCTGACCCTGCCGGGCGGGGCGCACTGGATCGATCGTGGCGCCGACCCGACCGCCGAGCTGGAGAAGGCCGCGGAGCGCAACGCGGCGCTGCTGGTCGCGTCCGGGGTCCGGTGGGTCAGGGACGTCGGCTCACCGCGGCGGGCGGACACCCCGGACGGGCGGGAGCGGGCCCTCGCGCTGTCCCTGCGCGACCAGTGGCAGGGCCGGCCGGGCTTCCCCTACATCCGCGCCGCGGGCACCTGGCTGACCAAGGCCGGCAGCCTGCCCGCCGGGCTGGCGGTCGAGGCAGCCGACGCGGACGCGCTGCTGACCGCCGCGCTCGGCCAGCTGGACGACGGCGCCGACCTGATCAAGCTCTACCTGGACGGCCCGGACGCCGGCGTGGCCCCGTGGAGCGCCGACGAGGTCCGGCGGGTGGTGGACGCGGTGCACGCCCGCGGCGCGACCGTGGCCGCGCACGGCACCGGCCTGGCCAACTGCAAGCTGGCCGCGGAGTCCGCGGTGGACACGCTGGAGCACGGGTTCACCATCGACGCCGACGTGGCCCGGCTGCTGGCGGAGAACCGGGTCACCGTGGTCTCCACCCTGTCCGTGCTGCGGTCCTGGCAGGGTTTTGCGACCACCACCACCGTCGACCGGTTCACCACCGGGGACGGCGTCAAGCGCACCGCGGAGCTGCGGGAGACCGCCGAGGCCAGCGTCAGGGCCGCGCACGCCGCGGGCGTGCCGATCGCCGCGGGCAGCGATTTCGGCGGCGGCTCCGTCCGCGCCGGGCACCTGGCCTGGGAGGTGGAGTGCCTGGTGGACGCCGGCCTGGAGCCCTGGGAGGCGCTTGGCGCGGCCACCTGGCGCGGCGGGGACGTGCTCGGCGACGCCCGGGCCGGCCGGATCGCGGTCGGCGACCCGGCTCACTTCACCGTGGTCCACGGCGACCCGCTGACCGAACCAGCCGCCCTCTGGCGCGTCTGGCACGTCCAGTAGGCGCGCAGGCAGGACTAGCTGCTCACCCTGGTAAGGAACAGCCAGGCGTTGACCACGCCGCCCAGGAGACTCGCCACCGCGGCGGGGATCAGCCAGTACAAGCCACCGCCGGACTTCAGGAGGAAGGTGAGCCCGGCCACGCCGACCAGCACGGCGGAGATCGTGTTGGGGGAGAACCTCTCGATGTAGCGGGCCACGCCCTGATCGGTGCTGTGACCGGCGCGCCGGTCCAGGATGAACAGGGCCGCGCCCGAGACCACGGCCACGGCCAGCAGACCCGCGCCCAGGGCGCCCGGTGGCTGAGGAGCCACCAGCAGCACCGCGGTGAGCACGGAGATCATGAACAGCACCAGGGTCTGAGCGGCCCGGGAGCGGAGGCTGCGTGACGCGGCCAGCGCTTCACCTTTGACCGACAGCGCGACGAACAGCAGGCCGGTCAGCGCACCGGCCACGGCAGCGAGGGCCCCGCCGAAGCTGAGCCACGCTGCGGTCGTGTACCCCACCGAGGGCTACCTCCCAGGTCTCAGGCGGGCGGGGCTGAGCCTCCTATGGCGGCCAGGGGCTGGGTGATGCGCTCGCCGGAGCCGTCACGGCGGCCAGCCGGCGGACCGAGCTCGACCGGGGTGCCGGCGTCGGTGGCGCCCCGCGCCGGGCCCGGCCCGGCCCAGGCCAGGACCAGCGCGTCCTCGCCCTTGAGGAAGCGGTGGCACCGGACGCCGCCGGTGGCCCGGCCCTTGGGCGGGAACTCCGCGTAGGCCGACACCTTAACCGTGGCCGCCGTGGTGCCGGGCAGCGCCCCGGACCGGCCCGCGACCGTGACCACCTCGGCCGTGGAGTCACCCGGGTCGACAGCGCCGAACCAGACCACGCTGGCCCGCGCCGCCAGCCGGATGCCGGCCATGCCGCCGGCCGCCCGGCCCTGCGGCCGCACCGAGGCGGCGCCGAACCGCAGCAGCTGCGCGTCGCTGGTGATGAACACCAGGTCCTGAGCGTCGCTGACCAGCTGAACCGCGCCGACCACCCGGTCGCCGTCCTTCAGCGCGATCACCTCGAAGTCGCTGGCGCTGCCCGGGTAGTCCGGCGCCACCCGCTTGACCACCCCGGCCGCGGTGCCCAGCGCCAGGCCGGCCCCGGCCTCGTCGGCCGCGACGATGGCCACCACGGTCTCGCCCGGCTCGGTGCCGACGAACTCGCCGATCGGCGCGCCGCCGGCCAGGCCGGGCGAGTGCGCGCTGGGCGGCAGGGCGGGCAGTTCGAGCACGCTGAGCCGGATCAGCCGGCCCAGCGAGGTGACCACGCCGACGGTGCCGCGCGCGGTGGCCGGCACGGCCGACACGATCGCATCGTGCGCGGACCGGGGACCGGCCTCGGCGGGGCCGCCCTGGGCTCCGGCGCCCGCGGGAAGATGCCGTACAGCATCAGAATCATCAGCGAAGAGTGTGCCTGCCGCAGCGTCGTCGGCGGCAGTAGCCGGCGTAGCCGCGGTCCTGGCCAGCAGGCCAGCCGAGGACAGCAGCACGGTGCAGGGGTCGTCGGCCACTTCCAGGGGCACGGTCGCGGACTTGGCCGTCGTGGCGCCGGTGCCCTCCAGGAGAACCGTGCGGCGCGGCGTGCCGAACCGCTTGGCCACGTCGGCCAGCTCGGACGAGACCAGCTCGCGCAGCGCGGCCTCGGACTCCAGGATCGCGGTCAGCTCGGCGATCTCGGCCCGCAGCTGCCCGCCCTCGCGCTCCAGCTCGAGCTTGTCGTACTTGGTCAGCCGGCGCAGCGGAGTGTCGAGGATGTACTGGGCCTGGACCTGGGACAGGTCGAACACCGACATCAGCCGCTCGCGCGCGGCGGCCGCGTCGTCGCTGGTGCGGATGACCTGGATGACCTCGTCGATGTTCAGCAGCGCGATGATCAGGCCGTCGATCAGGTGCAGCCGGTCCTGGCGGCGGGTGCGGCGGAACTCGGTCCGGCGGCGGACCACGTCGATCCGGTGGTCGACGTAGATCTGCAGCAGCTCGCGCAGGCCGAGCAGCCGCGGCTGCCCGTCCACCAGCGCGACGTTGTTGATGCCGAACGTCTCTTCCATCGGCGTCAGCCGGTACAGCTCGTCCAGCACCGCCTCGGGCACGAACCCGCTGCGAAGCTCGATGACCAGCTGCAGCCCGTGGTGCCGGTCGGTGAGGTCCTTCAGGTCCGCGATCCCGTTCAGCTTCTTGGCCTGGACCAGGTCCTTGATCCGGGACATCACCTTCTCCGGCCCGACCCCGTAGGGCAGCTCGGTGATCACCAGGCCCGTCTTGCGGGGGGTGAGCTTCTCCACCCGCGCGGTGGCCCGGGTGCGGAAGATACCCCGCCCGCTGGCGTACGCGTCGCGGATCCCGTCCAGGCCGACGATCTTGCCGCCGGTGGGCAGGTCCGGGCCGGGCACGAAGCGCATCAGCGCGTCCAGGTCCGCGGCCGGGTGCCGGATCAGGTGCCGGGCAGCGGCGATGACCTCGCCCAGGTTGTGCGGGGCCATGCTGGTGGCCATCCCGACCGCGATCCCGGCCGCGCCGTTGACCAGCAGGTTCGGCAGGCCCGCGGGGAGCACGTCGGGCTGCCGCTCGGTGCCGTCGTAGTTCGGCACGAACTCGACCGTGTCCTCGTCCAGCGAGGCGGTCATCTCCAGGGCCGCCGCGGCCAGCCGGGCCTCGGTGTACCGCATGGCGGCGGGGGCGTCGTCGAGCGAGCCGAAGTTGCCGTGCCCGTCGATCAGCGGCAGCCGCATCGCGGACGGCTGCGCCATCCGGACCAGCGCGTCGTAGATGGCCGTGTCGCCGTGCGGGTGCAGCCGCCCCATCACCTCGCCGACCACGCGGGCGCACTTGACGTGCGGGCGGTCGGGCCGCAGGCCCATCTGGTTCATCTGGTAGAGGATCCGGCGCTGCACCGGCTTGAGGCCGTCGCGCGCGTCCGGCAGGGCGCGCTGGTAGATGACCGAGTAGGCGTACTCGAGGTAGCTGCCCCGCATCTCCTCGGTCACATCGATGTCGACGATGTTTTCCTCGAAGTCCTCGGGCGGCGGGGTTGTCGTGGTGCGTCTGGCCATGACCGATATTGTGCCGTCACCTACTGACGTGCGGGCCCGCGCCGCGCGGCTCAGCTGACCGAGAAACCGCCGTCCACGCAGATCATCTGCCCGGTCACGTACCCGCTGGCCGGGCTGGCCAGCAGCACCGCGGCCCCGGCGAAGTCCGCGGGGAGCCCGTTACGGCCGACGTGGGTCCTGGCGGCGTACGCGGCCACCCGGACCGGGTCGGCGGACACCTCGGCGGTCAGCGGGGTGATCACGAACCCCGGGGCCAGCGCGTTGGCGCACACCCCGTGCGGCGCCCACGCCTCGGACTGGGATCGTGTCAGCGCGGCCAGGCCGCCCTTGGACGCGCCGTACCCGCCGCTGTTGCCGAACGCCCGGTGGGCCTGCTGGCTGGTGATGTTGATGATCCGGCCCCAGCCGCGGGCGGCCATCCGCGGCCCGAACGCCTGGCCGAGCAGGAACGGCGCGGTCAGGTTGGCCTCGATGGTCTGGTCCCAGGAGGCGGTGGTCTGCTCGCCCAGCGGCGGCCGCAGGTTGACCGCGGCCGCGCTGACGAGGATGTCCGGCTCGCCGAACCGGGCGGTGACCTCGCCCGCGGCGGCGGTGAGCGCGGCCCGGTCCGCGGCGTCGGCGCTGACCCAGCCGGCCGCTCCCATCCGGGACGCCGCCGCTTCCAGCCGCGCCTTGTCCCGGGCCAGCAGCACGACCCGGGCGCCGGCCCCGGCCAGCGCCACCGCGATACCCTCGCCGATCCCCGAACTGCCGCCGGTGACCAGCGCCAGCCGGCCGTCCAGCGAGAACAGACTGCTGAGGTAATCGGGAACAAGGGCCACGGGCGGTGAGCCTAACGAGTGTCATACCCGCCGGCGAAGCCGGCAGGGTGAGCGGAGGTGCCGCCGGCGCTGTTTTCCCGACGAGCGATGAGGCGCGACGAAGGAGCGCCGAGGGAGCGAGGAGGGAAGGCAGCGCGGCTAAAGGGCGGCCTGGCGCGAGCCAAAATTACAGTGCGGGGCGGGCGCCGACCATGCCGAGGGCCTGGGCGGCCAGCCGGCAGCCGGCCGACAGGGCCTCGTGCGGCGGCTTCTTGTCCAGCCAGGCGGGCAGGAAGCCGGCGCAGAACGCGTCGCCCGCGCCGGTGCCGTCGATCACCCGCTCGATCGGCGGGGGAGGAACCCGGACCGGGTCAGGGCGCCCGTTGGCGTAGAACTGTGCGCCGTTCGGGCCGAGCTTGAGCACGACCTGCGGATACCAGGCGTTCAGCACGCGGGCGGCCTGCTCCGGGTCGTCCCGGCCGGTGATCGCCCGGGCCTGGGCGCCGTTCACGAACAGCAGCGTCGCGCCGTTCGTCAGCTGCAGGAATGGCTCGGCCCCGACCCGCTCGAGCGGGGCGGCGGACGCGCCGTCCACCGAGATCGACATCCCCGCCCGGCGGCCGAGGTCGAAGGCGGCCAGCGCGGCGTTCCTTGACCGCTCGTTGAGCAGCGTGTACCCGGACACGTGCAGGTGGCTGCCGGGCACGAACAGGTCCTGCGGGAGGTCGTCGGGGGACAGCGCGGAGTTCGCGCCCGGGTCGGACATCATCGTGTGGTCGCCCTTGTGGGTGACCATCACCACGCAGGTCCCGGTCGGCCGCTCGGGGTCCATCACCAGCCGGGCGTCGACGCCGTAGCCCATCAGCTCCATGTCGCGGTTGCGGCCGGCGATGTCGGCGCCGCGGCGGCCGACGAACGCCACCTCTGAGCCGTCCACGGCCAGCCAGGCCGCGATATTCGCACCGGAGCCGCCGCCGTGCATGGTCACCGTGGCCGGGGTGTCACTGCCCTTGGCCAGCGGCAGGTGAGCATGGGCGACCGTGTCCGTCATGAGGTCGCCAACGACGACAACGCGCGTCATGTGCCGCCACCACCCTTGTTCCCGGGGCTGGCCGGAAGCCCGGCGCTGCGCGCGCAGGCTCAGCCGCTAATCGTAGAACTTAACAGGTTCGCGGCGTTCCTCTCGTGCCGTTCGCGACCGGAATCCGGGTTGGGCCGTTATTACCGCCCCGCGGGCGGGCGGTTTGGCCGCCTGGTCGCGCACCGTCACCCCGGCAGCGTGATCACCCGGCCCGCCACGACCAGGACGGTTTCCTCGGATTCTGCCGCCAGCCGCTGGTTCAGCAGGCCGAGCTGGTCGCGGAACAACCGCCCGGCGGCGGTGGCGGGGATCACGCCGCTGCCCGCTTCGTCACTGACCGCGACGACCCGGCCCGGGGCCTGCCGCCACGCGCTCACGAGTCCGTCCACCGCGACGGCGACCCGGCCCGGCCATCCTGGCCGCGGCGCGGGCTGGTCCCAGCAGCCGCTCTCGTCGAGCACCGCCGTCAGCCAGGTTCCGGCCCCGTCCCAGAGGATCGCCAGGTTTCCCGGATTACGGAGGGCACGGGCCGCATCCCGGGTCTCGGCCGTCGCCCAGTGAGCGGGCCGCCGGGCCTGGTGCGCGGCGACCCGCCGGGCCCAGTCCGGGTCGGCGTCCGGGTCGGGCACGGGCCCGGTGGCCAGGTAGGTCACGGCCGGCTCGGCGGCCAGCCGCAGCTCGGCCTCGGCCGACTTGCCGGACCGGGCGCCGCCGAGGACCAGCGTGCGGGCCGGGAGCGGCGCGGGACCCGGGGCCGTCGCGGGACCTGCGGCCGGAGCCGGGGCGGGGCGCGGCGACGCCAGCCGGGTGCCGTCTGCGGGCGCGGTCGCGCCCCACAGCGCGCAGCGCCGGGCCAGCTCGGCCTCCGAGCTGATCCGGTCGTCCGTGAACCACGCGGCAACCTGCCCGTCGGGGGCGATCAGCCCGCGCCGGGCCAGCTCGCCGAGCTGGAACGGGTGCCCGGCCAGGTCGAGCAGCAGCACGCCGTAGGGCGCGGCGCCGTCCGGCGGCACCGGGACCGCGCCCGGGCCCGCGGCGGCCAGCAGCCGGCCGCCGTCCGGCGCGGTCACCTCCCAGCCGCCGGGCAGCGCGCTGACCCGGTAGCCAGGCGGCGCCCCGCCGGGCGCCGGCCCGTCCGGGCCGATTCGCAGCACGCCGTCCAGGGTGGCCACGGCGGGCCGCCGGGACCGACCGGCGGCCCGCCCGCGCCCGCAGCACGCGCACCGGCAGCCCGGCCGCGGCCAGCCCGCCGGGCCCGCCGTGCCCGCCAGCTCAACGTCCATGGCAGCGGAGTCCAGCACGCCCGCCGGCCCCGGTCAACGGCGGGGCCGGCGGGTGGTGGGCTAGTGTCGTCAGCCGGGCAGGGCCGTCCCGGGCGGGCCCGGGACCGGAACGGCACGCAGGGGAAGGATGCCGCAGTGACCTGGAGCTGGCAGCTGGAGCAGCAGGACGGAACCGTGCTGGCGTCCCGTGGCCTGCCGAAGGAGACCTTCGGCAGCCAGGGCGACGCGGAGAGCTGGATCGGGGAGCACTGGCGCAGCCTGCTGGACGCGGGCGTGGACCAGGTCACCCTGCTGGACGACGGCGAGAAGATCTACGGCCCGATGAGCCTGCACCCGGCCGGCTGACGGCTCCGCGGCGCCAGCCGGCCGCACGTGCTCAGCGGGCCTGCTCCCTGGTGTAACTCGGGGGTACGCCGAAGGCCTCGCGGTAGTACGCGGCGAACCGGCTCGAGCTGGAGAACCCCCAGCGGACCGAGACGGCGGTGACGGTCGGCCCGGCCGGCCCGCCGGCCAGCAGGTCCCGGTGTGCCCGCTCCAGCCGGACCCGGCGCAGGTAGCCGAGCGGCGTGACGCCGAGCTCACGGCGGAAGGCCAGCTGGACGGCGCGGATGCTGACGTTCGCGGCCGCGGCGATGTCCGCCGCGCTCAGGTCGGCCCCGGCGTGCTCCTCGATGAACTCGATGGCCCGGTTCAGCGTGCCGGGGCTGGCGTCGTGGCGGTCGCCCCGGGTCGGCTCGGCCGTGGCGGTGTTCGGGAAGGTGCTCAGGGCGGCGGCCGCGAGCAGCCGGGCGGTGCTGCCGGTGACCAGCGGCTGGTCCGCGGCCGCGGGGTTGCCGGCCACCAGGTCCCAGGCGAAGTCCACGGCGGACCGCAGGCGCTTGGCGGCGGCGGGCGACACGGCGGTCATGCCGGTGAACCGGACCGGGACCGGGGCGCGGTCGGGCAGCCCGTCCGCGACCTCGTCCAGCACCGACGACTCGAAGCTGACAATGCGGACACAGGCGCTCTCGGACCGCCCCCAGTACGCCTGGCCCGGCTGCTTCAGCACCGCCACGTCGCCGGGGCCCAGCACTGCCGCCTGGCCCGCGGTCTGCCGCCGGACCACGCCCGCCACGACGTAGCCGATCAGCACCCGGCTGGCCGGGGCGGCCTGGTAGTCCACCGTCATCCGAAGGTCGGTCTGGCCCAGCCGGAGCGGCCCGGCGCCCAGCCCGGTCAGCTGGATCCGGGTGGTCTTGTCCTGGGTGCTGATCCGCACCGGGCCGTAGACCCGCGTGATGAGGTCACAGGCCTCGCCGAGGTCGCTGATATCGATGCGGAATCGGTCCGGCAGGCCGCCGCCTGCCGCCCATTCGGCGCGGCCAGCAGCAGATTGCTCCTGACCGGCTGCCAGCGTGCTGGTCATGGCACTCGTCCCCCAGGGAACAGGCCGCGTTCCGGAGGCGGCGCGCCGTCGCCAGGCGAGCCCAGGGCCGCGGCTGGCTCGACAACCGATACGACCTCAGTATGCCCTGCTCACGGAGGGGGCACGCAAGAGCCGCGCGCCCCGGGGGACGTCAGGGGCGGGCGTCAGGGGCGGCGGGGCGGGCTGACGGTGCGGCCGGGGTCGGTCTGGATGACCGGGCCCAGGATGCCGTCGATCCGCTCCAGGATGTCCGCGCCGAGCTTGACCCCGGACGCGCCGGCGTTGTCCCTGACCTGCTCGGGCCTGGTGGCGCCGACGATGGCCGCGGACACGTTGGGGTTCTGCAGGGTCCACGCGATCGCCAGCTGGGCCATGCTCAGGCCGGCGTCGGCGGCGACCGGGGCCAGTTCCTGAACCCGGGTGAGGATCTCGTCGGTCAGGTAGCCGCTGATGAAGTTGGACCCGGACGGGTCGGTGGCCCGGGATCCGGCCGGCCGCTCCGCGCCCGGCTTGTACTTGCCGGCCAGCACGCCCTGGGCGATCGGCGACCAGACGATCTGGCCGATGCCCTCGCGCTCGCACAGCGGCACGACCTCAGCCTCGATGACCCGCCAGATCATGTTGTACTGCGGCTGGCTGGACACGATCCGGTCCAGGCCCATCCCGGCGGCGATCTTCAGCGCCGCGGCGATCTCCTCGGCCCGCCACTCGGACACCCCGATGTACAGCACCTTGCCCTGCCGGACCAGGTCGTCGAAGGCCCGGAGGGTCTCCTCCAGCGGCGTCTCGTGGTCGAACCTGTGCGCCTGGTACAGGTCGATGTAGTCGGTCTGCAGGCGGCGCAGCGAGGCGTGCGCGGACTCCATGATGTGCTTGCGGGACAGCCCGCGGTCGTTCACGCCAGGACCGGTCGGCCAGAACACCTTGGTGAAGATCTCGACCGACTCACGGCGCACCCCGTGCAGGGCCCGGCCAAGCACCGCCTCGGCCTTGGTGCCCGCGTACACGTCCGCGGTGTCGAAGCTGGTGATGCCCACGTCCAGGGCCGCGGCCACGCACGCCTTGGCCGCGTCCTCCTCGACCTGCGAGCCGTGCGTAATCCAGTTGCCGTAGGCGATCTCACTGACCTTCAGGCCGCTGCGGCCGAGATGACGGTGTTCCATGCCGCTGACCTTAACGGCCATCCCAGCACAGGCCAGAGCCAGGCCGGCCGCGCACCCGCCGACCGCTCGCTCAGACCTGGTCGCCGGCCTTGACCCGCGGCTTGGGGTTGCGCAGCGCGCGGATCTGCATGGCGCGCAGCGCGGAGTACACGGTCAGGCCCTTGGTCCGCTCGCCGGGGAACCGCTGCGCGGCCAGCTTGCGCACGTGGCGGCCGAGGAACATCGCCTCGATCAGCATGACGAAGATCACGGCGAGCACGACGTAGTCCACGATCGTGCGCAGCTGCGGTATGAACAGCAGCACCACCAGCGCGCCGACGATGTACATGTAGTACTCGCTGACCCGGCGGCGGGAGTCGACGACGTCCCTGGCCAGCGCGCGGACCGGGCCGCGGTCCTTGGCCGGCAGGGCCCAGTTCTCGCCGCGCCGCATGGCGTCGTACCGCTTGGTCCGCTCGGCCCGGCTCTGGGTGCGGGACTGGGCCACCGCGGCCTTACGGTCGGCCGGTGCCGAGTAGGGCTGCCGGCGGCGCTTCTCCGCCTCGCTGCGCTTGGGCGTGGGCCGGCCCTTGGCCGCGCTCACGTTGCGGGGGACGGCCCCGGGTTCCGCGTCCTCGCCATTATCCGCCTGGTCAGCCGGGTCAGCCGCCGGTACGTCGGCGAGCTGCTCGCTACGTCGCTTGAACACGCCCACAGCCTACCGGGACAGTGCGTTGCGGAGACTAGGCTCGGCAGTGCAGAAATGGGCGCTCTGCCCGGCCGGGGCCGGGCCGCAGTCTGCTGGATGACGCTTGCCAGCGCCACGCGTAGGCTGTGACCCAGACCACTGGCCGGTAATGTCCGCGGTCGTGCAGCAAGCCCGGAGTCGCGGCGCAGACCGCGCTGCGCGTCAGCGGTCTCACAATTGACGAAGGGGATGGTCGCGCCTATGAGCGTGATGAAGCGGGTCACGATGATCTTCCGGGCCAAGGCCGACAAGGCCCTGGACAAGATGGAAGATCCACGGGAGACCCTGGACTACTCCTATAAGCAGCAGCTCGAGCTGCTGCAGAAGGTCCGCCGCGGGGTGGCGGACGTAGCAACCTCGCGCAAGCGCCTGGAGCTGCAGATGAACCAGCTCCAGCAGTCCCAGAACCGGCTGGACAAGCAGGCCAGGGACGCGCTGTCGGCGGGCCGGGAGGACCTCGCCCGTGAGGCCCTCACCCGCAAGTCCGGCATCAGCACCCAGCTCGCTGACCTGGAGACGCAGTACACCAATCTGCAGGGCGAAGAAGAGAAGCTGACCCTGGCTTCGCAGCGGCTGCAGGCCAAGGTGGACTCGTTCCGCACCAGGAAGGAGACCATCAAGGCGACCTACACCGCGGCCGAGGCGCAGACCCGGATCAACGAGGCGTTCACCGGCATCTCCGAGGAGATGGGCGACGTCGGCCTGGCCATCCAGCGAGCCGAGGACAAGACCGAGCAGATGAAGGCCCGGGCCGGCGCGATCGACGAGCTGATGGCGTCGGGCGCGCTGGACGACGTGGTTTCCGGCTCGCGCGACGACATCCAGGCCGAGCTGGACCGGATGGGCAGCAACCGGGACGTCGACCTCGAGCTGGAGCGGATGAAGGCCGAGCTGACCGGGGGCGACGCGCCCAAGGAGCTGGAGGGCTCCGCGGGCCAGGCCGGCGCCGCGCCCGCCGGTGCGCAGCCCGCCGAGCAGCCGCAGGCAGGTGACGGCGCATGATCGTGCGCATCCTGGGGCAGGGTCAGCTGGCTATTGACCCTGCCGCCACGGACGAGCTGAACGCGCTGGACGCCAAGGTCGAGGCGGCCGTCAACGGCAGCGACGAGGAGGCCTTCAGGACCGCGTTCTGCGCTCTGCTGGGCCGGATCCGTGAGCTCGGCAAGCCGCTCGACGACGCCGCGCTGGAGCCGTCCGACCTGATCCTGCCGGACGAGGACGCCACCATCGAGGACGTCCGCAAGCTGCTCTCGGACGACGGGCTGATCCCCGGCTGAAGGCCCGCTGAGCGTCGGCTGGCAGGTTCCTGAGGACCTGTCAGCACGGGAACGTGTGCCGCCCGCCCGACGTTGACTCAGGTAGGCCAGCCAGACCTGGCTGGCCAGCCGGCGGGCCGCACGGGGCGGTCCGCCCGGTGCGCTTCAATGGTTTGACGGGGCCGCCGCAAGCGGCCCGGACGGGAAACGGAGGCGCCGCAATGGCGCGCACCCGATACGCCACCGACCGGGGGCTGATCGCGCGGATGGGCGTGACCATGTTCCTCATCGGGCTGGTCTTCGTCGCCTTCATCGCCGCGCTGGTGTACCTGCTCGGTGCGTTCTCCAATATCAGCACCGGCGGGATCGTGTTCCTGGCCGTGGCGGCGGCGCTGGCGGTGAGCCTGGGCTCCTACTTCTGGTCGGACAAGATCGCGCTGTCCACGTCCGGTGCCCGGCTGGTCACCCCGCAGGACGGGCCCCAGGCCGCGGAGCTGCACGGGATCATCGACCGGCTGTGCGCGCTCGCCGACATGCCCAAGCCGCGGGTGGCGATCGCGCCGACCGACATGCCCAACGCGTTCGCCACCGGCCGCAACAGCAAGGTCGCGGTGGTCTGCGCCACCGAGGGCCTGCTGCGCCGGCTCGAGCCCGAGGAAGTCGAGGGCGTGCTGGCGCACGAGATGTCGCACGTGGCGCACAAGGACGTCGCGGTGATGACGATCGCGTCGTTCCTCGGCATCATCGCCGCCCTGGTCGTCCGGTTCGCGTTCTACTCCGAGCTGTTCGGCGGTGACCGCCGCGGCAACAACAACGGCAACAACCAGAGCGCGCTGCCGGTGATCCTCGTCGTGATGGTGGTCGGCATGGTCGTGTACGCGATCAGCTTCCTGCTCATCCGGATGCTGTCGCGCTACCGGGAGCTGGCCGCGGACCGGTCCGGGGCGCTGCTCACCGGCAAGCCCTCGGCGCTGGCCAGCGCGCTGCAGAAGGTCACCGGGGACATGGCCCGCATCCCGACCAGGGACCTGCGGGCCGCGGAGCCGCTGAACGCGTTCTACTTCGCGCCCGCGTTCGCCAAGCGCGGCGCGATGGTCACGCTGTCCGGGCTGTTCTCCACGCACCCGTCGCTGGAGCGGCGGCTGGAGGAGCTGGCCAAGATCTCCCGGCAGCTCAGCCAGTAACGCACACACACCGGCCGTCCCGGGTCCCCCGGGGCGGCCCCGAGCCAGGGAGACCTGCTGGTGGGGTTCCTCGACACGATCCTGGGCCGGACCAAGCCGGTGGCGCCCAACCTCGACGCGCTGTTCGGTCTGCCCTCCGCCGCGCTCACCCTGCAGGCCTCGATGGACGTGCAGCCGACCGGGACCGGCTCGGTCTGCTTCCGCGCGGCCGAGGGCCGGGCCTTCAGCGACATCGAGAAGGAAGTCACCGACCTGCTCAGCATGGGCTCGGGCCAGGCGCGGCCGGAGCTGAGCCAGGACTCCTACGGCTTCACCTGGCTGGTCTGCCGCCACTCCGCGGACGACCTGGAGGGCCTGGTCACCGACCTGCACGCAGTGAACAGCTCGCTGGAGGCGGGCGGCTTCGGCCCGCAGCTGCTGTGCACGCTGGTGGGTTTCCGCAGCCCGGCCGGGCAGCGCCTCGGGCTGGTCTACCTGTACAAACGGGGCACGTTCTACCCGTTCGCGCCGGCCGGCGGGGAGCGCCGGGACAGCGCGCTCGAGATGCAGGTCCGCGGCGCGCTGGGCGGCGAACTGAAGATCGAATCCGACCTGAGCCGGTGGTTCCCGGTGTGGGGCGCGCCCGGCCTGTGATTCGGCTAGCGCTGTGATCCCAGCCGGCCAGGAAACCCGGCCGCATGGCCGGGAATGCCAGCCAGGGGCATATCGTTGGGAGTGCACATCAGGCCCGCCGGGAACCCGGCGGCCATCTACGCGCGGGAGCAGACTTAAATGACCGTTCAGGACGAGACGACCTCGCAGTCGGGCATCAGCCTCACGGCCAAGGCAGCAACCAAGGTCAGCAACCTCCTCGAGCAGGAGGGCCGCGATGACCTGCGGCTGCGGATTGCCGTGCAGCCCGGGGGCTGCTCGGGCCTGCGCTACCAGCTGTACTTCGACGAGCGCCAGGCCGACGGGGACATCGTGCGCGAGTTCAGCGGGGTGGCGGTGGTCACGGACAAGATGAGCGCCCCGTACCTCAGCGGCGCCACCATCGACTTCGTGGACACGATCGAGAAGCAGGGCTTCACGATCGACAACCCGAACGCCACCGGGTCCTGCGCCTGCGGCGACTCCTTCCACTGATCGGGGCGGTCGCCCGGTAGCCTGAGCAGCCCAGCGACACCGCCGAGAAGGGCCGCCTGCCGTGCGCATTGCCGTTACCGGGTCGATTGCGACCGATCACCTGATGACCTTCCCCGGCCGGTTCGCCGAGCAGCTGGTCGCCGGGAAGCTGGACAAGGTCGCCCTGTCCTTCCTGGTCGACAAGCTGGTCATCCGCCGCGGCGGGGTGGCCGCGAACATCGCGTTCGGGATGGGCTGCCTGGGCCTGCGGCCGTTCCTGGTCGGCACGGTCGGGCCGGACTTCACCGACTACCGGCGCTGGCTGGAGGACCACGGTGTGGACACCCGGGCGGTGGGGGAGTCCGCCGAGCATCACACCGCCCGCTTCGTCGGCACCACCGACCTGGACATGAACCAGATCGCCTCGTTCTACCCCGGGGCGATGAGCGAGGACATCGGCATTGACCTGGGCGAGGCCGCCCGCGCGGCCGGCGGCTACGACCTGGTGCTGA
>Ga0157379_10001674_pt1 | contig 18320 bp, 14 predicted proteins | sample S25metaG_FD_121802 | JGI IMG/M metagenome (GOLD analysis project Ga0157379, IMG submission 121802) | Switchgrass rhizosphere microbial communities from Kellogg Biological Station, Michigan, USA - S2-5 metaG | ecosystem: Host-associated > Plants > Roots > Rhizosphere > Soil | place: USA... | reverse complement strand
CGGAGGCTACGTCGGTCTGAGGGTTGGGCTGACGGCCCTGTATTCCTATCCAGCAGGACCGACGGCAGTTGGATGGTCAGTCCTGCTTTCTCAAGCGCGCGAGATCCCACTCGCACTTTGGAGCGGCATCGGAGGAACCTGGATCCTTATGGTCTTCGCCGTCGTGGGACTGTTCGCGCGGAAACGTCCATGGATAGCGCTGTCTTTCTGCGGCGCGCTGGCAGTATCGGCTGCCGGAGGCTTGGCCGTCGTGGACATGACGCGCGGCATCGCGTTCTGCCTGCCAGCGGTCCTCGCCGCGTTAGTACTGCTCAGCCGCGGAGAATCCACTGTTCGTGTCGAGCGCATCGCAGCCGCAAGCGCGCTAGCATCGCTGTTGATTCCCCCGTTTTATCTCGAAGGCGCAACCGGCATGTGGTGGTTAAGCCCGCTCCCGATCCAAATTGCGCATTGGTTTACCTGATCACGTGAAAACACCACGCGTTCATCAAGCCAAACAATACAGATCGCCGATTCCCGGCGTCGAAGCCCGGGGCCTTACTTCAAACCATCACTTCCCGCGCCATGCGCATGACCAGTTCGGCATCGGCGTCATCAGTCTTGGAGCCCACCGTTCCTGGAGTGGGATCGGCCAAGTGGAAGCCTTCGCTGGAGATGTGATCATGGTGAACCCCGGCGAGATACACGACGGAACTCCAGTGAACAACAGCGCGCGCACGTGGCGGATGATTTATATCGACCCCGCCCTCGTCCGCGCTGTAATCGCAGATGAGTTCAATCGGCAGGTCGAGATCGTGCGTCCGGTCGCTAAAGATGCGCGACTCGCAAAGCAGTTCACTCGGTTGTTTGCATGCCTGACAACGCCGGCCGCCGATCGCCTTGCCGTGGACGAGAACCTGTTGTCCTCTTTGATCCACGTCGTGCGCGAGCACGGAACAGAGCGGCTCCGATCCAGCGGCCTCTCGCCCAACGTGGCAAAAGCGCTGGAGCGTCTGAATTCCGCGCCCGAGATGCCAGTCTCCCTCGACGAGTTGGCCGCGTTGTCAGGCGTGAACCGATATCAGTTCCTGCGTGGCTTCGCGCGCGAAGTAGGAATCACACCGCACGCCTACTTGATTCAGAGGCGCGTGCTACTGACCCGCAAGCTTCTGACTGCCGGCCGGACTCCCGCGGAGTCGGCCATCGCCGCCGGCTTCGCGGACCAGAGCCACATGACGCGCGCTTTCGTCCGCCACTTCGGAGTCACACCCGCTCGCTATCAGGCCGCCATCTCTTGATCCTGCAATTTCGTTCAAGACGAGGCGAGCGCCGTCGTGCAATTTGTATGGAATGATCCGCCCCGCCGACGACCAAGACTTCGAATTGATCCGGACCATCATCAATGATGGAGCCCAGGCTTACAAAGGAATCATTCCCGCGGACCGATGGACGCAGCCCTATATGTCCCGCGAGAAATTGCGCCACGAAATCGACACGGGCGTGGTCTTCTCAATCTACGTAGACGCCGGCAGACCGGCTGGGGTCATGGGGATCCAACAAGTCCAGGACGTGATGCTCATTCGCCACGCGTATGTGCGCACGAACAGCCAGAAGCTTGGGATCGGAGGACAACTGCTCTCTCACCTTCGCCAGCTAACGGACCTTCCGGTCCTGATTGGAACGTGGGCCGATGCGACTTGGGCGATCCGCTTTTATGAAAAGCACGGCTTTCACTTAGTCGATCCGCAAACGAAGCATCATCTGCTCAAGAAATATTGGACTGTGCCGGATCGCCAGATCGAGACGTCGGTGGTCCTCGCCGATGCGAAGTGGCGGGCAAGCCAGGTCTGATACGTCACCCGACCGGCTCGTCCGTGATCCCCGCCAGATTGCGCGCTAACTGCTTCTTCTCCTCGATATTCATCTGGCGGGCGATCTGGATCCGCTGCGCTTGCGGACTCCCCGCCCCATGCATTGACTCCGTCAAGTAGCCCACCGCATTCCGTCCCAGCGTCATGTTTTCGATCAGCCTCAGGACGCGCGCCCGATGCTCGACAGGCACGCCGTCGCGGCCTTGTAGAAACTTGCGCAAGCGCGGGCCTACTGTCGGATTCTCGAAGTCCTTCTCGCTGGGCAGCGTCGCCACCAATCCTCCGGCGAGGTCCTGCGCGAGGCGCGCCAGTTCGTAGGGAAAGCGCGTGACGTTGTGCTTGCAGACGTTCGCGAGCAAGTCGTCGGGCTGGTAGTTGCCCGCCGCGGTCTTCGTCGACTCATGCGATGCCGCAATCCCTGCCCCGTAGATGGTCTCGTTCAAGTGAGCCATCTCGACGAGCTTATCTTTGATGTGAGAGACGTTTGATACGCCGTTGTAGTCGGCGATCAGGGATGCCGCGCCGATCAGTACGTCGCCGAGACCCGTCTTGCAGACATAGGAGCGGCGATGGTACGCAGTGAAGCGCTCGACGAGTGTCGCGGCATAATCGGTCTCGCCATCCATGAAGACGCGCTCGCAGGGGACGAACACATCGTCGATCAGGATCATCGCTTCCTGCCCTGAATACTGAGCGTTCCCTTGATCGATCTCGCCGCCCTCCATCGCGCGCGTATCGCAACTCTGGCGGCCATAGACATACGTCAGGCCGGGATGATCGACAGGGATCGCCGCAACAACCGCATAGTCACGATCCACCTGGCGCATGCGCATGGTCGGCATTACAAGGATCCAATGCGAATTGAGGCATCCGGTCTGGTGCATCTTCGCACCTCGAAGGACGATGCCATTGGACCGCCGCTCCACAACGTGCGTGAACATGTCGGGATCCGTCTGGTCCGCAGGACCCTTGCTGCGATCGCCCTTCGGATCGGTCATGGCCCCGCCAACCACGTAGTTCGCATCCTGCATCTCGCGTACGAATTGTTTGAAACGAGTGTGATACTGCGTGGTGCGCGCCCGGTCGATGTCGTACGTAACGGAATAGAGGGAGTTGATCGCATCCATCCCGACGCAGCGTTGGAAGCAGGTGCCGGTCAACTGGCCGAGGCGCCGCTGCATCTTGTTCTGGCCGACAACGTCCTCGACGGATTCAGTGACATGCAGGAACCGGTTTACGCGGCGATTCGAGAGGTTCGAGTAGGCCGACCCGAGGTCGGGATTCTCAACCGCTAAATCGTATGTACGCGCGACAGCGTTGATCGATGGGCGGATGACGGGATGGTCAACAGGTTCGGCGATGCGCTCGCCGAGGAAGTAGACTTCGAGGTTGCGTCCACGGAGGCTATCGATGTAGTCCGCGCCGGATTCGATGGTCTTCTGCTGCGTGGCAGTCGTCATACTACTGTTGTTTAGCACGTTGCGCGGCGTACCATTTGTCCATCACGTCGAGCTTGGCTTTGTTCAACTCCACGCGCGTCTTTGGCTCCGTGGGTCCGAACTCCATCCAGACTTCATCTTTCGCCCGGTAAGCCGGCCATTTCGGCAATCCCGGACCGTTCGGATCGCCCGTCTTCGCGAAGTTCACCCAATAGGAGGACATGGCGTCCGCGATCTTCGTATCGGCTTCTTCGATCGGCCTCTTTACTTTGTCGAGATTGGCAAACACATAGGTAATCTCGGACGCATGATACGCGCCGTAGCGCTCCGCAGTTGGGCCGGGAGGCACGTGCGAGAAGTAATACAAATACGCGGGATGGTGCCCGGTCTTCTCCGTCATGCGTCCCCAGGTGCGCATGTTCCATCCGAACGTCGTGTCGCGGAACGTCGCGTAAAACGAAGCCTTCGCTTCGGCTTCCGTGCCAACGGGATAGGCTTGCAGGAACTCGTCCGTCAAAGGTCCGAAGCGCTGCTTGGCTTGCGCGACGAACGCCTGCGTGTTACCGGTCCAATTTGCAAAAGCCGTCCCTTCATCCGCGTTGTAGCCGGCGAGCAGCGGCACATCATTCTGCTTGCCTTCCTTGAAGACCGTGTAGATATCAGTCGGCAAGACATACCCATCGACGACCGGTCCGATGGCGCGCCCGTCGTAGCTCGTCTTCAAGATCTCCTCAGCGGATTTCGCGCGCAGCGTCTTCAAATCACCCGCATTCGCGCCGATCCGCTCCGCATCGCTGAGCTTCTTCATCGTCGAAAAGTAAGCGCCGCTCTCACCGATCACGCGATGAATCAACCGGCGCGTCAGCGGCGTGGCCATCATGCAATTCGTACTCCATGAGCCGGCGGACTCGCCAAAGACTGTGACGTTCCCCGGATCGCCACCGAATGCGCCGATGTTTCGCTTGACCCATTGCAGCGCCGCGATCTGATCGAGCAAGCCGTAGTTGCCGCTCGTATGATTCGGCGACTCCGCCGTTAGTTCGGAGTGCGCCAGGAATCCGAATGCGCCAAGCCGGTAGTTGATGGTGACGAGGACCACTCCTTTGCGCGCCAGCGCCTCCCCGTCATACCAATTCGTCGCGCCAGAGCCGCGAGTGAGCGCTCCGCCATGGATCCACACCATGACCGGCAATTTGGCGCTCGCCGATGCCGCAGTCCAGACATTGAGTGTCAGGCAATCCTCGCTCAAAGGTCCAAGATCGGAGTGATACAGCGAGTTCTCCGGATACGGCATCTGCATGCAGGAGGGACCAAACGCGGCGGCGTCCTTCACTCCCTCCCATTTCGAAGGAGCTTGCGGAGCCTTCCATCGCAGATCACCCACTGGCGCCGCCGCGTAGGGGACTCCTTTGTAAACCGTAACGTCCGGATGACTCCCGGGATGTCCCTCGAGCATTCCCGTATCAATCTTGACGGGCTTGGCAAGAACACAACTCACCGAAATCAGGAAAAGGAATGAACGCACATGGACCTCGGTTCTAGAATATACATCCCGCCGAGTACCCGTTCGACGAGGCATTGAGCAGGACTCGGTAACGCATCACGAAGCGTCAGGCTGTTAGGATGATCGCGTATGGCCTCGCCACCGACACTGTACTTTAACGCCAGAGCAGCATTTGGAGCTCGACAGCCGCGCGGAGCGTCCCGGCGAATACTTCGATGGCGAGGTTTTCGAGGTCCAGGCAACATCTCTTCGCCACAACCAGATCTCCGTAAATCTGATACGGATTGTTGGAAACCAGCTTCTGGATTCCGCTTGCCGGCCAATGGGCGGCCACCATGCGCGTCGCCATTCCGCGCCGGAAATATTGCTATCCGGATCTAGTCGTTGATTGCGGAACTCCGGAGCTCGCGGCGTTTGATACCTTGCTGAATCCCACGCTGGTGATCGAGATTCTCTCAAAGAGCACTGAAAGCTTCGATCTCGGGCGCAAGGCGGACATGTATCGCTCCATCCCATCGTTGAAGGGGTACCTGGTTATCGAGCAGGTTCGCGCCGGCGCCAAGCGCTACGTCCGGCAAACCGACCTCAAATGGGTCCTGGAGGAGTTACTTGGATTGGATTCCATCTTGACGCTCGAATCGGTCCATTGTGAGATTCCATTGAGAGAGCTATACCTCCGAGTGGAACTCGATCCCAAAGCCTGACCCTCGGATTACAATCTAGAAATGACCCGAAGAACGCTCCTCGCCGGAGCCGGAGCACTCGCCGCGACCACCGTCAGTACCTACCAACAAATCCTAGGCGCAAATGAAAAGATCCGAATCGGTGTGATCGGCTGCGGCAGCCAAGCGAACTCCCACATGCGCACTCTAGTGAAGATGCGCGAGTCCGACAACATCGAGATCGGCGGCGTCTGCGACGTCTTCTCCAGGCGCGCCGAGAAGGCCGCCGAACTTACCGGCGGCAAGATCTTCAAAGACTACCGTGAGATGCTCGCCTCCAAGGACATCGATTACATCCTGATCGCCACGCCGGAGCATTGGCACTACCAGATGATCGTCGACACCATCGATGCCGGCAAGCACGTCTACACTGAAAAGCCGATGACGCACCACATCCACGAGGCCCAGAAAGTGGTGGCGCGCATGAAGAACGCCAAGGTCAAGATGCAAGTCGGAGTCCAAGGCATGTCCGACGACTCCTATGAAGCCGCGAACAAATATGTCAAGGACGGCACGCTCGGCAAAGTAGTGCTCGCGCAAATCGACTACTCACGCAACCACGTCGATGACTTCTGGGCCTATCCGATCGATGAAGACATCAAGCCTGGCGAAAATCTCGACTGGAACGCATGGCTCGGACCCGCTCCGAAGCGCGCGTTCGACCCCGATCGTTTTGGACGTTGGCGCCGCTATTGGGACTACTCGGGCGGGATCGCCAGCGACTTGTTTGTGCATCGCATCACGCGCCTGATGAAGGCGCTCGATCTGAAATTCCCGGACTATGTCGTGTCGACCGGCGGCAAGTTTGAGTTCACGCAGAGCAAGGCCGAAATTCCCGATACTTTCAACGTCCTGCTCGACTATCCGGGCGGTCCGACCGTGCAACTGGTGTCCTCAATGGCCAACGACACGCGAGTCGGCCATCTTCTCCGCGGACATAAAGCCACGCTCGAGTTCACGCCCACAGGCTTCACCATCACTCCCCAACGGCAGTCCGCAAAAGATATTCCCGAGCTCATCACGCATGTGAAAACGGGCGCCGAGTCCCTCGAACTGCATCACCGCAACCTCTTCAATGCGATTCGCGTGAACGAGGCCATCAAATGCGACCACATGCTGGGATACTACGGCGTGGTGTCGTGCGAGATGTCGGTCACTTCCTTCCGCAAACGCAAGTACTTGAAGTGGGACGCAGCCAAGGAACGAATCGCATAAGTGAATCGTGGACGCGCTGCCACGCCCGGCGTGTCACGGAGTCCACGATTTGTCCTCGCCCGCCCTAAAGACGCACGCCGCGACTGCCGATCTATCCCAGTGACGAGAAGCGGGCGATAGAAGGCGAGGACTCCTGTGATATTTTTTCAAGCGATCTTAGGAAGTGTCTTTTCGATACTGGGTGCCGGGTCCATGTTCTTCCTGGCGTACAAGGCAATGACGATCGGCGCGGACGTCGCTGAGATGAAAGATCTGTTGAAGGATTTACGCCGCAACGCGCGCGTTGGCGAACCGGGCCCGAACAGCTTCCCTGCCCCGCTCGACAGCTATCCTTCGCCTGAAACCGTCCCCGAAAAAGAGTTCGTCCTGCCCGAACCTCTCTCCCGCCGCTTAGATGCGGAGCGCGGCATCCACCGTGACGCGAACGAAGAAGATCTATCCTACGGCGTCAGATCATCTGAACGGCAGCACTAACGGGCGCCGATCCCACCGGGATCATAGTGAACAACGACGCGGACTTCAGCCTGTTCCGAGTGATAGTGCCGATCCTTAACACGGCCATATCGCCGGACTTCCGGTTGAGCACCAGTGCAAAATCGCTATTAGGAGTAATCGCGATGAAGCACGGCTCCGCGCCGACGCTAACTACAGCAATCACTCTGTGATCCGCGTCCAATATGCTCACATCCCCGGAAGTGGGATTCGCGATAAAGATGTACGCAGGACTGCCCTTCGACACCGCCATCGCACCTGGCTGCCGTCCAGCAAGCACCGTTTCCGCAACCTCCGGAGTGCGCGTCGGATAGACAACGGACACCGCATCCGACCCTTCTCCCGTAACAAACAACTGGCCCTTATCGAAGCCAAAACACAATTGATCCGGCCTGTTCTTCAACGGCAGCTCGACCATTCGCTTGCGCACTAACGCATCGTAAACACTCAGCGAGTGCCCGCTTAGATTGGCCACGATAAGCTCACGTCCATATTGAAAACGAACCGCGCCGAGCGTGCCATCAAGCTTCGTCATCGGAAATAATTTCCGATCCGCCGGATCGAAGAATGCAAACGCGCCCGCGGATCCGAAGCTCACCGCGCCCACTTGCCGATTCCCTTTGATGGCCTGATCGAAGTACTCATCCACATCAAAGCCAATCGCAGTCATCGGCAACGAAAGCTCCCAGTCCACAGTGAAGCGATCGAGCGCCACACGCACCAGTTTCTTCGGCTGCGCCAGAAGCACGTATACAGCGCTGGCATCAGGCGATAGGCGCATCGAAACAGCCGTTTGTCCAAGACGCAGCTTGCGTTGGACCTTCAATTGCTGAACCGCGATCTCATGAAGCGATCCGGTCTGGGGGGTCAGAACGTATACGGAAGACCGCCCCGGAGGGGCGATTACGTCCGTGGGTTGGTCATCCATCCGGATCTGGCGCGCCACGGCGAAGGTCGCAAGATCGGCCACCGCCACCGTGGATCCTTCCGAATTGGCAACGAAAGCATACGCCCGCAGCGCCTGATGCTTGGATGGTCCGCAACCGAGTTGGGCACCCGCCGCTCCCACAGAGCCCGCCAGGAACCGCCGCCGCGTCGTCAACATCCCACCCTTGATTGCCATAGTTCTATTCTTACAGGGTACTCGGAGTCTAGCGGTCTATGCTACAGTTTGAGAGAGCTTGGCAGGCACGACCCCTCCGATTTAATCAGACTTTACAGCAAGTTAGAAGCAAACTGGGGCCTGCTAGGTCCACCGGGAATCCGTTTGTGATCCGGGGATCTAGCGCTGTGCTCATTTTATATGTAGTAGAGGTGTACTCATACCATCCATGAACGTTCGGTCATTATTTAGCCTGTTTTCGTCAGATCTTGCGATAGACCTTGGAACCGCGAACACCCTCGTGTTCGCCCGCGGTAAGGGAATAGTAGTCAACGAACCGTCAATCGTAGCCATCAACAAGACCAACGGAGAAGTTGAAGCCGTCGGTAAGGAGGCCAAAGAGATGCTCGGCCGCACGCCGGGCAACATTGTTGCAATCCGTCCTATGAAGGATGGCGTCATCGCCGACTTCAAAGTGACCGAGCGCATGCTGAACTACTTCATTCAGAAGGCGCATGGACGCAAAATGCTCGTCCACCCGCGGATCGTCGTCGGCGTCCCCAGCGAAATCACCCAGGTGGAAAAGCGCGCCGTCATCGACTCTGCGTATCGTGCCAAGGCGAGCGAAGTCCATCTCGTCGAACAGGCAATGGTTGCGGCGATCGGCGCCGGCCTCCCAATTACAGAACCGTCGGGCAACATGGTCGTCGACATCGGCGGCGGCACCACGGACGTCGCGGTCATCTCCCTTTCAGGTATCGTCTACTCGCGATCCGTGCGCGTCGCCGGCAACGAGATGGACGACGCCATCATGCAGTATTTGAAGCGTAAGTACAACCTCCTCATCGGCGAGCGCACCGCCGAGCAGATCAAGATTCAGGTGGGCTCGGCATTCCCGCTCGACAAGCCCATTACGATGGAGATCAAGGGCCGCAACCTGATTGAAGGCATTCCGAAGACGATCACTATCGATGACTCGGAGATCCGTGAGTCGCTTGCCGAATGCGTGGCGACCATTATGAACGCCATACGCGTCGCCCTTGAGCGCACGCCTCCTGAACTCAGCGCCGACATCAGCGACCGCGGCATCGTATTAACGGGCGGCGGCGCCATGCTCAAGAATCTGGATCGCCGCATTCGAGAAGAAACCGGACTGCCTGTGTCGATCGCCGACGAACCGTTGGCATCCGTCGTGCTAGGTACCGGAAAGATGCTCACCGACTTCAAGCTCCTGCGGCGAATCGCAATCGAGTAAGCGAGAATAGAACAGGTGGACTCCGTTCTGTTTCGGTGGTGATCGGACATGGATTTTATTCTCGGCCGTTACCGGAATCTGTCGGTCCTGTTGCTCGTAGTGTTCGGGCAACTCCTGCTGCTGGCCTATCAGGTGCGCAGCAACCAGCAGGTGCGGGTGTTGCGGGTATGGGCGGTGACTTCGGTGGCTCCGATGGCGCGCGGCCTTGAAAATGTGCGCTCGGGCGTGCGTGGCTTCTTCAGCGACTACTTCATCCTCCTCGATGTGCGCGAGGAGAATCGCAAGCTCACGGCGGAAAACAACCGGCTCAAGCTCGAGAACAACTTCCTCAACACCGAGCTATCGACCGCCGACCGCGCCAAAGCCTTGATCGAGTTCAAGGGGCGCTCCCCCTCGAACAACATCGCCGCGCGCATTATCGCGACGAGTTCCAGCGCGAACACCGTAGTGCTGGTCGATCGCGGCACTTCGGATGGTGTGTATAAAGGCATGGCTGTGATCACTGGCGATGGCATTGTTGGCAAGGTGCTCGATTCATTCCCGATCGCCGCGCATGTGCAGTTGATCACCGACAAGCAATTTGGAGCGGGAGTCGTCTCACAGAAGAACCGCGTCTACGGCACGCTGCTCGGGCAAGGCCACAATCGCTGCCGCATCGATCGGATACAGAACGAAGAGAAGGTCGAACTCGACGAGATGTTTTACACGACGGGCGAAGATCGCGTCTTTCCTAAGGGCTTGCCGGTTGGAAGAGTTGTGAGTGTGCAAGCCGGTCCGACCTTCAAGTCGATTGAGGTCGTGCCGACGGGAATGAAGAATGGTCTCGAGGAAGTCCTGATCGTTCTCGAAGGAGTCCATCAGGAGATCCCACCGCCGCCGTCCTTGGCGGAGCGGATCAATCTGATGCCCGCGCCTCCCTTCCCCGCACAAGAGGCTGGATCGGTGATTCCTGCGGGTACGCCTTCCACGGGACTTCTGAAAACAGACGCGGACCGCATTGCGGACCGCTACAGGGGAATCGAACAGCAGCGTGGCGGTACCAAGTTCGGAGCCTTCGGATCTCAACCACCATCGTTCTCCACAATTCCCACGTCGCCCGACAAGCAAGGTATAACACCACCCGCCGTTCCGCCTGCTCCTAAGCCGCCCGCAGAAAAACGCGTGCCCGAGAAACCAGTGCAATGACAGAGACAAGCGATCAGGTCTTAGTCGATCGAAAAACCCGCAGTGCGGCCTTCCGCATGCGGCCCATTGCGATCCTGTTGCTGCCGTTTCTGGCAGTGTTGTACAAGGTCTACGTCCGCCAGTTCATCGAGCAACTCTCTTATCTTGAGCTGCCTCTTCTGGTGGTGCTGTACTTCTCCCTGATGTGGAGGAACCACTTGGCCGCACTGTTCTACGGCGCCTCCGTTGGACTTTTGGAAGACTCATTAGCGAGCCATCCAATAGGCCTCTTTGGAATCGCCAAAACGCTTGTCGGATATTTCGCAGCTTCCGTAAGTCTGCGCTTCGACGTCGACCACTCCGTCATCCGCTTCATCCTCGTCTTCTTCTTTTTCATCTTTCACAGCTTGTTCTATTGGGTGATGGAGCAGGCACTGCTCGGCTTGCCCGCTCCGCTCGAACCGGCTCAGACGTGTATTGTGGCGGGACTCAACGCGGCGGTTGCGGTCCCGTTGTTCATGCTGTTCGATAAGATGAAGGAACCTGCGTGAGGGCTAAATGACCACCTTTGAGGCCCATGAGAAGGAACAGGAACTCGCGAGTGCGAGGCTGCTGAAGGACGATACCGGCTTTGCTGCCGGCAAGATCGCGTTCTTCCAATATCTGTGCATCGCCGTGCTCGTCTTCCTGATGTTGAACTTCTGGGATCTGCAGATCAACAACCCTGAGTTTTACAACGAGCGCGCCGAACGCAATCGGATCCGCTCCGTACCGACCTCAGCCGCGCGGGGCAAGATCTACGATCGCGACGGCAGGGTCATCGTCGACAACCACTCCTCCTTCAAAGTGCGGCTACTGCGTGACAATCTGAACGAAGATCACTTGCGGCCGATCGCCGATGGCTTGAACCTCGACTACGACGAGCTCGTCGCCAAGGTGAAGCGCTTCTCCTCGCGCCCCAAGTACGACCCCATGCCCCTCAAGCAGGACCTGACTCCCGGGGAGGTCGCATTCGTCGATGCCCACAGGGGTCCAAGCATGCTGTATGAACTCGAATTGATTCATGGACAACAGCGGCTCTATCCACGCAACGGCATGCTCGCTCATGTCATCGGCTACGTCGGCGAAGTGACGGAGAAGGAACTGAACGAGCCGGAGTTCGCCAAATTTTCGCAAGGCGACGTCATCGGCAAGACGGGCATCGAGCGGGAGTACAACGACACCCTCACGGGCGTCGACGGCCAGATGCAATGGATTGTCGATAACCTGGGATACGAGCGTGGTAAAGTCCGCGACGCTAATGGTGCTCCGATCGAAAAGCCCGCCATCCCCGGCAAGAGCCTCAATCTTACGCTCGATCTCGATCTTCAATCGGTAGCGGAATTAGCTATCGAAGATCGCCAGGGCGCGGTAGTTGCCCTCGATCCGCGCACCGGCGAAGTATTGGCGATGGTCAGCCGGCCGGCCTTCGATTTGAACGCATTCGCCGGACACATCCGCAGTTCTGTGTGGGACGAGATCCGGAACGATCCGCGCGGTCCGATGAACAATCGCTGCATCCAGCCCTTCGCTCCGGGCTCGACATTCAAACCGATCGCCGCGATGGCGGGGCTCGAGACTGGCACAATCGATGAGTCCACTCATTTCCATTGCTCCGGTAGCGCCAATTTCTACGGGCGGCCGTTTCACTGCCATGCAAAAGGGGGACACGGAGATATCGAGTTGCATCGCGCGATCATGCAGTCCTGCGATGTGTTCTTCTACAACCTCGGCAATCGTCTGGGTATCGACAAACTAGCCGAATATGCTGAACTCACCGGCTTCGGCCGCAAAACCGGAATCGATCTGCCGGATGAAAAGTCAGGGCTGATGCCGAATTCGAAGTGGAAGATCCGCACGTTCCGCCAGAAGTGGATGGCTGGAGAAACGATCTCCGTATCGATCGGCCAGGGAGCAGTCTCAGTAACGCCGCTGCAACTCGCGACGGCGATCGGTGGGGTCGCCATGGGAGGCGCCTGGTATAAGCCTCATTTGTTGCGCGACGCCAAAGTCGGTCCGCCCCGTACGGCCAACTGGAATCCCGACCACGTGGACAAAGTCGTGCGTGGCATGTGCGGAGTCGTGAACGAAGGCGGCACTGCGCGCGCCGTTCAACTCCCAGGCATTGAGCTCTGCGGTAAGACCGGTACCGCCCAGACGGTCTCGAACGAGTTCAAAGAGAAGTACAAGCAATACGCTGAGGACTTTAAGGACAACGGCTGGTTCGTCGGTTTCGCGCCGCGCAAGAATCCCGAAATCGTAGTAGTCGCGCTTATCCCGGGCGGCGAACACGGCGACCGCGCCGCGCCCATCGTGCGCGACGTAGTGAAGGCCTACTTCGACAAGAAGACTCGACAAGCCTCGCAGCGTCAGATCACGGAATACAAAGCCCGGCTCCAGTCGATATTCGCGCTCGCCGCATTCGGAGAGGCCGTTCACTAGCGATGGCTCAGGACCGGTCCGTCCGCGATTTCGATTGGTGGCTGCTCGCCATATCACTGGTACTGTGCGCCGTCGGAGTCCTACAGATTTACAGCGCCACACTCGATAGCAAGTGGAGAGACGCCTGGTGGAAACAGATCATTTGGATCGCGATTTCGCTGGTCGCGATGTGGTTGATGACGCAGATCGACTACCACACGCTGTTAGGACAGGTGCCGATCCTGTACTCCGTAACCGCTGGCTTGTTAGTCGTCACGTACTTGTTTGGTTCGGTGGTCTTCGGCTCGAGCCGATGGATCGGCTATGGGATGTTCAAGTTCCAGGTCTCGGAATTCTTCAAGATCGTGGTCGTGCTGTTGGTAGCGAAATATCTTGCCGATTTGAAGACCGAACGGTTGGAGGCGTCCGATCTGCTGCGCTTGGCCGGCTTCATCGGATTGCCGATGATTCTCGTGATGCTCCAGCCGGATTTGGGAACGTCCGTCACCTACCTTCCGATTCTCGCCATCGGTGTCCTGATCGCCGGGCTGCGCTGGCAGCATATCGCGGCAATGGCGCTGCTCGCAGGAATGTTCGCTTGGCCCGCATGGATGATGATGAAGGACTACCAGAAGAATCGAGTATTGGTATTAGTAGATCCAGGGCGCGACCCAAAAGGCGCAGGCTACCAGGTCATCCAGTCGCGCATCGCGGTCGGCTCCGGCGAAATCTGGGGAAAAGGGGCAACCAAGGGCTTTCAGACCCAGTTGCGCTTCCTGCCCGTCCCCCACACGGACTTCATTTTTTCCGCTTTCGCCGAAGAGCATGGTTTCGTCGGAGTCTCGGTAGTGTTAGGCTTATATTTTCTGCTGTTGTTGCAGATCGTGCAGAATGCCCAGACGGCGCCCGACCGGGCCGGGATGTATATCTGTATGGGCGTAGCGGCTCTTTTGTTGTTTCATCTGATGGTGAATGTCGGAATGGTGGTGGGAAGGATGCCCGTTACGGGAATCCCTCTGCCGTTGATGAGTTCCGGCGGATCGAACTTGTTGTCGTTTTTTATGATGCTGGGGTTGGTCAACAATGTCCGCCTCAGACGCTTTGTCAATTGAATTTTGCCGGCGCTCTCTCCAAGACGATAAGCGCCCGGTCAACGGAAATCTCTCGAAAGAGAGTGTGAGAACCAGCTTGCGAGGCTGGTAGGAACTTGAAGAAAAGTGGTCAAGGAAAGTTAGAGGCAAGCGGTCATCTGGTTGTGTACAACAGATTCTAATGGGATGCGCGCAATAGTGTTGAAGACGGCAGCGGTTCTCTGTTTGGATGAACACGCTCGCCGGGTTGGCCCTTCCGCTACGCGTGATTGTTCCCATATTCGAGGGAGCGTTTTCGAGTTGACTCCGCTCTCCCGGCCGGACCCGCCCAACGGTTTTGATCAGCTTTAGCGACCGGGTGATCCCGGGCCGCTGAAGGAGCGATTGAACTTCCGACCTCTGGTTTCCCTGCCTGCGGGGCCCGCGCTGGGGGCTCGCCTTCCGGCGTAAGCTGATCCGCGCGCCCATCTTTTTGGATAACACTCCCACCCGCTGAAGTTGCTGGCGTGCTCCTTGGAAGCCCTGACGGCCTCTTTTCCACGGAGCGTCGCTGAAGTGTATGCAGCCTCATGAGGCAGAGGCGGGAGTGTAGAGCATGAGTAAAGAATTGGTGATCTCCTCCAATCGTCACGAAACACGCGTGGCCATTCTCGAGGAAGACCAACTGGTCGAGATTTATTTCCAACGCGCCAACGAGTACTCACTCGCCGGCAGCGTTCATAAGGGCCGCGTCACCCGCGTATTACCGGGCATGCAGTCCGCCTTCGTCGACCTGGGACTGGAACGCGATACGTTCCTCTATGTCTCGGATTTCTTCGAGGACCATGGTGAGGACTATGACAAGGTGACCGGCGGAGCCGAGGAGCGCCCAGCCCCCCGGACGGAACGGAGTGAACGTCCTCCTGCTGAAGCCGGCGGAGGCGATCGCCCTGAGCGTAACGAGCGCCGCGACCGCGGAGAACGCGGAGGCCGAAACGGACACCGAGGCGGCCGGCACGAGCGCCAGGACCGGAATCAATCCAATCAAGCGCCGCCCGCGCCTCACGTTCAGGCCGCGCCGGCCGCCGAAGCCGTCCCGGACATTGAAGCGCCACTCCTGGCCGAACTTGAGCCGGCTGTTGAGCTTGGCGTCTTATTAGAAGGTGAAACTTTAGCCACTGGAGCGCCCGCGGCAGGAACCGCGGAGGCCGGGGCCGCAGGCGCACGCCCGCCACGCAACGATCAAGACCGCCGGGGTGGACGCCGTGGACGGCGCCGCCGCGGACGCGGACGGGGCTTCCCAGATTCAAAGTACGCTCCCGAAGGAGCGACAGAAGCAACTGCCGCGGCAGGCGAGCCAGTAGAAGAGGAGGAGTTCGACGACGCCATCGTGGAACCCGCCGCTCCTGAAGAAGTCTTCGTCCTGCCCGGCGAGTCCCTTGCCAAATATCGCCACTCGGCCGCTCCCTCTCACGACTTGAACGAGCCGGCTTTTGAGCTGCCGCTCGTCGAGCACTTCGAACCTCTGCAGGATCCGCCGGTCGCCCATACAGAAGCTGTTGAGGTCGAAACGCCGATCGAACCGGAATCCGCGTCAGCCACGATGCTAAGCGCCGCCGAAGATCCTGCGGAGCATCCCCCCGCCAATGCCCTCCCCGACGCCCCGGTTCATCCGGAAAGAATTCAGGACTTCGTGGAAATCGAAGAGGAAGAGGTGCTCCTCGAACATGGTTCCATCGAAGGCGAACCAGTCGCCCTTGAACTTGAAGTCGAGCTCGAAGAGGAACCCAGCGACGAACCTCACCCCGGCTTGATCGAGGATGAAGAGGATCGCGAGATCCAGGAAATGATCTTCGAGGCCGATGAGGAAGCGGACGCCGCGCAGGAGGCCGCCGAATCCGGGTTGGAGGAGATCGCCGCCAGCCCAGTTGAAGGACAACAAGGCCAGACAGAAGAAGGGGGCACCCCGTTGCAGGCACAGGTTCGCGAAGGCGGACGCTACATGCAGCGCCAGGGTGGACGGCGAATGCGCCGCGGCCGAGGAGATCGCGGGGGAGACCGCCGTGGAGGTGGTGGACGGGACGACAGGCGTCCCGCCGGTCCGGGTCCTGAAGGTCAGGCCGCACATGCCGCCGCACCTGCTCCCGTAGCCACGCCCGTCGCAGTACCCGCCCGAGGCGGCCAGCCGATTTCGATCACTGACCTTTTGAAGGAAGGCCAGGAGATCATCGTCCAAATCGCCAAGGAGCCCCTGGGCCAGAAAGGCGCCCGCATTACCTCGCACATCGCCCTCCCCGGGCGCTATGTCGTGTACATGCCGACACTCGACCACATGGGAGTGAGCCGGAAGATTGCCTCCGACGAAGAGCGTCACCGGCTGAAGCGTATCCTCCAGAACGCCCGCGCGGGCATCACCGGCGGCTGCATCATCCGCACCGCAGGCGAAGGCAAGAGCGAAGAAGAACTCACGGCGGATATCCACTTCCTGTATAACTTGTGGCTCGACATCCGGCAGAAGGCCGAGAAGCGACCAGCTCCCTTATTGCTCCATCACGATCTCGATATAGTTCAACGGATTCTGCGCGATCAGTTCAACGAAAACTTTAAGGCAGTTTGGGTCGACAACGAGGAGATGTACGAGTCGGTTATGCGCTTCGTGCAGCGCTTCCAACCTTCCCTCGTGAGTAAGGTTAAGCTGTACACCCGGCCGATTCCGATCTTCGACGCCTTTAACATCACGATGGAGCTCGAGAAGGCGCTGCGCCCGAAGATTTGGTTGAAGAGTGGCGGCTATATTGTTATCAACCAAACAGAAGCGCTCGTCGCGATCGACATCAACACAGGCAAGTTCGTAGGCAAATCCAACCGGCTCGAGGACACGATCGTCAAGACCAACGTCGAGGCGGTCAAGGAGATCGTCCGCCAGATCCGCCTGCGTGATTTGGGTGGAATCATCGTGATCGATTTCATCGACATGGACGAGCGCAAGAACCGTGCACGAGTGATGCAAGCCTTGGAAGAAGCCATGCGGCAGGACCGCGCCCCTTACAAGATCCTACAATTCAACGACTTCGGTCTAGTGGCGATCACTCGTAAGCGCGTAAAGCAGAGTCTAGAAAGAGCCCTCTGCGCGCCGTGTCCCTATTGCGAAGGTGCAGGCTCAGTAAAGAGCGTCACCACTGTCCTCGGCGAAATCCTGCAGGAGGCGCAGAAGATTGCTTCCGCAGTCGATGGATCGAACGTGATGCTCCGCTGCAATCCGGAGGTCGCTAAGATCCTGAAATCGCATCATAATCAGTACCTTGAGGAACTCGAGGAGATCCTGAAGCGTCCGGTCCTCGTCAAGAGCGACCCCTCGATCCATCAGGAAAAGTTCGACCTCGCGTAGGCATACAAAAGACCATGAAAACGGCCGCACTCCGACACATCGCGCAAGCAGTTGTCGGGTGCGGCCTCTTCATTTCCGGAGGGGCCCACGCCCAGGTGAATGTCGTATCCGAGTTCCAGCGGATCGACCCATTCGGCCAGACCGTGCGCGAAGATAAGCAAGACTCGCAACGCGAGATCCTGTCCCCTGCCGTCGCCCGGAACGCGACGGCCTCATTTCAAGTAATAGTTGAGATTACTCCTGGCAAGCCTTACTACTTACATGTAGGTTTGAATCCGGAAGAAGCCGTTAAAATAAAGGCATACAGGGAGGTATTCCTCCATCAGAGCGATGGTCGATGGATCCCCGACGAGTTGAAGCCAGTCGAGCTCCCCTACCTCGGCAGGATAGGTGAGTCAGGAATCCCTGGGCAAAAAGTAGACATGTTCTGGCTAGACGTCCAGGTTCCAAAGGATGGCAAGGTAGAACGAATCAAGGTCGACCCCCAATTGTGGGTCGACGAGCGGTGGCTGTCTTACCCTATGGAGGTAAGAGTCGTAGCCGCACAGGTCAATGGAAGTCTTCCTACTCCGGGTCAACCAGCCCCTCTGAATTCTCCGGTAGATGCCTCATCTCAAAGGGTTTGGCTTCGAAAATTCTGTTCACTCAATGAGACAAGT
>Ga0157379_10001673_pt1 | contig 18335 bp, 24 predicted proteins | sample S25metaG_FD_121802 | JGI IMG/M metagenome (GOLD analysis project Ga0157379, IMG submission 121802) | Switchgrass rhizosphere microbial communities from Kellogg Biological Station, Michigan, USA - S2-5 metaG | ecosystem: Host-associated > Plants > Roots > Rhizosphere > Soil | place: USA... | reverse complement strand
CAGAGCTGTTTCGATATGCAAAATATCATTTTCTCTGCCGAAAGGAGGCATCGTTTCTGTATCAATATTTTCCGCTGAAATATTGATGCCGAGCACCGGTTCGCTTGACTTGTTTTCTAGTCCCACTAGATTATATGTCACAGGGACAGAGAAGTCCAGAACTTCAGTTGTATCGCCGAACTTTGACATACGACGCGGATTCTGTGCCAATGCTCTTCGCGCGATCCGGGAAGCTTCAGCGAGGTCCATATCATTCGCAAACAAGGCTGTGTATAAGGTCTTCGTAAATATTTCAACCGCTCTGTCGGTAATCGAATACGACATTGCAGTTACGACTCGGATTCCTGAGTGGAGAAGGGCGAGAGCAATATTCGTCTGCGGAATGGACCCTCGTGCGGATCTGCAAGCGTTCAAGACCACCTTGTTAACCCCTCTGCGATGAAGTAAGTCCGCAATTCTGTCAGCGGAAATGAGGTCGGGCTTGATCGGCAATTGTTCATCCTTGATAAACGCGAGAAATATACTAAAGGGAGGGAAAATCGGCTGAGAGGACAGTAGGGTAAATGATGACTTACCTTCCAGAACCATCGTCAAATCCATGGAGGTCAAAATGAACAAGATCGAAATATCCGGGTTCATGGGCCATAAGGCGTTCTTCAAAGGCGGAGAACGTCCCTGGTCGTACTATTTCAATGTGAGTACCGGAGTGCGTCGCAACGTTGACTATGTGTCTTGTTACAAGTCGGTGTGGTATGTCCTGATCAGAATTGGGTCTGGCTGTGCAAACCAGAACGTGACGTTCTCCCAAGATTGTTGAGTCTTTAGTTATTTCCTCCACGGCTTTGAGAGACCTCGAGACCCTGACACCAGATGGACGGATATCCTCTGGCCACAACTTGACCTCTTCCAATGATTCCCAGAAAATATGGACCTTCGCTTCCATGGAACCCTGGTCTACACGAATGTCCAACCATTGGCCAGCTTCAAAAGAAGGGATGACATTGTGCCAATGTATTCCGCGTGTCAGCGTATCCATCAACGTCTGCAAAGTCTTCGCTGCCTTTTCAGCACGAGTCGTTTCGAAGCAGTCTTGGACGACGTAATCTTCCAGATACCACGCTATTTCATCTTCTATAATAGAAGATGTAGGGTATGAAAGCTGTTCTGAAGTGGATTGCCCAGTTTCGAGGTTGCGAATGATCAAGTGGAGGACTCTTCGACTCGGAGTCGTCTCTTCTACGGTGAGTTTTATGTGGGATATCTCGAGGAGAGACATGGTGGTTGAGCGAGACGAGGGCCAGGTCCGTAGTCTTTGACAGCCACAGCATTTGGCAAACTATTGTATGCAGCCAACTATCGCCGTGCTTATCCTTTTTCGCCGTGCCTTTATGCTCTGCTCTCCATGCTTATGGGCCGAAATATATGTGATTCATTGCAGAACAAGAGGGAACACAGGTTTATATTGTGGGTCTTTATATTCACAAGCAACGGATCAAGTCGAGACAAAAGAAAAACTTTATTCTCACCGAATCATACGCTATCTAGCCCTTCATTACCCAAAAAAATAAATACCCCATCTGCCACGAAATTACACTCCCAGTCTCTCTATGAATAATACCACTTCTGCTTCTTCATCTTCCTCCTCACCATCGGCTTCGTAACCATAACACCCCCTCCCAATGCCAAAATTGTCAACACCAACTGCACCTTATTGAAATTCTCACTCAGTATATCGAATGTGTTAGAGGGTGCGATACGAGTAAGGAAGAGGTCGAGGCCATAGGTGAAAACGATAGAGGTTGATTCGAGCAGAGCGGGTGAGGTGAGGATGTGGGATGTTCCTGCGATCTGTTTGGGGACGGGGGATGTTAGTTATGAATTATTTTATTTTATTTTGGGTCATGGAGACTTACATCATATGTGTGAGAGATGACTCGACGGGGATCATCAGGAATGACAGGATCATATTGGATAAGCCATTCTTCTTGTTCTTGTGCGGTCGGTTTTGTGAGTGGACGGCGTGGGTCGAGGAGACGGCGGGGAATGGTACGGATTTGGGAACGGGTGTTTGCGACTATTACAGGACAAGGATCAATAAATATTTTATAGTGAAGATGATGATGATAAATTTACTGATAAGGTCTTTTGACGAAATCCCGTATTTTGTAGAAGACATGGCGAGTGCTGTTACGCCAGTTGTGTAGACGAATGATCGTTGGAAGACGGTAAGGAGGGAGGATGCGTAGGAGTAGCTTGTCAGGTCCGCGCTTTGCAACGGAAAAAAACCCCCATCAACACCATCTCAACCCAATGAAAAAAGGAGCGCATACCTCTTCGTCTTATCATCGATCCCATCCCCTTCATACAACTCCACCGACACAATCCTCCACCCTTTTGCCCCATCCTTCCCTTGTATCCTCTCATCATAATAATGATACACCAACCAATTCTCCGTCAACGCCGCATGGACATCACACATGCCCACGCTTGAAGCAGGCAACGTCGCATGATACAAAACCGTCCCTTTCGCTCCGTCGATTAAATAAACCCCACATCCGTGAGGTGCGACTTTCGATGACGTTACGATGGCGATGAGGTGCGGGTTTAGATATTTGTAAAGGGTTCTCCTATCGCCGAGGACTTTCCCAAGAGACGCAACAGGCTCATGCGGACGCCGGATGAGGGAGATGATCTGTTCGGAGGGGGGGATGGAGCGGGACCAGATGGGGATGGTGGGAAATATTCCTTTGGTCGAGGGGTTGGATGGGCTGGAGTTTTGAGGGGTGGGAAGGATTTGGAAGCCGGTTACTTTTTGGGAGGAGGGTTGTTGGAGGGCGTAGGTGAGGGGACGGTGTGAGGTGAGTTGGGAGAAGTGAGATGAAGAGGTGGGTGTGGAGGGGTAGATTTGGACCTTGTGGTCATCCCCCACAATAACAATAGTCCTATTATCATCCCTGACCATCCACGCATCCACAATACCCCCCTTTTTCGGAAGCTGATCCGCCGTTAAATAAGCAGGTTTGATAGACGGTCCTGCATTCAACCCGGTTAACGCTGCGATACGATAAACATATGTTGCCTTATTTCCCTAGAAAAAGAAAAAAAGAAACCCCATCAGACCAGACTCAGAATTAACAACGATAATGGAGATGAGATAGGTGGAGAAAAAACGCACCCCAGGAGAAACCCTCTCCGCAACAAGCACAACCTCCGGATCCCTCGCATCCGACACCGACACCGTCGTAAAAATCTTAACAGGCCTAATTGACCCACCAAATAAAGCTTCAGCCAGGAATCGACTCCATACGATGTGACCGCCGTCAGAATCAATACCGAAGATTTTACCGGTGGAGGTGGCCACCACTAGTAATTTTCTGAATCCGAATTCATCACGGAAGAGGGGGGTGGGCTCTTTTTTGGTGGGTCCTGAAGGTTTGGTGGGAGTGGAGGCTGCTGAACCCATGAGGAAACGACGCCCGAAGTGCGCTGCGTATTGGGGAAGGTCCTGGGATATCATTAGCCACCAAAGAATCTCATAAACTATAAAGTTCACGCATACCTTCGCGTCGTGGAGATGGCGTGTTATCCGCGTAACAAAGCTCTGCTTCCAAATCGCATCCTTCCCAATTTTAACTTCAGGGAGATCAACGAATTCAACAGCCGCGATCTCAGATAATGATTCTTCTCGTGTCCATTTGAGGTCATTTTGGAGCCATTGTTGGAGGGTGCCGGAGGAGGTGGTGAATACGATGCGGGAGAAGTAGCGGTATTGGTCGGGATTGGCCACTTCGAGGGCGTACTGAAACAAGGTATGATAAAGATAAGGTTAGAAGGAGTAATGGAAGGATAGGAATGAGAGGGGTAGATAGGGTGGAGGATGGACGTACGTGCAGGATATCACCGTGCAGAATCCCTTCGTAGGGGAATCGGAAGCCTGTGACGAAGGGTTTGTCGTCAGGGCCGTTGACGGCGAGGGCTTGGAATGTTGCAGCCTATGAGAGGGAAGGTGAGTGTTGGGTATGTGAGATAAAGGAAGAATAAACATACACCAAGCGCATGAGAATAGTGATAACTCCCGACGTATGGTTTCCCGGACCAGTCGAATCCGCCGCTGTATATTGAGGGTGTGTTATCAGGGGATTCAGCCTGACGTGACATGTTTAACAAAGGTAAGTATAAGAGAGAAATAGGATTAGGACACACCGAATTATCAAACTCCCAAATATTCTCAACTACCCCATCCTTCACATTCATCCTCAAAACATGCGCCGTCGAATCTTTCTTCAACGCCATAAACACGCCCGCGTCCGAAACACCTACATCCTTAATCTCTCTATACATATCACTTCTTAGCTTGGTGGATTTGCCTTTAAGGTCCGATTTGAGTGGGAGAGAGTGGATGTAAGAGTCGGTGTCTTCGAGCCATGCGAGGGTGGGGTGGGGAGATTTGGCGGAGGTGAGGGCGAGGAAGGATGAGGGCGAAGTGATGGAGGAAGAAACGCCGACGGAAGATATCAGAGAGCCTGTCGAGGCATCCAAGGACACGAGATGGAGAGTGTAGGACTTGATGGATTTGGTAAGACCGACGACGAAGATTGTGGATTCCGCCATGACGAGTTTGGCATACAATACAGATGATCTACGCCTAGGTTCAGTAATAAGCTCCCTATGCAAGAGAAAGGAACACACGTCTGATCCTCAGAAGTCCAAGTCCATTTTGTCTCACCCGTCAATCCATCGACTCTCCGTACGATATGCGCGTTGGTGAGAGCGAATATATCATTTGTAGTGTCTACTGAGAATATAATGTCTTGTCCGATATTGGGAGGTTCGAGGAGTTGTCCTGCGCTTGGACTGTGGAGGCGGGATTCGAGGACGAGGTCGCCATTTGTGACGTTGTAGGAACGGAGGTTGGCTCCTCCGGGTCCTGAGAGGGTGATGACAACTGTAGGAAGCAGTTAAATAACATGTTAGGTTATCTGAGGGAAACACGGACAGCCAGGATTGCTCTTGTAGATCCCAACCAAGTCGAACGGATCCAACACATGTCTCCACGCTATCCCGCATAAATCAGCCAGATCCCAAACATTCACAAATCCACATACATATTTCCCCATCCGGGGCATTCACAGCAGCTAATACATTACTCTTCGACAAGGTAACGACCGCACTCCGCTTGTTCTTCCCGGCAACAAGCTGGAACTTTGGCGCAACCGCCACGGACTCTATCCTCGGAAGGCCAATCTGCTCTCTCCGCCAGTCTATCTTTCCTGCATCTGATTCATGGAGTGCAAAGCATGGTAGAATGGCTAGAGACAGCCAGGCCAATCCCAGCCGCATTTGATTCTGAGTGAGGAGGACAGGGTGTCTTACGTCATCTGTCTGAATTTCGTCCTCATCACTGCTCGCTCACGTTCTTGTTCTCTCCTATGGACAGATGGATTAACAAACTGGAGCAGTGCAAACACCTCGACGAAAATGAGATGAAGCAGCTTTGTGAACGAGTCAGGTCCATTCTTATCGAGGAGTCGAATATCCAGCCCGTGTCGAGTCCAGTCACCATCTGTGGGGATATCCATGGCCAGTTTTGGGATCTGTTGGAGCTGTTGCGGAAGGGAGGGAAGGTGCCTGAGACGAGTTATATATTCATGGTATGTAATCAACGCAGCTCATTACACCTCATCGCTCATTACCTGTATAGGGCGACTTTGTCGATCGAGGATACTATAGTCTCGAGACCGTATCGCTCTTGCTTGCTCTTAAAGCCAGGTGTAGTGACATCTTCCTTGTTTGTCTCTTATTAGCCACTTATTTATCAGTCAATTTCCAGATACCCTGATAAAGTTACCTTGTTAAGAGGGAATCATGAGAGTCGGCAGATTACACAAGTGTATGGCTTTTATGGTGCGTCTTCTCTGTAGTCATATCCCGGTTATCGCTTAGATGTGCTTGCGCAGAGGAGTGCCAGCAAAAATACGGCAATGCGAATGTATGGAAAGCATGCTGTAATGTATTCGATTATCTAAGTCTTGCCGCCGTACGTACCGTCCTCCTCTACATCACCCTAAACCCAAACCCAATCAGATCATCGACGGCGAAACACTATGCGTTCACGGCGGATTATCCCCCGATATCCGAACACTAGACCAAATTCGAGTTCTCTCGAGAGCGCAAGAGATTCCGCATGAAGGGGCATTTTGCGGTATGTATCTCTCACCGTTGTGTTGTACAACGATGATCCTGATGGTAATCAAGATCTCATGTGGTCTGACCCGGATGATGTCGATAATTGGGCCGTCAGTCCCCGTGGTGCAGGATGGCTTTTCGGCGGCGCAGTCACAAAAGAGGTAAATCACCCCACCGTTTCTCCCTCACCTTTCCTATTTATTTTTTATTTACCACTTTCCCTCTTCCCAGTTCAATCACGTCAACTCCCTCACCCTCATCGCCCGCGCGCACCAACTCGTCCAAGAAGGCTTCAAATACATGTTCGACGAACGCCTCGTCACCGTCTGGTCTGCCCCCAACTATTGTTATCGTTGCGGGAATATGGCGAGTATATTAACGATTAAGGATAATGGGGAGAGGAAGTTTACGGTCTTTGAGGCGGCGGCGGAGAATGGGAGTGATAGGAATATGCAGAGTGCGAGGAGGGCGGTGAGTTTTTTCTCTTTGTCTCGCTCTCACTCTGCTATCAATTTTTATTATGTTTGCTGAAATTTTTATTTTGGTTTTTAGGGCGGCATGCCTTATTTCGTATGAAACATAGAACGATCCCTTTAACCCGTTACGCATTACGAATTCTTTGTTTATTTTTGGCGGGTGCTGTATCTTTTTTTCCGCATGTGTGTGTAATTTTACGCCTGGTCTTTTCTGGTTCCACTCTTATGCAGATGCTCTAACTGATTGGGCATTGTTATCGAGGTTATCTGGCTAACTAAGATCTACGATTCACGCCAGAATTTCAGCAGAGACTTCAAGTGCTACGACTTAGTCTCCAGTATCCGACCGGGTTTATTCTCCTGCCCCAGACCAAAGGTAGTTTCCTGGCTACGACCAGAGCAAGGGAACTCAGACACCCTCTTGATGAAGTCTTTCATAGACTGGGTGACTCCTTTCGCTTCAATATATGGCTCCATCATGGTCCAAAAAGCGTCCTGTGCGCAACCGCCTGATTCCTATAGAGGAATTTCAAGAGAACTCTTGCGAAGGTTTCCTCGCTAAGATCATCCGCCGCGGACTCACTGGAGGCAATTACCGCCCTTAGATCCTCCATTGTAGAGGTTACTTACTAGCTATAGGTTTCTTGTAACTGAACTTGTCTGAGTCGTTCCGAAACGAAACAGGTACGAAGACGGCCTCTTCAAGCCCAAGTGCCGCTACCACAACAGGATTCTCTTCCGGAATGAAGTTGACGTATGAATCCTTCCAGCAGAAGAAGTTCAGACAGAATGGGTATTCGTGTTCGAACTCAAACCGAAGGAGGTGGGCGACAATTTCGCTGTAGAAATTTGAGGCTTTCTCGAGGTCTTCCAGGCTATCTTGGGACTCTGCTGGTAGTTTGAGATGACCAGCTACCTCTGAATAGACTTCCTTGTTCACCGGCTGTCCGTTGGCCTCTTGCAATGGAGCTTGTTGCTTGTTTTGAGCGTCGCGATATTTTCGTGTGTTAGAATCATATGCCTGCTTAGCATAGAATAGAAGGAACTCTTTGGAAGAGTTCCATGGCCCAATCGCAACCTTTCGTCTCCCATCCCCTCCTATATCCGTAGAATCTTAGATGCCATACAACTCCTGAATAACGTCACTCGGTTTATCAAAATAACTCAAACTTCCCAGGGCCAAGTTTGACAGCTGTCTCTTGTACTCTTCCAATTGTGTGTCGATCTTCTCTTTTTGAGCACCTGTTAACGTTGCACATGAATCCTTATCGGCTAAACTGACGTATTTAGCAAAGCTAATCTAAAGATCACTGTAGGGCCAGAAAAGATAAATATGAGGAGGAGGGCGCTGCTGTTGACCCGTCCCCGGAGAATATAAGGCCAGTGCTTTGTGATCATTTCCCCAGTACGCGGCAGTTATCCTTGATATGGGAATGGCAGTTTTGGCTCTGAGGAAAGCAGTGGTAGTAACCTATAATTCGAAAGGAGTTAGAATATTCGAGTATCTTGTATAGAGACTCAGACATATCTCAACCGCACAATCAGATCTTGCATCTTCTTCGTCATACGTCCGAGCCTTATCAGTTTTATATCGGTGCATGGCGCCTACTTTGGCTATAATACGAGGAGACTTTGCAGAATCTCTAATTCAACTTCATAAACCTGTTCCCCGTTTATTAGCGACTCTAGGGACCAATTCTGGTAAGGAAGCGTACTTCCCATCTCGCATCTATAAAATCAAGAACGGATGGGTATTAGAAATGGACAGGACAGGGAGTAACTAAATTGTACACTCACTATCTGCGTGAGATTCATAGTATAAATTAATTCTGAGGATCTGTCTTCACGGTTCTTTCAATCTCTTTTGTGAATTTCTGATGAAATTCGAGCGAGAGGAACTACCCGTACGGCTTAGAGGGTGCAGGAGATTGACTTTCTATGACTAAACTGGGGGATAATTACGGGGCTTCGATACCTTATGTGCTGTGTTATATGTGGAAATTTTAATTGTTCCCTGGATATGCACTCGGTTAGGGTGGGTGGTAACCATGAAATACAAGGAACGGGACTCATCCATTCTTTTTGTGCTGAGTTTATCTAGGGAACTTGTAATTGTGCCCCAGATCTGCACTCCGTCAGGCGGGGGAGGGGGGGCAGCAACGGCATGCCGGTTTATACGTCCATGAAATGCAAGGAACTGTTCTCATCTCACCGCTTCAAGTAGGGCGGGTCTGTCAATCACTGAAAAATAGAATAATACGATATACTGGAGCTCTCCAACCACTCAGGTCATTTATTCGAACAGTTGATTCGTCCGCATATTTTAGACGGATGCTAGTGATTGATTTGACCATTGAAAACATACCAGAAAATAGAGTGACTCAGCTTGAACAAATAAAGTGTAATTATCTTCAAGACAAAGTAATAATAAATTCACGTTCTGAATCTCTCTGAAAAAGTGGTGCTCTCCTAGCAATCACCAGTGAGCAAGATATTGGAAATGGACCGAACAAGCACAGTAATACGCAGAAAGAAAAAATAAGTAGATAATGATCAGGTGGAAAGATTCAGGACATAGGAACTGTGCTAATGGAGAAAGAGGACCACAACGGAGGTAGCGATAACCGGATTCCGTTTAGGGTAAGTACTGGTGTATGCCGCGGAATACCAGGAGTAACATTGCAAGGAACCAAGACTGACTACTTGAATATTCTCAAGCATATAGACAGTTATCTTAATGCAAAGAAGCAGGAACTTGGTGGAGAGTTCCGTGCATTTGCTTGCCTCTTAAAGGCCATCAGCGAATCCATCGACGTGTTCGATAAGGGTTCAAAATATCAATCTGGATTTTTGGAGCCTCAGCTGGAATTTGCGGAGATTTGAATAAGGGTCTGATATGCGATGGATAACTCTCTTTTGCGTCTGAAACAATGGCGGTCGTTGGCAAGGGCCTGCTACATCGACCGTGGCGTTGTCTGGCCCAAGAACTGTTATGAAATCGTCTCCGTACACTGACGCCGAGTTTCTCCCCAAAACGACAATAGGAAAATACGGAGAAGGCTGACAATAGACGGGCTTAAATACGCGACAGTGGACATAGATGATCTTCCATTGGCATTTGCTGCGGTAGATGCGACAATGGTCTAGTTCTCAGATGGGCTTTGATAGCTTGACTATGTCAGATTTTTGGTATCTCGTAGCAAAAAAGGAAGGGACGACAGCATTCCAGCGCCTCATTGGTATATCATGCTTGGTATATATATGTTCGAGAAGGAGGATGCTGCAGAGAAAACATGGACCTTGGCCCCAGAAGATGAGCTGGTTATCTGGAATATAAAGCCGCTGGTTATAACGAAAACCATACGGAAGTTTACTGACACAATGTCCTCAATCTTTTTTTCATACATGTATTGGAGGGAGTGGCAAACATACTGTATGCTCACTCGGCAAAACAGTTCAACACCGCATAAGGCATATCGATCGTGGGAACTGCCCCCAATCACAAATGCCCTAAAGCGATGATAAGGTATGCCACCATCTCCCACCACCCCAACCAGACGTGAATGCCCTCCTTTAAAAGAAGACGCCTTCCCAAGGTCGGAGAAACGCTACTGGGAAGAACCTGGTCAGACCATTCCATCATTTTGGACAGATGATACGCATGCTTCCCGAGAACTTTATCTATTGGTGTTTTTCCAAGATGCTAGTTGCCAGATGCGGTGGAGTTTGGCTGAGTTGTATTGCCTCCTTGGTCTCGGGAAACTGCCCGTCACTTCTCCAATGGCTGAAGAGCTCTGGACTGCATTCAATCCTGATAAATATTGTAGATCCAAAGAGGTGCACTCTGTGCCCGTGTTACAATTGCTGCGATGCCTTGTGTCTTAACACCGATATCGTGTAGGATGTAGTCAGTTTGGTCTTCGCATTGATAAGGAACCCCGCCCTTGAATCCTCCGGATGATCAAAATGCCCATCTGGCCGCCAGCATGCATTTGCCATGGTCCTTCTCGGCCTCGCGAAGGCTGGGTCTTGGAAAGCAACAATGTCATGGGACGGATTCAAGGTTTGTAGCATGGTGTGTTGTGCAATAAGTATAGCTTTTATTGACATTCTGTTGTTGCCAGATCTTCAGTTGTTTATTCGGCTGTGCTGGTATCCGAGTGATGGCTGCACAGCCCACGGTATAAGGCCACATTGACCGTGTGAACCGCCACCCGATCACAAATACCCCAAAGTGATGATATGCCGGCTACTCCCGCCACCCAAGCGAAACTCGAATACCCTCACAAATACCCAGAGCGACGATATGCCAGAACATCCTCTTTTGAAAGAAGGCGTTATCCCAAGGTCGGAGCTGTGGTACTGGGGAGAAAACGCAGGAGGACATCTTTATGGCCTGCAAAAACCGCCCAAGCATGTTGGACAGATGATACGTATGTTTCCGGAGGGGTTTGTCCATTGGTGTCTAGACACTTTTAAAGAGAAAGAAGACGCCTACGAGCAGGTATGTATGAATCCCACGCGTGTCAGGGTACGAATTCGCTCAATGTTCCTGTAGTATATGATATATCACTCTGCAAGGCGGTACCTTGAAGGCTTGAAGGCAAATTTGAGGATTTATTGCGGTAGTTTTATCGTGCCAATTCATTCCAAATATGCTGGTTATACGTTAGATGAGTGCGGCAATATGGGATTCATGATGTGGATATTGCGGGAGAAAAGCAAGGATGAGAAGGTGCGTTTCTTATCCTTCTTCGCTGTTGATGCTTGCCGTGAAATAGTATTACTCATATTTGACCGTTTAGTATCCTTTATTTTATCAAGCCGTTCAAGCCTGGGTGAACGAGAGGTAAGGGGCACTTGCTGCTGGGAGGATATTTCCACAATACTCAAGTCTCACCAATCATTATCACGTACTTAGGATAAACGATGGAGACGAAGATGCGATGGATGTAGATTAATTTCTGTAAGCTCTGACTTTGATATATGCTGCGTGATTTTCTGATCCATCTCATTCTCTGGTCCTAGGCCCCCTATTTTCTTATAGATATTCGTGTCCCATCCCAGAGTTCAATATCCTGCTGGGAGCAATATCGGCTATTTTCGTTTTATTTGGTCTTTACTTCTTGTACATAAACCCTACATAAGATCTTTGGGTGGCAACTCGCGCAACTATGTTATCCTTTATAAAATGTGGTTCTGGGGCGATTAAAAGAAGCCCGACACAAAATGAAACGTAAAACACTTGGAAATATGATTTGATGTCGCCACAACAGATTATGTGTACAGAATCATCAACAACCAAAACCTGCGCTTTGGGAGTTCTTAACGATGAAACAAATATAATAGAGGAATATGGATTCACGCATGAGTTGGAGGGCCAAATAAGGAGTGAATGGCCCGAAGGCCTGCCCGAAAACTCTTAAGTTTGATGTACCTCCGTAAAACAAGCAATAATCGAAACACAAAAATACGATGAGATAGCGTTAAAAATACAATGGGATGGCATTAAAAAACCCGGCGGGAAAAGGTCTTATCCCCTGAAAAGAAATAGACGTAAATTGAGAATGGAGATCATAAACACCCAAAGGGTGGGAGGGGTGGGTGAATACTTGCGAAGCTTGAATGTCAGCTGCGGCGGCGAATATGAATGTGAAAGTAACTAGCAAGGTAAGAAGGAATTTTGCGGTTGAAGGGAGTGCCATCCATGCATCCTGTAAGTGGTCCCCCTAACGATCAGCAACGGTGGTCGTCTTGGACATTCCACAGCTGAGGCGGGTCTTACGGATAAATGTGGTGGAGCATAGAAGATATATAATGAGGTGTCCAGACGAGAGATAAATGATAAGGCAAGTGTGCTGAACGGTCTAGCGAATTGAGTAATAAAACACCTGCGCGTCCAGGCCGAGGGAGCGTTTCTGGATTCCTCTGTGCAAACTTTTTTTCTAAGCTCAAAAATGATACTGTCGGGATAAGGATGTCAGAGCATACGATCACGCAAGCTTGATCTGTAAGCTTTCTTCTGTTTTATTTCCTTTCTTGGCTATTTTACAGTCACTGCCGTATATTCCCACGCCTGTAAATTCGCGCTTCTTACGAGTTTGCACCAGTACCACATTGTAGATACAGTGCCAATCTCTAATCTTTCGCCACCAATTATGGAAACGGCAACAAATTTCTTAGGTGAAGATGGCGGTGTCAGTGACTGAAGACCGGTATGAAAGTTAAGCCGGGTAACGAGACAGATAACGAAACAAGCGACTCTCACCCTGTAATCATCAGGCTCCGCCTTAACCTGATCACGATTGACTCTTCCTCCTCCATTCTCAAATCCTTGACGCAAGGTAATTCCTCCACGCACGGCCGTAAATCCCTCTCTATGTCTTCAAAGAATTTTGCTTGAGTTCGTTGCTGCCGCTGTTGCTGGTGAGAGAACGCAGGGTGTTCCGAAGGAAATACTTGCTGCAATGTCTTGTGACTTAACACTGCTCTAGGAGTCGATTCTGATCTTCGTGCCGACAAGGAGCACCGCTCTCGTATCCTTCAGAGGTCAAATGTCCATCTGGGTATATTACCTGCCAGCATGGATTTGCCATGGTCCCTCCCAACCTCTCGAAGGCTGGTTCTTGGAAAGCGACGATGTCATAGGATATGGATCCAAGGTTTGTAGCATGTTGATACTGTGCAATAAGTACAGCTTTTATTGACATTCTGTTGTCGCCAGATCTTCAGTTGTTTATTCGGCTGTGCTGCTTCAGGCATCCGAGTGATGGCTGCACATGCCCATACAAGGCCACATTGACCGTGGGAACGGCCCCCGATCACAAATACCCAAAAGCGAAGATATGCCAGCATCTCTCACCACCCAACCAAACGCGAATACCTTCACCAATACCCCAAAACGACAATATGCCACCATCTCCCACTCCCCCACCCCAACTCGAATGGCCTCCTTTAAAAGAAGACGCTATCCCAAGGTCGGAGCAGTGGTACTGGGAAGACAATGCAGGGGGACATCTTTATAGCCTGCAAAGTCCGCCCCAGCATGCTGGACAGATGATACGTATGCTTCCGGAGGGGTTTGTCCACTGGTGTCTCAAAACTTTTATAAAGAAAGCCCGCGGCTCAAAGCAGGTACGTATGAATCCAACCCGTGTCAGGATACGAATTTGCTCATGTTCCTGTAGTATATGATATATCAATCTGCAAAGCGGTACCTTGAGGGCTTGGAGGAAAAATTGAGGGTTTATTATGGTAGTTTTCTCATACCATTCCCTAATAACCCAGATTCCGGCTTTACGTTAGACGAGTGTGACGACAAGGGATTAATGAAATGGATATTAATGCGGGAGAAACGCCTGGCTAAGACTGTACGTTTCTTGTCCTTCATCCTTGTGGATGCTTGCCGTGAAATCAGATTACTAATATTTTACCGTTTAGTATCCTTTATTTTGTCAAGCCGTTCAGGCCTGGATGGACGAGAAGGAAGGGACCCAGCAGGATACCAAATCTTTTCAACAGGATTACAAGCCAGGAAAGCGTGGAGGCCAAAGTGCCTCTATGCCTAGACGGGTACTTGCTGCTGGGAAGATATTCCGTTACACTGATAATACTCCAAGCCCCGCCAACAGCCTTCGCGTATTAACATTAGCCCCTAAACGTACTGGCACAGGTTCGTGAATCGTTGTATTGCGACGTAGTATTGACTAATTTCTGAAATATGGCTTTGAAGTATGCTGCGCGATTCTCTGAACCATATCATTCTTATTCATAACTTCGGTATATATCTGTCTTCTTATCCTGGATCCATCAATTTTTCTTATAGATATTTGTATCTCATTTCAGAGTTCAGTATATCCTGCTGGGAGCAATATCGGCGCGCTAGGCATCCTATAACTCCTATTTCGTTTCTTAAGCTGCCATGTGGTCTTTTACTACTTGTATATACACCCTACGCATGATCTTTGGATGACAGCTCAGGCAATTATTTTATCCTTTATAAACATGGGTCTGAGGTGGTTCAGAAGTCCGTCACAAAATGAAAAATAAAACACTTGAAAATATTATTTGATGTCGCCACAACAGATTATGTGTACAAAAATACCAGCAAGAACCAAAACCTGTGCTTTGGGAGCTCCTAACGAGCGCTAGCAATGAAATAAATATAATAGAAAATAATATAGTCGGCATAGGGCGAAGGGAGTTGCCTTCAAGGCCATCGGCTCCGTTCCTATTGATGCGGATCGAACTGGGGTTTGCAGGACGTATTAGAAGTCGGGAGGACTCGAGGATCTTATAATAGGAGTAACAATCTTTTTCTGTAGAACTTTGTTAACTTTCTTAAATGAAGATGGTGTTGTCAACTGAATACGAAAGTTGAGTTGGGTGACGAGACAGATAATGAAGCAAGAAACTCCCACCCTTAATCACCCAGATTGACACGATATACACTTCCTCCCTCTCAAGTCCTGAATGCAAAGACAATTTATCCACGAAAGACCATAAATCCTTCTTTGTGCGTTCAAAGAGCCCCGCTCGATCTCCACGCGAGGGAACATGTCCATGCCTCTTCAACCAACGTAGAACACACGCAGTGAATATATAATGCTGTAACAACATTTCCCCTGAGTGATACGTTCGTCATAGCAAAAGCTTAATCATACCCTTTTGACATCATTGGTTTTCCCCAGGAACCACCACATCCATTCTTGAGGATCGGGTCGATGCTGCTTTATTTCATCAACCTTTAATCCTCCATGCTTTCCAAAGGGCACTATAAATTCCCCGTAATTATCGATCGCAAATTTCTCTAAGCCTCTGACCCATCGTCCTACACATTTCAGGAATTCGTTCTAGCGGAAATGGGTCAGAGACTCAGAAACCATTCAACAGCATTAGAAAGCAACATACATATTGTGGATGACCTGACTGTGATCTCTTTTCCTCCTCCATTTTATGAAAAAGCCCCGTGAGTGGGATTTCGTTGAGTTTCTTTCCTTCATGGGAGCCGAATGCCACCTCCATACCACCAGCGTCCCTACTATGGTACCACGGAGCGTCTAGTCCTTCCACAGCTTCAGGATAGATAGGTGGGTGGATTTCAGGCCATGATGGCGTGCCAAAGACGAAGGTCATGGTAATGGTTAAAGGCAAGTGTGGTGGCTAACAAAATGCAAAAAAATTGAGTTTCATTGATGGGTGACGTAAGCTGACATGGGAATACAACCCAAGTACTAAAGTACTCACGGTGTTTCGCGTAGGAGTTGGCCCAGCCTCATAAGTCAGGGCTGTGCCGAGCCTAGGACTTGGTACCTAACTACCTACGTCACTTACTTTGGAAGGGTACAGACACGTGGCAATTTTAATAATTTAGCACTCAGGTGGAATGGATTCGAAAGCTTTAAGTTTTCCATTGAATTTAAGAGTAATTTAATTTCAAATTTAGACGGGCTTTAAATCCTTTCGCCGAATGGGACTTCCGATTCAGAAAAGAGTAAAAGTTGAAGTTTATGCTGAGTTAAGTTGAAAAGAAAACTTAAAGTCTCGGTTTATGTTCTCGATTACGTACACATGCCTCCTAAATGTTGATAACTGCCACGTGAGATTAAAATAGGACCGTTTCTTGCATCGGCACCGAGGCTTCGTGCTTATCTTTAGACACTGGTGACTGGACAGCCTTAGACAATCTATAATTCACATCGCCAATGTCAAACGGTAAACAGTATAACAGATAAACATGCAGGAGTAATATATCAAACAGAAACCGTGATTTTAGGAGTTGTAGACTTCAAATAAAGTATTCCCTAATTTGTGAGCTCGGCATTGAAAGCGCTGCTCCCATTGGCACCTTAAATGTATCTGTCATACCCACGGGATATGTAAATATACTTTTTGAAGATTTATTGCCATGTTCACTGGTGACTAGACTTACATGTCATCCGAAACATGTAGTCGGCATTCCGTTTGAAACGCTGAATAAGAGAGACAATAAGAAATCTATATTAAATTTTAAGTCTGGATAGATAGGGCTTTCCAGCGGATAAAACGCTTCAAATAATTAAACATGTTCGAACATGCAAGGGGCCTCTTTGTCCAGTTGGACCCACCGTTTTCCTTCATTTCAAATATTCATATGTAATCGGCGTTTACAGTCTGCCAATGGCGACCTGGAAGTGTAGCCACCTCATGTGCTGCCGAAACTCGTTTGCCACATAGAGGGAAATATCCACCTGACTTCGAGCCTCACAGTGCAATCGGAATGACTTCACTATCCCAACCTAAGATGACACCCAAAATTGACTAGTTAGGAAACGCCATAGGAACGGTGCAACTGGTTGGAGTGGCTGGGGAAATGGCCCGGCCTCTTGCTCCGTATCTCAAGGGGTCCGCTAGTATTTTACTGAAACTTCTCGAATCCGTTCAGGTAAGAGATTGTTATTGCACTGATTTTTTTGGCACCATCTGAATGTTCGAAATAGCAGATCAAACGTAACAGAGAAGATTACAAGCAGCTCGTAGAAGCCGCTGTCCGCCTTCTCGAGCTCCTTTATGATGAGACGGGGGGGCAGCTGGATGGTATTCAATGTGAACGGTTCAAATCAAATTGTTTGGAATTCGAAAGGTTGCAGTGCTTCTATCCATAGTAGCGGCGAAGTTGACTTTCTTGTTCATAGATGCTTGAGAGAAATTCAACATGAAGTGAACATAATCTCGGCCCTGCCAAAGTTGAAACAATTCTTCAAGGTTTCGGAGATCCACGCACGTTTGGAGGAATATCGGCAACAGATACTCACCTTGCGGGATAACTTTACTGTGCGTCAGGACTTGTTTATTCGTCTACAGTAGTGATAATCCTAATGAAAGTATGCCGATGTGCTTGCTCTGCGGATGGCAACCGCATGTAAGCGATTCTATTCTGAAGAAGAACAGAGCTCAAACCAGTTGTATACGCAGACAACGGAAGATATAAAAACGTTTGTATCTCATTTACAGTTCCTCCTTCTCCTTTTCGGTCAGCTAAATATTATTTTCCAAGTTCCGTAGCATAAGGAGGGGGGATCTGGCACCGCTCGAGATGTTAGATCTATCTCTTGCTAAAGACCCGATGGCCACCATATCCAACTAATTCGAGCACGAATGGTAACCTTCAACAACACAGCTGTTATTGTCAAGGAATACAGTGGGAGAAACAGGCAAAAGGTATGAGCATGAAATTTAATACTGGGTGCGGTTATAGAGAGCCTTTAGGTTATGGAAACGGAGCTCTCTATGTTTTCGAAGATAGCGATGTATGTATTTATCACTTTGGATCGATGTGCGTTAAATATTCATAGGCATCCACACGTACTCTCTTTATTTGGGATCATAGAAGACGCGGATAGGCCAGCAATAGTATTTCACGGAGGTGCACGATCACGCCGATCGAGCTGAATCCCATTTGAATGTTTTGCAGATTTATTGACTGAACACCCTTTAAGTGATCCTAACTACTATGAAGACGACAGTAAATGGCCCCGCTTGCCCTTGGAACATGTTCAAAACTACATCTGGGTGGGTTTCTGGTGACGGTATGGTAGACTATTATATTAAACTTCATTCGGATGGCGACGGTAGTCACAAGAAATTATGGTGAGTCTTTGACAATAGTATATCGCATATAACTGAACCCATATT
>Ga0157379_10001672_pt1 | contig 18340 bp, 16 predicted proteins | sample S25metaG_FD_121802 | JGI IMG/M metagenome (GOLD analysis project Ga0157379, IMG submission 121802) | Switchgrass rhizosphere microbial communities from Kellogg Biological Station, Michigan, USA - S2-5 metaG | ecosystem: Host-associated > Plants > Roots > Rhizosphere > Soil | place: USA... | reverse complement strand
GACGTTCCAGTTGTCGATGTTCTTCTCCGCCGCGAGGGTGACGGTGCCACCCTGCTGGAGCTGGGCCGCCGGGACGCTGTTGCACGTGTTCGGGTTGGTGGAGCAGTCGCCGTAGACCCCGCCCGAGCTGCCCCCGGCGCCGCCGCCACCGCCGCAGGCCGCCAGAACAAGGGTCGCCGTCGCGGCGATCGCAGCGGCCGCGGCCGCACGCGTTCTCTTCATGGAAGTTCCTCGATCTTCTCCGCCGGTTCGCGCCCGGGTTCGGGCACCGGAATCAGGCCGTTGAGCCCTGCCCATGTCGCGGGTGAGGCGCCTGATCCCTCGGCAACTTAGAAACCTCACAGGTCCCCTCGCCGGCTGAGCCGGCTATCGTGACCAAAGGGTGACGTGAAGCGGACATTGCGACCCATTGTGGTTACTCAGGGGTAACTTAACCCTCGGCCGGGTGCCGGTCAGCCGGCCGGGGCGACCCAGCGTTGCGCTCCCGTCAGCGGACCCGACACCAACGGGCCCGCGGCGAACCCGGTCGCGGCGGCGCCCGCCGGCGTGCTCACGAGGAGCGACACCGGCTGGAACAACGGGAGGGCGGGCAGCTGCGCCCACAGCACCCGCTCGACGGTCGCGACCCGCCCCGGGTCCGGGGTCGCGGCGGTGGCGAGCGCCTCCAGGTCCGGCTGCAGGGCGGCCGAACAGAAGCCGTTCGGGAGCGGGGCGGGTACCAGGGTCGCGGTCGCCTCCGGGCAGCCGAAGTCCGAGGCGAGCTGCGGTCCGAGGGGTCCGCCCACCGCACGCGGGAGCACCATCAGGTCGGCGCGCACCGTGCCGCCCCCGGACCCGAGGGACGCCGACGAGCTCGCGGCCGTGGTCGGGGTCTGCGGCGGGGTCTGCGGGGTCGGCGCCGCGGTCGTCGCAGGGATCGGGCCGCTCGTGAGGGCCGCGGGCGGCGGCGTGGTCGTCGTCGCGGGCGGGGTCGCGACGACCGCGCGCTGGGTGAACAGGTCCGCCGCGGGCGGGGCGACGACGTCCACCCCGATCCCGACCGCCTGCAGCTGCGTCGCGACCGCCTTCGCGACGGCCACGTCCGCGGTCCGCTCCGCGCCCGCCGCGACGACCAGCCGCAGCGGCGTGGAGCCCAGCACCCAGGTCCCGGACGCCGAGCGCGTGTACCCGGCCTCGGTGAGCAGCCGGTCCGCGGCGGCCGGGTCCGGGCGCGCGGGGGCCCCGGCCGGGGCCGTGGCGGCGTAGCCGGGTTGGGACGGCGCGAGGCCGAAGGCGTCCGCCGGGAGGGCGTTCGGGGCGACCTCGCGACGCAGCGCCTCGCGGTCGAGCAGCGCGCCGATGGCCTGCCGGACCCGGACGTCGGCGAGCGGGCCGTTGTCCGAGCGCAGCGCGAGATCGGTGACGGTGGGCCGCGGGGCGGGCGCGGTCGTGAGGTTCTGCAGAGCGCTCAAGGCCTGCGTGACGTGCGTGTCCTCCGACGGCATGGCGACGTCCACGTCCCCGGCGCGCAGCGCCTCGGCCAACGGCGCGGGCGCGAGCTTGCGCAGCACCACCTGGTCCAGCGTGGCCGGCGTGGCCCAGTACAGGTCGTTGCGGGCGAGCGTGACCTCGCCGCGCCCGCCGTCCACGCCCACCACCCGGAACGGCCCGCCCGACGCGGGCAGCCCGCCCTGCGTGGCCCCCGTCCAGGACCCCGGGGCGTCCTTCAGGATGTGCGCCGGCAGCAGCCCGGAGAAGAGGTGTTGCCACTGCGGGTAGGTCTGGTCGAACACGACGTCGACGGCCTTGCCCCCCGCCCGGGACCGCACGTCCGTGACGTGCCGGTACCCCTCGGCGTCGATCACGCCCGGCGAGGCGCGCATCTGCTGCCAGAGGTAGACGAAGTCCTCGGCCGCGATCGGCGAGTTCGACGACCAGCTCGCCTGCACGTTCAGCTCGTAGGAGACGGTGAACGGGTTGGTCGAGGTGACCTGGGCGCTCGTCGCGATCGTCTGGTCGAGCCGCAGGCCCCCGTTCGCGTCCGGCCGGAACACGCTGGGCAGCACCAGCGTCGCCAGCGCCTGCGTGACCGGGGACTGGTCCGCGATCAGGTGCGGGTTGAACCCCGGCCCGAGATCGTCCACCCCGACCACGACCTTCGTCGCCGTCGGCGTCGGCGCGGGTGCGGGCGGCTGCGGCGCAGGCGGCTCGACCGGGGCGTTCGTGCATGCCGCGAGGACCGCCAGGACGACGACGATCATCGCGCCGAGCCCGGTCCGCCTCATGCGGCCATCGTCGCATCGGCCGCGTACCGCGGCCGTATCGGCCTCTATCGGGTGACGCCCGCCGCCGCGGCCTTCGCCCGGGCACGGGCCCGGTTGCGGCTGTGGCTGTCCAGCTCCGTCTTGCGGATCCGGACGTTCCCCGGCGTGACCTCGACGCACTCGTCGTTCGCACAGAACTCCAGGCTCTGCTCGAGGGTGAGGATCGTCGGCGGGGTGAGCTTGATCAGCTCGTCCCCGGTCGACTTGCGCATGTTGGTGAGCTTCTTCTCCCGCACGATGTTGACCTCGAGGTCCTCGTTTCGGGTGTACTCGCCGATGACCATGCCCTCGTAGACCTGGGTGCCCGGGCCCACGAACAGCACGCCGCGGTCGCTCAGCGCGTCGACGGCGTAGCCGGTGACGGGGCCGGAACGGTCCGCGATGAGCGAGCCCCGCAGGCGCGAGGAGATCTCGCCGACCCACGGGCCGTACCCGTCGAACACGTGGGAGGCGATCCCCGCGCCACGGGTGATCGTCAGGAACTCGGTGCGGAAGCCGATCAGGCCGCGCGAGGGGACCCGGAAGTCCAGCCGGACCCGGTTCTCGCCGTGCACCATCTGGATCATCTCGCCCTTGCGGGCGGCCAGCAGCTGCGTGACCGCGCCGAGCGAGTCCGTGGGGACGTCGATCGACAGGTTCTCGAACGGCTCGTGCAGCTTGCCGTCGATCGTCTTCGTGACGACCTCGGGCTTGCCGACGGTCAGCTCGAAACCCTCCCGGCGCATGGTCTCGACCAGGATGGCCAGGGCGAGCTCGCCACGGCCCTGGACCTCCCAGGTGTCCGGGCGCTCGGTGGGCAGCACGCGCAGCGACACGTTGCCGACCAGCTCGGCGTCCAGCCGGCTCTTGACCTGCCGGGCGGTGAGCTTCGCACCCGGCTTCGGGTCCCGGCCCACCAGCGGCGAGGTGTTGATGCCGATGGTCATGGAGATGGCGGGCTCGTCGACGTGGATGCGCTCGAGCGGGACCGGGTTCTCCGGGTCCGCGAGCGTGTCGCCGATCATGACGTCCGCGATGCCCGCGACGGCGGCGATGTCGCCGGCCACCGCCTCGTCCGCCTGGACCCGCTCGAGGCCCTTGGTGAGCAGCAGCTCGGTGATCTTGACGCGGGTGACCGTGCCGTCCGCCTGGCACCAGGCGACCTGCTGGCCGCGGCGGAGCACGCCGGCGCGGATCCGGCAGAGCGCGATGCGGCCCAGGAAGGACGTCGCGTCGAGGTTGGTGACGTGGGCCTGCAGCGGGGCCGCCGGATCGTCCTTCGGCGCGGGCACGACGTCGAACAGCACGTCGAACAGCGGCTGGAGGTCCTCGGAGTCCGGCAGCTCGCCGTCCGCGGGGCGGTTGCGGGAGGCGCGGCCCGCGCGGCCGGAGGCGTAGACGACCGGGAGGTCCAGCAGATGGGCGGTCTGGTCCTCGTCGAGGCCCAGCTCGTCCGCCAGCTCGAGCAGCAGCTCCAGCGACTCGTCCACGACCTCCTCGATGCGGGCGTCCGCACGGTCGGTCTTGTTCACGACGAGCATCACCGGCAGGCCCGCGGACAGCGTCTTGCGCAGCACGAAGCGGGTCTGCGGGAGCGGCCCCTCGGACGCGTCGACCAGCAGCACCACGCCGTCGACCATCGACAGGCCGCGCTCGACCTCGCCGCCGAAGTCCGCGTGGCCGGGGGTGTCGATCACGTTGATCGTCACGCCCTGCCAGGTGACCGTCGTGTTCTTGGCGAGGATGGTGATGCCCTTCTCGCGCTCCAGGTCACCGGAGTCCATGACCCGGTCCACCGGCTCGGCGCGCTCGCCGAAGGCGCCGGACGCGCGCAGCATGGCGTCGACCAGGGTGGTCTTGCCGTGGTCGACGTGCGCGACGATCGCGACGTTGCGCAGGGCGCGCGCGGAGCCGTCGGTCGACAGGCCGGCGGGAGCGGAAACAGCAGAGGTCACGCTGCCAGGGTACGGGCGGCGATCTCTGGACCTGCGCCCACGGCCAGCCTAGGCTCACCTCACCATGCCCGCGGTGAAGGGGAAGTGCTGTCGTTCGAAGCCGAAGCGCTGCAAGAGCTGCCCCGTCGTGCACCGGCGGCTGCGGAAGGCGGGCGCGGACGACCTGAGCGGCAAGGACTTCCAGAAGGCGCTCAAGACCGCACGCGTCTACTGAGGACTGGACGGCCGGGTCGGGTCGGGTCTGAATCGATGACGGAGATCACATCGTGATCCGGGCCGCTGATCAGCTCGCGCGCCGTGCGGAGGCCGCGATCGCGGCGAGCACCGCCGCCGGCGGGTCGTCGGCCGAGTAGCACAGCACGCGCCAGCCCGCCCGGGCGAGCACGGCGTGCCGCCACGCCTGCCGGGCCTGCCGCCCGTCGTCGAGCCCGCGGGTCGGGTCCCGTACCTCGATGGCGATCCTGGCCTGTGGGAACGCCAGCTCGACGACGATCCCGAGCGCCGGATGGTCGGTGCGCCAGCCCCCGACCCGGGCCGCCCGCAGCGCCCGCACGAGCCGGTGCCGCGCCGCCAGGCCGGACCGCCGCGCCGCCCCGACGAGCAGGGTGTGCGCGCCCGCGGAGCCGTGGGACCCGAGGTTGCGGGCGTAGGCCTGCGTCACCGCCTCGAGGTCGGCGCCTGCCCGCAGCGCGGCGTCGAGGAACGCCCCACCCTTCTCCACCCCCGCCTCCAGGGCCGACAACGCGGGCCCGGTCACGGCGAGCCCGCGGACGCGGTCGCGGTCGCGGGGCGGGAGATCGCGGCGGCGGACCGCGATCCCCGGCCGCGGCCGCGGGGAGCGCCGCCGCGGCACGGTCACGGTGACCGGGTCGGCGTCGGCGGGCGCGGGCGCGAGGCCGTGCCACCACGCGGCCGCCGCCCCGCTGAGCACCGCGTCCTCCCCCGCCCACAGCACCGCGGCCCAGACGCGCGCGGTGGCGTTCGCCGGGTGGGTGCGGTCGCGGTAGACGCGGGGCTGCTGCGGCACCCACGCCCGCGTCGCGACCCGGCGGTCGACCACGTCCGGGGAGAGTCCACTCGCGAGCGCCTGTGCCCGGCTGACCACCCCGGCCTGCCTGCGGAGCAGGGTGGCGACCTCGTCTGCTGCGTTCATGCCGACTTGGACGGAGCCCGGCGCCACCCGGTTCCCCCCGCCCGCTCGGCCGACGCTCAGCCCAGCAGCTCCAGCAGGTCCGCGACGAGCGCCCGGTCCGCCTCCACCCACCCCACCGTCGGCACCGCGGGAGCATCCAGCCACCGCAGCGCCCGGTGCTCGAGCGCGGCGGGTTCGGCCGACCCCGCCGCGAGCGCCGCCGCGTGGATCCGCAGCACGCGCTCGCTCCCGCGGACGGTGATCGGCAGGTCGGTGCCCACCCGACCCCCGATCTCGACGGTGGCGCCCAGCTCCTCCGCACACTCGCGCACGAGCGCGGCGGGCTCGGACTCCCCGGGCTCCACCGATCCGCCCGGTAGCTCCCAGCGTCCGGCCAGCTCCGGCGGCCGGTCCCGCTGCGCGGCGAGCACCGCCCCCGACCGGACGAGCGCCGCCCCGACCACCACCGGCGCCGCGACCAGCGCCTCGGCCCGCCGCGGGTACACCTCGGCGCGCGCCGCGAGAATGTCCCGGACCAGCCGCCGCACGAGCACCGCGTCCCCGATCCGGCCGAGCGGGCCGAACGGCGAGCGCCAGGTGATCTCGTCCCGCATGATCGTGGCGCCGGACACCTCGGCCAGCGTCGTGACGTGCACCAGCTCCCGCGCCAGGCCGTGCACCACCTCGGACACCATCCCCTCGGGCCCCACCGACCGGATCCGGGACGTGTAGCGCAGCCGCACCCCGAGGGCGAGGCGGGCGTCCAGCGTCACCTCGTCCCCGGGGATCAGCAGCCGCACGGCCGAGGAGAACCGGTGCCCGGCGAGCGTCAGGGACTCGACGGCGGCGTCGCAGTCCCGCACCACCCCGGCCACCAGTCGTCGCGGGGCCTCGATGAGCGTGGAGGACGAGAGCACCGGCACGGCGAAGATCGTGTCACGGCGCGGGCCAGCGCACCTCGATCCGCGCCCCGCCCCAGGCCGACTCCCCCGCGACCGCGTCCCCGCCCCGTCCGCGGACCAGCGCCTGGACCAGCGCCAACCCCAGCCCGGCGTGTGCGCCGCCCGCCTCCTGGGAGAGCCGCGTGAAGCGGTCGAACACCCGGACCCGGTCGGCGGCGGGGATGCCCGGCCCGTCGTCGGACACCGCGAGCCTGGTCCACCGGCCCGCGGGCAGCACCTCGATCCGGACCCGGGTGGCCGCGTAGCGGGACGCGTTGCCCAACAGGTTGTCCAGCACCAGCGCGACCTCCGCCGGGGTGGCCGCGACCAGCGCGTTGCCCGGGGCGAGCAGCTCCGGCGCCGGGCCGGTCGCCACCCGGTCGACCGCCGACCGCGCCACGGACACGACGTCGACGACCTCGGCGTCCCCCCGCCTCCCGGCGTCCGCCCTGGCCAGCGCCATGAGATCGGAGAGCAGCCCGGAGAGCCGCTGCGCCTCCCCGGCCACGTCCCGCAGGGTCTCCTCGGCGAGTGCCGGGTCCGGGTGCGCGACCGCCACCTCGGCCTGCGCCCGGATCGCGGCGACGGGGGACCGCAGCTCGTGCGCCGCGTCCCCGGTGAACTGCTCCAGCCGCGCGACGGCGTCGTCCCGGCGGGCGAGCAGCGCGTTCAGCTCCTCGGCCAGGGCACGCAGCTCGTCGTGCGCCACCGGGAGCGGCAGCCGTCTGCCCGGTGGCAGGGCCGCGGCCGCGGCCCGCATCCGGTCGACGGGCCGCAGCGCCGCCCGCGTCGCCGACCACGCCGCCAGCGCGACGACGACCGCCACGACCAGTGCCGCCACCACGAAGCCGACGGCGGCCCTGGCCAGCAGCGTCGCCCGGCCGACGAGGTCTCCGGACGCCATCACCAGCCGCGTGGTGCCGTCCGGCAGCACCGCCGGGTCCGCGACCCACCGCCGGGCCGCGCCGACCGCGACCACGTTCTCCGCCCGGCCCGCGGCCAGCTCCCGGACCTCCCGGGAGCCCATCGGCAGCGGTCCCCGCCCGTCGACCGGGGTGCCCGCGGTGTCGGTGATCCGGATCGACGGCGGCACGGCCGGGTCCGTCACCGCCATCCCGTCCCGCAGCCGGGTCACGACGACGGCGCCCTGGTTGTGCAGCTCGTTGTCCGCCGCCCCGATCAGGGTCTGGTAGAGCAGGTTCACCCCGAGCCGGGCGAGCACCAACAGCGCGACGACCGCCACCCCGCCGACGACGACCGTGATCCGGGTCCGCAGCGTGCGCCGCCGCCACCAGGCCCGGACCCGGCGGATCACCCGCTCCCCACCAGGTACCCGTGCCCGCGTACAGTCCGCAGCACGTGCCCGGCGCCGACGGTGTCCAGCTTGCGCCGCAGATACCCCACGTACACCTCGACGACGTTGCGGCTCGCCGCCTGCTCGTCCCCCCACACCAGCCGCAGCAGCTCGTCCTTCGCGACCGCGGTGTCCGGGCGGGAGGCCAGCGCGTGCAGCAGCTCGAACTCCCGCGGGGACAGCTCGACCGGCTCGTCCTCCCAGGTCACCGACCGGGAGGCCGGGTCGACGACGAGCCCGCCGAGGCGCACGCGCTGCGCGGTGCGGCCGAGCGTCGCGTCCCGGCGGCGGAGCATCGCCTTGAGCTGCGCCACGAGCACGACGAAGGAGAAGGGCTTGACGAGGTAGCCGTCCGCGCCGAGGTCGAGCCCGTCCGCCTGGTCGATCTCGCCGTCCTTCGCCGACAGCAGCAGCACGGGGGTGTCGACGCCCGCGGCGCGCATCCGCTCCAGTACCCGGTAGCCGGAGGTGCCCGGGATGATGATGTCCAGCACGACGGCGTCGAACCCGCCGGTGAGCGCCGCGCGCAGGGCGGAGTCCCCGTCCCCGACGGCGACGATCTCCATGCCCTCGGCGGTGAGCCCGCGGGTCAGCGCGGTGCGCACCCCGGGCTCGTCGTCCACCACCAGCACCCTGGCCACACCTGAGAACTTACCCAGACCGACTGAGCCTGCTCTCAGGTCCGATACGTCAGGCTATGCCCCATGCGAGCAAAGGTCTGGCGCCCCGGGCGAGCGAAGCTCTGGACGCGCATCGGCGCCGGCGTCGTCGTGGCAGGCGCGGTCGGCCTGGGCCTGGTGGCGGTGCCCGGCGGCGCAGGCGCGGCCCCGGAGCTGCCGCCGGTGTCCGCGGAGGACCTGGTGGCGTCGGTCGGCAAGACCGATCCCGGGCCGTTCAACGGGACCGTCGAGGTGGACAACGCCCTCGGCCTCCCCGCGATCCCCGGTGCCCCGGCGCAGCTCGCGAACGGCACCACGACGGCCCGGATCTGGTCCGGCGGCGGGGGCAGGGGCCGCGTGTCGCTGCCCTCGGCCCAGGGCGAGCAGACCCTCGTCTCCGACGGCACCACCGCCTGGTCCTACGACTCCGCGGACCGCACCGCCACCGAGAAGGCGGTCACCCCGGGCCAGGAGCACCCCCAGGCCGCAGACCCGACGAGGAGCGCCACGGACGTGATCGCGGAGCTGCGCAAGACCAGCTCGGTGAGCGTGGACGGCACCGCCGAGGTCGCGGGGCGTCCCGCGTACGAGCTGGTCCTGGCGCCGAACCCGAGCGAGCGCACGCTGCTGCGCGAGGTGCGGGTCGCGGTGGACGCCGAGAAGCGCGTCCCGCTGCGGCTGACCGTGCTGGCGAACGGCTCGAGCGACCCGGCCTTCCAGGTCGGCTTCCGCGACCTCGCTTTCGGCCCGCAGGACCCGAGCCTGTTCACCTTCACCCCGCCGCCCGGGACCACCGTGCGAGACGCCCCGGAGCACCCGCAGGGCGGCAGGCCGGCGGACGCCCAGCAGCCCACGGTCGTCGGGGACGGCTGGGACACCGTGGTCGTCGGGAAGGTCCCGGCCCAGCAGGGACGGCAGCCGGGCGCGCCCGACCTGACGCGGCTCGGCACCCCGGTGTCCGGCACGTGGGGCAGCGGGCGGCTCATCACCACGACCGTCGCGAGCGCGATCGTGACCGACGACGGCCGGGTCGCCGCGGGCGCCGTGCCGGAGCAGGTGCTCACGGAGGCCCTGGCGAAGTGACCGCCTGGACCGTGCGGGAGGCTGCGGTGGTGACCGCCCCTCCCGCCGCCCGGGCCGTCGGCCTGCGGAAGGTCTACGGCCGCACGGTCGCCGTCGACGGGATCGATCTCGAGGTCCCCGCATGCGCGGTGCTGGGCATGCTGGGGCCGAACGGCTCCGGCAAGACCACACTGATCCGGATGCTGCTGGGCCTCACCCGGCCCACCGCGGGCTCGGCCGAGCTGCTCGGCGAGTCGGTGCCAGGGGCGCTGGCGAAGGCGTTGCCGCACGTCGGCGCGCTGGTGGAGGGCCCGGGGTTCCATCCCTTCCTCTCCGGTCGGGAGAACCTGCGCAGGCTCGCGGCCGCCGAGCCGCTGCTCGCGTCCGGCGAGATCCCCGGAGCCGTCGACACGGCGCTGGAGCGGGTCGGGCTGGGGCATGCGGCGGACCGTCGGTTCCGCGGCTACTCGTTGGGCATGAAGCAGCGGCTCGGGCTGGCCGGGGCGCTGCTCGTGCCGCGCCGGCTCGTCGTGCTGGACGAGCCGACGAACGGCCTGGACCCGGCGGGCACCCGGGACGTCCGCACGATCATCGGCGAGCTGCACGCCGCGGGCTCCACGGTGATCGTCTCCTCGCACCTGTTGGCCGAGGTCGAGGCCACGTGCACGCACGTCGCCGTGCTGGCGGCCGGCTCGCTGCTCGCCGTGGGCGAGCTCGCCGGGCTCCTCGACGCGGGCACCGGCGGCCTCGTCGTGACCACGCCGGACGTCGGGCTCGCCCTGTCGACGCTGGAGGCCGCAGGCGCGGTCGCCACCGCCGCCGAGCCCGGGGTCGTGGTGACGGCCGGGCCTGACGCGCCCGAGATCGTCGCGCTGCTGGTGCGGGCGGGGGTCGCCGTGCACGAGGTGCACCGCCGCCGCCCCCGGCTGGAGGAGCTGTTCGCGCAGCTGACCGAGGGTGGGATCGGCACCGAGGGCGGTAGCCCGAACATCGGCACCGAGGGCGGTAGCCCGAGCATCGGCACCGAGGGCGCTAGCCCGAGCATCGGAGCAGCAGGAGCAGCAGGAGCAGCAGGATGATGCTGGAACGCACCGCCGCCCCGCTCCCCCGCCTGCTCGCGGCCGAGGTGCGCTGGGTGTTCCGTCGCCCCCGCACCCTCATCACCCTCGGGCTGTTCGCGCTGATCCCGATCCTGATCGCGGTCGGTGTCGTCGTCGCGGACCGCAACGGGCCCGGGCTCGTCGGCGCCGTCGCGGGGAACGGGCTGGTCCTTCCGGTCGCCGCGATGACCGTCGCGTTGGCCCTGCTCCTGCCGCTGGCGGTGGCGATGTCCGCGGCGGACGCGCTCGCGGGCGAGGCCGCGCACGGCACCCTGCGCGGGCTGCTGCTGGCCCCGGTCAGCCGACTGCGGCTGGTGGGGGTGAAGGCGTTCGGCGTGCTGGTGGTGGCGGTGAGCGCGGTCCTGGTGATCGCGGTCGTCGGGGTGCTGGCCGGAATCGTCGTGGTGGGCAGCGCGGACGGGCAGATGGTCACGCTCTCCGGCACCACACTCGGGTTCGGTGCCGGGATCGCCCGGGTCGCGCTGGTCGCGGTGTGGGCCGTCGGGCAGCTCGCGGCGGTCGGGGCGGTCGCCCTCGCGGTGTCCGCGCTGACCGAGCACCCGCTCGTGGTGCTCGCCGCGGTGCTGGGCGGGATCATCACGTTCGGCGTGCTGTCCGCGATCCCGGCGCTGGACTGGCTGCAGCCCTGGCTCCTGACGAGTGGCTGGAGCGCCGGGGTGGACGCGCTGCGCGACCCCGTCGTGCTCACCGCGCTGGGCTCGTCGACGCTGCGCGCGCTCTGCTACGCGGCGATCGGGCTGGGCTTCACTGTCTGGCGGATGCAACGGCGGGACGCCTAGCCCAAGATGGGCCACATGGCCGAACTGCTGAGCGACGCCGACGTCACCGCCGCCCTCGCCGACCTGGACGGCTGGGAGCGGGACGGGGACTCGATCGTCCGCACCGCCGAGCTGCCCAGCTTCCCGGACGCGATCGCCGTCGTGGACCGGGTCGCGCAGGACGCCGAGGAGCGGGACCACCATCCCGACATCGACATCCGCTGGCGCACCCTGACCTTCCGGCTGTCCACCCACTCCGCGGGCGGGCTCACCGCCAAGGACACCGAGCTGGCCCTGCAGATCGACGCCCGGATCGCCGCCGCGCAGTAGCGGCTCGGCCGGTGCGCACACCGCCGGCTCTCGACGGGGCTCGCGGCGCCACCGAGGGCGTAGCGGCTTTGTGCGCGGCAGCCGGACTCGGACGGGTCCTAAGGCAGCATCCAGCCCAGCACCGGCGTGGACTGCAGGTAGATCAGGATCGCGAGCACCAGCAACATGGCGAGGCTCCACCCCACGACCTTCCGCAGCAGCACGCCCTCCTGCCCGCCGAGCTTGACCGCGGCGACGGCGATCGTGAGGTTCTGCGGCGACAGCATCTTCCCCAGCACCCCGCCCGACGAGTTCGCGCCGGCCAGCAGCTCCGGCGGCAGACCGGCCGAGTTGGCCGCGGTGACCTGCAGCGAGCCGAACAGCGCGTTGGCCGACGTGTCCGAGCCGGTGACGGCCACGCCGAACCAGCCGAGTATCGGGGACAGGAAGGCGAGGGCGCCGCCCGCGCCGGCGATCAGCAGGCCGATCGCGGTCGTCTGCGCCGACGCGTTCATCACGTAGGCCAGCGCGAGGACCGCGGCGACGGTGAGGATCGCCCACTTCAGGTCCGCGACGGTCCGGCCCCAGATCCGCACGGCCTCGGCGGCGCCGATGCCGAGCACCGCCGCGACGACCACCCCGGCGATCAGCATCAGCGTCCCGGCCGTGGACAGCCAGGTCAGCGAGTACTGCGTGGTGCTGCTCGGCTTGCCGTTCATGGCGACGACGTCGAGGCCGGGCCAGTGGAAGGCCAGCTTCAGCTTGTCGACGCCCGGCTTGATCCCCGGCAGCTGCACGATCGCGAAGACCAGCACGATGATCACGTACGGCGCGTAGGCGCGGCGGATCTCGCGCGGGTCGTCGACCCGGGCGCCCGACCGCACGGTCGCGACCGTGCGGTCGCCCTCGGGTGAGCTCCCGGCCGGGACGGGCCCGCCTCCCGGTCGCGGCCCTTCGCGGCGCGACCCGCCGGTGCCCGCACCGGAGGAGTCGGGACCGCCCGCGCCGACGAGACTCCCGCCGCCGGGCTCGGGCTCGGTGTCCGCACCGCCCACGCGGCGTGCGGCCCACACCGCGTGCGGCCGCGCCCGCGCGACCACCACGACGGCGATCGCGGACAGCAGCGCGGCGAGGATGTCGGTCAGCGGCACGGAGATGTAGTTCGACGTGACGAACTGGACGACCGCGAACACGACGCCGGCCACCGCGGCCGGCACCCACGCCTCCCGCACGCCCTTGCGCCCGTCGACCAGGAACACCAGCACCAGCGGCACGAACAGGGCCAGGAACGGGGTCTGCCGGCCGACCATCGAGGCGACGTCGTTCAGCGGCAGCCCGGTCACCTGGGCGAGGGTGATCACCGGGACGGCCATCGCGCCGAACGCCACCGGGGCGGTGTTCGCGACGAGCGCCAGCACCGCCGCGCGCAGTGGCCGGAAGCCGAGCGCCATCAGCATCACCGACGTGATCGCCACCGGCGCGCCGAAGCCTGCCAGGGCCTCGAGCAGGGCGCCGAAGCAGAAGGCGACGAGGATCGCCTGCGTGCGGCGGTCCGCGGACAGCGCGCCGAAGCTGCGCCGCAGCACGTCGAAGTGCCCGGTCGCGACGGTCATGTTGAACACCCAGAGTGCGTTCACCACGATCCACATGATCGGGAACAGCCCGAAGAACGCGCCGTGCGCCGCGGCCAGCAGCGACAGGCCGAACGGCATCGCGAAGCCCACGATCGCGACGACCACCGCCGCGACCAGACCGGCCAGCGCCGCCCAGTGGGCCCGCACGCGCAGCACCCCCAGGGAGAGGAGCACCACCGCGAGTGGCACCACCGAGACCAGGGCGGACCACCCGAGCGATCCGCCCACCGCCTTCGGGTCCTGCTGGTAGGCCGCCAGGAGCGGCGCCGCCAACGGCCCGGACAACACCGTCGCAGACGTCATGGCCGGGGAGTGTGCGCTGCGTCACCCGGCTCGGCAGCGCGGACTGGGCCGGACGGGTGGCGGGGCACCCACGCGCGGCTCGATCTCAGCTGTGGTCCTCCTCGGCCGCCCCGGGCCCGTCGTGAGGCCTTCGGGCCCGGCTGCGGCGAGCGGTCCCTCGGTCGGCGAGCGGCTCGACCGGCCCCACCTGGGGGTGGGTTAGCGTCGCGGCCGCGCTGAACCACGCCGGCTGGGACGCTCGACCGAGCGTGCTACGGTCTCGGTGTGGCGCGCCGATACTGGTTTAGCGAGCCGGCCCGGGATGGGTCGGCACGCGGCATGCTGCGCTGACCACACCATCCCCACGAGAGCCGGTGACCCCCTGGGCCGGCTCGGCAGGGTCGGTCCGCGAAAGGACCCCCTGATGTCCCCCAGCAGTACCGACACGGATGCGCGCGCCGCAGCGCTGGACACGCATCGCACCGCCCGCATCAGCCCGCTGCTCTCCCCCGCCCTGCTGCGGGACGAGCTGCCGGTGGACGAGCGCGTCGCGGACGTGGTGACCCGCAGCCGCGCGGACGTCGTCGACATCCTCGACGGACGGGACGACCGGCTGCTGGTCGTCGTCGGCCCGTGCTCGATCCACGATCCCGAGGCGGCGCTCGACTACGCGCACCGGCTCGCCACGCAGGCGGAGCGGCTCTCCGGGGACCTGCTCGTGGTGATGCGCGCGTACTTCGAGAAGCCGCGCTCGACCGTCGGGTGGAAGGGCCTGATCAACGACCCGGGCCTGGACGAGTCCTTCGACGTCAACCGGGGCCTGCGCACCGCCCGGCAGCTGCTGCTGGACATCGTCGGCCTCGGCCTGCCCGTCGGGTGCGAGTTCCTCGACCCGATCACCCCGCAGTTCATCGCCGACACCGTGACGTGGGGGTCCATCGGCGCCCGGACCGCGGCCTCCCAGGTGCACCGCCAGCTGGTCAGCGCCCTGTCCATGCCCGTCGGGATCAAGAACGGCACCGACGGGGACGTCCAGGTGGCCGTGGACGGGATCGGCGCCGCGGCCGCCCCGCACGTGTTCATGGGGATCAACTCCGACGGCCTCGCCGCCCTGGTCCGCACCACCGGCAACCCGGACGCGCACGTGATCCTGCGCGGCGGCTCGACGGGCCCGAACCACTCCGCCTCCGACGTCGCGGACGCCCGCGCCCGGCTGGCGAAGGCGGGCCTGCCCGAGCGCGTGGTGGTGGACGCGAGCCACGGGAACTCGCAGAAGGACCACGTCCGACAGGCCGAGGTGGTGCGCGAGATCGCAAGCCGGATCGCCGAGGGCGACGCCGGGGTCACGGGCCTGATGATGGAGAGCTTCCTCGTCGAGGGCAGCCAGCAGCTCGGCGGCGAGCTGGTCTACGGCCAGTCGATCACCGACAGGTGCCTGAGCTGGGAGACCACCGCCGAGCTCCTCGACGCCCTGGCCGCCGCCGTCCGCGCGCGTCGCTGACCCCGGTGACCCGACCCGGCGGCCCGGCAGGAGTACGGATCTCGCGGCGCGGGTAGTCGGTCGACACGTGCGACCACGGGAGGCCCCCATGCCGGACGACGAGTCCCGCCCCGACACCCGCGAGATGTTCCTGCGGTATCTGCTCGACAAGGTCCGCGAGGACCCCTACCCGAGCCGCGAGCAGCTGGACATGATCGAGGAGTCCCTCACCCCGGAGCTGCGGGCGGAGTACATCGAGGTGCTGCTCGAGAAGGCCCGGCAGAGCGACTTCCCGAGCAACGAGGTCCTCGCCCGCGCCCAGCGCCTCTCCTGAACCGGCGCCGACCGCCGCGCTCGTCCGCGGTCGAGCGGGGCGGTCGCGTCCACGCCAGGCGCCGCACGCGTCGACGATCTTGTTCAGCCCGATCCGGCCGTAGCGCACCCACAGCCCGTGGCGAATCAAGACTCATGAGGATTGCGGAGAAATGAGGGGAAAGGTTATTCTGACGAGTGCCGTCAGAAACCGAAAAACTGGCTCCGCAATCCCATGATACCACGGACGAGGAGAGCGTGGGAACACTCACTTTCGCGCAGGAACTCGAGAACGAGACGGAACGGTTGCGCGCACTGCATTCCCTGCTCGCCGCGGAGCTCAGCACCGCGACCGCCCGGGCGCGCGGGGCGCTGGGGGCGGAGACCGGCGGGGAGCTCAGCGCCCGCTGGGAGCGGGACGTGTCGGTCCACCGCTGGTCGGACCGGGTCCACTCGCTGACCGCGGCGCGGTCCGGGCTCTGCTTCGGCAGGCTGGACCACACGGACGGCGAGACCAGCTACATCGGTCGCGTCGGCCTCACCGACCCCGCGAGCTCGGAGAGCGCGCTGCTGGACTGGCGCGCTCCCGCGGCCCAGCCCTTCTACTGCGCCACCATGGCGACACCACTCGGAGTGGTGCGCAGGCGCCATTTCCAGATCGGGGGAACCGCGCCGGACGAGCGGGTCGTCGATTTCCACGACGACGTCCTGGACCGGCACGCCGACTCCGGTTCCGCTTCCGATCCCGCGCTCCTCGCCGCCCTCAAGGCGCCCCGCGGATCGACCATGCGGGACATCGTCACGACGATCCAGGCGGAGCAGGACGCGATCATCCGGCTCCCGCTCTCCGGCGTCGCGGTGATCGAGGGCGGCCCGGGCACGGGCAAGACGGCGGTCGCGCTGCACCGCGTCGCGTACCTGCTCTACAGCCACCGGGAGCGGCTGGCGCGCAGCGGTGTGCTCGTCGTGGGGCCCAGCGCCGGGTTCATCCACTACGTCGGCGGGGTCCTGCCCGCGCTCGGCGAGTCCGCCGTCGTCTTCACGACACCGGGTCGGCTGGCCCACGGCGTCGTCGCCACGGCCGTGGACGAGCCCGCGGTGGCCCGCACGAAGGGCGACCTCGCGATGCTGGAGGTCCTGCGCCGGGCCGTCGCAGAGCGGCAGGCGGTGCCCGCGGAGCCGATCACCCTCGAGCTGGAGGACGTCACGCTGGAGATCGACGCCCGGACCGCGGCCGAGGCGCGCCGGCGCGCCCGCGGCGTCGAGGCCCCGCACAACGCCGCCCGCCCGACCTTCCGGGACGCGCTCGGCAGCCTGCTGGTGGACCAGGGCCTGGAGAAGCTGGACCGCGGGCTGGAGGACCCGCCCGAGCTCGCCGAGCTGCTGCGGAGCCTGGACATCCCCGACGTCGAGTCCGCCGGGGCGGCCGAGGTGTCCGCGGAGCTGCGCGCCGACCTGCGGGACGAGCTGCGGGCGAACCCCGACTTCCACGCCGCCGTCGAGCAGCTGTGGCCGGTGCTCACCCCGCAGCGGGTGCTCACCGACCTGCTGGCCGACCCGGGACCGGAGCTCGCCCATCTCCGCCGGGAGCCCGGCTCGCCGTGGACCGTCTCCGACGCGCCGCTGCTCGACGAGCTCGCCGAGCTGCTCGGCCCGCTCCCCGAGACCGCGGCACGCCCGGACGAGCCGGACAGTCGATACGCCGCCGAGGTGCTGGACATCCTCGAGGTCGCGGACCGCCAGATCGCGGGCGAGGACCCGGACGAGCTGCGCCCCACGGACTTCGTGACCGCGGACGTGCTCGCCGCCCGGCAGGTTCCCGCGCACCTGGCGAGCGTGGCCGAGCGCGCGGCGGGTGACCGGGACTGGCGGTACGGGCACCTCGTCGTCGACGAGGCCCAGGAGCTGTCCGCGATGGACTGGCACGTCCTGCTGCGGCGCTGCCCCTCCCGTTCGGTCACCGCGGTCGGCGACCTCGCGCAGCGCAGTGCCCCCGCGGGTCCGGCGGCCTGGGCGGACGTCCTCGGCCCGGTGCTCGACGAGCGCTGGACCTCCCGCACGCTCACGGTCAACTACCGGACCCCATCGGAGATCATGGACCTGGCCGCGACGGTGCTCGCGGAGTTCGCCCCGGACCGGCGGACCCCGGAGTCGGTGCGCTCGACGGGCGAGCGGCCCTGGCAGCGGACGGTCCCCGCGTCGGAGCTGGTCGCCACCGTCCGCGGGGCCGTCGAGGCCGAGGCCGCGGCGCTCGAGCACGGGACCATCGCCCTGCTCACCGCGGATCCGGAGCCCTACCGGGACCTGCCGGTGGAGGTGCACACGCCGGTGTCCGCGAAGGGGCTGGAGTTCGACGTCGTCGTGATCGCCGATCCGGCCGCGATCCGGGCCGCGAACCCGGCCGACCTCTACGTCTCGATCACCCGCGCGACGCAGCGGCTCGGGCTCGTGCACGTGGCACGGTGAGGCCGTTGCTCGGCGATCTCGACCAGCCGGTGCCCGGCCCGCGGAATGCCCGACCGCAGATGGTTGTTCGTTCAACCGTGAAGAACATCGGCTTCCTGTCCTTCGGGCACTGGTCCGCGTCGCCGCACTCGCGGGTGCGCTCGGCGGCGGACTCGCTGTTGCAGTCCATCGAGCTCGCGGTCGCGGCCGAGGAGGTCGGGGCGGACGGCGCGTACTTCCGCGTCCACCACTTCGCCCAGCAGCTCGCGTCCCCGTTCCCGCTGCTCTCGGCGGCCGCGGCCCGGACCAACCGGATCGAGCTGGGCACCGGCGTGATCGACATGCGCTACGAGAACCCGCTCTACATGGCCGAGGACGCGGGCGCCGCGGACCTGATCTCCGGCGGCAGGCTCCAGCTCGGCATCTCCCGGGGCAGCCCCGAGCAGGTCCTCGACGGCTTCCGCTACTTCGGCCACCAGCCCCACGTCGGCGACCCCGCCGGCGCCGAGCTGGCGGGGTCGCCGACGTGGGGCTGGTGGCCGAAGTAGCGGAAGCCGTCGAGGACCTGCTCGGGGCTGCCCCGGGAGATGCCGAGCTGGAGCCTGCCGCCGGAG
>Ga0157379_10001671_pt1 | contig 18343 bp, 14 predicted proteins | sample S25metaG_FD_121802 | JGI IMG/M metagenome (GOLD analysis project Ga0157379, IMG submission 121802) | Switchgrass rhizosphere microbial communities from Kellogg Biological Station, Michigan, USA - S2-5 metaG | ecosystem: Host-associated > Plants > Roots > Rhizosphere > Soil | place: USA... | reverse complement strand
GGTCCTGTGCCTGGCACGGTGGACAAGGGCGTGTTCAACAACGTTGCTGGCGCGGAGGCCTCGCAAGCCATCACGCTCGGTCAGTCGTTGACGATCACGATCCCCTACACCGGCGGCGCCACGCACTACGACATTTACGTCGGCACGGTGACCAACACCGAAATCTACTGCTACACCGTGCAGGCGGCGCCGTTCTTCGCGAACACCGTGTACGTGGTGAGCGCCCCGACGCCGACCGGTGGCGGTCTGTATTCGGCGGTGGCGGTGGTCGCCATCGCCGGCAGCACGTCGGCCGGCCAGCTTCCGGGCAATGCTTTCCTGCCCGGCGGCAACCAGGGCGGCTTGTACGGCACGTCGTTCATCGGCGGTCCGTTCTACAACGCGCCCGGCGGTCCCGGCACGCCGTTCATCGTGGGTCGGCAGTTGGTGATCCACAACCCGACCGGTGGTTCGATCACGGTATCGGGCTCCGACGGCACGGCGGCTCTGTCCACGCTGGCGGTGGTGGCCGCAGCGTCGTACTTCGACATGGCCAGCCTGAACGGCTACGGTCGAAATTACGCGCTCAACGGGTTGGGCGGCCTGCCGCCTTACATCGTGGCGAGCGGCGCCGGCGCGTACCTGCTCGGCGGCAGTCCGTAAGCGTAGTAGACTCGAAAGGCGCCCCACTGTCCGGGGCGCCTTTTCCTACCACGGGAGTCTCTATGCACATTCAGTACATCCACTGCATCATCGAAAAAGACGCGAGCACGCGCCTGCCGATGTGCGTTCCATTTTACGAGTACGCGATTCTGTCTGCGGTGCACAACCGCGACACGGAGGAAGGTACGTTGGAAATGGTGCACATCGACGAAACCAAGGGCACCGACGAAGGCCGCGAAATCCGTGTGCTTGACCCGGAATTCGACGTGGACGACGAATTTTCTCGGATGCTCCAGATTTACGGCAAAAACGACAACGCGAAATACGTGCGCGCGGTGTACCGCGACGAAGATGCGTTCGAGAACGCCATCCGCCGCAACGCAGCCACGTGCGAAGACGACATCGCCGACGGCCTCGAAGTGTCCGAGGAACCGCCGGTCATGACGCAGAATCCGCCGCCGAAGCGTCGCCGCCGCAAGCGTCTCATCGCCAAGGGCGAAAGTTTGCGTCGCAGTCGCGACATCGAAGCCGACGAGGATCATGGCAGTGTGCGCCGCGCCGTGCCGAAGGTGAAAGACGTCGTGGCGAAAAAGGCGGCACCCAAAGCTGGCACCAGCGCGTTCCGACAAGGCGCGCAGGCGGCCAAGAAATCGCCGGGTCGGCCGCGAAAAGACCCGGCACAGCCGAATGCGTGAGGAAACCACGACTTCCTGTGGTGAACTTTAGGGCCGGCTCACGCTGGCCCGATTTTTAAGAGGGGACCATGGCCACGAGCCTCCAACTCAATCCGACCGTCACCGATCCGTTTCCGACCAAAACGCTGCAGCAGTTGCGTATCATGGTCATGGATGCGCTCGGCTTCGAGCAGCCGCAGGGCAGCGATGTCAATACGACCGGATTCCGCACACTCGGTGACCTGACGGCGGCCGTGCGTACGTCCCTGGGCCTCGCGCAATCGGTGCCTGTCGTGCCCGACACCCTTGGCAACATTCGCCAGAGTCTTTACAACCTGCTCGGCATGGGTGCGATGACCATTCATCCGCCCGGCGTGGACAATTTGCTGACCACATTCATCAACAACGCACAGCAGATCATTTATCGCGCGCTCGAAGTGGATGCGGGTGGTATCGCGCAGGACCTGGGGCCAGAAACGGTCACCGGCAATCTCAACAATAACTCCTCGGGTTGGCAGCTTGGCGATGAATGGGCTTACGTTGCACCGGCCTTAATCAACTCCAATGCCGGCGAGCATTCGCTCGCGCAGCAAGTGGTGCCGGTCGTCGCTGGTCAGACGTACTTGGTCCAGTGGCAGCAGCAGCAGAGCATTGCTTACAACCCGTCGTCCAACACCGGCGGCCAAGGCATCATCGCCACACTCGGCGGCGTGCAGGCCGCGCCGATACTCCTGCAAAACACTGCTGCCGGCGTAGTTTCGGTGTCGATCACGGCGAATGCCACCGGCGGCGTCATCCTTTCGTTCCAGAACGCTACTGGATCGCCGCTTTTGCCGGGTTGGGCGCCATCGGGAACGGTCAGCATCGCATCGGTTTCGTGTCGCGCGATGGGTCAGGGCACCGTGCTTGGCACACAACCGCCGCCGATGTTGGTCACCGGCACCAGCGATTCGACGTTCACGAAACTGGACGCCACGGCGATCCTAAACCTCGCCACGGCGCTCGCAAAAACGCACTACGGCCAGCCGGACGGTAAAAATTATTTCGAGTGGTATCAGAAATGGTTGAAAGACCTGGAAGGCCGCGGTCCGCCGAACATCAATAGCCTCATCATCAACCAACTGCAGGAAGCGCAGCGCGAAATCGCGCGCACCTACGAAGTCGGCTACGCCATCGGCTCGATTCCCGTGGTCGGCAGTTTCAGCGCGGCGACGGATAACGTCTCCATGGACGCGTGGGCGGTGTACAAACTCGCCACAGCCAAGGTCAAGGCAATGACCAAGGCCAACGACGCCGAAATGGCGATGAAGGAATACCTCAAATATCTGTCCGACCTCAACGAGCGCATGCCGACCAACGCGCCGGCGCTCATCAATCGTTTGCTCAAGCAGGCTCAGGACTTCCTTTTCCGCACGTACCAGGTATTTCGCATGGAGCGCTGGTTCACGTGGACATTGGTGGCCGGACAGCGTTTCTACGGCACCAACTTGGACGATTCGAGCGCGATCAAGCCACCGAGCACCGTCACCGCTGCGCTCGGCAATCCGACCACTGTGCAAGCGCTCACCTCCGGGCGATCCTCAACAGTTTCCATTCTCTTGCAGGATGGGACCGTGCTCATCACGGGCGGCCAGGACGCGCTCGGCGGTTCGGCAGCGTGCGACATTTTCGATTACCGCACGAATCAGGTCACGGCCACCGCTTCGATGTCCACGCCGCGCGTGAATCACTTGCTGGTGCTTTTGACCAACGGCGAAGTGCTGGCCATCAACGGCAATGATTCTAGTAACGGCCTGCAATACCAGTCGGCCGAAATCTACGATCCGGTCAGCAAGACGTGGAGCGATGCGGCGATTCCCTTGGAGCCGCGCGGCAGCGATGGCGTGGCGATCACGCTGCAAACCGGCAAGGTGTTGCTGTTCGGCGGCCTGCGCCCCGATGGCACGCCCTGCGGCACGGAATTGTACGACCCGAATGGCAACGCGTGGACCTACACCGGTCAGATGGTGCAGCCGCGCACGAACACCAAGGGCGTGCTGCTCAACAATGGCGTAGTGCTCGCGGCTGGCGGCATCGATGCGACCACGTTTGTCGTCATCAACACCACCGAACTCTATAACCCCATCACGGGGCAGTGGACGGCGGGCGGCCTCATGCAGTCGCCGCGTTTCCGACACACCGTCACGTTGTTGCGCGACGGCACGGCGCTCATCGCTGGCGGCCAATCGACAACGAATCCCACGTCGCACACCGCTACGGCAGAAATCTATTCCGGATCGAACAATACGACGAGTCCGACGGTCGGCAACCTCACGACCAACACGTTCCAGGACTCCGTGGCCGTCCTGCTCGCCAACGGAACGGTTTTTATTGAGTCTGGCTCCACGAATGTTGCCAATATCTACACGCCGTCAGCTAGCACGTTCGCTGGCGTGGCTGGCGTGCCGTCGCAGTTCCACTATTCGGCGATCCTCTTGCCGAATGGACTCCTCGGAATTTTCGGCGGACTGATTACCGCCACGCCGCAGTCCACGGTGGCCTTTTACAATCCAGCCGGCGGCACGTTCACCACCAATGGTTCGCTCACGCAGGGATCGCCCTTGTATCGCGTGGCCGCGTACGACGATGCAGGCATGACGCTCGCTTCTCTGCCTGAAGTGCAGATCAACGGCGTGCCGGCGAACACGTCGGTCATTCTTTCGTGGGTGCCCGTGACGAACGCCTCCATTACGGGATTCAACATTTTCGGCCGCACGAAGTCGGACACGACGACGACGGGAACGTTCGTGATTCCTGCCATTGGTGGTTCGGTGGTTATTTCCGTTGCGAGCGCCGCCGGTTTTATCGTTGGCCTCAATGCGCTCATCTTCGACGGCACCAATCTGATCGAGGGCGTGGTCACGGCGAAAGCCGCCACGATCACCTTGCGCGTGATTCAAATTGCGACTGGCTCGGCGGGCGCGGTCATGGCCAACGGCGCCGTGGCGCGTCAGGAACTGGAAACCCTGATTGCGTCGGTGGGTCCGACCGTGACGCAGTACGAAGACATGGGCACTATCGTCGGCACGACCAACTTGCCGCAGGCCAATGCGTCGGTATCCACGTTCGGACTCGACCCGCGCGAAATCGCCTGGGTCGGCGCGTCCTGCAATCAAAACACCTGGCGCGAACTGAAAGAGGGCATTCCGGCGCAGATTTACAATGCGCAGATTTCCGGGCCGCCGGCGTACTACGAAATCCGGCAGGCCATCGAACTTTGGCCGTCGCCGCCGGACTCGACCTGGCAGTTGCAGATCAAGGGATACTTCTCGCCGTTGCCGTTCGACACCGATCAGCAAGTGTGTTGGATCGACTACAACGCGATCTATCTGTACACGGTGGCCAAGGCGAAAGCCTTGTACCCGAAGCGCTTCAACCGCGCCGACGTCGCCGAAAGCGAGGCGGCGTGGAAGGCGTACATCAAGCAATTGGTCGCCGGCACACACAAGACGGCGCGCTACGTGCCCGGCACGCCGCGCTATCGACCGGTGCGCCCGCTACCCGTGATGGCGCCGACGTCCTGATATGGCAGACGGACCTCGCATCTATGAAATGACGTCCATGCGCGTAGGCATGACCCGCCTGCGCGACAAGGGCGGCGCGTCGCGCGATGCCGCGTACGAAATCACGAACGGCTTTGTCGATGCATCCGGCTCGCCAACACAGCGTCCTGGAACGAAGTGGATGTTCAACTGGGCCGATCCGCGTCTAGGCAAGGGAGCGCAGGCTAATCAAACCAAAGGCCTGATGTTCTTCAAGGGCGTGTTTTATCGCTTCACGTCGGGCAACGGCGCTGGCTCTGGCATCGTTTCCGGTGGCGGCGCAACGTACGTGATTTTGGTGTTGCGTCACCCAACCTCGACCACGGCCACGCTGTCGAAGATTCACTACGCCAAGCCGATGCTCGGCTTTCCTTACGTGGTCGCGCAATTCTCCGACGGCCTCGTCGCGCACTACTGGCTGCAAAACCCGCCGAGCTGGAAAGCGAATACGTTCTATGCGCCGAACTCCTTGGTGCAACCGACCACGCCGAACGGCTTTTATTACCAAGCCGTGCCGTGGACGCCACTGCCGGCTGCATGGACGCCTCTGCTGCAGCACAATCTCGGCGACGTCGTGCAACCGACCGCGCCGAACGGATACCGCTATTACGCGCAGCAGTTGGCGTCGGGCTTCGGCGCGCAGACCACGACCACGGCGAGCGCGACGGTGCCTGCCATTGGCTCGACCTTCACGTTGTCGGTGGCCTCGACCACGGGCTTCAATGCGCTAGCCGGCAACGTCGTCGGTATCGTGGACAATGTGCTCCTGCCGACCTGGGTGGTGCAAGGCACGATCACGGCCATTGCGGGCACGATTACCGTGCGCGTGACGGCCATCGTCGTCAACGGCGGCATTGCCACGCTTTCCTCGGGCGCCGTGCTCAGCCAACAGATTGACCGCTCCGGCGCCAATGAGCCGACCTGGGCCGCCACGGTCGCCGGCACGACCACGATGGATGTTTCCAGCGCGGCAGCGCCGCCGGTGGCCGCTGCTGCACCGACGCAGCCTGGCGCAGTCCCGCCGGGTACGGGCACCGGCGGCCGTTATAGCAACCCTGGCGGTACGCGGATTCAACCGAACTAAATGGCCGATCAAGCACAACTTGTCCAAGTACCTTTCAACGCCTACCCCTGGCAGGCGGGACACACCTATTCTCCTGGCGATGTCGTCACGCCGACGACGGCGCCGAACACTGGCGCGATCAACGTCACGAATTCGGATTTCGTGGCGAACATCACGGGCTGGACGTCGAATCCCGGTGGCGCGTTCACGTGGAGCGGCGCCATCGGCTACAACGGCCTGGGCGCGGCGCAGTTGGCGGCATCGACCAATGCGACACTCATCAATTCAACCAAGGTCGCTGTTGTTCCGGGCCAGTCGATTACGTGCTCGTGTTTTGTGGGAGGCACCAACAATACGCTGGCTTCGGGCGTAGCGACCACGGGATTCGTCACGCTGACCTGGTACGACGCGTCCAGCGCGGTTCTTTCGACCAGTAACGGCAGCGTTGCCAATGGCGCGCGCTATACCGCCCTAACGCAGAACTGGGCGCAGTCAACGTTGACCGATGTCGCGCCACCCAACGCCGCTTTTGTCGCCATCGGTGTGTCGTGTACGAACACCTCGCCGAACACCATGGGTGTGGACACGTTCGCCTGGAATTACCAAGGTCCGGCGAGCACGGCCACGGCGTCCGCCGCGCCGCAATACTTCACGTCAATTGCCGCGGCCGCCGCAACGTCTGGACCGTCCGAACCGGACTGGACGAATGGCGGTAGCGGAACGGGCAACGTCGCCGATGGTGGCGTGACCTGGGCGCGGGGCGCGCAGTCGGTTATTTTCTGGCGCGCGCAGGCTCTGTGCCAATCGAGCGGCGTCAAGGGCGAGCCGGTTTGGCCGACCGGTCAGGGGAAAATGGTCACCGACGGTGACAGCACGGGATTTTCGACGCCGTTTCACTGGCAGTCGCAGACGCCGGCCATCCAGGACGCGAATTGCCCGAACACCATTCCGGTCATCATCGCTGCGTCGAAAGTTTTTGCGGGCAGCGACGACATCGTTCGCTATTCGGCGACGTCGAATCCGATGGACTGGTCGGCGACGGCCGACGCGGGATATTTGCCGACCGGCCTGCAGACGTACGGCGCCAATTCGGTCACGGCATTGGGGCTTTACCGCACGAGCCTCGTCGTCTTCAACTCACAGGCCTGCCAGATTTGGCAGATCGACGAAGACCCGGCGAACATGAGTTTGTTGGACGCTATCGGTATCGGCTGCAGTTATCCGAAGACCGTCGTGCCGGTGAACGCAGACCTGTTCTGGCTCGCCGACGAAGGCGTGCGCTCGATGATTATTTCGGGCGGCTCGGGCAACACGCAGGCCGGCGACATCGGCATGCCCATCGATCCATTGGTGCTCGCCGGCATCGCTTATTGCAATGCGAACGGCACCGAGCCCATTGCCGAATACATCCCTGCGCTCGGGCAGGCCTGGTTCCATTTTCCCGGCTGGAACGCGGCTGGATTTTTCAAATCGACGCCGAACAACACCTCGAATGTATTTGTATACTCGATGACGCGGCAGGGGCAGGTCGGCGCGTGGTCGCGCTACAACTTTCCCATGGCGAGCATCGACAATTTCTGTCTCGCCGGATCGTATTTGTACCTGCAGTGCGGCGACGACACGCTGCGCGTCGATCCGGCTGTGCTCTACGACTATTTCGGCGACACCTACAACAACACGAGCCGCCAACAGACGTTCCAGGGCGTCGTGCAATGGCCGTGGCTGGACTGCGAATCGCCGGGCGTGACCAAAATGCTGCACACCATCGACATCGTGAGCACGCAAAACACGCAGATCACGGTCGAAATCGGCTACGACCAGACCAACCCGACGACGGCGTACACGACGCCCTTTACGATGCCGGCCGATTCGGTGCCAGGCCTGCAAATTCCCATTCCTATCATGGCCGCGTCGTTCTCGCCGCGACTGACGATGGTGTCCACCGATAGCTGGAGCATCAAAGCGGTGAACCTCCAGATTCAGGATATGAACATCAATGCGTAGGCCATCGAACATGCGTCACACAACGCTGCAGGACCTGCTCTACGTGTGCGATCACATGCGCGCCGAGGAGCGCGACCAGCAAGTGCTCACGTTCCGGCGGCCGTATGTGCCGGCGGAAACAGCGCGTTTCTGCTGGACGCTGCCGGGCCCGAAATTCACCCTCATTGGACAAGGCTTGCCGGCCGTCGTCGGCGGCGCGGCCTACGAAGGCGGCGGCATGTGGGAACTATGGCTGGTGAGTACGCCGAAAAGTTGGGAATTTCATGCGAAATCGGCTACAAAGGCATGTAAATGGCTGGTGGAGGCCGTTTTCGAGCAAGGGGCTCGCCGCGTCATCACGTACGAACTGGAAAGCCGCGTGTCTGCCATGGACTGGCTCGAGCGCTCGCTCGGCATGCACCGGTCCGAATGTGTGGTGAACGAGCGCCCTGGTTTGATTCGTTTTTCGAGGGAGGCCTAGATGGGTTTCGGCGGCGGTTCTGACAAGGCTCAAAAAGAAGCTGCGAAGCAAAACGAGCAGCAGCAGGCCGACATCCAGAACGCGATTACGGGGATCAATTCGATCTTCGACGATCCCGCGCGCCAGGATCAGTACAAAAAGCTCGGCGCCGATACCACCGCCTACTACACCAACGACGTCAACGACCAGGAGGCGATCAATGCGCGCCAGCGAAAATTCGCCATGGCGCGCTCCGGACTCACCGGCGGATCGCAAGATGCGTTCACTGCGGGACAGTTGGAAAAGGATTACGAAAAGGGGATTCTCGAAGCGTCGAAGCAGGGCCAGTCCGCCGAAGCTAACCTGAAATCGCAGGACGAACAAAGCCGCATGAGTTTGATCGCCGCTGCCGAATCGGGGCTCGACGCCGGCACTGCCGCAGCGCAGGGCACGCAGCAACTGGCCTCCAACCTGCAATCGGCATCGGCGGGATCGACCGCCAACACCATCGCCAATGCGTTCGGCGACCTCTCCAATTTGTATACAAGTTCACAAAATCAAAAAGCGCTGCAACAGGGCACGTTGTTCGGTTACGGCGGCCTGTTCTCCTCGCCGAATTACGGCGGACCGTCGTCGGGAGCGTCCTATGGACCATAACGTAACCGCGCGCCACGAAATCGAGGAGATTCGTCGTCTGGAAGCAGTCATGCGCGAGCATCCGGGTCAAGTGCTGCTGCAGCCGAAACATCACTTCGCGCCCGGCATGTACGCGCGCGAGCTTTTCATCCCGGCCGGCACAGCTTTGGTCGGCCGCATGCACCGCACGGAGCATTTGTCCGTGCTCGCGCAGGGCGAAATCGACGTCTTGATGGACGGAATTGTGGTGCGCTGCAAAGCGCCGTTCGTGATTCACTCCATGCCCGGCGCAAAACGCGTCGGCTACGCGGTCACCGACTGCACGTGGATTTGCTTCCACGCCACGGACACGAAAAACCTCGACGACCTCGAGGCCGAACTGATCGTGCCGGAACACCTCGAACTGGAGACGCAAAAATGTCTTGGGTAGGCGTTGCCGTTGCGGTCGGCTCCACGCTCGTCAATAGCTATGAGCAGAGCCAGGTCGCGAAAAAGCAGGACAAGGTGCTCGCTGGCGAAATGCTCAAGCAGGGCCAGACGCGGCAGAAAATCGCTGCCAATACGGCCAACCTGGTCAACCAGGAAAAGGGCCAGACGGCACAGCCGCAACAGGACCTGTACAAACAGAATCTCGACAACGCGATCAAAGCGAACGCGAGCACGGCCACCGCGCCCTATCAAACGGTGGGCGCGACCAGCGACGCGTACAAAAAGGCGGCGAAGGACACGGCGCTAGGCGTGGCGAAGTCCACCGACACGCGCGCGGGCTTGATGGCTGGCATGGCTGCGCCGGGCATGCAGCGCCAGGACCTGCAAAAGGTGTTCGACAATTACCAGATCGGCAACAGCCAATTGAACCAGTCGCAGCAGGGCCAGAATTTCCTCGACAATCTCAAGCTACAGTCGATCCATGCAAACCCGTGGGTCAGTCTGTTGACCGGCGTTGGCAGCGCTTACGCGCGCGGCCGCGGCGCGGCGAACGCGAGCGATTTTTACAACGGCGCCAACGATGAAGACGGCGCGTTTGGTTTGAGCATGGGAGCCGGCTAATGGCCGAAAATTATCAGGAACTGAATCGCCTTCTCGCCAACCGCGGCGTGCAGCGCAATCCGGACGCCGCGGCGAGCATTGCGAATCTGTTCAACAACGGCCCGCGGCAGCAAGCCAATTACCTTGCGGGTGCGAAGGGCGGCGCGCAGTTGGCCGACATCATGGCGCAGGCGCGCCAGCGCCAACTCGCCGGCGTCGGTCGCGAAGGGCTTGCGAAAATCGCCGAGGACGAAGGCAATTTCAAGCTCGCCAATATGTTCCGCCTCGGCACCACTGCCGAGGATGTCGCGCACGCGAATCAGACGTTCCAAGACACCACGCAGCGCGGAAAAATGTTCGAGCAGGCCGCCGACCCAAATAATCTGGAATTGATGAATCGCGAAGTGCTGTCGCAGGCGAAGGAACCCGTTTCTCTCGCCGCCGTGGAAGGCAATTCCATCGTGGACCGTTTCAAGACGGCCGGCCACCAGTCGTTTGCGCCGACGCAAGTAGGTCAGGCCGACATCGGTCAGAAGAAAGCGCAGGCCACGGCCGAATATGCGAGCGCGCGCGAGCGCGACGCGCAGGCCGAGCGCGCGCGCGAGGGCACGAAACAGGACAAGACCCAGGTCGTTGACACCGATCAGGGCGTTTTCGTCGTCAACAAAACGCACCCCGAACAGTCGCTGCCGGCGATGTTCGGCGGCCAGCCGCTCAAGAAGCCACCGAAACCCGTGGCGGAAAAAATCCCGGAAAAAATCCTCGAAGGCGCCATGTCGCCCGTCGATCCGAAAGCACCGCGCAGCGACCCGACCGTAATGGCGCAGCGTTTCGTTGAAGAAAAACAGCGGCTCGGCCCGCAAGCGACGGAGGCTGACGTCATTCAGTCGTTGCGCAAGCAGGATTCGGATGCCGCAACCGACGGCGGGCCGCCGGCCGATCTTGCCGGCCAGGGCGGCTTACTGACCCGCATGTTCGGCGGCACGCAGCAGGGCAATACCAGCGGCCAGCCGTACCCGGACCCGAATGCCGTCGGCGTGTCGCCGAATTTCAACGGACCGAACGCGACGATGCCTGCCTCGAGCACGAACATTTTCCAGAACGGCGCGCCGCATCCGGAAGGCACGAAACTGCGCGGCCCGGATGGTAAGCTCTACGTGGTTCAGAACGGGCAACCTGTCCTAGCCCAGTAGGGGTTTCAATGGCCGTTGATTGGTCGCAGTTCACGCCGGTTGAGGATCAACCCGCGCCGGCCGCCGGCGCTGTCGATTGGTCGAAATTTACGCCGGTCGCGCCCGCTTTCCCTGCGTCGATCACGGACCGTTTCGCCAATACGGGCAATGCGCCGTTCACGGAAGCCGACGCGCAGGCAACGAACCAGCCGACACAACTCGGCGACGCTGCGCTGCAATTGAGCAAGCTATTCGGCGTCGGTATGATTCCGCAACTGCTCGGCGGCCTCGCCGGCGGCGAACAGGTGGTGCGCAACGCGCTTCCCGACATCAACGCCATTCCGGCCGCGATGCACAATCCCGCCGGCGGCTTGCCGGACCTGTATCAGAATCAGGTTGACCCCATCGACCGTATTCGCGACGTGACCGAAAAGGTCGATACCGCGATGGCTCCGCAAACAAAGGCTGGCGAGATTGCGGCGGTTCCTGTCGATCTGGCGGGACGCGCGCTCCAGTATGCCGGAGAAAAAACCGGTTCCGGCACCGAATCCTTGGCGAAAATGTTTGGCGCATCGCCGGAAACGGCTGCCGGTTTTGGCGCGGCTGGCGATACCATCGCTCAACTTGCCGCGCCGCTCCTTCTTCATGCGGGGCTGAAGGGCGCGAAGGGCATCGCGACCAACCTGCGCGACGCGAACGCTGTCACGCGCGGAGGCAACGCGGGCATCGGTGGCGACCTTTCTACTCTGCCGCCTGCCGAAACGCCGCCAGCGCCCGCGCAGGCCGCAGAAGCGACCCTTGCGAAGGATGTCACCGACACTGCAAAAACCGTTGCGGAGGCCGCCAATGTCGCCCGAGGAGAATCCCCTGCTCAACCGCCGGTCGCGCCTGTGGCTAACGGCGTACCTGGACCACAAGCGCCGACGCCGGCCGCTGCCGCCACCCCTGACGCGGCGGCTGCTGCTCAGGGTGCGGTGGCTCCTGCGCCGGGCGCTCCGCTGCACCCTTGGACCCCTGTGGACACGAACGCCGCCGTACCACTGGCTGGCGGGATTTCGGAGGACGCGGCCGGGCCACGAGTAGTCATCGATAAACGCATGCCGGCGACGATCCACGTGGAACATGAGGGCAAAACCGTGCCCGTGGACGCGCACGAAGCCGTCGGCGTGCACGAGCGCACCGAATACCCGCTCATGCACCTCACGGGACCGATGACCGAGGCCGACATTGCAGCGTTGGCGCAGCGAACCGGCGCCGATTTGAAGCCCGAAGTGGTCGAAAAGCTCAAAAAGGGTGAATCGCTCGACTACGCACAGGCGCACGACATCGCGACCGGCGCGGAAAACGCCCATATTTCGACGAAATACGGCATTCCGCCGGAAAAATACCAGTCGGCGCTTGCCGAAGGTATCAAAACGGCGCGCGAACAGGCTCCGAGCGAGGAAATTCCCGAAAACCTCGACCGCAAGCCGTACGAGGACGACGGGAAAGAGCATTTGCTGCCCGACGAGCAAAAGGTGGCGTCCGATTCGCCCAAGCCGTTGGAAAATGGCAACCCGATCACGCAGCGCTTCGAGCAGAAGCTGGCCGACTACCCGGCCGCGAAGGCCGAGTACGCCGCGCACCCGGAAACCGACGGCGGCAGCGTCATCAACACCGACATCGCGCGCGAACTGTCGTCCGACTACGTGAAGGACCGCACCAAATCGGCCGACGTGCACGAGCCCGCTTCCGCGTTCACCAAGCGCCTGTACGCCGACAAGCTCGCCGAGCCCACACCGGCCGGCAAGGACCGCGAAGTACTGTTCACGGCTGGTGGAACGGGCGCCGGCAAATCCACTGGTCTCGATTCGCTGAAAGCCGCCGGCGAGAAGCCTGAAATCGTGTACGACACAAACATGAACAAGGCGGAATCGGCCGTTCAGAAAATCGACCAGGCGCTGGCCGCCGGTCGCACGGTCAAAATCCTGTACACGTACCGCGATCCGGTCGAAGCCTTGCGCCAGGGCGCTCTCAAGCGCGCCATGCGGCAGGAAGGCGAATTCGGATCGGGTCGCTCTGTGCCGCTCGATGAGCACGCAAAAACCCACGTCGGCGCGGCCAAGGTCATCCGCGAACTGTCTGAGAAATACAAAGACGATAAGCGCGTTACATTCAAGTACCTTGACAACAGTCGCGGCAAGGGCAATGCGGCCTTTGTGCCCCTTGACAAACTTCCCAATGTTAACGAAAATGGACTCCATGAAGCCCTCGCAAAAACCCGTGACGAAGCCCACGCCGCCGGCGAAATCTCCGATGCCGTCCACCGCGGATTCGGTGGCGAGCTTCCATCCGGACTTCGAGACGAAGTTCCAGGCGCACTTCAACGACAAGGTGAAGCAGCGCAACCCGGACGCGAAGAAAGTCGCGTAACCCCTCCCCAAGGGCCGGAGGCCCGTGCGTCAACGCCCCCTGATGACGCACGGGCTGATGGTTCTCCGAAAAGCCCTTCCGACGGCGCACCTCGATCCGCACCGGTAGAGTCGAAACCGCCGGAAGGCATTTCCATTGCCAACAAGCCGACCAACGCCGACCGCCTTGCGCGCGGCGTAGAGGAGCTTGTGTCCGAGCACGGCACCACGCATGCCGAAGTGTTCAAAAAAGCCGTGGACGCGGCGAAAACTGACTCCCTACGCGGCCAGCGTGTCGCCAGCGAAATCATGGATGGCCGTCGCGGCGTCACGCGCGAGGATGTCGCCGACCTGCTCGTGGACCGCGTGCGGATCAGCAACGAATACGATTCGGCGATGAAGAATTTCGACGCGGCGACGGCGCGCAACGACGAAGGCGGCCGCGCGGCAGCAATGGTGCATCTGGACCTTTTGTCCGAACAGTTGGAATTGAACGAGCAGGCCTCGCGTAAGGCCGGCACCGAAGCGTCCTGGGCGCTGTCTTCGCGCCGCATGATCGCGCAAAAGGACTACACCCTCGCCAATCAAATGCGCCAGGCCGAAATCGCGGCCGGAAAAAAGAGCCTGTCGCCGAAAGACGCGCAGGCGGTCAAGGATCATGTGGCGCGCATCGCCGAACTGGAGAAAAAACTGGCTGCGGCGATGGAAAAGTCCAAACCCGAACGCGTGGCGCGCGAGCGCAAGCCTGTCGAACAGCGCAAGCGCGAAGTGGTGCAGAAAAAGGTCGATAAACTCCGCGATCAGATCGCGCAACGATTGAAGGCGTGCCCACTGTGAGCGGCAAATGCACCCCTGAATACAACGCCGAAACCCGACGCCTGCAAAAAGAGGCGGCCGACCTGCGCGCCGTCATCAAGGCGATTGACGACGGCGATTTCGGACGCGTGATCCGCGCCAAGGCGAAGGAATTCGCCGGCGACAAGGCGCTGGATTCGCAAGGCGTCGTGGACAAGGTGCGCGAGTACGTCAACCAGTTCGCCGAGCACGACGAACGCGAGGTGCGCGACGCGATTTCCGGCTACGGCCAGGAACGCGCGCCTCGCACCCTCTCTGACGATCAACAGCGCATGAAAGACATCAAAAAAGAATTGCGCGAGCAGTCTGCGCGCGAGGACAGCGCGCCGTCGAAGGAAGAAAAGGCGCGCCGCACCGCGCTCAAGCGCGAACTGGCCGAAGTGAAGGAACGCATCGCATCGGGCAAGTACGACAAGGCCCCGCGCGAGCCGCGCGAATGGTCGCCGGAAACCAAAAAAATGATGGCCGACGTGGAGGCAGAAAAGCTCCAGTTGGAAAAACTCAAGCACTCACTGGCGCTGAAAAATCGAACGTGGCCGGCGAAAGTGAAGGACGCCACGCTCGCCTATTCGCGGTCGATGATCCTGTTGGGCTATCACGTGCTCGGCAAACTGGCTGCCTATTCGGCCATCGAGGCCGGCACGCTGCCACTGCGCGCGCTCACAAGCGAAATCCTGCGCCGCACGCCGGGCCTGCGCGACACGTTCGAGAAGGCGCCCATCGCCGGCGGCGGATTCAGCGCAAAGGCGATCAAAAAAGCGTGGGGTACGATGGTCGATGCCGAAACGCGCAAGGCCATGCGCGACCGCCTGATTCGCGGCTTTTCCGATGAGGATGTGCTGTACGGCAAAAAGAAAGATTTCCAGACGCCGCACCCCTTGCTAGAAATGTCCGGGCGCCTGCACGAGATGATTAAAACGCCGCTGGAGCGCGCCGGCTTTCAGTACGCCAACGAAATGTATCTCGCCGCCGACCTGCGCGAATTGAAGCGCCAGGACCCTTCGCTGACCGAAGAGGAGGCGATGGACCAGGCCACTTCGACCGAAGCCACGCTGGCGCGGCAGGCGAAGTCCTACGCGGTCGGCAAGGAATGGGTGCTCAAGGGCGACTCGGAGTTGGTGAACGGCTGGAAGGCGATGCTGCGCGCTCTCAAAGGCAAGGAGGGCGATGTGCGCTACGCGCTCACCAATGGCTTGGTGTCGTTCCTCGAGTACATGGAGCCCATCATCAAGGTTCCGGCGAACCTCGTGTCGGAAACCGCCTCCTATACGCCATTGGGGCTCGGCAAGTCGGGTATCGCCGGCATCGCGCACGCCATCCGCCAGTCGAAGGAAATCAAGGCGCTCTCGACCGATGAGGCCGAGTACATCGCCAATAACCTCGTGAAAGGCACGCTCGGCAGCGCGGCGATGGCGGCGTATTGGTACGGCCGGCACGGCATGACCGGATACGAGCAGGAGGGCGACTACAAAAAGCATCCAGACCGCGAGGCGGACACCGCGACCATCGCCGGACACAAGGTGGGTAAGTGGGCATTCCACCACCCGCTGACCGCCATTGGACAACTGGTGGCGACCGTCGGCCGCGTGTACGACGAAAAGCACTCGCTCGGCGAAGGCATTCGCGCGGGCACGACAGGCCTGCTCGATCAACTGCCGTTCGTGAACACGCTGGAATACAACGGCGAGTCGTTGAAGGACCTGCCGCACTTCGGCAAATTCCTCGGCAAACAGGCCTCGAATTTCATTCCTCAAGCGGTGAAGGAATTCGCGAAGGACATCGACCCGGCGAAGCGCCGCAAGACGAAAACGGGCACCGACGTCATCCAGTCCAGCATCCCCGTCGCGCGCGAGCGGTTGCCGCGTGGCTAAAATCCGGGTCCAGCAATACGGCTCTAACAAAACGTTCTGGATCGAAACCGATCCGGTGCTCGCCACAAAAGCCGTGCTCGGGAAAAACCTTTTTTTCCAGGACCCGAATACCGGCGATCACGTGCTGCTGCAGCAGCAGGACATCCTCAACGCCGGCACCGTGCAAGCGCTGGCCGGAACGAGCTTGGTGCAGGCCGACAACCCCGGCAGCAAGATCGGCTCGACCACGGCGACGTCGCCGACCGGCAAGGGCACTGGCGCCATTGGCTCCGGCACCACCCTGGTCGGCGACGTATCGTCATCGATCACGGGGCCCGGCACGTTCACGGTGACCGTGACCGGCATCAAGGGCCACGTCATCAGCGCTGCGCCATCGGTGAGCGGCCAAATTCTCATCTACAACACGGCCGGCGCGGGCACGTGGGCGCCGCTGACGATTTCCGGCGACGCGACGATGACGGCTGCCGGCGCGCTGACCATCGCGGCGAGCGCCATCACGCTCGCGAAGATGGCGAACGTCGCCACCAGCACGGTTTTCTATCGAAAGACAGCTGGCACGGGTGCACCGGAAGTTAATACGCTGGCGACGCTCAAAACCGACCTTGGGCTGACCGGCACCAATTCCGGCGACGTCACACTGGCCGCCGTCGGCTCGACGCCGAATGCGAATGGCGCGTCGTTCTCGGCCCAAGTGCTCACCTTGCAACCGGCGAATACGAGCTTCCCTGGCGTTCTGCTCGCTGCCGACTGGACGACGTTCAACAACAAGGCACCCCTGGCCTCGCCTGCGTTCACAGGAACGCCGACGGCGCCGACGGCGGGTGTCGGCACCAATACGACGCAGCTTGCGACCTGCGCGTTTGTGCTCGCGAATGCGGGCGGTTCCAACAAGGCGTTTCTCGGCGACAAGCAGACCACGGTTCAGGCCGGCGACACCATCAACAACACGACGTCTTTAACCGCGTTCGCTTCGACGATTTCCGCGCTGGCCGCGTTGAGCACGTTCAACCCCGGCACCCTGATCGTCATTAAGGCCGGCGGCGTGGTGTCGTCGTCTGGAACGCCGACGATTATCTTGCGGTCAACCTTCGGCGGCACGACACTGTTCAACACGTCGTCGAGCACGATAAACGGGGCTACGAACGTGCCATGGACCTTAGAAGTGAGCATTAAGGTCCTGTCCTCGACCACTATCGAATACACCGCTATTTTTTCGTATCAGTCGGCGACAGCGAACGTGACCTCAAACATTATGGCGGCGTCTTCGGCCGCGGTCACGGTTTCGAGCAGCGTGTTTTCTCTGTCGGTCGTATGGAGCGTTGCGGCGGTCGCGAACACGATCACGTTGCGCCAGCTATCGGCGCTGGTGTACCCGGCTTAATTGCAGGCCTTGCGGTATGCGGCGTTGTGCGCGTCGATTTCTTTTGCAAGATAGTCCGGCAGCGCCGCGACGTCGGCGGCCGTGTGGAATTTGATCGGCTTGTCGTTGTTGCAGTAGTCGTGCGCTTTCGACGGATTGTCGGCGCAGCCAGAAAGGCCTATGGCGGCGAGCGCGAGCGTGAGGGAAAGTTTTTGATTCATGCGTTGGGGTCGATGTCGTTTTTGGTCAGATCGGCGCGAGCCTGATCGGCGGTTCCTGATTCCACCTTCGCGCGCGCCTCGGTGACCTTCTGCGCGGTAGCGTCGCTGATTTTCTGGTCGCGGATCACAACGTCCGCCGCGCCAGCGCTCTTGCCCTTCTGGAACAGCGTGAGCGCGGAAATAAAAATGGCCGCGAGGATCGCCCCCGCGGCCAGTGCTTTGCTCCAGATGCCAGAAAAAAACGGCATTAGTTCGAGCTGGCGGGTGCGCCCGGCGTGTTCTGAGAAATGGCTGCAGCGAGAGCCGCATCATTCGCCGTAAGCTGATCGGAAAGGGACTTGACCTGCCCCCAATCCTGCGCGGCGAGCGCGAGCGTGAGGGAAAGTTTTTGATTCATGCGTTGGGG
>Ga0157379_10001670_pt1 | contig 18345 bp, 30 predicted proteins | sample S25metaG_FD_121802 | JGI IMG/M metagenome (GOLD analysis project Ga0157379, IMG submission 121802) | Switchgrass rhizosphere microbial communities from Kellogg Biological Station, Michigan, USA - S2-5 metaG | ecosystem: Host-associated > Plants > Roots > Rhizosphere > Soil | place: USA... | reverse complement strand
GTGAGAATTCAACAGAGTAGACAACTGAATAGTTATTGATTACTAATTGTGATGCTGGCCAAGTACACATTAATCCACAGGCAACCTTTGCTATGTTTCTCCAACTAGAATGATTATATTTGCAGAGCACTGATGTAGTTGGCAAAAATGGCAATCCTGATATATACAGATGTGGTGTTGAGATTTCCATAACTGATCCTATAACCCTCACAAAGTTAACCCCACCAGAAGACAAGTTATATAATTTCAAATCTTTCTCCTGAAATATAAGAAAATTTAGCTAAATATTTCAACTTCATACTAGTTAGATTCTACCTTAATATAATTTCCTACTAGTTCAAGTGCCTTTGAAGCATCTTTCACTATTCTCAGCAAGCTCAATACCTCTAACCAGAATAACATTTTATACTTCAGAAATATTTTAAGTAGAGTATGTATCTCTTTAGATATATTATTGGAGCATTGAAGATGCAGTGCAAAGAATTTGCAAGAATACTCTAACATTGGGGAAATGTATTCAGCAATTCTTCGATCTATATCAGAAATATCCTTGTTTCGGAGGAATGAAGTCTCCAAATTGCACATATTGAAATGAAGTTGTTGAGTAAGAATCCTCAAAGTTCCTATCAAAAAAACTTGTGGAACCAATGAGAGATCAACATGGAATAATCTACTTTGGTCTTGATTTAAAAAGTATTCTCGAACTGAAGTATGTATTGGAGTAATAACTTGATTCTCATCCCCAAGTACTCCATTAAATAGTGAGCTGATCCAAGGTAGTATTGCTTCTACTATAGTATTGTCTTCCTTCTCAAAGGCATACTCGACCAAAAACTCTAATGAAGCTTTAGACAAAGGCTCATAAGCTCCCAGAATCATTGTCATAATGATTTGAAAACTTCTAGAGACTCTTGGATTCTGAACATTAATATTTGACTCTAGAGCAGTTGTATAAATTGAAGCCAACTCATTTGAGGAGACTTTCATAACTTGGTTAAATGCTTCAAGTGGTACTCCTCCTCTTATCCCCCCCTGGATAACAATATTACAAGCTGTAGCTGCCCACTGGAATAACCCCTCAGCTTGGTCAGCTAATTGTTTACAATGTATAGATGATATTCCCTGAAGTGGGGGGCTTAGTTTGTGAAGAAGTTGATCTTCAATAAACCTTTTTATATCTTTAGATAAAGAAGGTTTATCCTCTTGTTTGTGTAGCTCAAGTATTTTTATTGTGGGTCTATTGGAAAAATATGACAGTATGTCTGTCTCAGGTCTGGAAGTAATAAAAAGATAGAAATTTGGAGGGAATACTTGAAATAACTCTGAGGATAGAAGTTGGAAAAAGGCGGATCGACCATATATTCCTTCACATTCATCAAGTGCATCTATCACAAGTAAAATAGGACCAGACATTCTTGATCTAGTCAAAACTCCAGTAATAAGTCGAGAAAATTGTTCCTGGATATCTTCTGAATTCCTCAAAGCTCGATTATTGTTAACAACTTCTCCTAAAGCTATTTTAACTTCAGAATCTATTGCTGCAATATCATTGATGAGAGTTGGGAAGTAAAAAGGTAATGACCGATTATTATCCCCTCTCTTGAAGCAAAAGGAAGATCCAAGTTGGCCAGTTTTCTCGAATATCATTGCAAGAGAGTTTGCTATTGCAGATTTGCCAGTTCCAGCTAGTCCAGTGAGCAGGCAGATTCTTGGTTGATCTTCTCCTCCAGTAACCCAGTCTACAAGTCTATTTAATATAGCTTCACGAGTTCCTGGAAGACAAGCTAGACTGGGTTGAAAACGAGCACCTTTTGCAAAAGGCATATCTATCAAACTAATATGTGTAGCTATAATGCAAGTCTATGAGTTAGTGACCTGGCAATCATAGGAATACATACACAAGTGTGCTATTTTTTGCATGATGTTCACAGTCTGAACATTAATTTGTTGTATTGTGTTTTGTGTAAGGATAACTTTCAAAGTTGTAAATGTTTCCTTGTATTTCATGATAACATCATCCACTTCTGAAAATTGATGCTTAATAGCCTTCCAAACTATTTGAGATGTAAATAACATAGTTATGAGTTATCTTAGAGAATAACACACCAAAGTTCTTGTCCTTGCAATAACTAATAATGAATCTACTACAATCAGTGAGCTGTATCAGGACTTTTTCCAGGATCAATTTGTTAGATGTTTCATCTGTTTCATTTAAGAGATAATTTGTATCTAGAAAGAGATGCATCTGGATTGCACTATCCAATAAATCAAAGATTTTGTTATCTCTGTCAGCTTGAGATGTGAATGCCTGTACATTCAGAGAATAAGGTAAGAGTCTCAAATTATAGCAGTAAACTAACCTGAAAGGCTACTTCAAAGAGAGATACTGCAACTTTTGCATAGGGATATAGCTGGACTACATTTAATAATCTAGGAAGCTAAACATGACATATCCACTTACTTCAGCAACATTTCTTCCTATCTTCAAAAGAAAGGCGCCTCCTTTCATTACTGAGTCCCAGTGTTCATGGAGCTTGTTCAATTTCAGCGTTTCAGCTATTGGTGAATTTATAGCTATTAGCCATGCAATCCGAGATTATCAGAAGAAGAACCAGTCTCACCTTCCTGCCGTACTTCCTTGATAACCTCCTCGATTTTCTTGCGTCCTGTGGTGTTGCCGTCTATTACCACCGTCACATGCAGTCCTCCAACGTCACTGCCAGTCATTTCCGCAAGAGGCAAGATCATTTCTCCAATCACATACAATTATTCCCTTGTTGACGTCTATATTTGATACAAAGGCTTACCTTGCCCAAGTGTATTTGCATCGAAATCAAAGATCTTCTTCTGTGCATTGCCAACAGGATAATCAGATCGACCGATGAGCTTCGATTTACGGACCACAGAGAGACGCAACAAAGTCTCCCTAGAGACAATCGACTGACTGATAATACGGTCAGAAGTGCATTACCACGACAGAGCCAGAGCGACGCACAAAGTGAGCCTCTCGTTCCATACAACCGAACCATCTTTCTGCTTGACGGGTTTGGTTGCTTTCGTTTCTGGATCACCAGTATCTTCCAGACTAACCGAGATAACAAACTTGGAGTTTCTAGTTGAAGAGGCGAGCCCTATGGTCGAGATCGTTCAGATCAGTGGGTGCTTATGTCGACTGACGAACACGGACCTTCCAGTTTGACGACTTGGACGAAAAGCATCTTGAGATTGGGTAAGCTTGATAGAGACTAGAGACAGAAACAACGCGATAACAGGTAGTGCTAGGCTTGGGTGAAGCGGGGAGAGAGCAAGTTGCCATGAGGTGCGATCGCGATCTGAGAGGCGCACAATCAGCACCACCTCTTCCTTGTTGGTGTTGCTTTGGTCTACCCTTTGTAATTAGTAATTTTGTCTTATTCTTACTCCTGAGACAATTGTGCAGTCGAAACTGTCCGAGTCCTAGAGCCTCCTCCCTATGAGGAGATCACCCTGGGCTTCATAAGCTATTAACAATTTGGACGTGTTTTAAAGAGTTCCTCATGGCATCCCGCCCAGTATGCTATAAATAATTACATCAACTATTCATTCGCTGCCGTTTCCTAATACCATCGGGCTGAAGTTCATAAACTAGGTCCATTCTACCGCTCCTTTTGCTTACATCTCTCCGACGATCTAGTTCCAATGTGTATCCCTCTATAATGAAGAACAAGTTCCGTCAATCTTTAAAGTTGTGGTCCCTCGCATTATTCCTGATACAAAGTTACACAATAATCGAGGAAACATCCACTACGAACACGCCAAATGTGGATCCCCAATCTCAACGGCGGCCGGAGTCGGGAACGTCGAACTAGGTACCAGTCTTGAAGCAGAATTTGCTGCCGATTCAGGAGCACCAGGCTGCGGCGCCGAAGCCCCTCGCCCTGCTCTCTCCAACGACTCATCAACTAACTCATACGCAGGGAAATAAACATGTCCCAGCATCGCCAGATCAGGATTCTGCGAGGGGGATGTAGCGGTGAAATGAGGGTGAGAGTGAGGATGTGCGGGCTTGTTGAGGTTTGTGAGGGCGTGGTCTTCGTGGATGGTGGTAGATCGGAGGAGGGCGGGGTTGGGGTGAGTGTTGTATGTTGAGCCGAGGGATGTGTAACTGGGGAGTGTAAGTAAGGAGAGTAGGACAGAGAGGCGATAATTCGTACCCAACATCATATAATACACAATACGGAACTTCTAACCGTCTGAGGAAAGCCCAGACGTCTGCATACGTCCAATAAAGGATTGGGTGTATTCGCATAAACCGGGGCCAGTCGCTATCGGTTTCATTCATATATGATAACTTATCTAGGGAGATTAAGAAAATCGTCCAAGGGGGAGAGAAGAAGCGTACGCACCTCCATGAGGATCACCCTTTCTAATGCCAACCAAAATGGCCTCTATAGACGGCTTGGTATCTTTATACACTTCTAGAGCATACTTCATCGCTCCACTAATACGATACAACTGCAAATTGTACCGCTCTTCACTCGCTGATATAAAGGCCTCTAACTCGGCAAACGGAGACGGGGGAGCGATATATATCGAGGGTATAGGTTGTGCGGACGGAGCTTCGCGACGCTTTCGCCAGCGGTCTAGGGCGGCAGCGTACAGATGCAGCAGAACGGTACCTGTGCAGAGTGAGGAATATATAGGCCAAAAATGGTCGCAAAACTCACAGTCCTTTCCACCATTAAAACTTAGGGACATCTTCTCTTCCCTGATACATGTTAGTGAATAGCGCACGGAGAAGGAATGTGCATACCCATAGGTGTCAAGGGCGTCCTGGATGACATCGAGGGCCTCCTTGACGCGGGTTCCGAGCTGGTCGTTGACCTCTGCGAGGGCGAGACAGGCGTCGGTGTTTGGGATCATGAACAACACTGCAACATGAGAAGGTGGCGGAGACTCCGCTTACCTCAGCGGCAATTGTGGCGTTGCGACAGAAACCGCTGGACTTGTCCTCTCCTATGCTCCCTTCTGTTTATGGCCTATTCACCCTCCAGACGTGCACGAATCACCACAGAGTCTGATAGCGAACAAGAAGAAGAGCATCACCCCGCAACCCTGACACAGCATTCGTCTCCGAATGTCATGTCGACTCCGTTCGAGAGCGTGTTCCGAGAGGACGACGCACCCCGGCCGTACAAGTACGAGTTCCCCAACCAACCCTCTGTCACCAACTTTCAAGATGGGAATGACGACGACGAGGCAAATCTAACACATCCTGGCATGAACCATAAACACAGCTCCTCCTCGTCCCCGATGCGGCGCCGAACAACTCTCCAGCGTGTGTCTCGCAATTTCAGACGTATCAGTCTGCGTGTGGTCAACCTTGGCTCAGCAGGAGTTGAGGAGAAGCATACCCGTCTACCGGACGTCCCAAATGAGCAGGGAGACAACGCACCTTCCACTGGTCTAAGAGGCCGAACACTGGGATTCCTGGGCCCGAATAATCCTTTCCGACTGGCAATGTATAATTTCCTATTGTATCAGTGTGTATAATACCATTTCGCTGTTTCACATCGCTCACGTCCTCGCAGATATACTGAACCTCTCATCCTATTCCTAATCCTCTTCAACGCAATCATTCTCGTTATCCAATCTTCCCGTGCACTCTTCCTCACTGGTACCGTCCGCCAATCAGGCTATTTTCGCCAATGGGAAGACTATATCCTCTTCATCCTCTTCATTCTCTATACGTAAGTCGTCCCCACCACACCAGCCCTCAATCTCACAAAGTCACAGCCTAGAAGCCCTGGCCCGGATGTGCGTCAGCGGCATCGTCCTCGACCCAGAAACACCCGTCAGTTCTATATCCATCTCAGGAATGGCCCGGTATACATGGCGGTCAATCGTCCACCCGACATCTGGTCACCGCTTTCATGGAATCATCAATCAGATCGTCAAGCCTTTTGCACTACCTAAAGAACACAGTTCGAAGGAAGTCAATAAGGCTACTGAAAAACCTACATTGGGACATATGCACCAGCCATCCCTTGTCTATTCCCAGCGACCGATACCTTTCGTCACCGCCATCAAGAAAGAGCGTTCACTTATCAAACGGGGACTCCCATACCTCCGTCATTCATGGTCCCGCATAGATATGGTAGCCATCGTTGGTTTTTGGGTCGCTTTCATACTGTCAGTAACAGGGGCCGACCGCGCAGTGATCACCGATGCATCCAGCGCAGCGATCCTTGTGCGTCATATAGGGTTATTCTGCGCTCTGAGCGTTCTTCGATGCGCAAGATTACTAGCTGTAACTAATGGAACAACCGTCAGTAACTTTCTTTTTGATCCTTTGCCTGTTCTGACGGACATATAGACGATTATGCAAAGTCTGAAAATGGCACAACCCCTACTCGCTCAAGTATCCTACTTTGTCCTCTTCGCTATGATCCTCTTTTCGTAAGTCAGGCCACACCCATCATCACCTTACCCATCTTACCCCCCTCCCCAAGAATAATCGGCATCCAAGCCTTCAAAGGCAGTTTCCGTCGTCAATGTACCCTAAGTAAAGTCCTTCCCCCAAAAAAATGCAACACCCACTGACTCTTTTTTTTCACTACAGCAGCGACCCCCACCGGAGCCATAATCCCCCTGGGCCAACAATGCGGCGGCCATATTGACAACGTCACTCTGAAAGCTGTCGGATATATAAGTGATGACCAAAGCGGCGGCCCCTACGTCAAAGGCTTCGTCTGTCCCCTAGGACAGATATGCCTTGAAACATCTGGTAATCCAGAGAAAAATTTGCAGAGCTATGATAATATCTTTTTTGCGGCGTTGCAGGTTGTTGTTATCGCTTCTGCAAATACGGTAGGTTGTTTTCTTCAAATCAATTTGTGGATTGTATTGACGCGTTCTTGCTTGAAGTGGTCACCTACAATGTACAGCATGATTGACTCCGAGTTCTTCATCTCCTCCGTATTCTTCATCGTCTGTGTCATCGTCCTCAATTTCTGGCTTATCAACCTTTTCGTCGCCGTAATCACAAACACTTTCCAAGCCATTCGATCGCAAACCAAGAAGAGTGCTTTTGGCGCTACAGAGTACGTCTAGCCCTACCTACCCCTTCTTGGAATGTCACGCTGATCTCCGAGGAATAGGAGTGAAAAGACCATCGCAGAAGATAGAGAAGGATGGAACGTCAACTTATCCGATAACAACCATTCTCTCCGAAACAACTTCCTCCGATCATCATACCAACTCACAAGACTCATGTGGCCTATCCTAGCAGTCGTCAGTCTCGGTCTCGCAGCCTCCAAAACAGCAACCACAACCCCCGATGCCGCACATCTCCTAGGTATGCATACCATTCACACAATAAAGCCATCTCACATCTTTTAATCAACCCCCTCCCTCCTCCCAGACAACGCGGAACTCGCCATCACCCTCGCCTTCGACCTTGAAATCATCTGGCGCTTCTTCGCCCACTTCCCCGACTGGCGCTCCTTCGCCCACTCCCCCTCCAACTGGGTCGACCTCTTCATCGCCCTCCTCACCTCCCTCATCCAAATCCCCCCCATCCACAACTCCCCCGCCCACCCCTGGCTCACCGTCTTTCAGCTCCTCAGATGGTATCGTGTCATCCTTGAAGTACCCCGTATGAGGCCTTTGATTTTGACAGTGTTTGGGAATTCATCGGGGTTGTTGAATATGACGGTTTTTTTGTTGATTACGAATGGGCTTGCGGCGTTGGCGGGTGTGCAGCTGTTGAGGGGGGATATGGGGGCTGATGCGAATATGAATTTTAGTCAGATTTGGATTGCGTTTTTGGCGATGTATCAGGTGAGAGGGCTAACCCATCTTGAGGGAGGGTTTTGGAAGTTAACTGTTTTCGTAGATTCTTTCTTCTGAGAATTGGACGGATGTGTTATACGCCTCGGCAGGAGCAGAAGCACCCACGTTCATGACCTGGGTCATCGTCATCTTCCTCGCAGGCTGGTTCCTCTTCGGAAACTGTAAGTCCCAGTTTATCATATAGCATTAGTATCTAAACTCTCCCACCAGTTATCCTCATCCAACTCTTCATCGCCGTCATCAACGAAAACTTCGACGTCGCCGAAGAAAAGAAACGCGAACAACAAGTTGCAGACCATCTGGCCAGGGAACAAACCGCTACCGGTCGCTTTCAATGGATATCGAGGTTGAATCCGTATAAATATGTAAAGGCGAATCCGAAGAGCATTGTGGTGGAGAATTTGCCGTCAAATTTGGTGTTGCCGATGCAGAAGGTGATTGTGCAGAATGGGGGGAAACAGAGGAGGAGCGGGGCGATGTTTGATGTACGTTGTTTGATTTACTCTTCTTCGTTCGTTTTAATGATGGGATATCTAGGATGAGGTACAGGAGGATGTGAAGAATAATTGGTCTACAAGATCGATCAAGATGCTCCACAGGCTGTTTAGTGGCGATCGACGAACGGACGATGTCCCGCTTTCGAAGTTATCTTCATCAGGTAGGGAGGAACAGCTCGCCCAACCATCCGGGAATGACGAAGAAGACGAAGCGGATCATCACCTGTAAGTCTACCCCTCCGCCTCCCGTCCCACTTACTTACTACCTCACACCCAGCGAAATCCTCGCGGCCTTCAACGCCGACACCATTGCCGCCGAAGACACCGACAACATCCTCCGAGAACAACGCGCCCGCAAAGCGGACTTCATCGCTGCCCACCCCTCCTACGACAAAACCTTCTGGGTCTTCTCCCAAAAGAATCACCTCCGCCGAATGTGCCAGGCCCTCGTCGAGCCTTCCAATGGCGAACGTATCTTTGGCAGGCCTGCCTCGCAGACTGCTCATGCGCTGTTCCAGTTTATTTTGTTTTTGGCGGTGATTGGCGGGATTGTTGTGGCTGCTATTGCGACGCCTATGTATCGGAGGGATTACTTTAACCAGAATGGGCCAGTAAGAGATGCGTGGTTTACTATTGCGGAAGTCTCGTTTGCACTCGTCCTCTTTGTCGAGTTCACTATCAAAGTCATCGCGGATGGGTTCATTTTCACTCCGAACGCATACCTCCTCAGTATTTGGAATCTCGTCGACCTCGTCGTTCTCATCGGCCTTCTCGTCAATGCTGCTACAAGTCTAATCTTCCTCGGCGGTCTCAGTCGTCTCACCCGCTCTCTCAAAGCCTTACGCGCCTTACGCCTAATCACCCTCTTCGACAGGATGCGTACGACATTCCACTCACTCCTTATCGTCGGGTTCGTCCGTATTCTGGACGCAGCCATCCTCGCAGGCCTCTACATGATCCCCTACGCCGTCTGGGGTCTCAACATCTTCGCAGGCCTCTCATTCAGCTGCAACGACTCTAACGCAGCAGACAAAGCCGGCTGTCGAAATGAGTATATCGCCAACGTTGCTTCCTTGGGTAACGAATTCGGATTCCTCGCACCTCGTGTGTGGGATAATCCGAGTACATCTACACGATGGTCGTTTGATAATTTCGGGTCATCGTTGCTTATTCTGTTTGAGATTGTGTCACTGGAAGGGTGGGTTGATGTTATGTCTGCGGCGATTGATATTACGAGGAAGGATCAACAGCCGAGTTTGAACGCTGCACAGTGGAATGCGATATTCTTCTTGGTGTATAATCTCCTTGGAGCTGTTGTTATCCTTACTCTTTTCGTCAGGTATGTTGTCCTTCGAACTCTCATGATCCATGCAACTGAACCAAGTTTTGTAGTATCATCATCGGCAACTTCTCATCTCGGTCTGGCCTTGCCCTTCTAACCAAACCCCAACGAGAATGGGTTGATCTCCTGAAGTTGATCAAACGTCAAAGACCATCTAAACGACCCAAAGTCAGGCCAACTGAAGGCTTTCGTGGATGGTGCTTCGACCGAGCGACGAGTAAGCATGGATACTGGATGGCGAGTATGACTATGCTGTACATTCTGCATATTGTTATTCTTATGTCCGTGTTTCGCCATATATCTCCATGGTTCTTGTTGATAATCTATTCCAGGACCCAGACATTCTCGAACAAGCGTTTCTCAGATCGAACCCGAGGTCGGTGATCCTCCTATTCAACTCGTGTTGCTTCTCACATTCCTCATCAGATTTCATCTTCCTGGGATTGTCTTTCATATACACTGTCGATATCGGTGTCCGATTCATCGGTCTCGGATGGGCGAGTTTCCGAGCAAATGGGTGGAATATCTTTGATGTCATCGTGGTCACTGGTAGTATTGCCACCACCATCCCTATCCTATCGGGTTCTACTGGCTTCGTAATCCAACAACTACAGAAACTCTTTCTCGTCAGCATAGCGTTCAAACTGGTGCAGCGAAATAATTCTTTGAATCAGCTCTTTAAAACATCAGTGTAAGTGGTTATTTTCCTTCCGTTGGATCTACTAAATTCCGACACGGTAACTGTAGGTCAAGTTTGCCAGTTATTCTAAGTCTCTTAATCCTTTGGTTTACGCTCTTCATTTTCTTTGGGATTCTCTACGTTGAAGTCTTTGGACTCACTCGTTGGGAAAGCGCCGAGAACCATAACGAAAATTACACCAGTTTGGGACGCGCCTTGGTTATGCTCGCATTTATGAGCACTGGGTATGTCGTACTCTTTTGTGTTATATTATCCAATATTAACTTTTCGTTTTAGCGAAGGGTGGAATCAGTATATGCATGACTTGTGAGTAAATCTTATGTTTATTTCGTGCTATACTGAGACATGAAAACAGTGCCATCGAGTACCCTCATTGCACGGGCCCTACGCCAACAGATCCTGATTCAGACTGTGGAAGTACTGGCTGGGCTTTCTTCCTTTTTATATTCTGGAACATTCTTAGCATGGTATGCAATCTGGTATTTTCATTGTCGCCGTCGTTTAAATCTATCTCTAGTATATCTTCGTCAACATGTTTACTGGTGAGCACATTCGTTGACATTGTGCTCACATTTATCAATGCATTTTTAGGTGTGGTTGTAGAAAGCTTTTCCTACGTATTCCAGCTTGCTGGGGGTGCCAAATCGGTCGACCGAGAACAAATGCGAGCCTTCAAAAAGGTTTGGGCCGAATTTGCTAACCAGAGCACTGGTTATCTCGAGCGTGACAAATTCGTTCCCTTCTTTGGGGTACAGCATTTTTTGTATCATCTTCTCACCGTGTGCTGAATGTTATTTTTCAGAAACTATCTGGTGTATTTGAAGTTCGCATATATCCAGCGTCATACCAGGTGAAACGGTTACTTGAAGAGGCAGCTGTAACTGAAGATACTGATCCTCGGAACGTATCGAGGGAACATGCCCCGACCGTGGACCTATGGAAATTGCAGAATGCACTGAGTTCCCTTGACCCCAATTTTATTCGACAAAGGCGGGCACTATATAATCGTTTATACCATGAAGCAAGGCTTTCTTTCGAGCGTGGAAAGGGTATATCTTTCACAAATATGCTTCTTATGCTTGCGCACAACAAGTTGATTACGGACAAGGAAGCATTAAGGTGATCTTGATTTCATAATCGCTTGGATTCTTGCTGACTTTTAAATACAGTGTTAAGGAAATATTGGCTCGCCAGGAAACTATGAGGATGGTTTCCGACGCAGTCAACGTGGACAAAGTGAAATCTCTATTAAAGATGATCACCCATCGCCGAAGATTCCTTCATGCGATGGAACAGAAGCGAATATCTAGCCTTAATGGTAAAGAGTTTTTCCCCCTTCTATAAAAGCATTTTCTGATATATAATATTCATCCTTAGTCTCCGTCCCTCATATCGTAGTGGACGATCAAATGCCGACATCCCCGTACGAAGACGATATATCACGGTCATATAGCCCAACGCTTTCTCCTGAATCTCCCTTACGTCCAGAGTTTCGTGGAGATGATAGCTTCGCCCCGTCTTACGAAAGAGGATATTCACGGCGTTACTCGGATCGTAGCATGCTCAGCGATGGCGGATTGCGACTTTCGTAAGCGTCCTTCATTTAGAGCAACTTTTTTTTTTTACAAATTTCATGAAGGAGAGACAATTCACCCTCACGGAGGCATTCTGCGGTTTCTGACCCTAATGAGACCTTTACTTCTACCCTAGAGACTTCCCCGTGGAAAGGCAAGTGTAATTCTCTCTTGACAGCGTCTTTTATTATAACATCGCTATTTAGACCTTATGGCCCAGACAGTGGAGGAAGATGATTGAGAATTATACACTTATGACACATACACATTATTTATTTATTTATGTAGCATATTTGTATCAATGGCAAGTATTAGTAACGTATAATTCCTTTTACCAATATCAATCCTTTAGAATTAAATTTGAAGCTTAAGGACTTGATCGTAATCATCTACTCGAATTGTCGATTTCAAAGTCCATGCAATCTTTCAGTGCAACACAAGTATGTATGACAAAGGAGAATTATACATAATCAAACACGGCAAATAGTTGAAAAATAACATTACAATAAATAAAAATTAGAACTTTCTTCTATAGAACAAGAGAAGTTCTGCAGAGGATCGCCAGACATAGTGGCGAATGCTGGCCAGGGTCATATTGAGGGGAAGGATCACATCGTTGCAAAGTAGTTCATAGTTATCTTCTGGTTTACCCTTCTTCACGGAGTCCCCTTCTGGCTTTGGCGAAGATGCTGACGGGCGATGCAGATTTATTGATGATCCACTACGATCCATCGAGGATCTTGGCGTGGCGCCCGAGATGGACTCGGCGCGAGAGGTGTTACGAGGATCAGGTTTGTCCACTTTATCCTGGACCTAGTTAAATAAATTCGTTTACCATAACTTCGACAGTGATGGAGCGAAGAGACACTCACATATGCAAGGATTTTGCGAACTCTTAAATACCTATTGGCGGTCAATCTTGAGGTCCTGCATTTACGGATATTAACAAAAGGAACCCCAAAGCGAAAGCGAAAGCGAAACTTACGACGGAGAAGAAGAGGAACCCGTAGAATCAGTCTTGTCAACCCATAGAGCGACTCCAAAACTGATCTTAATATTCGGCACTGTCGGCGTCTTATTGGAGAGCACATATTGCATTAGCCAAAGCGGCATAACATTCTCCAGGAGGGCTAAATCATGCTCAGCACTTCCTACAGTCCCCCTATAAATATTCTTGAAGCCAGAAGGCGTCTCTTCCGCAAGAACAATCTCCGTTTCTGAAGGGTGTTCCAGGGCAGGTACCTCAGATGTACTCGGAGGATGGACGTTCTGGAGCTGAAACGCAGCCAATAACTGTGCTTGTTCAGTTTCCGCGACTCCATTGGCAAGCCCATCCTGATGGATGGTTAGTATAATGGACGAGGAGTCTGTGGAAGTGAATCACCTTGGAATCTTTATCCTGGCTGAGACTACCTCGGACTGTCGTCGATTCGTCAGGAGTGCTTGCCGCCTCCTCAGTCGCATTCCGCTTGGAACCTTTCCCGAGCTGTCTCAGCCTTCCCATGAACCCACCACCAGGAGTACTAGGTGTTGGCTGGGGAGTTGGATCACCATCTTTACTTTTCGAACCTGGTCCGGCCCACCCCGAGAAGTCATCAGGGGTCGTAGCAATAGCAGAGACACGCCGAGGCTTCATAGAAAAATAATCTGTGTCCTTGGAAGAACCATTCTTCGACGCGGCAGGAGTTTCGCTAAGCTGTCGGGGTCGAGGTGTCGGTGTTCCTACATTGGGGGACTGAGGGATGGGAGAAAGCTGGGAGTCATGCAGACTAGACAAAGGGATTAGGGGAGCACCAATAGATGCTGATCTTCGGCGAGAAAGTATCCCAGACATATCAGGGATAATGGCAGGAACCATCGACGTGGCGGTAATAATTGTAGAAATTGCACTACGAGATGTAGTCGACTGTGATTGCTCTGTTGGTTTATGCTGCGAATGGGTTTGTTTACTGTGCTCTCGTGCAGAGGGAGATTGTGAGGAACCGGTTGGGAATCGCCGTACATTCCTAAGTTCCCCAGTAACGAAGCCATCAAAAAGATTGCTGATAACCCATTTGCCGATATTCACTGAAAAATAAAATAAATATAAATAATCTAACAGCTGACGGGAGCGACTTACAACGCTGTTCTGCATCATATGTCTTCGGACCCGTATACCCAGCTTCATCTGCGTAAATCTCCGTCTCGAAGCACCGTTCCGAAACGTGAATCGTTAAATTTCCAATCCGAGTGTCAGCAGTTGCCCACGGTGTAATTACACTCTCCCCTTCTATCCTTTCTCGAACAGTCTCCAGAATTTCTCTCGGGCTATGATAATCAGTGCTGGATTCCGTACTCTGGTCCGTACCATGAGATCCCATGGCTGATAAAACATCCTGTCTGTCATACGAGCCAAGGCAGAGACATCTAGGATGACGAAGTTCAGAGAATTTTCGCACAAGATAATACAAATAAAATAATACCTCGCAATATCCCACACGGCAACACATCCAATAGTACTCACAGTCAGCGCATGCATCCTATCATTCAAAATGATCGACCGCACAATTCCATGCTCTCCCTCAATAATATCATCAGGCCGCAACTCCAGCGGAATAGCCATGACAGCTAAGTCACGAGTATCATATTCAACCCTCGGCGAAGGCGTCCAATTCTGTTCTGGTCCGTCCAATATAGGTGGACTCAAAGTATTACCCGAACTTTGCCTGTAACCCGATCGTGTGGTCGAGGTCCCAACAACAGCGGCAAGAGGTGGCCCATGAGTGTGTCGAGCGACATGGAGAGGGATGCTTCTGACACTAGCAGCGGAATATAATGTGGCGACATCTGCTTCGGTTCGTCGACCATATCCTCCACCAGAGCCCAGCCCGTAAGGATCATTGGGAGAAACAAGGCGGATTAGAGATTGATACGGTAGTCCATACAACATCGTCTCTTCTTGAGAAAACGGCTCCGTCATAAGCGCAAACTGACCAGAAGACGTCGACATATGTTTGTCTCTGGGAGTTCCAGCACGAGGGCTGTTGCTTCGAGGGCTACCGGGAGCAGTTAACGTCGGCGATGATTCCCCCGTCGTTCGTCGTAGACTTTCCGCGCCCAAACTGAATCCCCGTCGATGAGTGGTGATATCTGAGGCGCCACTTTCTCGTCGGGAAGAGGGGAAGCCAAGAGTAGGGGTGATCTTACTAGGCGAGTTCGGGACCGATGGGGGCGACGACGACGACGACAGACGAACGGACCGTCTAGGAGGAGCTTTCCACCGCTTGATACTAGATGACCCAGTTGCCGTCCAAAGGAGGCGATCGTCCACCACGACTATCTTATTGACACCAATGCTATCTTGAAGACGGAAGACATCATTGACGCTGCCCTGGTCACCTTCTTCATCCGTAACACTAGTGGCGTTGCATATGAGTAAACATTCGCCCTCGTCGATGGAGTTGCAGCCTTCGACGTCGACACGCGTGACGATGCCAGAACGATCACCGGAATAGAATACTTCGAGAGATGGGTGTTGAGATGCCAGAGCCCAAACTGAATCGGCGTGATGTGTGAAAGTATGGAGACAGCGCTGGCTTGCAAGAGACCAAAGTTTGATGGAAGCTAAATGGGATGTTTAGCGTTTGGTATGATACTAAAGAGGATAAAATAGCTCATACCATCTGCAGAACCTGTCAAAAGCTAAAACTCCAGCGTTATTATACGACGAACTCAAAGCACGTAGGACTTACATAGCGGCCGTCATCGCTCAAGATGATAGCACGGATATTGTCAGTATGTCCGACCAGCTTCCCAGTGCGCTTCCCAGACCTCGGATCCCATACTCTCACTACGCGTTCAGGGGATCCCGATGCTAAAAGAGTAATAGTGTTAACCATACATCGAATATACCCAACCTCTATGAATAGTTACCTATCATGGTACCAAACAAATCTGTCGCAATAGCATAGACACTCGCTTTCTGAGACGGAGTCGGAAGCGACAACGTCGTCAAAGGAGTAGGATCCTCTGAAGACGAGGCCAAAGTGGCATTGGCAGGCAATGTTCGAGTGAGATCCCATAATTTGATCGTTTTGTCAAAGGATCCGGATGCTATCCAGGACTGGTGAGGGCTAACAAAACTTATTATCATTCTATATAAGATAGGAAATCCACAAACCTGACGGCCAGACATCTTGCATAGTCTTCATGTACGCCGAGTAGGACAGGGTCGATGGCATGGGAAAGATGAGGTGACCAGGCGCGAACTGCCCCATCTGAGGAGGCAGAAACAACTTGGAGAACCTTCAGTACAGGGTCATTATGACTGATATTATAGCTCACCTGTTTGATTAGCATTACACAACAATATGTCGTTGACCCAATCCGTGTGAGTCTCAATAGATTGTCTAAAGCTCGAGGGCTATTATGATAACACATCAATAAAATATCCTCTAAGCAAAATTAATTCCTTACCGAGAAAGATGTATTCTCAACATCAATCTCCCATGCATGTTCAGGTAAAGTGGAATTGGCATTCGCCTGAGTCGCACGCCGCCTTCTTCCAATGGTATCAACAACTTCACCCAGGATATCCCCATCGCTGCCAACCACTTCATCCTCATCCTCGTCTTCCTCCCCCATATCATCGCTCCACCCCGTCAAGATCTCCCAATGCCCCTTCCGCCACGATAAACCTTGCTCAGGACGCCCATACGGATGCTGCCTTCTCTTTGTCTTCAATCCTAAATCCCAAGCCACGATCTGTCCATCCCTCCCCCCACTATACAATATCCCTTGTGGATGATCAGACCCCTCAAGCCGTGTTGAAGTGTCCAAAGCTAATGATGATACTCCCAGACGGTGCCGTGGATGACTGCCTCGAGGATGCCAGTCCGCATTGGAGATACGCCGCTTGGACCGTTTTGGGGATGGAGGTGCAGGCACGAGTAAAGGGCGTATTGAACCATGTCTATTTGCGCTCAGAGGAGGGAGAACAAGAGGTGGAGGAGGTTCCGTTGGAGAAGGGATCACATACGATAGGCGAACATAGCCTGGTTGCTGGGGAGCCATCCAAGGTTAATGGATAGCTAGAGATCTGGAATAAGGAGTCCAAATTCGGATGATTAGAATGGAATTTATGTATGTTGAGGACTGGAAAGATGAACTCACGTTTGGGGATATGCCTGGTCGCCGTCACAAGCTACATCAGAGCGATGTTTGCGCTTATGGACGCATCCCATTGGTCTACCATGCTCAGTCCAGAAAAACAAAACAAGGAATTATTGCTATGGTACATACAGCAAGGATACTAACTAGGACATAACAGAAACCAAAAGCTACTTATACGGCTCTATCCCACCATTTCCAACCGCTCTCGCAATCGAATTAGCCAACTGCTCTTTTCGCTTCGCCTTCTTATCACGCTCGTCTCGGCTGGCAGGCTGATCTGGATCCTCTTCTCCTCCTCCTCCCTGTCGTTCCAGATCGATACCATCCATGAACTCGACGACGAAGCTGGCGATGCCCTGCTCTCCAATCTCAGCGATGGCCCGGTTGCCCCACTTCCATTCGTAACTTGCATCCGTGTCTTCGCCGATTGCTGCTGCGCTTGCACGACCTCTCTTCTGGGGACCAGTATTCGAGCCTTGGTTTATCTTCTGTTTATCAAGATACGACTGTTTAACAAGTTGGGCGAGGTATGCTTCAATCGTAAATGGTTTTCCACCATGCGAAGACAATACTGTGCCTATAGGAATACGTAACCGTTTGAGGTACGTTTTGAGTTGCACTGAAGGAAAACGTCAATCGATATCCAATATGACTGATAACGTCACCGCTCACTATCATTAAGGACGCGTCCATTGACCATTATCAAGGCCAGAATGACGTGCAAGATGCCTGCCAGTGCAAGCTCGTCGGCGCTGCCTTGACGCCAGGCAATTAATGTTCCTTCTGGCTGACGGTCCTCATCGTCCGGATACAAGTCTGTTATCTGTTTCCGTTCAGCAGTTTCGATGTCTACATTTTGCTCTGAAGCAACTTTGATGATAGCCTCGTCGAGCACACTGCGCAGGATGGATTGCTTCGACGATGCGGTGGCCGCTATAGACAATCAGCAAAATTATAATAAACGGACAAAGCAGCACATACTTCTTTTCTTAGCAGGACCCAAATTCGTTTCGCCATCATTTCCTGCACCATCTCGTGCCGCATCCAATTTCAGCCTCTCCGCACGGCTCATGATTTCGTACATCTCCATCCCAAATGTCTTGCGCAGAATCTGCTGGGCGCGTTCGAATACTTTGTCGTATTCACCCCTGTTGACCTTTTCCCGGAAAACTAAAAAATAAAATCACATCAGCATGCATTCGCCGGAGACGCGTCTTTCATACTTTTCTTTGTTATGTCGTCGCGTCG
>Ga0157379_10001668_pt1 | contig 18355 bp, 15 predicted proteins | sample S25metaG_FD_121802 | JGI IMG/M metagenome (GOLD analysis project Ga0157379, IMG submission 121802) | Switchgrass rhizosphere microbial communities from Kellogg Biological Station, Michigan, USA - S2-5 metaG | ecosystem: Host-associated > Plants > Roots > Rhizosphere > Soil | place: USA... | reverse complement strand
GAGCAGGTCGGTCCGCATCTTCTCCAACTCGTCCATGGTTTGCTGAATGGGTGCCTGATCTTCAAAGGCAACGGTGCGTTTGACATCGCGAAACTTCTCGACCATTTTGCGCAGCCCAATTTCGGTGTTCTTCAACTTCTTTCCAGTTTCGATGGATGCGTCCGCGGCCTTTTTGGAGAAGGTCACCACGTCGCGCAGGGTGGCGTTACCCTCTTCCGCGTTGCCGGAGTGATAGAACTGATGGGCCATGTCCGCCTTCTGGCGGGCGATGTCAAGATAGAGGGCCGGGCGGTCCTCCGGGCGGGCGGATTCCGCTCGAGCGATGAGCTGATCAATGCTCTCGTTTTTCGCCGCAAATGCGGGGAGCGGCACCGCGGCCCAGGCGGCCAAAGAAACCGCAACCTGAAGCGTGAGAATCGCTGCCCGAATGCGCATCATGGATTATCTTTTGGGCTCGATCGCGATCAGGCGATGGCGAGCCTGCCATTCCTGGTCGGGATAGTTTCCGCCCGCCGTCTCAAGGAAGCGATGGTAATTCTCTGCTGCCAGCTTGTTGGCACGCAAGTGATCATAGGCCGTGGCCCGCAAGAAGTAGCCAATCGGAAGTTCAGGCAGAAGTTTGGCGCGGGCATCCAAGGCATTGATCACCAGTTCATAGTTCTTATTTTCGTTGGCGGCGGCGGCCAGATCGCCGTACGCGGTACCCATTCCGGGCTTGAGCTGGATTGCAGCCAGCAGCTCCTGCTGGGCCTCGGAAAACTTGCGGCGATACAGCAAGACCCGGCCTAATCCGTAGCGCAGGTCGGGATCCTTAGGCTTGGCCGCGAGCAGAGAACGATACTGGGCTTCCGCCAAATCGTACTTCTTTGCATTGGTGTACAGGTCCGCCAAGTCGAGTTGCAGGGAAGGATCGGCCGGGGCCAGCTTCAACGCCACCTGCAATTCGGCGATGGCCGGATCGTTCTGGCCGTCTGCAGCCAACATGCGGCCCAGTTGCATGTGAGCTCCCGCGTCGTTGGGATGGAGCGCCACCAGTTTACGCAAGATCTCCTCAGCTTCGGTGTAGCGGTGGCCTCGCATGTAGATATTGGCCATGCCGGTCAGCGCATCGGCGGATGAAGGATCGATCGCGAAGGCCTGCTTGTACTCCTGCTCGGCGTCGGCAAAACGGTTTAGACCTTCCAGGATCGGGCCGGCGGAAAGGTGTGGTTCAGGGTCTTTGGGATCCAGCAAGGCCGCTTGCTTGAAAGCATCGATGGCCCGGTCGGGGTTGCTGGTCTCGAGCAGGTGGCCCAGGGAGAGCCAGGCCCGGGCTTGCCCCTCCGCCACCTGCGCCGTGGGCTTCAGTTTGGTGGCAGCGCGCAGAAACTGCTCAGCGTCTGGCTGGTTCGCTTTCACCAACATGAGGCCGAGATTCAGATTGGATTCGAATACGCCGGGCTTGGCGGCGACGGACTTGCGGTAGGCGACAATCGAGTCGTCGGTCTTACCTATCGCGTTATATAGAAATCCCAGGTCGAACCATGCGGCGTAGTTCTCGGGATCCTGCGCGACGACTTTCTTCAGCAAGGGCTCGGCGGTGGCGTAATCCTGCTTTTCGATCGCGCTCTCCGCCTGTATGAGTTCGGGCGGGGAAGAGGGATCCTCGACAGCGACCTTGTGATGGCGGACCGTCTGGCCGGTCTGGGCCAGTGCGCTCAGGGCAAAGGCCACGGCGACGACGGCCACAATCACACCTCGGCCCGGGCCCCCCCGTCCGGGCGGGCGAGCCGAGCTCGCCGTGCTTGGGATCACCCCGAAAAGCGTGGTGCTCGCTACGTTTGCCGAGCTGCGCTCGGCTGGGCTGGTGAGGACACCTGCCCCTACGTGGGTTGCGCTACTTATGGCCGTTTGTTGGTTGTCCGTTTCCATTCAGGACTCGCGCCAGGAACTTTCCCGTGTACGAATTCGGCAACTTTGCGATGACCTCTGGCGGACCGGCGCCGACCACGTATCCCCCACGCTCGCCGCCCTCCGGGCCCAGATCAATGACCCAATCAGCTGTCTTGATGACCTCCAGATTGTGCTCGATCACCAAAATCGAGCCTCCTGCTTCAATTAGACGGCGGAAGGCAGAGAGTAGTTTGCTGACATCGTCAAAATGCAGCCCGGTTGTGGGCTCGTCAAAAATATAGAGCATGCGATTGCGGCGGCGGGTTGAACCCGCTGAGCTTGAAGGACGTCCAATGTCCCGCGACGCCGGCTGCAGATGCGCTGCCAGCTTCATGCGCTGGGCTTCGCCGCCGGAAAGGGTAGTTGCCGATTGCCCCAGGCGCAGATAGCCCAGTCCTACTTCTTCCAGCACCCGCAACTTCTCCACGACTTTGGGCACGCCGGCGAAGAAATGCAGTGCCTCGCGCACTGTGAGGTTCAGGGCTTCATGAATGTTCTTGCCGCGATAGCGTACATCGAGAACCTGCGGCTTATAGCGTGCGCCCTTGCACTCTTCGCAGATCAGTTCGACGTCGGCGAGGAATTGCATCTCCACCGTTACGGTGCCGTCGCCCTGGCAGGTTTCGCAGCGGCCTCCGGGAATGTTGAAGGAGAAATGCCCGGCCGTGAAACCGCGCTTCTTGGCTTCGGGTAGGGAGGCAAAGAGATCACGAATTCCATCGAAGGCTTTGATGTACGTGACTGGATTCGAGCGCGGTGTGCGTCCGATTGGAGACTGGTCAACCAAAATGACGTCGTCAATGAGATCGTCGCCTTCGAGTTCACTCCAGTCTGGAGAAGCAGGCGGCTCTCCGTTGGTCTGTCGCTTGGCGGCGGACAAGGCCTGAAACAACACATCATGAAGCAGCGTGGATTTCCCCGATCCCGACACTCCCGTTATTGCGACCAGAATTCCCAGAGGGACTGCGAAGTCAATATTCTTGAGATTGTGCGCCCGCGCACCGGAAATCTTGATCTGCCGGGAGCTCGGCTTGCGTCGTGCTGTGGGAAGCTGGATTCGTAGTTCACCGGACAGGTAGCGTCCGGTCAGCGACGCGGGCGCCTTGAGTATTTCGGCATAGGTTCCCTCCGCGATCAACTGTCCGCCGCTTTCTCCCGCGCCGGGTCCAAGATCAAGAATGCGATCGGAAGCGCGCATGACATCGGGATCGTGCTCGACTACCAGGATCGTGTTCCCCAGGTCACGCAGGTCGTGCAGAATCTTGATAAGGCGGTGAGTGTCGCGACTGTGCAAGCCGATGGACGGCTCGTCCAGCACATAGAGCGTCCCTACAAGACGCGAACCGAGCGACGTCGCCAGATGAATGCGCTGGGCTTCGCCTCCCGACAGAGTCGAAGCCAGCCGGTCCAGCGTGAGGTATTCCAGACCAACATCAATTAGGAATTGTAAGCGCTCGTGGATTTCCTCCAGCAGCTTGTCCGCGATCGCGAATTCCTGTTCAGTTAGTGTGACGCCGGAGAAAAACTTCGAAGCCTCTTCGACCGTCATGCTGGTGACCTGGCAGATGTTTTTGCCATTGATTCTCACCTGTTGGGCTTCGATGCGCAGCCGGGCCCCGCCGCAGGCCGAGCAAGTCGAGTATCCGCGATAACGGCTGAGAAACACGCGCACGTGCAGCTTGTATTTCTTGCGCTCGAGATAATTGAAAAATCCGCGTATGCCGAGGAACCGGCCTTCGCCTTCAACGATCATGCGACGCTGCTCGGGGTCAAGGTCGGCCCAGGGAACGTCGAGCGGGAGGTTCGCCTGCTTGGCGAAGCGCTTCAGTTCGGCAAACAGGGTTCGATACTTGGGCTTGGTCCAGGGATCGATTGCGTCTTCGTTCAGCGACTTCGATTTGTCAGGAATGACCAGGTCGAGATCGAAGTCAATGGTATTGCCAAAGCCCTGGCAGCGCGGGCAAGCGCCATACGGATTGTTGAAGGAGAACAGGCGCGGCTCGGGCTCCTCGTAACGCAGGTTGCAGTGCTTGCACTCGAAGCGCTGGGAAAATCGAAGGCGCTGCGGAGGCTGGTCGTCGCGCCTGGCGGTCTCGAAGATGACCTCGCCCGATTCGCGATAGCTGATCTCGATCGCGTCCACGATGCGGGCGCGGGCCTCTGCAGACACGACCAGGCGATCGACTAACAGAAATACTGGTTTGGCGAAGTTGACGTCGAGTAACGATTCCGGGGTGGAGAATTCGAAGATCTGGCCATTCTGGTAGAGGCGGTTAAAACCGCGCTGACGGAGTTCGAAGAGGCGCGTACGCAGTTGATCGGAGAGGGCAGCTTCAGGATTGCCCTTGCGGCGCGGGCGGGACGCTCCCGCGACAGCCAGCGGGGCGCCGGCCCGACTTTCAGTGGTCCGTTTCTTGGCGCGTGGCTCTTTGTCTTGCGCCGGGGCGGGAACAGTTCCGGTTTGTAACGGAAACAGCGCATTCAGGCGGGTGCCTTCGCCCAGAGCCAGGACCGTCTGCGTTACCTCGTCTACTCCGTCTTTTTTCACTTCCAGGCCGCACTGCAGACAGAAAGTACGGCCGATCCGGGCGAACAGAAGCCTCAGATAGTCATAGATCTCGGTGGCCGTACCTACCGTTGATCGCGGGTTACGGGTGGTGTTTTTCTGGCGGATCGCGACTGCCGGGGCGATGCCGTCAATGGAGTCGGCATCCGGCTTCTCGATGCGCTCCAGGAATTGCCGGGCATAGGCCGACAGCGACTCGACATAGCGGCGCTGGCCCTCGGCGTAGATCGTATCGAAGGCGAGGGACGACTTGCCGGAGCCGGAGACGCCGGTGACAACGGTCAATGAATTGTGCGGGATTTCGAAGTCCACGTTCTTGAGGTTGTGAACCCGGGCACCGCGAACCACTATCGTTTCCGTGGACATCAGTTAAGGAGGACCCGTCGCAGCGCTCTGGCCCTTCCGAGGGCGCTCAGAGGGCTTCCGGAGCGAGTGCGAATCTTTCTATTATAAGGCAGGTAGGGATGCTGCGAGCGGAGCCTTTCGCGAAGCGAAAGGCTCCCAACGACAGGACCTCTCGATTGGCGGGCGCCAGAACCTTGTGCCGTGCATGGTACGCGCCCGCTCAAGGAAGCTGGCGAACAATGTGGGTCCTTCGCAGACTTTCGTCCCGCTTCGTGGGACGAAGGACTGCGCTCAACATGACAACCCTACAGGGACAAAAATAGCCGAGCTTCGCTCGGCCTGGACGGGTCTGAAACCCGTTCCTACAAGGTTCGGGAGGGTTATTGGTTCTCTTGGTCGCGCTTCTTGCTGTAGCGAACCGCCATGCCTGCTCCCAAGCTCATGAACGCGACTGGCGGCAGCAGCAATACCAGCACGCCTCGGCTGATGGCGTTCTGGCCTTCCTTGCTGGTGCCTTTGGCGGAGGCGTAGCACATGGCGCAGCCCTGGCTGAGGGCGGGGGCGACCCACAGAAGCAAAAATACCGCGAGCGTGGCCAGGCGCAGCGTCATTTCGGTACCGTCGTAATTCCTACTCCCAGGTGCAGAATCCGGTATGCGTCGGGCAGAAAGACCAGCATCATGGCCAGACAGAAGACCAGCGAACTCATGGTAACCCACTTCATCGCCGAGATCTCAAATTTCAGGTGCATGAAGTAACCGATGATGAGACCGGCCTTTAGGAGCGACAGGCCCATCAGGATCGACAGCATCCGGACCAGTTCCATGTTCTGATAGGCCAGCCAGACCTCGATGCCGGTCATGAGCAGCAGGGCCGCCCAAACCCACAGGAATTGTCCCTTGGAATGATGCCGTTGCTCTTCGGCGGCTCGCTGTTCCAACACTAATTGGGTTTCGTCCATCATCGGAAGGAGAGCTCCTCTAAAGTTTGTAGGCTAAGAGTTTTGCGTTAAACAATCCTCGTCGACATCAGGTACACCAGGGGGAAAATGAACATCCAGACCAGATCTACGAAGTGCCAGTAGAGGCCCGCGACTTCGACATCCGATGCGTCGTATACCTTGGGCTTCAGCCACAGGATGACTGCGATCACGACCGCCGCGATCAGCAAAACGTGAGCGCCGTAGTGGAACGGGCTATAGGCCGGCGTGCCCAGCCAAGCCACTAGCCACAACCCGAGCAACACTGGAACAAACCACCTGCGCAGGGCGATCACGCCTAGGTAGATCACGCCCAGCGTGACGTGCAACATATGCATACCGGTCAGTCCGAAGAAGGTGGCGGCAAATTGCGGCGCGGTTTTAGTGACGTTCACAAACTCCGCGTTGCCTACTTCGCCGGGGGGAGTGGGAAAAACCGGCAAGGTCAATCCTTCCGCGATGAGATTGGTCCACTCGCGGCCGTGCAGCACGACGAATCCCAGACCGCACGCCATGGTGGCGAAGAGCCACAGGCGCTGGGCTTTCTGGTTTCCCATGACGGCCGCGCGCACCGCAAATACCATTGTCAGCGAACTGGTGAGCAGGAACGCAGTCATGAACGTCGCGTTCCGGATGCTCTCGGAATGAAATGGCGTCGGCCAGTTCGGTGTGGAAATGCGGCCGTAGGTGTAGGCGTATAACAGGGCTCCGAACGTCAGCGAGTCGGAGAGCAGGAACAGCCACATCCCGACTTTCTTGGAATAGGTGCCAAACAGGGAAGGCTCGTAAACACCTGGGACCTGCTGCAGCGCCACATCAGACATTGATCTGTCTCCGGGTACTAGTTATGTCAAACCAGATAGAGTATTGCTCAACACTGTCATCCCGACCGAAGCGCGGCTTCGCCACGCTCCGGCCGGGATGACAAGCTGCAAACAAACTAGCGCACAAACTCTAAAAGCCCAAAAATGTAAAGCCAAACCAAAGCCATAAAGTGCCAGTACCAGGCGGTGACATCGACGACGATGCGCCGGTCTTCCACTGCCTTGTGCCGCAGCGCCGTGGCGCCTGCGTACAGCAATACCAGCAGACCTCCAGCCAGGTGAAGGGCGTGGGCTCCGGTGAGCACATAGATCATGGAACTGCTGGGGCTGGTCGCCAGGTAGAATCCGCGATTCCCCAGCTCGCGCCAGGCCATCCATTGTCCAGTCAAGAAGGCCAGCCCTAGAAGTATCGTTATTCCCAGCCAAGGGAAATTCCGTTCTTTCCCGATAGAAACGCCCGGAATGGATCGAACTGGGGCCAACGCCGCCTGACGAGTGATTTGCCGGCGCGCCAGCTCGACCGTGATGCTACTGAGCAGCAGGAGAACAGTGTTTACCAGAAGCAGCGTCGTTGGCAAACTGACTTGCAGCCAGTCATGGACATAGCTGCCGGTGCGATCATCCAACGTGGGCAGGCCCCGGCGCATGACGTACACGCTGGTGAACGACACAAACAACATGGTGCTTGACACCAACCCGACAACCAGGCCCAGCCGAGTACGGCGCAGGCGTTCGCCATGGTCGGAAGGCCCGTCGCCGCCACGATCGCCACCACCGCCGCCCGGGAAAGGAGGCCGCGTCCCACCACTGCCGCGGCCGGTTTTGGGATCCTGGACGACAGGATTCGTGATCGTGACGGTTGAACTGAACGTTGCCATATCTGATCTGCGTGGCCGCGGGCGACTCGCCCGCGGGTTTTCCTAGTGTGACGGATATGTTGCCGGGTCCGACTGCATTACATAGTCCTTCGGCGCTCCCGGAACGCTGTACTCATAAGGTCCGTGATGAACCACCGGAGTCTTCCCGCCAAAGTTGTCATGCGGAGGCGGGGTTGCAGTCGTCCATTCCAGCGTGGTCGCCTCCCAGGGATTGTCGCTGGCCTTCGGTCCTTTGAACATGCTCCAGAACAGATTGATCACAAAAATGAACTGGGCGGAAATGGTAATGATCGCCGAGTAGGTGATGAATTTATTCAGGGGAATCAGATGCTGCAGGTACGCCAGTTCGGTGAACTGCGAATATCGGCGAGGCTGTGCCGCCATGCCCAGGTAGTGCATGGGCATGAAGATGGCATAGGTTCCGGCCAGTGTAAGGAAGAAGTGCACCCGGCCCCACTTCTCATTCATCATGCGGCCGAACATCTTGGGGAACCAGTAGTAAGTTCCGGCGAACATGGCGAAGATCGCGGCCACGCCCATGATCAGGTGGAAGTGTCCGACCACGAAGGCTGTGTCATGCAGCGGAATATCAAGAACCGGTTGCGCCAGGAACGGACCGCTTAAGCCACCGGAGACGAACAGGGAAACGAATCCGATGGCGTAAAGCATCGGAGTTTGGAAACGCACCCGCCCGCCGCGAATCGTACCCAGCCAATTAAAGGTCTTGATCGCCGAGGGTACGCCGATGGCCATGGTCATGATGGAAAAGGCAAAGGCCGAGTACGGACTCATGCCGCTCATGAACATGTGATGGCCCCAGACCATGAAGCCCAGGAAGCCGATGCCCATGATGGCGTAAACCATCGCCTTGTATCCGAAGATCGGCTTGCGGGAAAACGTGGAGAGCAGCTGCGAAGCCACGCCCATGCCCGGCAGGATGGCGATGTACACCTCGGGATGACCGAAGAACCAGAACAGGTGCTGCCAGAGCAGCGGCGAGCCGCCCTTGTGTCCCATGATCTGGCCGTTCACGACCACCAGGGGGACGTAGAAGCTGGTGCCGAGATTGCGATCCAGTAGTAGCAGGATTCCGGCCGAAAGCAGGACGCCAAAAGCCAGCAGCCCCAGGATGGCGGTGATGAACCACGACCATACCGTCAGCGGCATGCGCATCATGGTCATGCCCTTGGCGCGCAGGTCGAGGACAGTCGTGATGAAGTTCAGCGCGCCCATCAGCGAGGCGACGCAGAAGATGGCGATACTGGCTATCCACAAATCTGCGCCAAGTTGCTCACCCGGCCCAGCGCTCGGCAAAGCGCTGAGGGGAGCGTAGCCGGTCCAGCCATGCAGCGGAGCGCCTCCCGTAACAAAGAAGGCAGCGAGAATGACAACGAACGCAATGAATGTAGTCCAGAACGAAAGCATGTTCAGAACGGGAAACGCCATGTCCGGCGCGCCGATCTGGATAGGCAGAAAGTAGTTTCCGAATCCGCCCTGAGGCGCCGTAGTCAGCACGAAGAACACCATGATGGTGCCGTGCATGGTCAGCAGGCTGAGATAGGTTTCCGGCTTGATTTCGCCAAGCAGCGGCAGATTCGCGGTCGGCCAGATCATGTGGATGCGCATCAGCAGCGACAGGAACATGCCCACAAACACAGCCGTGAGCGCCAGAAAGTAGTATTGCAGCCCGATGACTTTGTGATCCAGGCTGAAAATATATTTGCGAACAAAGCTGGTCGGGGCCGCGTGGGCGTGAACGGCGTGTCCGTGAGAGTCGTGTCCGTGGGGGTCGTGAGCGTCCTGAGCAACCATTATTGTTTATCCGCCTCCCGCGCGGCCAGCCATTTGTCGAAATCTTCCTGGCTGACAACCTTCAGAATGCCGTGCATTTTGTAGTGGCCGAGACCGCAAAGCTCGGCGCAGGCAATTTCATAATCCCCAACCTCAGTAGGGGTGAAGTGCATGCGAATTTCGAGGCCGGGAACCGCGTCCTGCTTGAAGCGCATGTTAGGAACAAAGAAGCTGTGAATTACGTCGACGGCGCGCAGCCTCAGATCCACCTGGCGATTGACCGGCAGATACATGGTACCCACAACCACGTCGTCTTTCGATGCCGGATCCGAGGTATCGAGTCCGACAGCAGCTTCGTTGCCGGCGGAAGGATCCATCAACTTGGGACTGGTGGCGCCGAACTTACCGTCCGCACCGGGGTAGCGGAAGTACCAGGCGAACTGCATGCCCGTCACTTCCACCGGAACCGATCCCGCTTCTGCCGGCGCAAAACGCTCACGTGCCCAAACATTGCTGCCCATGAGGTTCAATCCGACGAAGAGAACGGCGGTAAGGACAGTCCATACGACTTCGAGTTTGGTGTTGCCGTGGGAGTACTCGACCTTCTTGCCGTCGGGACGGTCGCGGTACTGCCACACGAAGAGCCCCAGCGCGCCCTGGGCGGCCACAAATACGATTCCCATCAACACATAAGTCAGGGCGAATTGATTGTCAATAAAAGCCGCTGAAGTGGATGCGCCGTGAGGTAACCACCAGGTTTTTGCCACGAAGAAGTAAGTGCTAAAGAAGGTGATCAGCCAGATAATCGCGAGCAGAGCGAGGCCCATCTACCAGACCTCCTAAGGGTCGTGGAATTCGGACACCTGTACCGACAAAGACAGTAAATCAAAAACAAATTCGTGGATCGCCCGGAAGTCTATCACAGCTGTACGTGAGGGGCGCAAGAGCTAGATCGAAAGAGGATAACCACGAAGAGCAAGTCCGCGGGCGCGCGAACCCTCACACCGTGTCATCTTGAGGAAGGACTCTCGACGAAGGACCCATACATTCCGAACGATAATGGCGCACAAACCGCCGCGCCGCGTCGTTAGAGGTGGCGGCGTTCATGAACTAGTCCGTGCGCCAAACTGACTCACACGCCAGCATTACGTGCCGGGTATAGAATTTTCGCCTATGCCGACGAAGCCTCACGGTCGCGGTCACGGTGTGCACCTCAGCAAGAACCACTGCTTCGCCTGCGGCCCGGACAACGACGCCGGCATGCACCTGAAATTCACCTTCGACAAGCAACGCCAGATGTTTGTCTGCCCCTTCCGCCTGGATCATCGTTACACCGGGCCTCCCGGACATTGCCACGGCGGCATCATTGCCACCATTCTCGATGAGGCCATGGGTAAAGTGAATAAGCTTCGCAAGGTAATCGCGCTGACTTCGCAGATGACCGTGGACTACTTGCGCCCGGTGCCGCTCAATCAGACATTGCGTGTCGAATCGCGCGAGGTGAGCGTGCGCGGACGCAGACACATCAACATGGGCGAGATCCTCAATCGGAAAGGCGAGGTACTGGCCCGCGGCCGGGCGGTGTTCATTGCTATTGATCCCAGCAGGTTCGCGAAGTTCGTGAAAGCCTAGGGAAGCTTAAAGGAATCAAACATCAAAAATGCGGCCGCGGGCGACTCGCGCGCGCTAAGCGGAGCAGAGTTCCGCGCGGTTTTCCCCGTGTATCCCGCCGTTACCGGCGCTGGCACGCCTCCAGTGCCCGAGCCAATTGCTCCACTCCCCGCCGCAACTCTCGCGTGTCCACCGCCGCGAAACCCAGCAGCAGCCCTTGCCGCCCGGAACGTACACGGGAAAAGTAGCGGCTCAGCGGAATTACTTCGACCTCGTTCTTAGCAGCCTCGTCTGCGGCGTGTTTGGCCGAAATTCCCTGCGCCAGCCAGCCCACGGTCTGCAATCCGGCTTCGACGTCGGGAATTTCCAACAACCCTGCCAGCCGCGAGCGGGACGATTCCAGGAACACGGAGAGCCTTTCGGAATAAAGCTCGCGCATGCGTCGAATGTGTCGAGCAAAGTGACCCTCAGTGATGAAATCGCAGAGCGCGGCCTGGTCCAGCAGAGGAGCGTGACGCATGCTGACCGACTGCGCCGCGGCAAAACGGTCCACCATGCCGGGCGGCACGACCAGATACGCCAGCCGTAGGGCAGGAAACAAAACTTCATTGAACGTGCCTGCATAGATGACCGCGCTGGCGCGATCCAGTCCTTGCAGAGCAGGGATAGGCCGCCCTTGGTAGCGATATTCGCTGTCATAGTCGTCCTCGAAAATCAAAGTGCGCGAACGCCGCGCCCATTCCAGCAGCGCCAGCCTCCGACGCAGGCTCATGGTGACGCCTAGCGGGAACTGGTGCGCGGGGGTTACGTAGACCAGCTTGGCGCGGACCCAGTGTCGCTGGCCCCACTCCAGGTCCAGGCCTTCAGCATTTACCAGAACGTGGCGGACCTTGGCGCCGACTGCGCGGAAGACGATGTCCGCGCCAGGATAGCCCGGCTCCTCCACCCACACCGGATCTCCGGGATCGATCAGCAGGTGAGCAGCCCGCTCCAGCGCCTCCTGCACTCCTGAGATGATCAGCACCTGGTCGGCCGAGCACTTCACGCCGCGCGATGCGTTGAGATACGCGGCAACCGCCTGGCGCAGCGGACGGTATCCCAGCGCCTCTCCGCCCGACAACAATTGTGCCGAGGCGCGACGCAAGCGACGGGCGACCACCTGGGCCCAGAGCGTCGTCGGAAAAACATCGAGTGCGGCCTGGTTGGCCCGAAATGCCCGGGTGATGCGCGGTTCGCCGCCGCGGAACAGTTGCAGGCGGCGGGCATAAGACGACCATCTTACGCGCCGTGGCCCTGCGGCCTTGCCCCCACTGGTGCGCCCCACTTGCAGAAAATCGTCAGGCAGCACCTCGCTGACGTAGGTGCCCGCCCCGACCCGTCCCTCAACGTAACCCTCAGACCTCAATTGCTCGAAAGCAGTAACCACGGTAGCGCGCGACAACTTGTATTCGCGGGCCAGGTCTCGCGTGGCCGGCAGGCGGGCGCCGGGCACGATCCGGCCCTCCAGTATGGCGGACCGGAGTTCGTCATAGAACCAGCGGTAAAGAGGAGTTCCCGCGAGCGGTGCAGCAAGACTCAGGGGCAAAGATGTGGCCTGTTTGGGCACGTTAGTCGTTGGACCTTGGTCGTTCGTCGCTGGCCTTTGGGTGTTGGAGTTGACCTTGGCCAACGACCAACCACGAGTCGCCAACGACTCTCAAATGGTATGTACAGAATAGCGTAAATGGACCTTATGACAAGTCCAATATGGGCCTAGTCTATATGCTTAAGCCTACCGAAAAAAGAGGAGAAGCCTCATGTCACAGAACAATGGAAGTTCAACCAGCTTGCGTCTGAAAACCGGCCTTGCCGAAATGCTGAAGGGTGGCGTCATCATGGACGTCACCAACGCCGAACAGGCCGTGATTGCCGAAAAGGCGGGCGCAGTTTCCGTCATGGCGCTGGAGCGGGTTCCAGCGCAGATTCGCGCGGAAGGCGGGGTGGCGCGTATGGCGTCTCCGAAGAAGATTCGCGAGATCATGGCTGCGGTTTCCATCCCCGTGATGGCCAAGTGCCGCATTGGACATTTTGCGGAAGCCCAAATACTACAGGAACTGGGCGTGGACTACATTGACGAATCCGAGGTTCTGACCCCGGCCGACGAAGCCCATCACGTGGACAAGCACGCTTTCAAAGTGCCATTCGTCTGCGGCGCACGCCATCTGGGCGAAGCCCTGCGCCGCATTGCCGAGGGCGCGGCCATGATCCGCACCAAGGGAGAAGCCGGCACCGGCGACGTCGTCCACGCCGTGAAGCACATGCGCCAGATTGTGCAGGAGATGAGGATTCTCACCGTGCTGGGCGAAGAGGAACTGTACGCCAAAGCAAAAGAACACCAGGCGCCCTACGAACTGGTGCGCATGGTGGCCAAGGCAGGGAAGCTGCCGGTGCCAAATTTTTCAGCCGGCGGCATCGCCACCCCGGCGGACGCGGCGCTGGTCATGCAACTGGGCGCTGAATCCGTGTTCGTCGGCTCCGGCATCTTCATGCAGGACTCGACCACTTTTGCCGATCCCGAGGAAGCCGAGAGGCGGGCCAAGGCGATCGTAATGGCGGCCACGCACTTCAATGATCCTAAGGTATTACTTGAAGTCAGCGAACACCTGACCGGAGCGATGAAGGGCCTGGCGATAGCGGGGATGGATGAAGCCCACATGCTGCAGACCCGGGGATGGTAGCCGCCCGGTCGCAGCGGCCCCACGCGTGGCTAGCCAGAGCTGGCCACAGACCGGTGCTCCCAACATGAAAATCGGTGTCTTAGCACTCCAGGGTGATTTCGACGCACATCGCAGACGGCTGGAGGCACTGGGCGCCGACGTTGTGCTGGTCAAAAGGCCGGGACAGCTGGATGAAATCGACGGCCTGGTGATCCCCGGGGGCGAGTCCGGTACATTCCTCAAATTGCTCGGCGAAGCCGGTTTCGAGAAACTGAAACACTTCGCGCGCGCCAAACCCACCTTTGGAACTTGTGCCGGAGCCATCCTGCTGGCGAGCGAAGTGGACAACCCGAAGCAGGAGGGATTGGGAGTGCTGGATATCGGCATCCGCCGCAATGCCTACGGGCGCCAGATCGACAGCTCGATCCGCGAAGGACAACTGGCCGGGTCACCCATTGAAATGGTGTTCATCCGCGCACCGAAGATCGAACGGGTGGGGCCGGGAGTCGAAGTGATCGCGACCGAGGGCAGGGATCCTGTGGCCGTCCGGCAGGGAAAAGCGATGGCGGCGACATTTCACCCCGAACTTTCCGAAGATACCCGGGTGCATCAAGCCTTTCTGGACCTGGTCAATAACGGTCACCCGAAATAAAGCGGCGACAGCTTCGAGAAGTACTCTTTTTTCCTCTTGACTGGGCGGTATATGTAACGCTATGGTTACGCATTATGCGAAACCGTTCGGTTACGTATTCGACCGAAGCAGCCTTCCACGCTCTCTCCGATCCAACGCGCCGGGCCGTGCTCGATCTGCTACGGCAGGGAGTTCAGCCGGCGGGGCAGATTGCGCGGGCGTTTCCGGTCTCGCGGCCCGCAATCTCAAAACACTTGCGCTTGCTGCGCCACGCCCATCTGGTGCAGGAGAAACGCGAAGGGCGGCGTCGGCTGTACCAGCTCAATCCGGAGCCGTTGAAGGCCGTGGATTCGTGGTTGCAGCAATATCGCGTCTTTTGGCAAGCCAACCTGACGAGCCTGAAGGCCTTTGTCGAAGCCGAACATGCCCGCGAAACTGCTGCCGTCTCGGGCGTCAGTTCGAAGGACGTTAAACGATTACGAACCAACGAGTAATAGGACTTTGCACGCAGCCATGCCGGTCCTCGGGACCGATCTTACGAGGAGGAATTGACCATGAAAGCAGTTCGCATCGCAGTCGCTCTGTTGTTGGTCTTCGTCACATCCACCGCTTTTGCCGCATCAGCCGCGCAGAAATCATTCGAAGAACTCAAGTCGCTGAACGGGACGTGGGAAGGAAAGACTCCGGACGGGCAGACGGCCCAGGTCATATATCGTGTGACTTCGAACGGTTCGGCCCTGATGAGCGAGATCAAGGGCAAGGAAGACATGATCAGCATGTTCAATCTCGACGGCGACCGGGTGCTGCTGACGCACTACTGCGCCGCCGGCAATCAGCCTCGCATGGTGGCCAGTGCTTCGCCTGATGGCAAGACGATCACGTTTGATTTTCTCGATGCCACCAATCTTGCCACTCCTGACGCCGGCCGCATGACTCGAATGGTCCTATCGATGCCGGACGCGAATCATCATACCGAAGAGTGGATCTTTACAGACCACGGTAAAGAAATGAAGGAAGTCTTCGATCTCTGGCGCAAGAAGTAGTTCACGAACGGACGACGGGACTGGCTGGGCAACTGGCACGACCATCGCGAGGGCCGTCCACGGCGCGCTGGGAACTCTCGGCGACCAAGACCGGCACCCTGGTCAAGGTCACGCACGGCGGCCTCGCCGACCAACCGGTTGCCCGCAAGGACGACGCGGATGGCTGGCCGGGATTGCTCGAATTGCTTCGAAAATATCTTGAGTAAATATTTTGAGTAAATATTTGGGTAAAGATTTTGAGTAAAGAAAGAGGAGGCAGTCGATGGCGACTAGTGCGGTTACTCCCGATAACGATGCGGTTGTGGCGGAGGTTTTCATTGCCGCGCCACCAGAGCGCGTGTTCCAGGCGATCACCGATCCCAACCAGATGCCCCTGTGGTGGGGACAACAAGGTCTGTATCGCGTGACTCAGTGGAAGGCTGACCTGCGCCCGGGTGGCAAGTGGCAGAGCGACGGTGTCGGCGCCGATGGCACAACCTTCCGGGTGGAGGGCGAGTATTTGGAGGTTGACCCTCCTAGGCTACTGGTTCACACCTGGATTGCAAGCTACGCGGCCACGATGACAACGGTAGTGCGCTGGGAGCTGGAGCGCCGCGAGGTTCACGGCTTGCAGTCCCGGGGACCGCACAAGGTCGGCACAGGCACGTTCGTGAAAATCCGGCATGAAGGATTCGCCGGCAACCTCGCGCAAGCGAAGAGCCACGGTGACGGATGGATTCGAGTGCTCGGCTGGATGCAGAACTTTATCGAAGAGGGCAAGACCATCGATGCGCGCGAGGCCAGGGAGGTTTCGTAGCGTCGGCATCCTGAGGTGTCCAGGGGGCCGTCTCGCCCTCTGTGGTGTGGGCGGGACGCCCACACCACAGCCGCCGGGACGGTGGCGCTACTCTACGCCGTCGCTCCGAACCTGACCGACACCAGCTTCGAAACCCCAGGCTCCTGCATGGTCACGCCGTAGAGCACGGGTGCGATGCTCATGGTCTTCTTGCTGTGCGTGATCAGCACAAATTGGGTCTGCAGGCTCATCTCTTTGACCAGCTCGGTGAACCGACCGATGTTGGCCTCGTCGAGCGGAGCGTCCACTTCGTCGAGGATGCAGAACGGACTAGGTTGATACTGGAAGATTCCGACCAGCAACGCCAGTGCAGTCAGGGCCTTCTCGCCTCCGGAAAGCAGTAACACGCTTTGCAGTCTCTTTCCCGGAGGCGAAGCCACCACATCAATGCCGCTCTCCGCGCTGTTTTCCTCGTCGGTAAGGCGCATGAAACCCTGACCTCCGCCAAAGAGCTTGCGGAAGGTCGCCTGGAAGTTTTCGTTAATCTTGTGGAAGGCCTCTTCGAACTTCTGGCGTGAGAACGTGTCAATCTCTTTGATCGTGGCCTGAGTGTTCTCGATCGAGTCGTAAAGATCCTTTCTCTGAGTTTCGAGAAACCCGTGACGCTCGGCGGTTTCCTTGTATTCCTCGAGCGCCATCATGTTGACCGGACCCATGGCATCGAGACGGGTGCGCATGTCGCGATAGATCTGGTCTTCCACGGTGACTTGTTCGCCGTGCGCGACGGGAATGGTAGTGTCTGCCAGCAGTTCGTCGCGCTGGACGCCCAGCTCGTTCAGGCAGCTCTCGGCCATGTATTGTGCATCCGACTGTAACTTGGCCGCGCTCGCCGAAAGCTCGGCGCGGCGGTCGCGCGCCTGATCGAGCAGTTGACGGGCCTGGTGAAGGGTCTGATCAATTTCGGCCAAGCGGGTCCGCACCTGTTCCGACTCGACCTGCAACAGGCTGTCGCGGGTCTCGCAGGCGTTGCGCTCCGCCTCGAGGTCAACCAGGCGAATGGCGATTTCCTGGTTCTCGGTTTCGCGCCGCAGTTTCTCGGCCGCCCCGGACTCGATGTGCAGCCGGAGCGCTACGACGCGCTCAATCATTTCTGTAACCAGGGAATCGAGGCGCTCGAGCCCGACCGTCGCACTGCGATGACGCTCTTCGAGCATGGCCACGCGGGCGAGACGTTGCGAAGCGTCCTGCGCGGCCTGATCGCGGCGCGTGCGCACGTCGGACAACTGTTCGTGGCCGGCAGCTGCGAACTGCTCCAGTTCGACGCGATTTTGCTCGCCCTCGGCAATCTGCATCTGCAGTTGGTCAAGCAGCGTTACCTTTTCGGTACGCTCAACCTCCAGGCGTTGCAGTTCCTGCCATGATGTTTGCAGGCGCTCGCTGACCCGCGAGACTTCGGATTCCAGTTGTTGCAGCAGATGGCCGGACGTCATGGCCTGCTTTTCTGCTTCACGTTTTTCATTCTCGAGGCGGTCCAGTAGGGAAGTGAGGTCCTTCATTTCACGGCCGAGAGTCAGGACGCGCATTTCTTCATGGCGCAGCGCCTGTTCCAGCTCTCCGAGCCGGCGCAGAACATCGCGCAGCTCGCGCTTCATCGAAAGCGGGCCTTCCGCGCGCTGCTTGCCGCCGGTGACGGTCACGTTGTGGAAGCATTCACCTGACTGAGATAGAAAGAACGCGTCGGGGTTTTCGAGCGCCAGCTCACGGGCGAAGGTGGGATCGGGAACGATGTAGCCATCGCGCAGCTTGGGCAAAATGACTTCAAGCGATCGCCCAAACCCGTTGAGCACGCGAATCGCATTTTTCAGCGGAACGATCGGCCGGTCCGGATGTACCTGGTGCGCGTTTTCATCAATTGCAAAGGAAAACTTGGCTTGCGAATCCTCGGGATGCACCAGAAATGTCGCGCGCCCATCCACATCAGTGCGGAGAAGACGCAAGCCTTCATCGGCGGCGTCCCACGACTTCACTACGATGTAGTTCAGTTCGTCGCGCAGGAAGTCTTCGACTACGCCCTCGTAACGTGTCTCCACTTCGAGGAAATCGGCCAGAACGCCAGCCGGAGCCATTCCACCCTGCATGACTCCCGATTGAAATAGGCGGCGCACGGACTCGGTGGAGTACCCATGCTCGGCGATGATGGCTTCGAGCGAACCTTTCTTGCCGATCGCGGAGGCGTACTCCGCGCGAAGGCTGTCGAGGTGGTTCTTGGCTTCGGATTCTTCGT
>Ga0157379_10001667_pt1 | contig 18357 bp, 18 predicted proteins | sample S25metaG_FD_121802 | JGI IMG/M metagenome (GOLD analysis project Ga0157379, IMG submission 121802) | Switchgrass rhizosphere microbial communities from Kellogg Biological Station, Michigan, USA - S2-5 metaG | ecosystem: Host-associated > Plants > Roots > Rhizosphere > Soil | place: USA... | reverse complement strand
GGACGGGATCCGGGTCAACTGCGTGGGGCCGGGCTTCACCGAGACCGGCATGACGACGATGCCGCAGGACCAGCGCCAGGCCTTCGCCGAGAGCCTGCACATGCTCCCGCGACCGGGCCGTCCGGACGAGATCGCCGAGCTCATCTGCTTCCTGGCGTCCGACGCGGCGAGCTTCTGCACGGGCGGCTGGTACGCGGTCGACGCCGGCTTGACCGCGAAGTAGGGACTCGGTGCCGCGACCGCGCCGCGGTCGTCTACAGTGCCGCCGTCCGGAACCCGGGTTCGAAGGAGAGAGCGAAGATGCCCAAGGGTCTGTTGATCGTCTCGACCAACCCCGCCAGCCCCGAGCGGGAGGACGAGTACAACCAGTGGTACGAGGATGTCCACATCGTCGACGTCCTGAAGCTCCAGGGCTTCACCGCCGCTCGGCGCTACCGCGCCGTCCCGGCCGGCCCGCAGCCTCCTGCGCACGCCTACTCGGCGCTCTACGAGGTCGAGGCCGACGACCTGCCCGGCGCCCTGGGCAATCTGCTGGAGGCCTCGCGCACCGGCACGGTGCGCTCGAGCGACGTGATCCAGCTCGATCCGCCGCCGAACCTGCAGCTCTTCGAGCTCATCAGCGAAAGCTAGGCCACCCGTCGTGGCGTCGATCTGCGCCGCGGTGTTCCGCGAGCCGCACGCGCCGCTGCGGCACCGCGGTCATCGTCGGCGTGCTGCCGGGCGGCTCGGTGCTGGACCTGCCCTACGCCTCGTTCGCGGGCGAGAAGCGGCTGATGACCTGCACGATGGGCTCCAACCGCTTCCGGCTGGACATCCCGCGCTACATCGACTTCTACCGCCAGGGCCGGCGGGCGAGTCGCCCGCCAGGTCATCGTCTTCGGTTGAGCGCGCGGCTCAGGAGGTCACGCCGAACAGACGGCGCGCGTTGCCGCCGAGCACGAGCGCCTTCTGCTCGTCGGCCAGCGCCGAGTCGGCGATGTCGAGGCGCACGTTGCTGATGCGCTGGCCGAACAGCGGCGGTGAGTAGAGGTCGGTGCCGAACACGATGCGCTCGGCGCCGAGCTTGGGGATGAGGCGCTCGATGTGGTCGAAGTGCGGCGAGAGACTCGTGTCGAAGACCAGGTTGGGGCACAGCTCGCCGGCCAGCGCCGACTCGTTCGTGCTCTCGTTGGAGGCCAGCGCGTCGAGCACGAGGATGTCCACCTCCGGGTTCTCGCGCGCGACCTTGACGACCTTGTACATCGCCTCGGACTTGTAGGCGAAGTGGCCGTGGAGCACGGGGACCAGGCCGATCTCCCCCATCTTGCGCACGTACTGCGAGATGCGCGGGTGGTCCATGCTCACGCCCTGGTTGACCGGGTGCAGGCTGATCCCGGTCAGGCCGATCTCCTTGCAGCGCTCGAGCTCGGCGAGCGAGACGTCGCCGTGCAGCGGCTCGACGACCCCGAGCGCGACGGGGTAGCGGTCGGGCTGAGCCGCCGAGTACGCGGCGATCATGTCGTTCATGTACTCCGTGCTGGCCTGGCCGTCGGGCCGGTCGTAGCCGTGCCCGACGATCACCGCCGCCTGCCGGACGCCGTCGCGGTCGAGGATTGAGGTCCGGAGCGCGCGCTCCGCTTCGATGGCCTGCTCGGGCGTCTTGCCGCTGTAGAGGCCCTTCAACGACCGGTCGTTGTAGCTGTCGCCCTGCGCGACGAGCACGCGCGGATCGGCGACGTGGTGGTGGCAGTCGAAGATGTCGAAGTCGGACATTGGGCTGCGACCCTACATCGAGAACGCCGTTCTTGGCACAGGCTCCGGCCTGGCATAGGATCGCCCGGGATGCCGGACCTGGACAAGATCCTGTGCCCGCGGCGCACCCGACGACAGGAGGAGCAGCACCATGGGCAAGCAGCAGGTCCGGGGTCCCCACCAGGAGGGCTGGACGCGCAAGGCCGGGCCCTATTCCAACGGCGTGGTGACGTCCGGGACGCGCACGGTCTACCTGTCGGGCCAGGTGGCCCGTGACGCCACCGGCACGCTCGTGGGCCAGGGCGACATCGCGGCGCAGTTTCGCCAGGTGATGTCCAACATCATCGAGATCGTGCAGGACGCCGGCGGGACCGCGGACGACATCGTCCACCTGGTCACCTACGTCTGCCGGGGCGGCGAGTCCGCCGACAAGCCCGAGCCCGACTACACCGTGGGCTCGACGGTGATCGAGGAGGTGCTGTCCGCCCCCTATCCGACGCACACCCTCGTCGAGGTGCGCCGGATGATCGACCCCGACGCGCTCGTGGAGACCTACGCGATCGCCGTGCTCGACTGAGCCGCGGGGGAGTCCTCGACCAGCACGGGCGTGACCGCGCGCGGGCGCGTCGGGATCAGCAGTGTGGCGAGCACGGCGATGAGGCCCGCGAGGCCGCACATGCCGAAGGCGACGGTGTAGCCGCTCGCCGTCGGGGAGTCGCCCGAGACCGTGTGGGCGGTCAGGATGGTCGCCGCGAGCTGTGCCCCGACCGCTCCGCCGGTGGTGCGCAGCACCGCGTTCATGCCGTTCGCGACGCCCGTCTGGTCCTGGCGCACGAACCCCACGATCAGCGTCGCCAGCGCCGCGAACGAGAGCGCGACGCCGGCGCCGAAGATCGCGGTGGCGACGCAGACCTCCGCGGCGCTGCCGCGCAGCCCGGCGAGCAGGAAGAACGAGACGGCGCACAGCATGGACCCGAGCAGCAGCGGCTGGCGCGGGCCGAGGCGGCGCTCGAGCCGGCCGGCGAGCTGGCCGAAGCAGAGCTGCGCGATGGTGGCCGGCAGCAGGAACAGGCCGGCGGCCACGACGGACACCCCGAAGCCGTAGCCGGTACTCGTGGGCTCCTGGACGTAGCGCGGGATCAGGAACTGGGAGGCGTAGAGGCCCACGCCGATCATGAACGCGCTGAGGTTCGTGGTCCAGACGCCGCGGATGCGCATCATGCGCATGTCGATCAGCGGGACCTCCGAGTGCAGCTCGACCCAGATCCACGCCACCAGGACCGCGGCGCCGAAGGCTATGAGCACGAGCGTGCGCGTGCCGCCCCAGCCCCAGTCGCCCGCGCGGCTGATCGCCACCAGGATCGAGGTGAGCCCGATGGACATGAGGATCGTGGCGAGCCAGTTGATCCGTCCCGGGGCCCGGACCGGCGACTCCGGGATCAGCCGCCACGTGGCGACGACGGCGGCGACGATGACGACGAGCGGGATCCAGAACAGCGCGTGGTAGTTCCATGCCTCGATCACGGGCCCCGCGATCACCGTGCCAAGGGTGCCGCCGATGCCCAGCAGCGACGAGAGGAGGCCGATGCCGTGCGCGACGCGGTCGGGCGGGAACTCGTCGCGGATGATCCCGAAGCCCAGCGGGAAGATGCCGCCCCCGACGCCCTGCAGCACGCGCCCGAGGATGAGCAGCTCGATGGTCTGGCCCAGGGCCGCGACGAGCAGGCCGACGCCCGAGATCAGCAGGACGATGATCAGCACGCGCTTCTTGCCGAACATGTCCCCGAGCCGGCCGGAGATCGGCGTGAACACCGACGTGCTCAGCAGCTGGCCGGTGATGAGCCAGCTGACGGCGACCGCGGAGGTGTGGAGCTCATGCTGGATGTCCGACAGCGCGGGCACCAGGAGGGACTGCCACAGCGAGAAGGTGCACGCCGCCACGGCAAGCACCGCCAGCGTCACGCGGTACGAGCTGGGGGGCGAGTGCGTCATCGGAGGCGGTGGCTGCACATGGGGTCGGTCCGCGCCCCGGGACTTGCGCGCAAGTCGGGACAGTCTACGGATCCGCCCCGTCGGCGACCACCGATTGTCGCTCGCAAGCACCCCGCGCGCCGACCGTCGCGACGCCTCCCTGGTGAGCGACCGTGACGCTGTACAGCGGCTGAGGCCGCCGCCCCATAAATAAAAGCGGGAGACAGTTGACTGCCACTCTCAGTTCTGGTTACGGTCGCCCTTGCGGACCCGCAGAATGGGGGGACGTGGGAGAGACAACCCGCGAACGATGTTCCGGGACAGCCACGAAGCGAGGGTCGATCGAGATGGCACGAGTTCCGAAGGTACTCAGCGCGCTGGCGCTGGTCGGCGTGCTGGCGGCCGCGGGATGCGGCAGCGACAACAGCTCGGGGGGCGGAGGCGGAGGCGGAGGCGGAGGAGGGGGTTCGAGCTCGAGCTCGAGCAGCACGACCTCCGGCGGCTCGACGGCCGCCAACCCGGGCCACGAGGGGCCGTTCCGCATCCTGTCCATCGCGTCCCAGACGGGCCCGCTGGGCATCTTCGGCGCCAGCGAGGTGCAGGGGATGAAGGCCGCGGTCAACGTGCTCAACGCCCAGGGCGGCATCAACGGCCACAAGATCGAGTACGAGGTCAAGGACAACGGCTCGGACCCGGCGAAGGCCGTGACGCTGCTGCAGCAGGCCCTCACGGGCAGCAAGAAGCCCGACATGGTGTTCGCCGGCATCAACGGCGCCGAGGGCCTGGCGATCACGCCGGTCACCAATCAGAACAAGATCCTCTCCTGGCAGGCCGCTCCGGCCGCCAAGCTCGGCGATCCCAAGCAGTCGCCGTACACCTTCATCACCAACCCGGCGTACGCGTCGATCGGCAGCGCCGGCGCCGACGAGCTGTACAAGCGCGGCGCGCGCAAGGTTGTCACGGTGTCCTCCGACGACGAGCCCGGACACGACAACGTGGCGGGCTTCAAGGCCCAGTTCGAGAAGCTCGGCGGCAAGGTCATCGGATCGGAGTACTTCGCGCCGACGTCACTGGACCTCACCGGGGTGTGGGAGCGCGTGTACTCCAAGAACCCCGACGGCACCTACATGGTCAACGAGGGCACGCAGGTCCAGGAGCTCAAGGGCCGCCAGGCCGCCGGCGGGACCAAGGTCGACAACCAGTGCGACTCGGGCTGCGTCAACGACCCGCGCAAGCTGGGCGTCTCGGCCGCCGCGCTCGCCAACAGCTACGGCCTCGGGCCGTCGCTCGTGGCGACCCAGCCGGCCGACCGCACGCCGCGCCAGGCCGAGTACATCAAGGCGCTCGACGCGGTCGGCGGTGACAAGGGCGTCGGCCTCATCATCCCGGCGCTGACCTACGACGCGATCATGCTCACGGCGCAGGCGGCCAAGCAGGCCAAGAGCATCGACAGCGTCGAGATCACCAAGGCGCTCGAGAACCTGCAGGGCGATCCGCAATGGGCACTCGGCTTCAAGTACCACTACACGCCCGACAGCCACTTCTCGGCCCAGCCCGGCGACCCCTCGCCGTTCGTGACCTTCCCGCAGTCCTCGGAGTACAAGGACGGCTACTTCATCGTGAAGGACAGCGCGCAGTAGCTGCGGGCGCAGGTCTTCCCCAGCTCACGCAACCGCGCTCCCGGGATGGCGAGCGCGGTTGGCGTGCGGTCTCGATCCGCCTTGCGTTGGCGCTGACTTGCGGCAACGCAAGGCAACGGCCCCACCGAGAGCCATCCCGAGAACGGCGTTCCTAGGATCGCGCCCGGCACCGCGAGCAGGAGAGATCATGACGAGCACCCAGCCGGCGTACGCCGACGCGTATCGCAACCTGAAGATGGAGCGCTCGGCGGAGGGCATCCTCCACGTCCGCTTCCACACCGACGACGGCCCGTTCGTCTTCGGCCGCGACGCGCACACCGAGCTCGAACAGGCCTTCCGGCAGATCGGGCGCGACCGTGAGAACGTCGTTCTCATCTTCAGCGGTACCGGCGACGACTGGTGTGGGACGATCGATCTCGCCAGCTGGGGCCTGGCCCGCACCGCGGAGGGCGAGACCGTCGGCGACGAGCAGCGCGGCGCGGAGTTCAACGGCCGCATCAGCTGGGAAGGCCGCCAGCTCGTCCTGTCCCTGCTGGACATCGAGATGCCCGTCATCGCGGCGATCAACGGGCGCTGCACGATCCACACGGAGATCCCGCTGCTCAGCGACATCGTCCTCGCCTCGGAGACCGCGGTGTTCGGCGACGACACCCACCTGCCCAACAACGCGGTCCCCGGCGATGGGGTGCAGATCATGTGGACCATGTTGCTCGGGCCCAACCGCGGGCGCTATCTGCAGTTCACCCACGAGATCATCGACGCACACGAGGCCCACCGGCTCGGTGTGGTCGGCGAGGTCCTGCCGCCCGACGCGCTGCTGGACCGCGCGTGGGAGCACGCCCGCCGCCTGGCCACCAAGAAGCCGATCGTGTTGCGCAACACGCGCCTGGCCTGCATCCGCACGCTGCGCAAGGCGATGGACGACGCCCTGCTGCTCGGGTTCGGCCTCGAGATGGCCGCGATCGACGACGCCGCCCGCGGACGACCCGCGGGTGGCTGACGGGCGCGCTCGTCAGGCCGCCGCGTCGAACTCGATGTCGAGCTTGTTCAGCCCGCGGAACGAGGGGCTGGGCAGGTGGGTGAAGTCGTTGTCCGGGCCCAGGCGGATGTCGCCCAGCCGGGCGAACAGGCGCTCGAAGGCGATCCGCAGCTCCATGCGGGCCAGCGGCGCCCCGAGGCAGAAGTGGATGCCGTGGCCGAAGGTCATGTGCTCCTGGACGTTCTCGCGCCCGACGTCGAACCGCGCCGGGCACGCGAACCGCGTCGCGTCCCGGTTGGCCGAGCCCTGCATGACCAGGACGTAGGAGCCCTCCGGGATGGGCACCCCCGCCAGCTCGGTGTCGGCGGTCACCCGCCGGGGCTGCCAGAGCGCCGGCGGCTCGAGCCGCAGGCCCTCCTCGATGGCGCGCGGCAGCAGGGACAGGTCCGCGCGCACCCGCGCCATCTGGTCGGGGTTCTCCAGGAACAGCAGCAGCTGGCTGGCCAGGAAGTGCGCGGTGGTCACCACTCCGCCGCCCAGCAGCACCGCCACCTGGGCGCGCACCTCCTCGAGGTCGAAGGTGCCGTCGCGCTCGATCTGCGCCCGGATGACGTCACTCATCACATCGTCCTGCGGAGCCTCGAACCGCTCCCGCAGACGCGCCGTCAGGTACTGGTTCATCCTGGCGCCGTTGCGGCGCTGCTCGTCGAGGAACTCCTGGGGCATCCACGACGCGCCCGACGCCTCGAACTTCGCCCACAGCTTCACCCATCCGATGTCGGACTCGGGCACGCCCATGAGCCGCAGCGTGAGGATCGCCGGCAGCTGCTGGGCGAACGCCGGCACGAAGTCACACCGGCCGTCGTCGATGAACGCGTCGATCAGCTCGTCGCAGATCCGTTCGATCATCGGCTGGTAGGCCTTGAGCCGGCCGGGCTTCAGCGGTGCGAAGCCGAGCTGGCGCTTGGCCTTGTGCTCCGGCGGATCGGTCTGGATCATCGCGTGCCCGCCCGAGGAGCTCGTGCTCAGCAGGATGTCGAATCCCAGCAGCCCGTCGCGGCTGTTGAAGCTCGAGAACAGCACGGGGTCGCCGAAGATCCGTCGCACGTCGTCGTAGCGGCTCACGATGTAGAGGTTCGGCCGATCGGGGATCTGGTAGACCGGCGCCTCCTCGCGCAGGTGCTCGAAGACCGGCCACGGGCATTCCGCGCCCTCCATCGAGGGGTAGTTGACCGCCGGCACGTCGGGCCCTCCGCTAGGACCCGGCTCGCGCGTCCGCAAGGGCGTTCGGAGACACCACCAGGTCGCCGAGCGGTGCGAAGAACCACGCCTGCACGCCCGGGCCGCGCCCGCGCTCGGTGCCCGACTGCCACCCCGACTGCGCCGCGACGAGCGCGGCCTTGGTGGCCTCGACGTCGTCGGTGTCCACCTCGTAGATCACGAGATGGGTGTGCTCGGGCTCCGGTCCTGTGCCGTCCAGCGACGTGCGGTACTCCCATCGCCGCGCCGACAGGATCCCGGGAACCGACAGCACCTCGTGCAGGTGCTGGTCGCGGTACCAGGTGTGGAACTCCTCCTCTCGCCCGGGCGCCGGCGAGGTGAAGGCCAGGAAGGTCATGGGCGCCATTGCGCGACGCTACCAGCGACGACGTACATGGAGGCCGGATCGGGTCATCTCCTCACGAGAGGGAGGCTCATGAGCCGTTGAGATCGGTGCCGGCAGTCGCCGGCACGTCGGCACCGCTCGTGCAGTAACGATGTTAAATTCGGCTTGACTGGTCGTTCACCGTTTCACTAGGTTCGGGCCTCGCGCCGCCGCGCATGGTCGCCGGATCGGAGGAGCAGCAGTGGCGACAGACAGCCTGGTCACGTACCCGTCGATCGAGGGGGCGGAGGACCCGTACCCCGCGATCGCCCACATGGAGCAGACCGCCCGGGCGTATCAGGTCCCCGGTCAGCCCGACCTGTTCGTCGTCTCGCGCTACGACGACATCCGGTACGTCACCAACCACCGCGAGACGTTCACGAGCGACCTGATCTTCACGCGGTTCAACGGCGGCGTCGAGGTGATGATCGGATCGGCCAACAAGGTCGTCACCGAGTCCGACCTCGACGAGCATCGCCGCAAGCGCAAGATCTGCTTCCCGGCGGTGCGTCCGGGCCGCCTCAAGGAGCTCGAGCCGGAGGTCCGCGAGCTGGCCGACACGCTCATCGACGGCTTCGGCGACGCGGGCCGCGTGGAGTTCGTGGAGGCCTTCTCCGGTCCGTTCCCCGCATGGGTCGCCTGCCGGCTGGGCGGCCTGCCCGACGAGGACGTCGCGAAGGTGCGCGAATGGGGCGCCCTCGAGGTCCCCGGCGCCCGCTGGCTGCCCGAGGAGGCCCGGCAGCGCCAGATCGACGCCGGCGCCCACATGTTCGAGTACCTGACCGGGCGGATCCTCGAGCGCCGCGACAACCCCGGCAACGACGCGATCACCCACATCATCGACGCGCAGCTCGAGCTGGACGGCGCGTTCAACCTCGACGAGGTGCGCGCGCAGTTCATGGTGGTTCTGCTCGGCGGCGTGGTCACCACGTCGCACTTCCTGTCGACGGCGATGCGCCATCTGCTGCGCCGGCCCGACCTGATGGCCCGCATACGCGCCGACCACGGGCTCATCCCCAAGATGATCGAGGAGGCCCTGCGGCTCGAGACACCCGTGACGTGGCACGCCCGCCGCGTCCTACACGACACCGAGCTCGGCGGGGTGCCCATCCCCAAGGACGCGTTCGTGCTGCTCATGAGCGCCGCCGCCAATCGGGACGCCACGCGCTTCCCGGACCCGACGCACCTGGACCTCGACCGGCCCAACCTCAACGAGCATGTGAGCTTCGGCTACGGGCCGCACTTCTGCCTCGGCGCGCCGCTGGCGCGCATGGAGTCGCGGATCGCCTTCGAGCGGCTGCTCACCCGGCTGGCGGACCTCCGCCTCGCGCCCGGCCAGGACTTCCGCCACATCCCCAGCCCGCAGTTCCGCGGGCTGCAGGAGCTGCACCTCGAGTTCGAGTGGGCCGAGAACGGGAGGCCGGCATGACCGCTTCGAGCACGGCGCGCGCCGTGACGCTGATGTTCTGCGACGACCCGTCGGCGGTCGACCTCAAGGACCTGGTCGACGCGTCGGGGCCGGCGGCCACCGCGGCCGCGCGCTACACCGCCACCGCCACCGCACCCGTCGGCAGCGCGCCGCTGACCCAGCCCGGCCTGATCGTCCTCGAGTCCGAAGGTGGCCCCGTCGCGACGCCGGACGTGGTCGGCGGCGCCACCGTCTTGGGCGCCGTGACCGTCACCCAGTCGCGCGACGCCCACCCGGCCGACGACGGCCACACCGCGCTGCTGGTCGTGCTCGTCACCAACCTCGACACCGCACGCCAGGACGACTACGAACGCTGGTACGACGAGGTCCACATGCCCGAGGTCCTGGGGACCGGGACCTACCGTGCCTCGGCGCGGCTGACGCCCGACGAGCGCGCCGGCGCGGACACGCTGGCGTTGTATGCCACCGACTGGGAGGACCCGGACGACGCGCTGTCCACGTTGTTCTCCAACAACGGGAACATGACGATGTGGGAGCAGGTGGACACCCACCACGTCGGCTCCTATCGCCTGCAGGAGCGCTACACGCGTTGAGCGGCCACGCCGCACGGGCTCCCGTGCTGACCACATGCAGGCGTTCGCGCAGACCACGGGGCTCAAGGCTCCGGCACATCAACGAGCAGAAGTGAGGCAGTGATGACCCAGCAGGTCGCATTCGACGGGCAGGTCGTGGTGGTGACGGGCGGCGGCCGCGGCATCGGCCGGGCGCATTCGCTCGACCTCGCGAACCGCGGCGCGCGCGTCGTGGTCAACGACCGCGCCCCAGAGCACGCCGACGCGGTCGTGGCCGAGATCGAGCAGGCCGGCGGCAGCGCCGCGCCGAGCTACGACGACATCGGCACGGCGGCGGGCGGCCAGGCCCTGATCGACGTCGCCGTGCAGCGCTTCGGCACGGTCGACGCGGTGATCCACAACGCCGGCAACGTCAGCAACGGATACTTCGAGGACCTCACCGAGGAGCAGATCGACGCGGTGATCGCCGTCCACCTCAAGGGCGGGTTCTTCGTCGGGCAGCCCGCGTGGCGCATCATGAAGGACAAGGGCTACGGCCGCATCGTGCTGACCTGCTCGTCGACGGGCATGTTCTCCCATCAGGGCATGGCGAACTACGCCGCGGCCAAGGCCGGGGTGTACGGCTTGACCAAGGCCTTGGCCTACGAGGGCCGCCCGCACAAGATCAACGTCAACTGCGTGCTGCCGGGCGCGGCGACGACGATCTCCGACAACGACCCGATCCCCGGCTTCGACGTCGACTGGGGCGGCTCGCGCCAGGTGGAGCAGCACGCCGGCGGCGAGCGGACCTGGAGCACCATCTTCGAGACGCTGCAGGCGCGCCGGACCGCGCACGCCGTCGCGCCGATGGTGACCTACCTGGCCAGCTCGGGCTGCGAGGTCAGCGGCGAGGCGTTCATCGCCATGGCCGGCTGGTATGGCCGCGTGTTCGTCGGCAAGGCCAAGGGCTATCTCGCGCCGGACACCGAGACGGTGGTGGCCGAGGACATCGCCGCGCACTTCGGCGGCATCCGCGACCTGTCCGAGCAGACCGTCCCCGCCGACACCTTCGAGGACATGGCCGAGATCGCCGACGCGGTCAACGCGGCGGCCAAGGCCGTGGCGCAGTAGCGGACGACCGGCGCCGCCTCAGCGCCGGTGAAACGACAGGTTCAGCCGGCGCAGCCCGCGGAACTGCGGGCTGGCGATGTAGGTGAAGTCGTTGTCCTCCGACAGCCGGATCGCCCGCGAGCGGTCCAGCAGGCAGTCGAAGGCGATCCGCGTCTCCAGGCGCGCGAGCGGCGCGCCGAGGCAGAAGTGCGCGCCATACCCGAAGCCCATGTGGTGCTTCAGGTTCTCGCGGTCGATGTCGAACCGCTCGGCATCGGGGAAGCGGCGCTCGTCGTGGTTGGCCGCGCCGACCATGAGCAGGACGAACGAGCCGGCCGGGATCGTGACCCCGTGCAGCTCGACGTCCTGCAGCACGCGGCGGGGGTGCCACTGCGATGGGCCCTCGATGCGGATGCCCTCCTCGAGGAAGGGCACGAGCATCGAGCGGTCGTGGCGCAGGCGGTCCAGGAGGCCCCGGGTCGTCAGCGCGTGGTACATCAGCGTCGACAGGAAATGGGCGGTGGTGACCACGCCGCCGCCGAGGAGCACGGTCACCTGAGCCCGCACCTCGGCCAGGTCGAACTCGCCGTCCAGGCGGATCTGCTCGTCGATCACCAGGCTGATCGCGTCGTCCTCGCGCCGCTCGTGGCGCGCGAGGATCTTCTCGGTCAGGTAGTCGAACATCGTGGCCGCGCTGACGAGCTGGCGCTCCTTGACCGCGTCGCCGAGCCAGCGCAGCCCCGGGACCTCGAAGCTCCCCCACGCGCGGACGTAGTGATGATCCTCGAGCGGCAGGCCGAGCATCATGCACGTCACGAGCGCGGGGAGCGGGTTGGCGAACGCCTCGACGAAGTCGAACTCCTGCCCGTCGGGGAACGCATCGATGAGCTCCTGGGCGAAGGCCTCGATGTTCGGCTCGTAGGTCTTCAACCGCCCCGGCTTGACGGCCTGGAACGCCATCGTGCGCTTGCGTTTGTGGTCGGCGCCCTCGCTCTCGGTCACGACGAGCTTCGGCGAGCCGGTGCCGATCATGACGTCCGAGCCGTTGATCGCCGAGCGGCTGCGGTCGCTCGTGAAGAGCTCGGGATGCAGCGACGCCCACCGCACGTCCTCCCAGCGCGACAGCACGTACATGTCGGGCTGATCGGGCAGCTGGTAGACGGGATGGTCGACGCGCATCCGTGCCATCGCCGGCCACGGGCACTCCGCGCCGGTGGCGGACGGGTAGTCGATCGAGGTGGCGTCAGCGGTCACGTTGCCCTCCGGGTGGTGGTGACCATTGTGACACTAATGGTTTACCACCGGCAGGCTATATGCCGTTATCGTTGCCCGCGCACTGCACCAGCCCGGCCTGCAGCGCGTCGCCGTCGAGCTCGCGCCCGATGAGCACCAGACGCGACTCCCGCGGCTCGCCGGGCTGCCACGGCGGGCCCGTCGTCGCGTCGACGAGCATGTGCACGCCCTGGATCAGGACGCGCTCGGGGACGCCCGCGAGCGCCAGCACACCTTTGAACCGGTACACGTCGGGCCAGTGGCGGCTCACGAGGTCGCCGAACCACCGATACGCGCCGGGACCGTCGAGCTCTCCGGGCACCCGCAGCGCCACCGACGCGATCTGCGGATCGTGGTCGTGGTCGTCGGGCACGTTCACCGGGGCTCGCCCCGCGCCCGCCACCGCGACGCGGTCGAGGTCGAAGCCGCCGATCGCCAGCAGGGCGGAGATGTCGAGCGCGTCGGCCCACCGCAGCGGGGCGCCCGGGTTCAGCGCCTGCGCGCGCTGGGCGGCGGTTCGGGCCTCGGCCGCGCTCGCCCGGTCGCGCTTGGTGAGCACGAGCACATCGGCGAACGCGACCTGGTCGGCCACCTCGGGGGCCTGCTCGGAGTGGCGCCCGAAGTGCTTGGCGTCGACGACGGTCACGATGCCGTCCAGCCGCACGCGCTCGCGCACGCGCGGGTCGGCGAGGAACGTCTGGACGATCGGCCCGGGCACGGCCAGGCCCGTAGTCTCGACCACGATGCGATCGACCTGATGGCCTTGGTCGAGCAGCTGCACGACGGCGCCGGCGAGGTCGTCGCGCACCGTGCAGCAGAGGCAGCCGTTGGTCATCACGACGACGTCCTCGTCGACGGCGACCATGAGCTCGGCGTCGATCCCGATCTCGCCGAACTCGTTCTGGACCACGGCGATCCGCTGCCCGTGCGGCTCGACGAGGATGCGGTTGAGCAGCGTCGTCTTGCCGGCCCCGAGGAAGCCGGTCAGGACGGTCACCGCGACGGGCTCAGTACGCACCCTGGCGCGCGAAGAACTCGCGCGGGTTGGTGACCGTCATCGTCTCGATGTCCTGCTCGGAGACGCCGGCGGCGCGCAGCCTGGGCAGCACGTCGGCGCTGATGAAGTCAAAGCGCCAGTCCGGGATCTCCTTCTCGAGGTAGTCGGGCCGGAACAGCTCGTTGTAGCCGAACGCGTCGTGCGACAACACCATGGCCTTCGCGTGCCCGCGGGCGCACAGCTCACGCACGACCTCGATGCGCTCGTCGGTGCTCAGCGTCGTGTGGCCGGGGACGTCGCAGCCGAAGCGGTCCATGCCGATGACGCTCCCGCGCGCGATGAGGCCCTCGAGGTAGCCGAGGTCCGCGCTGTCGCCCGAGTGGCCGATGACCACGCGCGAGAGGTCGACGCCCTCGTCGGCGAAGACGTCCTGCTGGACGCGGCCGGTCTCGTTCTTGGCGTACGTGTGGGTCGAGATCGGGACCCCGGTCCGCCGGTGCGCCCGCGCCGCGGCCCGCAGGACCATCTCGGTCGTGTCGTCCATCAGCGGCTCGGTCCCGACCTTGATGATCCCCGCCTTCACGCTCGTCCCCGCGATGCCGACCTCGATGTCGTGCACGAAGAGGTCGGCCAGCCCGTCGATGCCGATTCCCCGGCCGCGGTAGGCCAGCAGGTAGAACGGGACGGGCAGCAGCGGGTGCAGGCCGGTGCACGCGATGACGTGCACGTCGGCCGCCTCGGCGACGCGCCGGATCCGCTCGATGTCGCGGTCCATGTTGGCCGTCGTCAGGTCGACGAACGTGTCGACGCCGAGCGCCTTGGCGTTGCGGGCCATCGCGACGGCGGCCGCGACCTGCGCCTCGCCGTCCTCGGTCAGGTGCGGCCACTGCAGGCCGAGCGTCGCGTCGTAGGTGACCATGTGCTCGTGCATCAGCACGAACCCGAGGTCGGCGAGATCCACCGGTCCGCGGACCGTTTCCACCAGTGCCATCGCGTTGATCTCCTCGTCGCTCAGCGGGCCATGAAGCCGCCGTCGACGATCAGCGTCTGGCCCGTGATGAACGACGCGTCGTCGGAGGCCAGGAACGCGACCGGGCGGCCGATCTCGTGCGGCTCGCCCCAGCGGTCCATCGGCACCTTCAGCTCGTCGTGGATGAGCTTCCGGCTCGCCTCGGGGTCGTTGTACAGGAACTCGGTCGCGCCCGACTTGATGTAGCCGGGGCAGACCACGTTGATGCGGATGTTGTCCTTGGCGTGGGTCAGCACCAGGGACTTGGACAGCCCGATCACGCCGTGCTTCGCGGCGCCGTAGCCGATCGGCCCGGTCGACCCGGTGACGCCGGCGATCGACGAGATGTTGACGATGACGCCGCCGCCCTGGGCCTGGAACTTCTCGATCGCCGCCATGCACGCGCACCACACGGCGTGCAGGAAGATCTCGATGTGGCGGTCCCAGGCATCGGGCGCGTCGAAGTGCCACTTGCCGGCTGAGTTGACCAGGATGTCGATGCTGCCCAGCTCGTCGGCCGTGAAGTCGACCGCGGCGCGGATCGAGTCGCGGTCGGTGGCGTCCGTGTGCCGGAAGACGGCCTTGCCGCCGGCGGCCTCGATCGCCTCGACCACCGCGGTGCCGCCCGCGTCGTCGACGTCGGCGACGACGACGTGCGCGCCCTCCTCCGCCAGCGCCTTCGCCGACGCGGCGCCGAGGCCGCTCGCGGCGCCGATGACCAGCGCATGCTTGTCGGTGAGCTTCATCGCCTCTCCGTGAACTCGATGGGCAGCGCGTTGAGCCCGCGGAACTGCGGGCTGCGCAGGTGGGTGAGCTCGACGCCGGGCGCCACGCGCAGATCGTCGAGCCGCTCGAACAGGACCTCGAAGGCGACCTGGACCTCCAGGCGCGCGAGCGGTGCGCCGAGGCAGAAATGCGTGCCGTGGCCCCACGAGACGTGATCGGTCGCGTTGGGCCGCTCGATGTCCACCGCGTCGGCGTCGGCGAAGCGATCGTCGCGGTTGGCCGCGCCGATGCTGAGGATCACGACCGCGCCCGCCGGGATCGCGACGCCCGAGAGCTCGGTGTCGGCGATCACGAGCCGCGGGATCCACTGCGTCGGCGCCTCCAGGCGCAGGCACTCCTCGATCGCGCGCTTGACGAGCGCCGGGTTGCCGCGCAGCTTGGCCAGCTGGTCGGGATGCTCGAGCAGGAGCAGCAGCGCCGAGGACAGGAAGTGGGCGGTCGTCACCACGCCCCCGCCGAGCAGCGCGGCGACGATCGGGCGCAGCTCGCTGAGGCGGAACTCCCCGTGGCGCTCCACCTGCTCGGCGATGACGACGCTCATGATGTCCTTGGCCGGGTGCGCGTGGCGCTCCTCGAGCATCTTGGTGAGGTAGTCGTACATCCCCTCCGTCTTGGCCGTCTGGGCCGCGCGGAAGTCGTCGGGCATCCACGGCAGGCCGGCCGTCTCGAACGATCCCCAGGACCGGACCCACTCCTCGTCCTCGCGCGGGAGGTCGAGCATCCGGCACATCACCGACACGGGCAGCGGCCGGGCGAACGACGCGGCGAAGTCGGTGTGGCCGTCGGCGATGAAGCCGTCGATCAGCTCGTCGGCGATCTCCCGCACGAGCGGCTCGTAGGTCGCCAGCCGACCGGGCTTGAGGGGCGCGAAGGCGATCTCGCGCTTCTCCTTGTGCTCGGGGTCGTCGAGGTCGGTCATGATCGGCGCGTCGGCGCCGGCGATGAGGAACGGCGCGCCCATGAGCCCTGCGCGACAGCCGCGCGCGGAGAAGATCTCCGGGTGGGCGAGGACGTGGCGCACATCGGCGAGCCGGGACACCATGAACAGGTGCGGGCGGTCCGGGATCTGGTGGACCGGCGCCTCGCGGCGCAGCATCTCGTAGTAGGGGAACGGGCACTCGGAGCCCTCCAGCGAGGGGTAGGCGATGAGCTCGGAGCTCACGACTCGCCTTCCCGCGCCGCCTCGATCCAGCTCGGCGCCTCACCGCCCACGAGCCCGGCCAGCGGGATCGGGTTGAAGTACTCGCGCCACTCGACGATCTGCTCGCCGGCGATGCGCAGCGACCCCATGACCTCGATGTCGATCAGCACCGACCCGTCGGCCTTGATGAGCCGGTCGATCCGGTCGGTGAGCACGAGGTCGCCGTCGGCCGCGATCCCGCGCAGCTCGGCGGTCCAGTGGTCGTAGCCGAGCATCTCGGCGCCGCCGCGGTCGAAGGCGATGCAGGCGTCGCGGCCGTTGCACGTCGGCGCGCCGGCGTTCTCCCACACGACCTCCGGCGCCAGCCAGCGCTCGAAGGCCGCGACCGACCCCTCCCGGTTGACCTGCTCGAAGAACGAGCGGACGACGTCGATCGGCTCTGGCATGGTCAGCGTCTCCTCATGGACATGGACAACGGTCTCCGGCTCACGCCATCCCGGCGAACAGCCCGCCGTCGACGACGTGGATCTGACCGGTGATGAACGACGCCTCGTCGCCGGCGAGGAACAGCACGGTGGCGGCGATCTCCTCGGGGCGGCCGAAGCGGCCCAGCGGCGCCCGGGCCGCCGCCGCGGGACGGCTCGCGTCGTCCAGCACGAGGATCGGCGTGTCGGTCATGCCCGGCGCCACCGCGTTCACGCGGATGCCCGCGGCGGCGTACTCCAGGGCGGCGTTGCGCGTCAGCATCGCCAGGCCGCCCTTGGAGACGGCGTAGGGCGTCGCGGTCGGCGCGCCGCGGAACGACGCGGTCGACGCCGTGTTCACGATCGAGCCGCCGCCGGAGGCGAGCATGAGCCGGACGCCGGCCGCCAGGACCAGGAACGCGCCGCGGAGGTTCACGTCCAGGACGGCGTCGAACTCCTCGACGGCGAGCTCGTGCAGCGGCTTCATCGCCCCGACGATGCCGGCGTTGTTGCACAGGACGTCCAGGCCGCCGAAGCGCCGCCCGGCCTCGGCCTCCAGCGCGGCGACCTGCGCCGGGTCGCGCACGTCGCAGGCCCACGGCGCGATGCCGTCGTGCCGCTGCGCCGTCGCCTCCTGCGCCCCGCTGACGTCCACGGCCAGCACCGTGGCGCCCTCGTCGGCGAGCCGCAGCGCGATCGCGGCGCCGATCCCGGAGCCGGCGCCGGTCACGACCGCCGTCTTGCCTTCCATGCGCGCCAATCCGCTCCTCCTCGGAGCAACGCTAGAGGCTTGCGCGACCGCGGGTCAAGGGCGCATATACGTTGTATTTCGCCTTGACCCGCGGAACGGGGCGACGTGAGAATGACTTTCTCGCAAGCAGGCACGGAGGAGAGACCAGATGTCCCAGGCGCACGACCTGAAGTTCGGGGCCTTCATGGGTCCGTATCACCCGACGAACCTCAACCCGGTGACCGCGTTCGAGCGCGACCTCGAGATCATCGAGGCGCTCGACCGCTATGACCTGGACGAGGCGTGGTTCGGCGAGCACCACAGCGGCGGCTGGGAGACGATCGGCGCTCCCGACATCATGGTGATGGCCGCCGCGCAGCGCACGAAGAAGATCCGGCTGGGCATGGGCGTCGTGGCGATACCGTTCCACCACCCGTTCAACGTCGCTGCACGCGTCGCGTTCCTCGACAACCTCACGCGCGGGCGCATCCAGCTGGCCACCGGGCCCGGGCTGCTCATGCCCGACCACCTGACCTACGGACTCGACCCGGTCCGCGGGCGCGAGCACTGGGCCGCCGGCCTGGAGGCCGTGCACCGCCTGCTCACCGAGACCGAGCCGCTCACGATCGAGAACGAGTTCTTCACCATCCGCGACGGCCTGCTGCAGGTCCGGCCCTACCAGGACCCGTTCCCGCTGGTGGTCGCGGGGGGCAACTCGCCCGCGGGCGCGACGCTCGCCGGCCGTCACTGCGAGGGCCTGCTGACCTTCGGCGCCAAGCTCGTCAACCCCGACCTCGTCGCCGCCGGCGCCGCGCAGACGCGGTCGCTGCGCGACCTGTGGGACATCGCGGAGGAGTCCGCCGCGGCCGCCGGCCGCACGATCAGCCGCTCGGGCTGGCGCT
>Ga0157379_10001666_pt1 | contig 18357 bp, 23 predicted proteins | sample S25metaG_FD_121802 | JGI IMG/M metagenome (GOLD analysis project Ga0157379, IMG submission 121802) | Switchgrass rhizosphere microbial communities from Kellogg Biological Station, Michigan, USA - S2-5 metaG | ecosystem: Host-associated > Plants > Roots > Rhizosphere > Soil | place: USA... | reverse complement strand
TTTCGGTACCCCCGTCTCAAAACCTCCATCTTCCTCGAACTCCTTTTTGCTGCAAAAAGCAGGTTGCAATCATGAGTCAGGACGCTGCAGAACAGAATATTCAGATGTGGAAGGTCAAGAAGCTCATCAAGAGCCTTGATTCCGCCCGAGGGTAAGTCTTTTGGCCATGTCATCGATGTAGAACTGAGGATCTTTGCAGAGCTGGTACTTCCATGATCAGTTTGATTATCCCTCCTAAAGCGAGTTCTGTTATCTGCTCAATGTTAATAATGCTGACGATCATTAGGATCAAATCTCCCGTGTCTCTGCAATGCTCACGCAAGAGTACGGAACAGCCTCAAACATCAAGTCGCGAGTCAACAGGTTGTCCGTGTTAGCAGCAATCACTAGCACACAACAACGTCTCAAGCTTTACAACCGTGTCCCTCCCAATGGATTGGTTCTCTTCGTCGGTACTATTCTTACCGATGAAGGCAAGGAAAAGAAGGTTTCGTTCGACTTTGAGCCACACAAGCCCATCAACACGTATGCCCCATTTAATTTGCATTTTAACTTTTAATTTAACAATTCATCAGATCCCTTTACCTCTGTGACAACAAATTCCACACCGAAGCCCTCTCTGAACTTCTCGAATCCGACTCCAAGTTTGGCTTCATTGTCATGGACGGTAATGGTACTCTCTTCGGTACCCTCGCTGGAAATACTCGCGAAGTGATTCAGAAATTCACCGTCGATCTTCCAAAGAAGCATGGTCGTGGTGGTCAGTCCGCTCTGCGTTTCTCCCGTCTTCGTGATGAGAAGCGCCACAACTATGTTCGCAAGGTCGCCGAGTTAGCTGTGCAGCACTTCATCACCAACGATAAAGTCAACGTTTCTGGCCTTGTACTTGCTGGTAGTGCCGATTTCAAGACTGAGCTGAGCCAGAGCGATATGTTTGACCCTCGTCTTGTCTCCAAGATCATCAAGGTGGTAGATGTCAGTTATGGTGGAGAAAATGGCTTCAACCAGGTAAGTTTGTTGTTCATGCGCTTATCCTTCACCCTTAATTCAGTCAAATGTGCAGGCTATCGAACTTGCTGCAGAGTCGCTCGCCAACGTGAAGTTCGTACAAGAGAAGAAATTGATCCAACGCTACTTCGATGAAATCAGCCAGGATACCGGTAAATACTGCTTTGGTATCGACGATACTCTCAAGGGTCTGGAACTCGGCGCCGTCGAGACGCTTATTGTCTGGGAAAATCTGGATGTCACCCGATATGTACTCCGAAATGCTGCAGGAGGTATGTTGTTTTGACCTTCCGAGATCATTTAACACCATTAACTGTTCTTTTTTTTTTAGAGGAAATTGTGGTGCACGCGAACAAGGATCAAGAGAAGGATCGCGAGAAGTTCATCGACAAATCCACTGGAATAGAAATGGAGCAAGCAACCGAGCCTCAGAGCCTGCTGGAGTGGTTCGCGGAGAAATACAAAGATTTTGGTGCCACTTTGGAGTTCGTCACCAACCGTTCTCAAGAAGGAGGTGAATCTTGTAAATCATTGGTTCCTCTACAGTATCTAATGCATCGCAGCTCAATTCGTGAAGGGTTTCGGTGGGATCGGTGGTCTTCTCCGTTATAAGGTTGATTTCACCAATCTCGCCACGGTAGACGACGAAGAGGACGAGTTCTTCACTGATGAGGAAGATATCTGACGGTTTTGTTGGCTCCATAACGGAGCCTTCACTGGACATAGCACTCCAGGTGAGGCGCCGAGTATGAGGGAGGAGGTGGAAGGGGAAGGGGAAGTAGACGCGAGGATGGAAGTGGAAATAGATGGTGGATCGCTATCACCCACTGTTATCGAGGTCGACGTACCGGGAGCTGCATATCTAAACACACAACTTGAAGTTGTTTGCCCTAACGACCTGGAAGGTGGTCAGTCAATGGACGGGGAAATCCGATCATGGTATCGCATGAAGGAGAATATAATCAACAAAAAAATTGTTTATGCTCGCAATGTGAGTTATGGGACATCGTCATAACCCATGGAAGTATTGACATTATTTTCCAGAGTCTTGTGTTTTGTTCTGTCTAGGGTTCTGAATGTTGTGATATCCAAATTGTCCTCAATAGTCCTCCGGAACTAGATTCTGGAAATGTACGTTTAGTAGTGGACGTGGAATTGCAATAAGGAATCGTCTTTATTTTCGCTTTGTTGATATGGCTTTATTGGCGCATCGTTGTTAACGCGTGACGTCATGTGGCACCTAGTGGTCCTTGGAAACATATTATTGTCAAGCGGCCCATTCAGACGATCGCTTCTACCATTCCAACCTTTATTCCTTCAACCTGTCCTATCGCCAATCTGACCACCTCCACAATGCCTGGTACTAAACGTTCTGCTAGTCCCTCCGCCGACGCACGCGTTGCAAAGGCCTCTAAATTTGATGAAAAGGGCACGGCTACAAGCAAAAAAGTAAAGGTTAATTGGTTCTTCTAGACTTCTTCATGTCACTCTAATTCTCTTTCCGTAGCCTATTGCTCGTTCTACCTTCCGCAGCGAGGCCCTTCCAGTCCATGTTAGTTTCACCCACACTCCCCCAGCTGTGCCCGAAAATGAGAGCGAGAAGGAAGCTCCAATTGATCCTGGTCACATTGGAAGCCTCACTCTGCTGCCTACCGATTTCTCCACTGGCTCTTACGGCTGGAAGGGCGCGCGTCGCTTGACCATTGAGCTTCAAGGGGATGAAGGCGAGGAGAAGAAGACAGTCCAAGTAATGATCAAGTGAGAGTTCATTCCAATAACTCGTGCAGCGGACGCTGACCTGCGGAATAGCATCAATGCAACCGTGGTCGGCAGCAAAGGAGCAACGGAGGGAGACGACGCAGCAGCGAAGGAAGGCACATCAGGAGATGAAGCTGAGGAGTCCGGCACCGAGAAATAATCATGAGAAACCCAAGACAAAATATTTTTCCATAGATAGACCGTGCTTGCAATGAACTTCTTCATTATAGCTGTTCTCAATTCCGCCCCACACTGATCCGTCCGTAAGTGCTTCGGCATAAGCCTATAGCGCGACAGGGGTAATCAAGCTAGTGGGTTATTAGGGAAACCTAAGAATTGGTGTAGTGTTTCCCATATGACTTCTCTATTTTAGGTTGTGTACTGTATAGTAGCCCACATAATAGTCTGAGCTCCTCTTGGGGATGTTTTTAGTGTCCAGAGGATTTTGGACCCGACCGAACGGATCACCGTCTCTTTGGGCATCCCTCGCATGTAGCCCAGAAACATTTAATTGCATATGGACAGGACTATTTTTTTTGAGACCGCATGAAATGATTGCTGCGAACTTTCCGCCTAGGGACCAATTGGGGAAAGTTTGTTCATGGTATCCATAATATATGCCGGGCATTTGCAGAGCATCATATGGTCACATTCGAACCGCACCGTGTATAATTGCATTGACGGAGGTATTTGAAGCGAACTCCAGGTTTCGCTCCTCAGTCTTCCATTATGGTCCTCCCCAAGGACGGCTTTTTGGTAGATGACAAACCAATGCTCAAAGTCAACACAACGACTGTAGCTGTGCGAGAACCTGTTTCGGCGCGTCGAACCCGTTTACGAATCATTACCATTGCTTTGGCGTTCTCTCTCTTACTCTGGCATTGGAACTCTGCTCCTGTGAAACCCAAGTCTCCTGCAGCTGCAGTTGCGATCGACCCCGCAGATGACTGGAAGGACGAATGGCCATTCCGTGAGCAAGAGCCTTGGGACATCTCGACCGATTTCCCATATCCAAGGACATTGAAATATGAGGTATACATTCTACTCCGTAATGTAATAATAATATTGACACTTCAACAAGGTCGAGGAGGGCACATGGTTGAGACTTGATGTTCATCCCAAGTCTGGCGAGATTGTTTTCGACATGCTTGGTGAATTCTGTTCAAGACAGTCTCTTGGAGTTTCTGAATAAAACATTTCTAGGTGATATCTATTGTCTATCTCCTGGGTCTTCTCAGGCGCATCCGATCCTCCTTGGAATCCCTATGGACGGGGATCCCCGATTTAATCTGAACGGCAATTTGTTGGCATTCCGTTCTGACGCAGGACTTGGTGTCGATAATATCTGGGTCACTCAATGGTCTAGCTGTTCAGAAGCTGCTTTACGACCTCATCGGGACCTTGATTTACACGGATCTTCTCTGAGCTCGGAACTTTTGCAATCATTGGCTTTACAAGAAGAGGACGAAGCTCTACTTAACACCGGTGTTAAGGAAACAGAGGATAGGAAACGACGGAGGCTGCTAAGGGAAGGACGATTGAACGGTATGTTATCTTATTATGAGATGGTCGCCTCGTTGTATTAATGGGAGTGTTCGGTAGCCTGGAGGATCACCAACGAAACATACCGCTTTGTTACAGAGCCCAAATTCCACCCCGATGGAGAAAGTGTAATCGCAACAAAATGGTATACCAGCGGGCGTTCTATCGGAGCTGGTGAAGGGTGGCAATATACCATTCCTAAACAAGGCGAACAAGTCTCCGCGGGGGCTGGAAAGCGCGTCGTTTCTCGTGTTCTTCCACCAGGCTGGAGTAAGGAACAATATGGCGATCAACAAATCGGCAGCGAACAATTCTTATGGCAGGGGTCCGATTCCCTCATTTATGCCAAGAAGATTGTACAAGAAAATGATGGCGTCTTCTCGTACAGTGGAGGTACGGAGTATTCGGATATTAGCTTTCGAATCTTATTCTCCTTCGTAGATGTTCATTCTGGTCTATATGCTATATTCTCTAAGAACCTAACAACCGGACAGATAGAGACCCTCGTCCCTGCCTTTCCAGGAGGTGCTAGTCGTCCTGTATTATCCCGTGATGGTAGCACCTTGGCGTTTGTAAGGCGAGTTCGAGACAAGGAGGCTTTGGTTCTGATGTATGTATATGCGCTAGTAATTTCATTTGCGAGATTCTCATTCGACCATTCAGGAATCTACGTTCGGGCACCCTCCATCACCTCTGGTATGGACTTACATACGACACGACCTCGATCTTCTCACCAATGGGAACTTATCCATCGTTCTCCTTCGCACCTGATGATAGTTCGATCGTCATTTGGGCTGCCGGTAAACTCTGGAGGGTTCCTGTGAAAGAAGATTCACGGGGCGAGAAAGTCTCTGGCGGTGATCCAGAGATCATACCATACAAAGCTTCCATTGAGAAGCGACTGGCGGAAACCGGAAGACCATCTACAGATATTCGCAGAACCGAACTGGCCGATAAGCAACGAGTCTACGCTTTCAAAGGATTGAAAGCAGATACCACTGGAGAGAATGTCGTTTTCCAGGCCGCTGGTGCGACATATTTGCAGAAAGTGGGCTCTTCCTCCTCCCCAACTCGAATCCCGGTCTTGGATCCGTCGGCGGCGTATTATTCGCCGTCATTTGTCCCCAACACTTCTCAGGCAGTGCTACAGGCCAAATGGTCCGAATCCAATTTCACAAGCTTTGAGTTGGGATATACGGAAACGAAGACCGTCTATCAGATCGTTGGAATCCCTTTGGGCCGCTATATTTCACCAACTATTAGCGGAGGGTCTGGCGAGAGTCGTAAACTGGCTTTTATTCGACTTCCGGGCGACCCTCTCACTGGAGATATTGTCGAAACGAGAAATACGGGTATATATGTGGCAGACATCACATTACCTCAACAGAACGCTCAATCCGTTTCTTCTGTCATAACTGTGTCCAACCTACAGCTGATACCCTCTGATATTCGTTTGTGGGAAGTATCAAGACTGAGCTTGCAGTTTATCCATGGCTCCAGTGCACTTCTTCTCCAAGATTATAGCCGCACGTCAGTTATTGAACTGGCCTCTGGACCCGATCAATTCGGTGAATATAGTCAAGAAGCCCTTGCCACCGGGAAAACCGCCCCTCAAGTGACCGTCTCGCCGGTTATTTCGAACAAAAAGAACGGAAAGGCTGGTTATGCAGTTCATGATGCCGCCTTCCTTGATTTCTATCACGTTTACTATGTCAGTGGCAGCAATCTCGATGGGGAACCTCTTCGTAGTAAACCGGGAGACTCCACTCCTGGGATCCAGAGGCTGAGCCTTGACGGTGGACATGATCTGACTTGGAGTGGAGATGGGAAGAGACTTTTCTGGCTTCTGGGTAAGTTAATCCATCTGATATCCATCACTAGCTAATCGATATATAGGTCCTATGCTTCATTATGTCGATGTGAAATCTTCCGGAGAGGTTTCTTCTACAAAATGGGAAGAGGTAAAAGTGCTTTTCGAAAGCGATGTCACTCGTCTCAAGAAGGATATCAAAGCCATTACTTCAAAGGATTCTTTGAATGCAGATGTCGTTGCTATTGTCAATGCTTCTGTCTTGACGATGCAGGCCGGCAAATTTGAATCCGACTTCATCGACAATGGTATCTTGCTATACCAGGACGGTGAGATCTCTGCTGTTGGCAAGTCGGGGTCTGTTGATATTCCTACTGGTGCACATGTTATCAATGCTCAAGGGGGTACAGCCCCCTCTCTTTTCTGGTTCATGAGATACTCACTGACATTCCGATTTTCCAGGGCTTATTGTTCCTGGGTTTATCGACGTACACGCTCATTGGGTGGGGTTTATGTCACAAATACCTACCACCTCCTGGGAGCTTGAAACTTTCTTAGCCTACGGTGTCACTACCCTCCATAATCCCAGCAGGTAAGCCCTCCTCATCTCTTGTGAACTAGCCACTTATGGTCTCGCAGCGACAACAGGGATGGTTATCACGAACGATTTTTGGTCGAGTCTGGTAACATGGTTGGTCCAAGGATTTTCCATACTGGCTCTGTCATCTACGGTGGAGGGCTTGCAGAACTGCATCAAGACGTCGTGAATATGCAAGAGGCCAAGTCTGCGCTCATTCGTGTCAAGGCGGAAGGTGGACCATCTAGCTTTTCTTATAAAAATTATCAACTCCCCATCCGGTTCATCACATTTTATGACTTTCCGTTTTGTTTCTTATTAATATTACAGAGCATCTCGACAACGCCTTCTTCTTGCTGCTCGGGAACTAGGCATGTTCTCGGTCCCTGAGGGCGGCATGAATCTTGATTGGGATTTGACGTACATAATTGACGGTATGTTTGGATTTTCTAATTCGTTATGCATACTCTAAATCTGTGTCGTCTAGGTATGGCTACCATTGAACATGCTATTCCGATACCTGTTCTACATGAAGATATCCTCACCCTGTATGCCTTGAGTGGGACAGCAGCTACACCCACCCATATTGTTAATTATGGTGGTGTAATGGGCGAACAGCTTCTATGGGCCACGCATGATATAGTCAATGACCCGAAGTAAGTCACAACGCATATCTTGATTTTCTTTACTGAAAGCCGTGTAGACTTCGCCACCTTACCCGACATGATACTTTGGAAAGTCTGGAAGAAACCACTAAGCGACCCATGGATTGTAAATCTCTCATATTAGTACACCTTCTAGCATGCTCACATCTTCCTAGCTTTTGCATTATTTAACACTTCAGCTTCTGTCGCCGAACTTGTCAAACGAGGAGCATGGGCCAACATCGGTGCCCATGGTGAAGCTCCTCTTGGACTGATGTATCACACAGAAATGCAGTTTACCATGGCCGGTGGGTTAGATGCATATGAGGTTCTTCGCGCAGCTACTCGCGACGGGGCATTATCCCTCGGTCTCTTTGATGCCATTGGGAGTCTGACACCTGGAAAGTTGGCCGACATTGTCCTTTATCCACCAGGTGTCGATATCGCGGCTCTCAAGGATCTCAAGGCTTCCAAAGATCCACTTTCTGTCATCAGAGGCGGTAGGATCTACGACGCAGCCACGATGATTGAGGATTGGCCCGTCAAAGGGCGCAAACAGGCAAAGCCATCTCTAAATGCGGATTAAATAATTAAATAATTGTAATGCTTTCTATATGTACATTGATATTTATGATCATAAATCGAAGTCAGAATCCGAGTCGTCCGCTTTCTTTGCTGCGCTCCGTATATTCTTAGGTGGTCTGCGCTGGCCACGATCTAAATCCGAGTCTTCATCGTCAGAGCTGCGATCATTCTTCTCCTCTTCTGAAGCTACCGGAGCAGAAGTTATGGCCAAAGACAGGATTAGCATCGCTTCCAATTCTGGCAAAGAACAATTAGGAATGGTGGCCTCGTAATGTGCAAATAAACTCACCAGCGGTGGTTCTCTCTTTATCAACACCCCAGGCTACAGTTTGACGGGTGACTTCGCCTGCACGATAAATGATCAATGTCGGACACAAATTATCAGCATAATTAGGGATGCATTTGTTGCCAATGATAGACACAAATTTTGTCTGAGGATGGCGCTTTGCAAGAACCTTCAGCTGTTCATAAAGCTTTGTGCTGGCAACCTGTCTGTAAGACAAGTGTGAATTATTTGAACATGAAAAGTTGGAGTTTCCCTTACCCGTCCTTGTACAGGAAGCAGACCACGCCTGTTCCTTTAATCTTGGATTCCTCAGAACTATCCACTTTACTAGCGTCCGTGACTTCCTTGGTATAATCCTCCCTGCTTATGGGGTAGATTTCACCAAATCTGGCATTCCTAGTCTGCTCGCGGAGTTCAGCAAGTCTTTGCTGTCGATACGAAGCAATCATCCGCTCCGTCTCCGAATCGATAGCTTCATCTTCTAATTCTTGTAGTTCTGAGGTAGACGCCCCGGCAACAATGTCCTCCAATTTTGGTGAAGACGGAGGTGAAGGAGTTGGTGGCGTTGGTTCCCGAGGAGGAAGAATACCATGTTTCCGCAGAGCGTCGTTACTATAAATGACGATGAATTTCTGCAGCACAATAACAGTAACGCCTGACTTGCAATTCAGTGTCTTCGTTCGGATTCATGACGAGGGGCTAGTCGGACTTTAGTTTGGAGATGGTGGAATTATTCGAAATGGACAAAGCGCCCATCTCCAATTACGCATCGATGCGACTGGAATCTTGATTCTTGAATAGAACATTGGCAAACGCGTAGTTTTTCTTCATTAAAACGTGTTGTCATTCATGATAGACGATTAGGGAATCTGGACACGCGTTCTTGACTTCTACGCAGCCCTTTTCTTTTCTATAAACCACTCACCCTCTTTCGAGTCTCCCCAGCATGGCTGACGACTCAAAACTCATTCCTAGAGCTTATCAGGTTCGTTAAATCGGCTACCTCAATGCCAATTGCTCATACTGTCTAATTTAGGAAGAAATCTTTAGTCGTGCTCAGCAGCAGAATGTCATCGCTGCTTTGGATACGTGAGTAGTGAACTTCCCCACTGACTGCATCGTACCTCATCATTTGATACCAGTGGGAGTGGGAAGACATATATTGCCGCTCTCTTGATTCGCTGGCTCGCCAGCTTTCCTTCAACTGGACGGAAGATACACATATTCATCGTACCTCGTGTACCACTGGTTGATCAACAGAGAAATTTTTTGGAGGGACAACTCCCATTGACTGTCAGAGGCTACTACGGTACAATAGTCGATCCTGTGAGTATTCTGTAGTAGTTCGCGTCCAAACGTAGCTCACTATGAGCTGTTTAGTGGCAACATGATCCTGTTCGATGGCGTCGAGAATTCAATGAGTGTGATGTTATGGTTATGACTGCCCAAGTGTTTGTTGATGTACTTTCGCATGGACATTGGGCCATATCTCAGGTGAGCCGACTCCTTTACTATGGTGTTTATCTTGACAATTCGAGAAGGTGGCTTTGATTGTATTTGATGAAGGTGAAATAAACATTTTTGATATGTTAGATTCCTAATTAACGAGAATCGCAGCGCATCACGCAAACGGAAAAAATCATCCATATAATCAAATAATGAAAGATTTCTATAAGCCTTGTCCGAAGCGACAGCGTCCTAGAATTTTTGGAATGACAGCCTCGCCTGTCTGGAACACTAAGAATCCCCTGGCATCCCTTCAGAACTTGGAGGGCAACCTAAGCGGTAAAGTAATAGGAGTAAAGGAAAATGTGGAAGAGCTTCAGGAGCATAGTCCGAGAGCGACCGAGGTAAACTGCTCAGCAAATAAGATTGAAGCACTTATTCATCGAACTAGATCATAGTTAAATATTCCTTGAAAATTGGGTCTTATGATAACTATCACCACAGTCTATGGGATAGGATTGTCGCGTTGGAGCTTCACTCGCATCCAACCATCGTTCAAGACAATGTTGAGACCAGGTATGCTGTGACCAAGGCAGAATTAGGACCCTATGGTGCAGACTATTACCTCCAGCTGTACTTGAAAGGTCTCGTTACGCGGTCCGGTCACCTCGACCCTTATGAATACGCTAACAGGCTGCAGGATGCGGAGGACCGTCAAGTACTGCTTCACCTTGTTGGGCCTTCGACTTCTGATGCTGATGCTATGTCGGTGGAGTCAGACGATACAGATGCTTCTATTCGTATTTTTCAGATGGCGGAAGCGTTGCACGATTTCCTCGACATCACAACGTTTAATGAAACGGAGACCATCCCTCAAGAGTGGTTATCACCGAAACTACACCGGCTGGTCTCTGTCTTACTAGAGAATCGTTCTGCAGACTTTCAGGGTATCATTTTTGTGGAACAACGCCAGGTGGCAACAACTCTCGCTTGGATTCTGCCTCGCATCCCCGAACTAAGGGGATGGATAAAAGCTGGTCCTCTCATTGGACACAGCTCAGGAAGTTCAGCAAAGTCTCAGGGTATGGTCGACAAGAAGCAAAGGGAACTATTGAAGATGTTCCGGAATAGAGAGTGCAATTTGCTTGTTTCTACATCTGTCGGAGAGGAAGGCTTGGATTTCCCGGTTAGTTATTTCAACCTCCTTAAGTCCTTCTGTGTTGAAATTAATAAATAATATAGGCATGCGATATAATTGTTCGCTATAACAAACTTCAAAATCTCGTAGGATATTTACAATCTCGAGGAAGGGCTCGTATGTTTCAATCCGTCTATGTCATCATGGTTTCCGAAGGAGAATACGGGGACGACGCGGAGCTCATGAAATACCTTCAATTTCGAGATAATGAAGGACGCATCAAATCCATATACCAAGAGCGCGATCAAGCAGGAGAGATATCCATAGAAGAAACGAAAGAACTAGAACACGAAGAGGATATAGCAGCTCGAGAACGCTATACTACCCCAGCCGGAGCAATTCTTACTGTCGGTTCATCTATTGCTCTTTTGAACAACCTATGCTCTCTCGTTCCGCGGGACAAGTATACGAAAGTCCTGCTGCCTATATATGAAGGTGACTTCCAAGTTTCTATTCGATTGCCCTCAGCACTGCCGGTTCCAAGAGATCAGCTTGTCTTCCATGGGGCGCACAGGAGATCAAAAAGAGAAGCAAAAGCGGTTGCTGCTTTCGCGGCCTGTAAGGCCTTACACGCACTCGGTGTTTTCGACGATTATCTTCTACCAGCGAAGAAAACTACTGGGGAAGTGATCGAAGACGCAGATGGTCGGCTTATTCCGGAAGTGATTCCAAATGATATGCTGGATGTATTGGTTCATGATCCGTGGTGTCCATTGACTCCGATTGGTGATGAATCTGCAGCAGTACAAGGTTGGATATATCCTATTTTATTCCCCAATCAGTCATATCCCCAGCTCGCTTTGGTGGCTGCGAACGACTGGGGAATCCAACCTTCGCTTCCGCTGGACCATGCGGAACTAACTTTTGGCTGTCCACAGGCTATCCGTATTTCTGCCCAATGGCTAGAAGTACTGCGCCGGTTCACGGCATTGGGGATTCATTGGTGCAATACTTCTAAATTAATTAGGCACCCTCTGACATGTTTCCTCGCCATCATGAATAATAATGGGTCTTTGGACTTCAACCAAATGGACGCGTTGGTCAAAATGCCTTTACAACCTGCACTTAACAGAATAGCCTACCAAGACGAGGGTCGACTACTTGTTCAAAGCAAGTTCGAATATGGGAGACCACTCCTTTTGCGTCGACTAAGAGAAGATCTTTCACTCTTCTCGCGTCCTTGTTTAGCGGATGGGGCAAGTTCAGAAGGCGAGTTCAATACGTATTTGGAATTGTTTGAGAAGGAGTATAGCTCGAAGAAATACCCGGCCCGCATACCTGAAGATGGGCCGCTGCTTGAAGTGAGTTTTATTCCTTTAAACCTCTATCCGCGTTAACTCATCTCGCAGGTGGAGAAATTCTCGAGGAACTTCTCATCTCAATATAGATTATACCCAAAACCTGATTCCCGTGCTTCGACAGACGATCCTGTTGTTCGGAAGCGTAAACTTGTTCCTGCCAGTGTCTGTGACGTTCTGGTACTACCAGATGTGGTTCTGAAAGGCTTCCATGCATTGCCGCAAATAGTGCGTCGAGTGACGGATGTCTATCGTGCGCGTTCGGCCATTCGATTACTTTCATTGCCCCCCCTCATCGAAGATTATGTTGTTGAAGCCTTCACCCTTCCATGTGCTACAGCACCTTTCAACAACCAGCGACTGGAGACTCTCGGCGACTCAATATTGAAACTTTGTGTCGTTGTTTATGTGTACAATAAATTTCCGCACCGTCATGAAGGTACGCGCCTTTTCGCTCAAGTGTAACAGAAAATCATGTTACATACAGGCCAATTGGACAGCTTGCGAGGGAAATCTGTAAGCAATCGCACATTATTGGCAAGAGCAAGAGAAGTTGGTTTGGAGCAGTTTTTGACATCGGAACCCTCCGACGTAAGGAAATGGCGTCCTACAGAAGGCGATGGCTTGTTTTTCGACGAAGTTTGGTACGCGCAGCGCACATTCGCGCGGCGTAGTCTTCAGGACTGTATGGAGGCTTTGTTGGGTGTCAGTTTCTTGTCGGGCGGGATCAGCATGGCTTTGAGGACTGGAACAGCGTTGCGGTTATGTTTTGGAGGAGAAACGCCCTGGTCGGAGCGTTACGAAAAAGTATCTCCCACTCTAGTACCTCCCCTCTTCGAACCCTTAGAAAAGGAGCTGGGATACAAGTTCAAGTCTGGGCAACTTCTCGTCGAAGCGTTTACACACCCTTCTTTCACGTCTAATAATGCGTGCTATCAAAGACTAGAATTCTTGGGGGATGGTAAGTCATATTTATTTCAAACCTCGATAAAGCCTGCTTATAATAGGACAGCTCTCATTGATGTCGTGATCCTCGAATATCTCTTCAAAAAGTTCCCGTATGCTACGTCTGGACAGCTTACCTGGGCGAAGTCGCGAGCTGTATGGGCTCCCGCTTTAACAACAATTGCCGTCAAAAGATTATCATTACAGAAATATCTTCTGGTCAGCAATGTCGAACTCCAGAAAGCCATTGGTCAATCTGTGGAAGAACACTCAAGCATTTCATATGAGAAGATTGTACTCGAGGGATGGAAATATGAACCACCAAAGGCCCTGTCAGATGTCGCGGAAAGCCTCTGCGGAGCCATGCTCGTTGATTCTGGATATAATTACGAGGAGGTCAGACTGGTTGTGGAGCGACTACTGGAACCGCTATTGGATGTTCTCCATCCAAATATTCCAAAGGATCCAACGTCGGAGTTGCTGTTATCGTTGGCGAAGAAGGGCTGCGAGCGAGCAAAATTCGAGTTTGTTGCATCACTTACTCTAACTGAGGGTTCTTATTGACGTTGACCTTCACCAGACGATTCCAAACCGAGAAAGCGGTGGGTAATCAGAATGACGCTGTAAGGTTCCTTTTCCATGACAGGGTAATTGGTGGACCTATGGTGACTGGAAAGGGCCGAGGCATCGCCCGTCTGAAACCTATTCTCGCCGAGCAAGTAAAGGAGTATTTGGACGGGGAAGGATCGCACGTGCGGGATATATGTAACTGTGCATCTTCCAGAATAGCGAAGCAACAGTTGATGGAGAAGACGCTGAAAGAGGTAGAGCCTGAAGAGTTGGACGACGAGAAGGAGGAGCAATTCGCGGTATTAGGTCTCTTGGCACTTGAGAGCATTCAAGAAACTCCAACGATTCATGTGGATGAATTTTCTGATGACGAGGACGAGATGGAAGTTAGTTGAGAAGATGTTGAACACGATCCATGTATAGTAGGGCAGATCTGCGCGTAAATCATTCTGAGACCAGTGCTGGCGCCTAAGTCAGCCGGAGTGGAGACGCGTCGCAATATTTGCTGACTAAGCCTGTGGCGAGAGGATAAATACTGAGCACATTTCTCCTTGAGGAATCACTGAATCGCTCGTCGTCGTCGCCTACTCTCTATGTTGCTGCAAAGGCTGGCGCGGCCCCTCAAGGGGGTCGTGTCGCATGGCCTGGCGCAACCTGCACGGCGACTACATGTCCCAGGCCGCATACACCTCCTGGTTCCAGCAAATCTATCGCAACAGGCTCAGAGTTTGTTTGCTCGGGTTATCTCCAACCTAGAAACCGTTTTTAACACCACACCCACTGGGAGAGCTTTCCACTCGAATGTAGCGTGTCTCCGACCTTCATACTCATTCCCAACAAGAGTCGCTTTATCTAGAGGCTTTGGTGCTCCTCATCTTCCAAGGCCGCCTCGTGTCCCTGGTAATATCACTCAAGTCGGTCTTGGAACTGCCAGGAACTTCTCGTCTGCACGACCCATCTTCCAGAACTTGGTTCAGAATGTCCCAGTCGCAGGAAGGGCAATGTACGAGGTCGATTGGGATCTGAAGATGCGAGATCAACACCAATCCGCCATTCGGATGCACAAGAAGTCTTCTAAGAAGACAAAAGGCTCCAAGAATATTGATATTCCTCTTCAGCCCATTACTCCCGTCGTTGCTTCCGCTTACGACGAGACTGAGGAGCTCGACCATTACTTCCACACCCCGGCAGCGCCGTCTGTTATCACTTACCTCCAAATCCCCCTTGCGCCAACTCCAACTACTCGGGTACCTCTTCAAAGCTCCCCTCCTGATCACTTGGTACCCTTGTCTACTGTGATGAAGGAACACGCTTTACACTCGAAACATGGCATTCGAGTTTCCTCGCTCTTCCGACGCCTCGATGCGGCAAAGGTATGGGAGAGAGGGGCATCCTGCGAAACGTATGGAGATCCATCTGGTATGTGTACTGTCTTGCAAGTCAAGTTCGAAGGGTGGACGGAGGAGATGGTACGAGAGGTCATTGGGACTGCCGGGAAGGACTGGTGTAACATCCAAGAAGTTTATCCCCTTCAGCAAGATCCTAATGGCGTGGACTCCCTCTTTCCTCCTACATTATCCGATCCTTGGGCATCGTCACCTTCGAACCCGGAATCTGGGGTGACATATATTATGCCCACTATCGATGCTTCTCTGCATTTCATTTCTGAAGAGGCTCCTTCCTTCCCTACCAGCGACGGCGAATCTGAGTTCTCATTTGCTGCCAGAACAGAATACGAATGGGACAGTGATATGGGAGATTTCAGCACTCCTCCTATGGTTGGTTCTGATCTTAATCCTGAGGACGAGTGGTCTTCAATTCGTAGAAGTGCAAGTTCCGGGTCGGATTCCGAGGTTTCTGTTGGGTTTACCACAACCAATTTTCAGGGTACTTTGCTCTTTCATTGAGCCATAACACAATCCTTTTTTTTCATTTTCATTTCTCTGATATATGTATGTCTGTATATTTTTCCCAATTAAAGTAAGAAACAAACGAAGGTTTGCCAAATATGCGCTCAATTTATTCGAGCCAGCGTAGTCTCCTGGAAGGCTGTGCCTAATCCTGAGGATCAATTCGTTGAAGTTCAGAATTTGAAGGTCGTACAAACAATTGCCAGGGAATATTACTCCATTACATAAGTAGTAACACCGTTCAATTTCTTTTTCTTCGTTGTATGTACTGTCCGTCTGTATATTTCTCCAAATGTAGAACCGTGAATGAAGGTTTGCCCGGTGTGCGCTCCATTCGCTTGCCGTGGCACGATCATTCCATTGAAACCAGTGATGATACCGCTCCCCTCCAGACTTGATAGAAGTCAACCTCAAGGCTTCAACGTTCAAATCGCAGTTTAATCCAGCATATTTTAACAAACGCTCCTTTATCACCATATGGATCCTTCGGCAGTCAATGTCAATGTAACTGTGGATGATTTCGACAGTGTCCTGTCGTACGCAGACCAGTCTGTTTGGTCAACTCCTGACCCTTCCAGTTCTTCGTTCGACGACACGAACTCGCCATGGCTTAAGGGAACGTTCCACGAGACTAACTCTGTTGGTGCGACGATTAGCTTCAACTTTACAGGTGAGGACTCCATGAAGCTGAAACCTGAAAAGTAACTCATATCTGTCTACCATAGGACCAGCCATCTTTGTTTACGGACACGCTGGTCCTTCATACGGTTCATTCAAAGTCAGAATCGATGGTACTTCCACGACTCTGAGTGCTCATGCTGCAAATAATGCGTCGACGCCCCATTTGTTATATGGCACCTCGAATCTCACGTACGCCGACCACACCCTCGTCCTCACCAATCTAGGCGCGACGGAAAACGATAATGGAGCATCGAAATTTCTTCTCGATTATATACAGGCTACTATCCAGGTGGCTCCTGCAGGGTAAGCCGTTCCCATATGGATGTACGCTCCAGCGGAGCTCACAGAATTTTTTTGCAGTGCCACAGTCTCAAACACCACGTACGAAGAGAATAATTCTGCGTTAACATATACTGGCGCATGGGGAAATAACACTGGGCCTGTGTTCAGCGGAGGCGGGACAGCGTTCACCCATGAGGACAACGCTTCTGTAACATTATCATTCAAAGGTTATTTATTTATTTATATTGGAGAAACCCATTCTAAATCCCGCTTAAAGGCTCGGCAATATACGTATTCGGCGACAAGAAAAATGACCATGGCTTTTACAAGGTCACCCTTGATGATGCCCCCCCAGAAATCTTTAATGGAATATCTGGATGTGGAGGTGCATTCGGCATGACATGTGAACAACAAAAGCCAACGTTACAATATGTCAAAAGTAACCTGGACGATTCTATGCATACGATTACGGTGGTGAACCTGGCTGGCGTAAATAACTCATTCCTAGGTAGGCCTTACTTATTTCCTAGAGAATGTGAAATATATTGACACCCCATTCAGATATCGATAGTTTCGTCACCACAGTTCCATCTGTGTATGATGTACGGAATCTTACAGAGGGATCACCTTCCTCATCTGCGAGCGGGACGTCTGCAGCTCCTGGTGCCACCAATTCCCCCAACATAAATGCTGCCGTTTCAATTTTTACATCGAGTTCTTATTTCAATACCCTCCTTCTTGTGTTACCATTATATTGGTTGATGCGAAAAGTTGCTTCATCTTAAAGTTCTCTTTTTGTATGTACTGCAAGAAAAGAAGTTCGTCATGATCAGTCATTTATATACACGGATCGTTCAAGAGGGATACAACATGCCATGGGGATTAAGATATAAAGTTCAGAATACAACGAGAAACAATGGTTTAATACCCAATAAAAACCGTTGTCCCAAGAAGTAAATGGGTAATAGTCCAAAGGGTGACAAAAGAGATCAAGAAAATAGTAAGGCAGTACCAGTCAGCAACGCAGGGATCACGCAAGAGAATAAGGAAACCATATGATCATGGATTGCAGCTGATTTTTTCCCGCCGGGGACTGGGAGGAACTTCTCACTATCTTCTTTCTGCTGTTCAGCGTTTTGCTGATAAAAAGAAAAGGTTCCGCATTAGGTTGAGGAAATTAATACTGACGTTAACACCGACCTTGAAAGCTACGATGCCAACGATAAGTCCGGCGGCGAAGAAGCAGGCGGCGATTATAAGCCAGATAAAGCCCCAGACTAGATGCCAGAGTTAGGAACGACTGTCGAATATCAGTGGAGAGAGTTGTTTACCTCGCGATGGACAGCATCCACAGATTTGAGCAAAGGCAGATGCATCAGAGGAATTCACTTTTCTGGCTATAGTGTCATCTGGAAAAACGTGAGAAATTTTCCAAAAGTAAAATCAAAGTGTGCCCACCTACGACATCCCACAGGACGTACATGCAGGACATGACTCCAATAAAGAGGACCTACAAGATTTAGGATAAACATCGTTTATAAGGATGAAACTATACTCACAAAGTATCGTAAAGCAACGCCTTCAGCTACAAACCAGAAAAGAACCACGAGGCCCGACATCCCAAGGATAAGGACCCATGTTCTACCCCATGGTCAGAATTTACGGCAGCGGATAATAGAGCCATTCTTACAGCATATTTCGACGTGCCCACCTAACAAATTCGTTAATATTACATTAAAGATCTGGCAAAAACACTCACCAGAGCGTAATAAGGAAGAACCCAGCCATAGCCAGTGATGCGACCTTGGACGCATTGG
>Ga0157379_10001664_pt1 | contig 18362 bp, 15 predicted proteins | sample S25metaG_FD_121802 | JGI IMG/M metagenome (GOLD analysis project Ga0157379, IMG submission 121802) | Switchgrass rhizosphere microbial communities from Kellogg Biological Station, Michigan, USA - S2-5 metaG | ecosystem: Host-associated > Plants > Roots > Rhizosphere > Soil | place: USA... | reverse complement strand
TGCGTTTAGGACCCATTGCCTGCGAGACGTTGTATTCGGGTGAAATGCTCCCCTTGTTAAAGCACCCCGCTAACGGCGTAGTAGGAAGGATCTCCTCAGCAACCCATTTTCGTTCATACGCCGCAATCTCGACGTGTAACTCGTAGAACACGAAAAACAGTACCGTACCGAGGATGAACAGCCCGACAGCCCATTTCAGCCATATCACCAGTACTCTGCCCCGAAGCGGTAGAATAGGGAGACACCGAGCAAGGGATCCTCTCCGTCGTGTGGGACTTTTATGATTGTTACCACCAGGCAAATAAGACCTTCCCAGCTTTCGCCTCGTCAGCATCTCCACGTCTTCACCAATATCGTCGAATTCCTCGCTCGTTCTTGAACTGGTTGTGGCATATGGCATAAAGTGGATTGAATAAAAACGAACAAATGCGAGAGAGAAAGTGATTTGATAAGGGAAAGTTACATAGGCGGACCATACATGTCGGTGGTCGCTTAACTCGGTTGGGCGCTATTCGCGGGGACCACGTACAGATATTCCTATCCAATTCAATCATCCCCTCGATGGAATGGACAAACGTGCCTCGGCATAAGCATAATTGCATGGTGTGTATCATTTCAACGACTATGCCAAAGGTACTAATACTAACCTACTACACCTTAGGAAAAGCGCGATGTCTACTAGGTACCACGAACGACGAGGGGGTACAAGTGGAGAAGAGGGGGAAAAAGGAACTAGAAAAGTTATAGGCAATAAGACAGAGAGGGATGGATATTGTAGCAACACAATCATCAGGAAGAGACGCTAAAATAGGAAGGGAAAGGCGGAAGGGGAGATGACAGGGGGAAAGAAGATGGAAAATATATATGCAGCGAGAAAAGAAAAAGCTCGTCGAAGCAGCATCCAGCAGAGGCTCGTACCATCCCAGCAGCCATCGAAAATCACTCCAAAGTGCCGAGAAAGACTCTGGCCATGCAATCATACCTGTACAATATACAACTCAACGCGCAGGCCCCCGTCCATATGCCATCTGCTGCTGTGGCGGGACTCCATTACTACGAACAGGATTTGCCGGGATGCCGTTGCCTTGCATCATACGCTGTTGCTGGAGATACTGCGCCTGCATCTGCTGAGCCTGTAGATACTGAGCTTGTTGCTGAGCTTGTAATTGCTGAGCCTGTAGCTGCTGAGCTTGCGCTTGGGCCATCTGCGCTTGTAACTGTGCTTGTTGCTGCTGAGCTTGCAACAAGGCTTGTTGACGAGTCTGTTCTTGCCTCCGCTTCTCTTCTTCCGAGGATTTCGATGATTGAACGGGTTGGGATGATTGTTGTTGAGGTTGCTGAGGTGGTTGTTGGGACGACGCAGATGAGGGTTCGTCGATATCTACTGGTGCGACGTAGAGGCTCTTATCAATGTGTGTGGGTATCGGTTGGATCTCTGTGCCTAATTCTTGTTCGATTCGATAGAGATTGAACCGGTCCTCGTAAGTGATCAGATTGATGGCTAAACCTAGGTGTCCGAAACGACCCGAACGACCGATTCGGTGGAGGTAAGTCTCGGAGTTCTTGGGGAAATCAAAGTTGATGACGACATTCACAGCTTGTATGTCGATACCGCGGGTTAGGAGATCTTTGCAAGTCGTCAGAAAGGACGGAGGTAAAGAAAGGAGTTGATATACCTGAGCAGACGAGGTTGCGGCACACCCCGTTACGGAAATCGTGGAATACACGATTACGATGCGACTGAAGCATCTTTGCATGAGAATAGAAGCAGGAATATCCTAGTTCGGTGACCTTCTTTGCAAGAAGTTCTACTCGATTAGTCGAGTTGCAGAATATAATACTTTGATTAATCTGTAGCTGAAAGAAGAAGGAATATCAGCAAAGAGAATGCACCAAGAAATGATAACGCTTACTTTCGAGAAAAGCGTGTTTAGACAGTGGACTTTCTGTCGTTCTTCAACGAAAGCGTAGTATTGGGTGACACCCTTCAATGTCAATTCGTCCATAAGATTGATCTCGTATGGGGATCTCATGTGTTTCTCCTACAAAATTCATTAGTATTCACTCTACACCAACAATCAAAGATGCTCACTTTGAAGTCTTTCACAATCAAAGGGAATGTTGCACTAAACAACATCACTTGCCTCTCCGCAGGCATATAACTCAACAACTGCTCCATCACTGGCGCAAACTCGGGGCTCAACAACTTATCCGCCTCATCCATCACAAACACTGGACATTCACTAAGATCTGCCACTCCCTTCCCCGCCAAATCGAGAATCCTACCAGGCGTCCCAGCAAGGACATGCACCGTCTCACTCAACCTCAAAATATCATCTTTCAGCGTCGTTCCACCCGTCGTCACCATCACTTGCACGCCCATATGTTTACCAAGCGTCTTGCACACTTGCGATGTCTGCAGGGCGAGTTCACGGGTGGGGACGAGGAGGAGCGCTTGGATTTTGTTCTTGTTGACGTCTATACCTTGGAGAGCGGGGATGACGAATGCGGCGGTCTTTCCAGTACCGTTTTTGGCACGGGCGAGGATATCACGGCGGGTTAATGCGATGGGGATAGCTTCTTCCTGGATGGGGGAGGGGCGTTCGAATCCAGCTTCAAAAATGCCCATGAGGAGCTCCCTACGGAGGCCCATTTGCTCAAAGTCGAGCCCTTTGGTAGCCGTTACATCCTAAACAAGAAGATATGAATAAAGTAAAGTGGGCACGTCGAGAAAATAACGTACTTCAGTTTGCGGACGGGTGTCTTTTTGTGGTGTACGGAGGCCCGCCTTCCAGTCATTGCTGTTACCCCCCGACCCATAAACAATCGCCCTTTATGAAATAATACCCTAATAAACTTACTTCGATGTCGACGGCTGTGGTTGTTGTGACATTGTGCCCAATGGTTAAACAGAGTGTGATATTGTTCGATTCGGAGTGGGTGGATTTGCAACTGTAATTGGCGAAATCACTGGCTGTGACAAAGCGTCGTCGGGAAGGTTGTATGTTTGAAATCGATTCAGTTCTATGAATGCCGAACGCGACAGAGGTGCGGCGAGCGAACGGGTTGTGGATTGGGATGTGTGCGGGTTGGATGTCGAGAATCTGCGAAAAGCCGGGGATGGTTCAGACGTTCAAGCTCCGCACTGCACGACCGCTCTAGCCGCAATGAACAGCATCATAACATCTCCACAACGGCGACAACACTTATTTCTCATGTGTGTCAGAACAATAACGGATAAATTTTATTTTAAGAAAAAAGGTAGTACATGAAGGGTGGTCAGATATGATGGTCGTCTGCCCAACATAACACGCAAGACAAATAAGACTATGTATGTTCTGAGGACAAATGGCAGACGTGGAAGTATAGATATATGTTTGTAGCGAGAACGAGAGGGTGAGTGCAGAACGGAGCGGAGCGGAAAACACGAAAGGAAAAGGTAAGACAAAGGGGCTGTCCGTCGATATCATAGCAATGTCCCCGTGCCCGTCATCCTCATAAACCAGCTCGTCCCTTAACCCGTCCCATCCCACGATAGACATAATCACCACCTCCATGTGTGAAAACCATACCGATAAGAGGTGAAGAGAAGGAACCACCGACAAACGAAGACAGCAGACGAGAAGGTCAAGAGCCGTTCGGCTCTCAACCCATTCTGTTGTTTTTCTTTTGTCTACGGGGTGGTGTTGTCGAACGACCCATGTTCATTGATGATCCGTATGGATACTTAGCTTTCTTCTCGGCAGGTTTCAGTATCTACATAGAGATAGCGTGAATGAGCAAAGGGGGATCGGCCGGCAGCATTCATCATACACACCTGGAATGAACATAACAACGTCTCGTCCACGCTCATCATGGCACCTGCATTATCGAATTCACCGCAGTAGTTAGGTGCGGAGAATAATGTGACAAGCTGTCGTTTTGCGAAGAATTCATATCCATCCTCGACGACCTGTTGATTAAAAATGAAAGTTAGCATTGACACTTTCATCCCTAATAGGACAACTGTACGAACTTGGTGTGCACGGCAGATCAGGTCCATATCGTGCTTCTGCAAGAACCGCGATACAACATCTGGACCAAAGGTAAATGAAACACCACGGTCATTCTCCGACCATCCTGCGATATCTTTATCTGGGTCCGACCAGAGAAGATCGCACAGCAGACCTGAAAAGCCGATAAGGAAGTGACATCATTAGAACATAGTAACTGATTGTACCTGTGTCTGGTACATCGGTGGGTCGCATAACTCTGCGGATTTGCTCCATACTCTGCAAGTCCGGTGACAGTCCACCGTGCATGGTGAAGATCTTTTCGTCAATGATCGCGGCAATGGGTAGGCAATTGAAGCAGTCGGTGAACGTCTTCCACAACTTGATATTGTACCGGCGTTTGCCTTTTTGCCATATGTATCAGGACTGGCCAAGTCAAATAAATGAAAAAAAAAACCCACATTCATCGTAGAAACCGTATATTCTGTTTATACTGGCACATTCGTGGTTGCCTCGTAGGATGAAAAAGTTTTCTGGGTACTTGATCTTGTAGGCAAGTAACAGGCAGATTGTTTCTAAAGATTGTTTGCCACGGTCGACATAATCACCAAGGAACAGATAATTTGCCTCTGGAGGGAATCCGCCGTATTCAAACAGTCGGAGCAAGTCGTAATATTGACCGTGGATGTCGCCTGGAACGCCGCTGGTTTGACAAAGGATACTGGACACGACAAGGATAACCAAAACGCACCACAGATCTTTATCGGTGCTTCTAGCTCCAATAAAATAGGTTGGTTGATGAAAATCTCGCGTGCTTTTGTGCACAAGTATTTGATTTCGTACTCTTGGAGTTGGACAGGTTTTCCCGGTCGGTTTCCTCGCACTATAATAACCGAATGATGTCAGTAAAGCATATCTCCCATCGCAACGAGAATAGATGCAGAGATTATGCTGTGGATTCCTCCGGACGCTCTTCTCATTCAGAGGGTGTGGCGTACGCAACTCCCACAAATACTGCACATCCTCATACACCATGCATCCACACACCTTCTAATAATCTGTCGATTACTGAATCCAAGTCAATCTCTGTCACTATATCCGCCATGGTGATTCTCTTTTAGAGGAAGCTCGTGCGAGGTGAAGAGGGTGGAGGGAAATTCGGAGCTAGGCGTGGCTACTGCGGTGGCTGGCTTTTTGGTAGTTAAAGCGGATCTAAACGTGCCAATGAAACCAAAATTCAGCATCTCTGTCCAAATACAGCTCAAAGCACAAGTTTAAGAAGAAACGGAGACGTGTATGGTGAAAGGCAATGTTGAGATTGACACGCGTCTTTCGAAAATGGTGCGATTGGAATAGCAAGGAGACAACGTACCTCAATAGCGGGTGATATAGCAGAAAATAAAATAGGAGTACAAGTGTACAGGAGACAGTAGGAAAGGAAGGAGATGCAAGGTGGAGGATGGAGTGAACGACGAAAAAGTCGGAGTATGTTTGCGTCTATAGCGTGCCTTTGCCGACCCCGCCGGTGTGACTCATAGTACGCTTTCTCATCAACAAACATCGTGCAAACATTTCTCAAGCTCGTAATTGCTGTGGATTGCAATAAAATGCATTAGGAATGAAGGTAGTCATCGTTGGAGGATTTTGCTGTAGCTCAGGGGCTCGAATTTGACGTCTTACTTTCCTCAAGTTAAACAAGCAACAGCTATCTTCTAGGATCAATGCTATCAACCTCAAGATCCCATGAATCGGAGTATTTGGAATCGACTTCATGGGCTGTTCGACAACTTCTCTACTCCTATATCTTTGGCACTGATAATCTCCTCAAGAACCTCTACGCCAATATGCTTCTTGAGGTCACAACGCTGTTATCCTCATCTATTCCTCTCCTGCACAAATCACTCAAGCTACCTATCCCTTTCTCGACCAAATGACTCGACACGAGGATCTAATATCTATCACCTCCCATCAAGCCTCAAGACCAGTTGACCATCTCACCCGATTCCAATTGGCCTAGCCTTCTTTCTCCTACAGTATGCTGACTATGCTCCTTCTGCCTTATGGGATAACATTCTCTCCTGGTCCTCCTCTTCATTGTCCCTCCAAGGCAACTCCCGGTCCACGCACCCGCAGAAGTACTTCACAGTCATGGCATGCTTCTCGCTTAACACCAGCCTTTCAATGGGCAGAGTTCAATCGATTACGGATCCCTATTATGGCCAATTGTTCGAGTTTCTGTAACTTTGTTCCTTACTCACGCGACGCAGACGAGTTTGGTGTCTATACCCGTTATCATGTCGTGTGGTCTACTCAAGGACGCTTCCGGACGCTGTGACCATAACCCTCTCTGTGGCGGAGCAGTGCTACTTTTCGAGGGATATATCGTCCGATGTCTTGCTTAGCGCTTCCTCCTACGTAATAGGCGTCAGCATTTATCTTGAAATATATCTATATTTTCTCGAACATATCCAGATTCCCGATGGAAAAGCAAAGGGTTTTCGGTCCGTACATCCTTTATTAACAGTATGGAATACAATGTGAAGGGTATCCTACCGGCCTCCACGTCCGTCGGAATCCAACCTACAAAGTCGTCAAGCAAAACAAGAGCTGCCAAAGAAAAGAATGGGAAAGAGATGGGGAAAGAAAAAGTGCGCAAGAAAGAATGACAAAAGGCTATTTACCGGAAGAAAAGGACAAAAACTGAGGACAAAAAACAAGTCGGAGTATAGGGTAAGAGATATGGAGAAATGAAGAAATGGATGATGAGAGACAAGTTGCATGCAGCACAGAACGAAAAGCGGAGATGATGGTGTGATGGGAGAAGGCGACGAGTAGAGGAAGGGAATGAGAAGTGACAGCAAATAAGCAAGGGTGGAATTATAAATTACAGTCTACTGCAACAGGCCCGCACACTCCGTCGCCCTGAATTACACAACATACACGCCTCCTGAAAAACAGTCCGCCAGAAACTCGTCAAGAGGATGAAATGAAGCACTCGATTAGCCTTGGTCGGTTTGGATTTGATTTGATTTGATTGATTGTCGGAATAATTTGTCTGCGAGACGCTCTGTATAGCGCGCTATTTAGAGGAGTCCTCGCCGCATGCCCTGCCCTGTCGGGAAAGAGCATGGCAATGTCGATTAAAATGAGGATGTACAGTGAAGCGACGTGAATACTGACGCTCAGCTTCCTCCTATGATCAGATGGATTGGCGGCTCAGCGACCTCCGCGCATGCCGCGTCCTCTTCCAGGATACTTCGCTTTCTTCTCAGCGGGTTTTAGGATCTGGCATCACAGTTAGCCATCAATATCATGTCCGGTGACGGCGAACATACCTGGAAAGAACAGAGTAGTGTTTCGTCCACGGTCATCATGGCACCAGCATTATCGAACTCGCCGCAATAATTTGGCGCAGAGAAGAGTGTCACAAGCTGTCGCTTGGCAAAGAATTCATAGCCGTCTTCAACAACCTAGTAATCTCAGTCAGTGAAGGTGCTCCCAAAGGTCATGGAATATACGCACCTGATGTGCGCGGCATATGAGATCCATATCGTGCTTTTGCAGGAAACGAGAAACAACGTCCGGTCCAAATGTAAAGGATACACCACGATCATTCTCAGACCATCCGGTGATATCCTTGTCGGGATCAGACCACAACAGATCACATAGGAGACCTAGGAACGTTCAACACTGAAAAGAAGGGGATTGCAGAGAGTGCTCACCTGTATCAGGGACGTCTGTTGGTCGCATCACCCGCCTAATCTGCTCCATACTCTGTAGATCAGGCGATAATCCACCATGCATCGTGAAGATCTTTTCGTCAATGATCGCTGCGATCGGTAAACAGTTGAAGCAGTCTGTGAAGGTTTTCCACAGCTTGATATTATACCGCCGTTTACCTGGATATCATAGTAAACAAATAGCTCCAACCAAAGGCGTAAGCAATCAAATACGCACATTCGTCATAAAACCCGTAGATTCGGTTGATACTGGCGCACTCATGGTTGCCCCTCAGGATGAAAAAGTTTTCTGGATATTTGATCTTGTATGCCAACAACAAACAAATTGTTTCTAGAGATTGTTTTCCTCGATCGACATAATCTCCCAAGAACAAGTAGTTAGCTTCGGGTGGGAATCCACCATATTCGAAGAGTCGTAAGAGGTCGTAGTACTGCCCGTGGATGTCACCTGCCCACATCGTCAGATACATCAATAGAGGGTTCAAGCAGGGAGAGTGTAGTACATACCACAGATCTTGATAGGAGCTTCGAGTTCGAGTAGGATAGGCTGGCTAATGAAAATTTCTCGTGCTTTGGTGCAGAGATATCGGATTTCGTACTCTTGCAATTGCACAGGCTTCCCCGGGCGGTGTCCACGCACTACGGGTGCAATACAAAGATCAGATCCAGTTCAAACAAAATATGTAAGAGAAGAAGAGGATGCAAAGCATGCCTTGGATGCTAGCAACACTACGACACTACACCAACCCCTCCCATCACGACCACTATTGCCACTGCCCCCCTCTGTGCCGGTCTGCCACCACTCACCTTCCAACAACCTTGATATGACCGAGTCAAGATCAATCTCCGCAGGGGTGTCTGCCATTGTTCGCGTTTGTCTGCTCTCTCGTGTGGGTGTAGGGGAAGTGTAGGTCGTTGCTGAGTTGGCCGGCTGATGGGATAGTTGAAACTAGCCGGTTGCAATACGGAAACTGTCGAAGCTGGTGTTCTCAAGATGGCAGAAGATGGAGAAAGAAGAGACAGCAGTGGGGGATGAGAATCAAGTATGAAGGGTTGGGCGAGGTCAGTGTGGAGGAAGAGCGTCGGAGTATCAAAGCTTCGGATTGACTCCTCTTCCTTCACACCACACTGCCCTCGGCGGATTCCCTGCTTACCCTGCATGTCGTCTCCTACAGTGTTCTCTAGCTCTTTGGAAATACAGCTTATTGTCCAGGCGACATTGACGACACCGGATTTCATATTCCGGAGATATTCGCTCCCTGTCATTCAAGAAGGCCCTCAAATGGCTGTGCGACCAGCTTACTTCCTTGAAAACAATGCTTCATGATCTCCTTCTTTCCTATCGATGCTTCTGCATATTCTCAACCGTACCGATCCCCCCTTTTCATCGATGGCCCACCCTGGTGGATAGCAGACCCCCAGCGTCCCAACGCCCACATAAACTTTCAGATTACTATGAAACACCTCCGACTCACCTGGGTCATATGCTTGGATTTACTGCTGATGTTCGGACATAATTTACATAATGGGTCATTGGCCCACAACGTGGTGGGCTGATACTGCTGCTTCACCCATTAAATCCAATGTCCGGAACATGCTACTAAAACAAATACTCGGCGATCTCACCCGCAGAGTTCTTATCATTGTGTAAGCATCGATTCAATTAGCTGGACTGCCCTCATTCTCTGACAATGGGTGTTGAAGTTTATTATCTGTCTGTGAATATTTAGCAGTATATGTCTATTGCTGTAATGCAGCTGAGAAAACGATATAGCAATGGATTATTTCAATGGATACTACGGTCTTCCATTATGACAGCAAGTATATTAAACGCACTGATTCTTGAGATATTTGAATAACCCTCTGCAACTCGGGACGACGTGTAGCACAAGCAAATGGAATGATATAGGGTAAATCTGAAAGGATGAATGAACCAAACCGAAGAGGACTGTTCCCAATGCCCATCTCTTCAGATGACGGTAATCATGATGGAGATAACGTGGCTGTCTTGTTCGCCAAAGTATGATGAGTCGCTTGAGGGAAGGGGGATGAGTGGACAGCATTAAAGCAGTCGTGAAGGGTCAACATGCCCTTTAATGCCTTTTTCAGTCATTGAAGTATGTTTCCTATGTTCGTTCTGTCGTACGGACGACTCGGAGATGCCTGAAAAGCACTGCTACGCCTACCATAGAGAATTTACTGACACAAGTCTTGCTGGCCGAGAGTCTCGGACAGGGGAAATATTGACTGACCCAGAGATCTTTAGCCTTTTAATCTTAGTTTCAACTGGGACGACTCCGATAAAAAAAAAGTGGGGATCTTCGGTAGGACTTTGATAAATGTAGACACGCCATATTTGTTCTTAATCATGGATCTCAACTTCGGACAGCTACTTAACCAAAGAGACGGAATACACACCAAGACTGATGAACTCGCGCTACATTTTCAGCTGCTTTCTCTGGAGGAAGGACGGAGCCTTCCATTCCACTCGAAGAGATCTAGGACTTGTTGTGGTCACTGTTTGATCCAATATTCCTGACCCTATGCTGAAACCCAGGCCACGAAGATCCGTAATACACTTCACACTCCAATTGAATCTGTTGTAAGATTTCATGAGACAATTCTGGTACGCAAGACGACGTGTGTCCAGGTCCAATGGAGCGTCTTCTAGGAGACGCAAGGATGCTGCATCCTTTACAGTGTCACAGGCTCCCAGGAGCTAGCGGGTGCTCCCACTGGAGTGCGACTTGGTCTGTAACGAGCAAGGGAAATCAAAGAGACAAATTGATCAGTTGTCAACGACGGTGTGACTCCCTCATGTTCCATATTTGGTTGTTTTTCCTTGCCCCGTTACACGCGCGAGCTTAAGAGCGCGATATCGAAGGCTTTCGTATTTGTCATTGTCAATTTTAGCTCTCAAAGTTATCCAATATATGACGGGTTATCCATACCACTTGGTATGATGGATGACCCCCGTGAGAATCTGCTTGCTTTGAGACAAGTGCATGCAGAATTCGATAGATGCTAATGCGCATTCCGTTAATGGGCGTTTGCAGATGGTGGCAAGCTATACCCAGAATCTGAGGTTCACCAAATGATTCTTAAAGAGACGGTTTACTCACGAGGCCTGCCGTATGATTCTCTAGATTTTTACTTTCATACCACCATAGGCCATAGGGCCGATCCTCTCAAATACACACAAGGGACAGCAAACTGAGATCCGCTATAATGTTGGCGAAACAGACGATGGAATACTACTTTCGTCGAAAAAGCTACCCTTGTATTCTTTGTGTCTGAATCCAGGAAACCCTAAAAGATTTTTCTCAGACCCTATGATGACTGAGTTGTGTTGGGATAAAGACATGGAGGAGGAGGAAAGCAAAGTGTAAGGGGGTTTCCGCATTATAGTTGCCCCGAATTATAACCCAGCTCCGCCGTTACGCGAAAGCCTCAGACTCCAAATTGCCGCGAATAAGGTGTAGAGATTCGCTAAATAATCTTTAAGCATCTCAGCAGGCTAGAGGTGACGCTCGTTCTCCAGCGCAAAATAGGTTTAGCCGCATGGTGGCAGAATACGTTATTGGGCAGCATCGTCTTAGAAATTCTAACATTTATTTCTCCAGTAAATGGATCAAATATTGTGCTATGGAGGGTGGGCTCCTTTTGTTCTGTGGAACAAGAAATAATTACAAAGTCAAATGCTGCCGTCATATTCCAGTTCTGTTTCTCTTTGAGTGAATACCACAGTAGTAATTGTTTGCAATATAGAAATAATACACAATCACTATGAGACGATAGCATGAAGAGTCAAAACGCAGCCTCCGTCCTCGAGATAGGAATATTAATAAAGAAATCCATCTAACCAGAAAAAGAAAGCAGAAGATAAACAGAAGGAGAACATAATCAAACATAAAGGGACTTTTGATGCCACTTCTTATATCTGAACACGTTGAAGGATTCAGACACGGGCCATCCAAGGGATAGTCCTCTGACAACCAAATACGGGTCGCTGGTGGGAACGGAATCTCCGTGGTGAGAGTGAAGTTGTCTTGACATTCTCTGGTAGGACTATCATGGGTACTCCGAAAATATTTTCCTCGAAGTCAGAAGGTTCTAATGTCAAGACGTTGAAACCTCCAAACCCAACCTAGACGTTCACCAAAGCAAAGAGCTGATATATATCCTAATGAAGTGGAAACGATTAGGTTAATAACTGATAGGAGAGGGCTTGAAATGGAAATGTACTGTGAGCAACGGCCTTCGCACAGGGCCACCTTAAACCTGACTTAAGTTCCCCCAGAATCCCACCACGGAGACTTCTTGCTGTTTGATTCGGATAAATCACCGATTATTTGCGACCTGGGTACATGGTCTAAATATCCAAAAGGTGTCCCTCTGGCTTTTATAGTTTTTCGTTATTCAGTTTCTGTGGGTTTTCGAATTATATTAACACCCTCGTGTACAGGTAGAAATAAGACCAATCCATGGTATTCTTCAAAGGAATTTTTCCCATTGAGAATGTGTTTAAAACCACAGGAAATATGACATTACGTTATACTTCTCGATTACTAAATCCGATTCTTTTTATTATCGATGGAGTAAGGACAATGTACTTAGTATGTTGGGCGTCTACCGACCCCACGGTTCCATTTGAGCTATGTTTGTACGAACAGCCGAAGGACTAACAGAATCACTAGCTGATTAGAACATTCAATGCCGTTTTCAAAATGGTCATGCTGGTTTTGTGACGCCGTCGCCGCCCTTTCCCTCGACCTTCCTCTTACAATGCCTCGTCTTTGCACGGCTTTTCCTTTCCTCCTACTGCTCTTCGCCATAGCTCAAGCATACCAAATCACTACTGACTCTGCAAGTATCGTTAGCCAGACTTTTAATTACATCATTCTGGGCGGAGGAACGGCTGGTGTGTGCACACCTTGTTCACTGCCGTTGACTTTTCGATGACAGTACTTCTTTCATGTCAGGTTTGACGATTGCGAATCGTCTCACCGAAGATCCTCACATTACGGTGTTGGTCATTGAAGCAGGGAACGATGTTAAAGATGATCCGCGAGTGACAGACCCTGGAAAGTAAGACAGTCGTACCTATCATTATGGATTTCTTTCAAGCTCCACCTATAGCTTCGGAGCTGTTGATGTATCTGATTTAACCTGGGGATATGTCAGCACTAACCAAACGTTGGGAGGTCGATCACAAGGACTCACTGTGTCAGCATCCGCAGATATTCCCAAAGTCCTTTAATCTGACTTGAATGCATACTTTTAGAGGAAAGGCCCTTGGAGGCAGCTCCTCTATTAACGGGATGCAATGGACCAGAGGAACGCGTGCTCAATATGAGGCTCTGGAAAGACTGGGTAATCCGGGTTGGAATTTCACATCCATGCAAAGGTTCGAATGGTAGCCGTATTCAAACACAAAATTTTACTCAGCCTGCAGATATATGAAAAAGTCCGAACGCTTCCATCCCCCCTCTGAAGCTCAGGAAGCCCTCGGTGTCACTTACCAACCCTCGGCTCATGGTTTCCTCGGCCCTGTCAACGCAGGATTTCCGAATCCGTACCCATGTCCCTTGTGTTCCCTGTGGACCACCTTGATTGACGCTGCCGCCGTTGTGTTCCCTGGAATACGAACCACCGGGAATCTAGACCAATGCAACGGCGATCCACGAGGTGTCGCCAGATGCTCTTATTCCATCATCCCTGGCCCAAGCGAAGGGCCAAAAGTTGGACAGAATATCCGCAGCAGCAGTGTAAAAAGCTATGTATATTCTCTCGAATCTTCTGCTAGGCCGAATCTCCAGATTCTTCTGCAACACAGAGCCATTAAAATTGCATGGAAGGAGGATCAGGCCACTCCCACTCCTAAAGGAATCATTTTCGAACTGGAAAGCTCTCCCTCACAATCTTTCTTCGTTCCGGTCACCGAAGAAGTCATTATCTCTCTAGGCGCACTGAGTGTAAGTGGTACGCTACCATATTCTTCAGCTGAGTAAAATCAAAGGCAAGTCCCCTTCCTTTCTTGAACGGAGTGGCATTGGAAATGCAGAGTAAGGAAGTTACCCCGAGTTCTCTGAAAGAAAATGACTAACAGTCACTAATTTAGCTTGCTCCGGGAACTGGATATCCCTGTAATGGTAACAACTTCCAACAGGTTTTAAGCATGGAAGATTTTTAACGAAACTTCAGGCTGATCTCCCCGCTGTCGGGACGAACCTCCAAGACCAGGCTGGAACCTTTTCTCTTTATGAAGCATCCTTCGTTATGAATGATTCTGCTGTCCATATGCCCGCAGCAGGCGCGGCTGCCTTCATTACGCTATCCCAAATGCTTGGTTCGATTGGAGCAAAGGAATATGTTGAGGATCTCACAACTCGTCTCGATAAACGAGCAGATGCTATCATTGCATCTGGCGGTTTCATCAGTCGGAATGGGATTCGAAAGGTCTTGAGTATTCAAGCGGAACAGTTTGCGGTCGATAATGGTCTGCATTCTTATTCTCTATCGACGCTTTCGAACCATAAATATCCCCAGATCCCGTAGTCGAAATTGTCTACTTGGCGCTACCTTCACAAGGAGTATTTGCAGCTTCCACGTGGATTCTGTTGCCTCAGTAGTATGTTGCTTTATTTTCTTTTCCCGTGCACTCCTACTGACTTCTGTTTTAGTCGTGGAACCATCCACATCACTTCAGCCGACCCCCGCGTATCTCCAGCAAGTGCGTCCTTGACTGCTCTATAATTAAAGATCCTATGCCCGTTAATTTTATTACAGTTAATCCAAACTATCTAATAACATCAGAAGACCTCTATCTCCTTGTCAATGCGTCCATTGCAGCACGGCAGATATTTTCTCAAGATCCAGTGAAAGCTTTGTACTCCATCGAGGTTGCCCCAGGTTCAGCAGTTCAAACACCTGCTGATTTCCGCACCTACGTGCATGACAATTTTAGCGCAGTCGGACATTTTATTGGTTCAGTCCCGATGCTGCCGCGAGACATGGGTGGCGCAGTTGATACGGAATTGATGGTGTATGGCATCAACGGAGTTCGTGTAGCAGGTCGGAATTTCTCTCAATTTTCTGGTATAGTCATTATTCTCATCTCTGGGCCTTAGACGCTTCTATTTTACCGGTTCAAATTTCCGCTCATCCATCAGCGACTGTATATGGAATCGCAGAAAAGGTAGGAGTTGCTATTTACTGAAGTTCCCTGCTCACCATCTTTCGGTCAAAAGGCAGCCGAGTTAATAAAGGGTCTACGTAACCGAAGGCCAAATGAAGATCTTGAAGATATATGCAACTAGGAGATATTATGAAAAACATTTTGATAAGTACAATGATGGTATAAAGCAACTCTATGGATCCGAGAAATATCTACTACATAAAATGGGCGTTTGAAGAGAGAAGCCAATGTTTCTGGAATCTCCTCGAGTAGATGCGCGCTCCTGATCGTTTGTAAAATATTCCCTTCTGATGTTTAAAGCGATCTACTTCCCAACAGGCGTCCAATTAAATGACACAACTATTAGCAAATGCTGGGGGCACAGTCAAAGAAGATACCTCGCGAGAGCTACGTTTACTAATGTGAAAGGCTCTTGACTAGAGAACCACAAAATAGACAATTGGTCAGTGATATCGTGAACATACTGAAGAGAAATAGTCATAAACCGCTCTGAACCTAAATAGAATATGGCCCATGTCCCAAATTAAGCACACGGCTATTACTACGAATTATATCCGCCAGGATTGCTCCCCCCTGTTTTGAATTGTCTTAGTCAGTGGCGCATTTGACCTATACAGTGACCAGCTCGTGTAGAGCATGAATCAACACAGGAAGGATCCCGTAATTAGTGGGAGAAGCCAAATACCAAGGAAATTTGACGAAAGTAGAATATAACACCCAAAGAATCTATTTCTATTTCTTGAATTTCCGGTGAGATACTGCGGTGAAGTGATGGATGGAAGTATGAGAGAATATCAACTATGCCAGGGGGAAGACAACTTCTAGTATGAAGATCAAGAACTTGTCCTCTGGTACGCATCGTATGGACCGAGAGATAGTTAGTATTCCAAATATATTTGTTCCAGCAACGAACAATGGTTCCAATGTCGTGATATTGAAACCCCATGTGCCATGAAGGGATTGTCACCAAAACCAAGTACCTCTATATATCCTAATTGAATCCGTCAGTCTTGTTCAAGAACCAAAACGCGATAACTGACTACATACGGTACCATGCGCGATAAATTCAGTTCAGGTCACCAACCATCTTCATTCCTTCCAAAAAGAAGGATACTCTCTATTCGAGTCTAAACCTTCCCTTCGCGCCCCCAAGTCGTTTATCACCTCCAATTTTCATTGCAGTCTCGCATCTAACATCTTATCACGAATAACCCCCATCTAACCAAGCGCTCCAGATTCCCGATGCTATACGGTCTAAACGCTTTATTGGATTTAACCCAGTGGAAGACACAATTATCATACCTGACAAGGTATACACCATAGGCGATCATTCGGGTGTCTTTGTTAAATCCTAAATTTCTGAGGAGGAGGGTTAAGATGTAGATGCTGAGGGAGTAGTCTGAATTTGAGATTGTCTGAGAAGACGAGGCATAAACCGGGGTGCTCGAGGTACTTTGAGGATTAACCAGAAGATAAAGTGATGGCTGTACCAATCATTTTGGTGAAAGAGAGACATTATTAGGAGGGTGTGGTGTTTGTATATTTCAATACAATTTTCTAGAATTGATAGGGCCCAATGGTCTAATAGCCTTTGCACAAGCTCCTGCCTGTAAACTTTGTTAAGATTTTTATTTTATTTTACATTTAATAAAAATTATTTTGCAATCTCCATGTATTGACAAGTTTTGCTGCTTTTTTCCCTTATTTCTTTCACCTCCATCTCTGTCCCCCAAAATGCAAGGATTTGGTCAATTGACAGCCTAGACTCAACTTTGGTGTAGTGCAAATTTGTGTGACTACATTCACAGAGATCAGACTTCGTGTATATGGAATGTTAAGGCCATATAGAGTTGACTTGACTACTGAGTACCAAAGGTTGGTAGCTCAGTGGTAGAGCATCCAGTCTAGATTACAGATGGTCCCAGGTTTGATTCCTGGCCAGTCCAATATTTTCAACAAAAGTTATACCCCTTGCAATGGATTCTCTCATGCCTAGCTCCTTCAAAAATGCTCTCTGACTCTGCAAGCAAACTCCAAACAATCTCAGAGCTACAGGCAGAGTATGCCATTGCAATTTAGGATGGTATTAGTGGCAAGGACTGGGACTATGGGGAAGGGTTTCTGATTTAGGTTTTGGATGTGATATTTCCAGTAAAGGCAGCAAACTTTCCAAAGGTTGTCATTAAGATCTGGTGCAGCTGATATGTGAGGTAGTTTGGACAAGTTTTGCACTTGAATCTGTCCAAACACAGTAGACTGATTTGGAATATTGGCATATGGATGATCCTGGGTGGTCATTTCCTAATATTCCTCAAATGCAATTCTGATAACAAGGTAAATTATACTTACCAGTGCAGTCATTCCAAATACTTGCATGTCACTCTCTTTAGTGACTTTTTGGCCTTCTTCAAAGGGTTCTGGGGCCATCCACTGTAATATTCCAGCAGCCCACTGGTGGTCATAATTCCCAAGTTGTCTTTGAGAACCCTTGATAGTCCAAAGTCTATGTTGTGTGAAGGACTTAAATGTTATTTAAATGTAGGTTACTGAGGTTATTCACAACTACCTAACAGCTTTTATAGCCTACAGGAAATCTTAGTAATAGACTTGAATGAGTAAGAAACAAGTCATATGGAAATAAAGAATAAAAGAAATAGCTAGAAGATATGGGGAGATGGTAGTGTTAGTATGGATTAGCATATATGTGTGCTGATCTGGCAGTAATGATCTCTGTATGAGATTCATATTACCAACACTCCCCCTTAACGGAGCATCTCCCCCATTCTGAGGAGACCCATCAATTTACAGTGTTGCTTGGGGTTGAGAGCTTTGGTGAAGATGTTGGCAGTGTTGTCCTTTGATGCTACATGTGTTAAATCCACTTTGCAAGAAGTGATCCATTCTCAAATGTAATGGTACCTAATATTGATGTGCTTTGTCCTAGCTTGATAGCTACTATCTTTTGAAATAGTGATTGCTGCAAGATTATTGCAACATAGAGGGATTTGGTGTGACATGTCAAATCCGAGATTGATCAGGAGTTGATGGAGCCACATTAATTGCTTGGTTCTGTGGGTGATAGCAATGTATTTGGTCTCCATAGTGGATAATGTGATGATTGGTTGTTTCTGTCAGGGGACAACCTAATAATTCTGATTTTCCTTTTATTTCTTTTATTCATTCTTCTTCACTGCAATGTTTGGGCACTTATTTGCTTATTTTTAGTGCAGCTAAATTCTATTTTTGGAGGCCTCATGTTCACCTCATGGTTGCCTCATGTCTCCCATATTATCTTTCTCCCTAGCAGTGGGTATCCTTAGACTTTTCTCTTTGGATCTCCCCTCTGCTAGGTATGTCTGTACTATTGTATTTACTTGTTGAATATTATTGACTTTGGATCTCCCCTCTGCTAGTCTGTGTGGTGTTCCACAG
>Ga0157379_10001659_pt1 | contig 18393 bp, 14 predicted proteins | sample S25metaG_FD_121802 | JGI IMG/M metagenome (GOLD analysis project Ga0157379, IMG submission 121802) | Switchgrass rhizosphere microbial communities from Kellogg Biological Station, Michigan, USA - S2-5 metaG | ecosystem: Host-associated > Plants > Roots > Rhizosphere > Soil | place: USA... | reverse complement strand
GACGTACAAGTTCGTCCGATTCTTAGGATGCACCATAACCGCCGCAACCTCCGCAGCTCCGCTAGCGAGTGCCACAACGCCCCAAACCGCGCCAGCATTCGTCGACTTCGCCAAGCCCTGCCGCGTCGCCGCATACAAGATCTGGACATTCGTAGGATCCACCGCCAGCATGTTCACGCTAAGATCCGGAAGCCCCTGGCTGCGACTATCGAACGTCTGCCCGCGATCGGAGCTGTGATTCACTCCCTGACCTTGCGTCGCGACGTAGAGCGTGTTCGGGTCCGTGAGCAGCCATTGATTGATGGCCGCGGTCACGCCGTATACGGGATAAAAGTATCCGCCGCCATCGTAGCTCACCGAGCCCGCCATTCCATTCAGAAAAGGCTCAAATCCACTCGCCGCAGGCAACTCCGCCGAGTTCGTCACCAAAGCGATGTAGATAGATCCCGCCGCATCGATCACCATATCTGATGGCCGATTTTCCGATGCGCCTCCAATGAACTTCGTGAGCATGACCGCTCCATCGGCCGACAGTTGGACCAGATTCGCCGTCGACGTCAACGCCCAGATATTCCCACTCGGATCGATCGCCACTTGCACGACCTTGCCCGCGACCGGCGTCACAAAATCCGGCGGACGCGCCACAAATCCGCCGCCCGCATTCGAGCCACCCAAGACCACACGGCCCTGCCCATCAAGCACCAAGGAAGTCAAGACGGCATCCGCCCCAACGGGCTGCGTATTCGACAACAACGAACCATCGCCCGCGAGTTGCACCAGCGTCGCCCCCGCCACCACGTAGATGTTCCCCGCCGCATCGGTCACCGCGGCGCTGGCCTGAGCCGCGCCAAGATAGGACGCAAAGTTGACAGTAGGCGTGCCAGCCGCAAAGCAGCTTACAGCCAACAAAAGAGTCGCGGCTAAACGGGCCATACACTCTGGAACACGCGCTCGCGCCCCGCGACTATGAAATAATCCATCTAACGGACATTTTCGCAGGTTCACAAAGTCCTCAAGGAGACTCATGAAGTTAGTTACGTTCCGCCGCAAGGGTGCGGCGTTCACGCAGGTCGGCGCGGTCGAAGGCTCGGAAGTAAAGGTGCTGGCGAGCTATCCGGATATGATCACGGCGCTCGACGCAGGCGTCGCGAAGTTGAAGCGCTCCGCTGCTACAGCCGCGTCGATCTCGCTAATGGACGTCGACCTTCTGGCGCCGATTCCCCGCCCCTCTAAGTTGATCTGCATCGGCTTGAACTATCGCGATCACGCCATCGAATCCAATATGGCGATGCCCAAGATCCCCACCGTATTCTGCAAATTCGCGACCGCGATCGTGGGCCCCGGCGTGCCGGTCGTGCTGCCCAAGATCTCCACGCAGCCGGATTATGAGGCAGAATTCGCCTTCGTGATCGGCAAGGGTGGACGTCATATCAAAGCCGCGAATTGGGCGGAGCACGTCATCGGATACACGATCATCAACGACGTCAGCGCGCGCGACATACAGCTCGCGACCTCGCAATGGGTCATGGGCAAGACGTTCGATACGTTCGCTCCGATGGGTCCATATGTGACGACCGCCGATGAGATCGCCGATCCGCACAACCTTGGCATCAGCCTGACGCTCAATGGCCAAAAGCTGCAGGACTCAAACACGCGCGAGCTCATCTTCAAGCTGCCGGAACTGATCGAGTATTTGTCGGGCATCATGACGCTCGAGACGGGCGACGTGGTGTCGACGGGCACTCCGGCTGGTGTGGGATTCGCGCGCAAGCCGCCGATCTACCTCAAAGCGGGAGACGAAATGGTCGTCGCCGTCGACGGATTGGGTGAGTTGAAGAACCCGGTCGTCGCCGAGTAGTGGCCTGGACAATCTTCGTCGCGTTGTCATTCGTCTGCGGCTTGGCAATGCTCGTCTACGGACTGGCGGCCGACACGGCGGGATGGAATCACATGAATGTCGGCCTGCAATGGCTGGTAGTCCTGTTACCCATCGCCTCCGTTCTAACCCTAGCCGTCTTGTGCGGGCAGCGTGGACTGTCTTGGACCGCAGTCGTCATGCTGGCCGTCTTCCTCGGCGCTACGCAAACCGGCTTGATGATGGAATTCGACACGGCCCGTGTGACGATGGCGTTCATGCCCGCGGCGCTTATGATCTTCTGCGCGGCAGCACTGGCGTCGAAGATGGCCTGGATCGCCCGGGCATCGCCGGCGCTGGCCGTCCTTGGACTGCTCGCCGTAGGATTAGCGGCCGTCCGGCACCAGTGACGCTAACCAAGGCGCGCCATCCTGCCGATCAGACATACTAGTAGTCAGGATACTTGTAATGGATCGAGATAAGAGCTTTCATCCCTCAAACATAGCTGTATTTGGAATGGGTTACGTCGGATGCGTAACCGCCGCCTGCTTCACCAGCCTGGGCCATACGGTCGTCGGTGTGGACCGCGACCAGCATAAGATTAACGACGTAGTAGCCGGCCGCGCCCCGTTCTATGAACCGGGCCTCCAGGAACTGGTCGAAAAGGGCGTGTCGAGCGGCTTGCTGACCGCCACCCAATCGACCGCCGACGCTCTCAAGAATGCCGACGTCGCCTTGATTTGCGTAGGAACGCCTTCCGAGCGCAATGGCAATCTAGGCCTCGACCAACTCCGCCGCGTCGTCGAAGAGATCGCGCAGCATCTTACCGGCCGCACGAAACCCCTGATTCTGGCCGTCCGCAGCACGGTTTTCCCGGGCACTTGCGAAGAAGTCGTCATTCCGCGGCTCGCCGGAGTCTCAGGCGTGAACGTCGTCTCGAATCCCGAGTTCCTGCGCGAAGGGGCTGCCGTGAAGGACTTTCTCGAGCCCTCGCTCGTCGTCGTTGGCGGATATGACAAGGCTTCCGTCGAAGCCGTTGCGGGATTGTACGCGCCGCTGCCCGGCAATCCCTGCCTCGTCAGCCTGCGCACCGCTGAAATGATCAAGTACGCCTGCAACGCCTTCCACGCCGTCAAGATCGCGTTCGCCAACGAGATCGGTGCGCTGGCCGAAAAGATGGAAGTCGACGGCCTGGAAGTGATGAACACACTCTGCTCGGACGTCAAACTGAACGCATCGGCCGCTTACCTCAAGCCCGGCTTCGCCTTTGGCGGATCGTGCCTTCCCAAGGACCTCCGCGCGCTGACATACAGAGCTTCGCGCATGGATTTGCAGCTCCCCCTGCTCTCGAACACCATGCCGAGCAACGATGCCCACCTGAAGCGCGCCATCCACCGCATCATGGACATCAAAGCGGAGCGTATCGGCGTCGTCGGCTTGGCCTTCAAGGAAGACACGGACGATCTGCGCGAGAGTCCAGTGGTGGATCTGCTCGAATATCTGCTCGGCAAAGGCCGCAACATCCGCGTCTACGATCCCCACATCAATCTCGAGAAGATTTACGGCAGCAACAAGGCTTACATCCTAAACGCCATTCCCCATATCGGCCGCTTACTGGTCAACCAGCCTGCGGATGTCTTGGGATGGGCGGAGCATCTGGTGATCTCCCAAAAACCCTCCGCGGCGATTGCCAAAGAGATTCGCGCCACTGGATTGCCCGTGATTGACTTGGTCGGCTCAGGACTCGATTGCGAAGGTGTTTCCACGAAAACTCCGGTGTAACGCACAAAGCGTGCTATACATCGTCATGTTGTGACTCGCCGCGCTCTGCTCCTCGCCGCCGCCTCTGCGGCCACAGTTTTTCCTGCCAAAGAAGTCCTGAAGGCGGGCGTGCAAACCAGCGCCTGGAAGGTCCCGCTCGATGACTTCCCGGCCTTCCTGAAGGTCCTCGAAAAGATTCGCGAGTTCGGCTTCGACGGCTTCGAGACCGCTTACCGCAACGTCCAATCGGCTTTCGGGAAGCAAGCCAAAGAGGCCAAGGTACAGATCGCCGCCACCGGCCTGCGCTTCCTCGGCTGCAATATTGTCCTGTCCAATTACGACGGGAAAACCAACCTCCCACCGATGGACCAGATCGAACAGATCGCCGAAGGCGCCTCCTCTCTCGGAGCCGAGCGTCTTATCCTCAGCGGATCCCCCGTCGCCGAGGAAGGCCCGCTCGATCCACAACGCCTCAGTTGGAAGTCCGGAGCACTCAATCGCGCCGGCCGCTTCACCCAGCCTCTCCGCATGCGCCTCTGCTACCACAACCATGGCCCCGAATTCGCGAATAACGGAGCCGAGATCGAAGCACTCGCGCGGGAGATCGACTCCGACAACGTGCGGCTCATCCTCGACGCTGGAGACGCGCTCCGCGAGAAGGCGGACATTGCGGCGTTCTTTTCGAAGTATCACAAGCGCATCGACGGACTTCACCTGCGCGACTTCAAAGGGGACAAGCAAGTCCCGCTCGGGCAAGGCGAGTTCCAGTATGAGCCGCTCTCGATCGCCATCAAGAAGGTCAAATGGACCGGATGGGTGATCGCCGAGGAAGAGCAGGAATCCGCGGTGAAGCCGGCGCGGGAGCAACTCCGCAAGCTCTTCAGCGCCTAGCCGCGCAAAACCGCTGCTGGATCCACGCTCGCGGCACGCCGCGCGGGCTCCACCGACGCCACTACAGTGACCGCCACCAACACCAGCGCTACAGCACCCATCACCAACGGATCCAGGGGCTTCACGCCGTATACTTCGTTCGCGATCGCTTGCTGTAGACCGAAGGCGCCCAGGAGTCCAACAGCCAAGCCGAGCGCCGTCAGGGTCAGACTCTCGCGCAATACCAGACTTACGATAGTCGACGCATGGCCGCCTAACGCCAGCCGAATCCCGATTTCACGGTTGCGCTGCGCGACCAGATACGCGAGCACACCATAGATGCCGACAGCCGCCAGGAACAGCGCCAATCCGCCGAAGCCGAGCGCCAATGTCATCGACGCGCGCCTCGGTGCGAGCGACAACTCCGCACGCTGCGTGAGCGTCTTGATGTTGGCGATCGCCAGTTCAGGATCGATCGACGCGATGGCTCCGCGCACTTCCTGCGCAATCGTCGCCGGGTCGCCCGCTGAGCGAACGGCAAACGCCATGCTGTGTTGAGGACTCTGGGCGAAAGGCAGATAGTACGTTCCAACCGGATTCAAAACGCCCGCCAGATCTTCCATGCGCACCGTGCGCACGACTCCCACGACGCGCATCCACTTGGTGTGCTCGTCGATCTTCATCAGATCGCCGGCATCTTGCGGAAAGCGTAAGCGCATGCCGATCGGGTCGCGGTTCGGCCAGAATTTCTGCGCGAGCTTCTCATCGACGATGACGGCGTCCGGAGCATTCTCATTGTCAGCATCGGTAAAGAATCGGCCTTTCACCAAACCGATGTCCATCGTCTCGAAGTAGCCGGTCGACACGGTAGCCCGCCTTGGCGAGATCAGCGATTCACCGGGCTTCATCTCGTAGCCATCGGCGATGATTACGCTGTCGCTGTAGTTCCCGCTGAAGGGAACGGTATCGGTGATGGCGGCGGAGGTGACTTGCGGAAGTTGGCGGATCGCATCGAGCGCGCGCGACTCGAAGGATCGCATCAGCGCCGCGGTCCCGTATCTTGCGCTTGGCGGATTGACTGACGCCATCGTCACGCCCTGCGTGCGGAAGCCGGGGTTCACTTGCATCAGTTGCCGGAAGCTTTGGAGCAGCAATCCCGCGCCGACCAGCATTGCGAAAGCCATCCCGACCTGCAGCGCGACTAGGCCTTGGCGAGTGCGCCGGGCCTTGATCCCGCCCGTTCCGCTGCGTCCGTCTTCATGCAGGACGGAACTCAGATTGGTGCGGAATACGTCTGCTAAAGGCAGCAGTGCGATCAGCACGCCGGCGATCAGCGCGAGTCCGATCGACACTGTGATCACTCGCAGGTCGATGCTGACTTCGTCGGCTCGCGGGAAGCGGTCCAGACCGAAGATAGCGATGGCTCGCAGCAATCCTAATCCGACCAGAATACCGAGAAGGCCGCCGCCGACCGCCAGCATCACGTGCTCGACGACGATCTGCCGGAGCATCGCAATCCGACCCGCGCCAATCGCCATGCGCGTCGCGAATTCTTTCCGGCGTAAAGCGAGGCGCGCGAGCGCGAGGTTCGCGACGTTGATTCCGCCGATCAGCAGTACGAGCATGGCCCCGCCCCAGAGCAGATACAAAACGCGCCGCGTGTCGCGCACGAGCATTTCCTGCAAAGGCTCGACCGACGTGAAGTAGCCCGCGTTGATCAGGATCTGTTTGAATTCGGGGAACCGCTCCAGGTTTGCGAAATTCAACGCGTCCACCTGGCTCTTCACCTGTTCGATGGTCGCGCCCGGCTTCATGCGGCCGACGTTATTCCAGTTGTTGTTGTGATGCGTTCGCTTTGCCTCGGCGTCGAACGCGAGCGGGACCCAGAATCGGACTTCCGGATCGACAAAGAGGAACCCTGCCGGCATCACGCCAACTATTTCGTAGGGCCGGCCGTCCAGGCGCATTTGTTTGCCCAAGGGATCCTGCCCAGCGAACAACTCGCGCGCCAGTCCATTGCTGAGTACGACTTTTCTCTCATCACCCCGTTCCCCTTCGGGATCCGTAAAGGTACGCCCTGCGGCGGGCGCCACGCGCAGAAGCCTGAAGAAAGATGGCGTCACCGCCATCGCCTGGATCCTCGCGGGCACGCCTTTCAAATCGACCGTGGAACTACGTTCCTGGAAGAGCGCCTGGTCCTCGAGCGCCGGCACCGCCTGCATCCGGTCGTAGTAATCGGCGACCGCACTTTGGTTGTTTTTCGTTACACCCGCCTTCGGATACTGATTGGACATCAGCACGATGCGCTCGGCATCCGGCACCGGCAGCGGGCGCAACAGCACGGAGTTCACGATCGCGAAGGTCGCGGTGTTCACTCCGATGGCTAAAGCCAATGTCAACAGGACAGTGGTCGTGAATCCCTTTGCTTTGAGGAACGATCGAGTAGCGATTTGAATGTCATTCAGCAGAGCGTACACAGGCTGTCTCCCAAGTTTTATGTACGCATGCGATCAAAACCAGTTCCTTCGATTTCGCCCGGCGGAGCAACTCTCAGATCGCCGAACCGCCTATCGATTTAATCGTCGCGCCGAAAATGTTCGGGTCCCAGGGAATGGCCGCGGCAACGAGTGCTTTTGACCGCTTGGCTGGCCGGAAGCGTCAGCGGTCGCCAGATTAGTTGGACCTGAAGGTAGAATCGCGAATTGCTAATTCTGATTCGTTTGTTGGTGCTTTCGCGCATGGCTCTGATGGCTGAAAACCTCTTCCTGCTACAACTGGCATTGTTCCAGGAGCGAAAGACAAAGCGCCGGCGGAAAGCAACTGCAAGCCGGCTAACGATGGTTATGCTGGCGCGATGCTTCGATTGGCCTTCGGCGCGGGCGCTTGTCAAGCCGGAAACTTTCGTCCGGTGGCATCGCTGGAACTCGCAGAAGCTTGCGACGTCCCGGTACAGTGGGCGTGCCGCACCGGCGTCTGCCATACGTACGAATGCGCATTGATCGGAGAAAGTGTCCAGTATGAACCTGATCCACACGGGAGCCGGCTTCCCCAGACAATTTACTGATCTGTTGTTCGAGACCGACTGGCGATATCGAAGTTGATCTCTGATCGTCGAACCACTCCCGTATCCTCTTCGGCCCGCTGACTTACGGATTGCCGCACTCGTAGAAGCGATTGTTCGCCTGCAGTCGTATCAATATCTCTACACATGCCATTGCGAACTATAATGAACGGAACACCATGCCGTGTTTCACGCACGGCTACAGAGACGCAAACTAGACGGCCCATGATCGCGCTATGGCACTCACATTCAGATGCAATCGCGATAACCTCAGCGCCGGGATTCATGCTGCCGCCAGGGCCTTGGGAGTCTTTTGTTCTGTCTCACTGTTCTGTGCCCGTTGTATGGCATCGATCGGGACCGAAGGGTCGATGAGCTCTATCAAACAAGTTGGACACTGAAGGACCTAGTCGATAGTGGAGCGGTGGATATCAGGCTCGGACGCGGATTGCGGGCAGACGCAAGCCGCGTTGGAGCAGCCTGAGTAGGCACACTTCGGGTGCGGAGTTTGCTTACTATTATTCAATTGACAAAGATCCGCTCAACCCTGGGCCGCGAACTCGATTTGAGTAGACGGGCGGTTGCGTTTCGGACGGTTCAGGCGGCTGCGCGGGCTGTCGAAGGGCCCGTTTCGACCGGTAAATCGGCTTTGATGCGGTGAACCGGGATGCTGGTCGGCTGTTCGTTGTGGCCGATGAGCTCGAGTTTGGCTTGGTTGCGGCGCTGCGAAGTGAGATTCTTCCGGACCTTCTGCAAGCTGCAGATCTCGGACACCGGCTCGGCTGTTTGAGTGGCGGCTTCCGATGTCGCCTGTTGGGCGGGCTGATTGGCTTCCTTGCGGAACAGGGCCTCTTCCTGAAGTTTGGCGAGTTCGCGCATCGCTTTGTACATCGAGTTTTCGGCTTCCTTGGCGTATCTTTGGATCTGCGTGCAGATATCTGCGCCTTCAGGGTGCAGAAGTGGATCGAGCCTTGGCCTGCCCAGATTCCTAAAGACTGCCGTTTCAGCTTCTCCGCAGCGGTGGAGATTCCACGCTCCAGTGAGCGCTCGCTTGAAGAGGAGTTCCTGGAGCGGACCTTCGGGGACGAGCGTTCCCCGGAGATCGGACTCCATCAACCCGAAAGCGTCTTGCTGGCCTTCGGTGATGATGATGCCGCGGGAGGCGAGACCGTGCTTGCAGGCGTTTGATGAGGAAGCGGCTTTGCCTGCGTCAGTGCGCGGGCCAGTCGAGAGTTGCGCGTTTTCGCGGTTGGCGGCGATTTGTCTTTCGGTTGCCATTGGGATGTTCCTTTTTGCATTCAGTTTAGAAACGGAAAAGCGCCCGGCGGGTTGGAGTCCGCGGGCGCTTACCTTCTCTAGCTCTTATTATAGCGGATCGGGTCCAAATCCGAAGATTCTGAATTCTCCGCAAGTCACTGATAATAATAGAGATGTATTTATTTCTTAATCTTGAACCGACGCGACGAATACTGGACGATCGACTCGGAGGACGGGTAACTCCTCACGCGCTCGCCGTCGCCGTGAGCGGTGACTCAGACGCCTGGCGCATGGGGACCACGAATGATCCCTGCGGTGGTCTGCGGGCTTCGATACCAAGCTTCCGCATCTTGTAGATCAAGGTGGTTCGCGGAAGGCCCAGGCGTGCGGCAGCGCCATGTTGACCGCCAATCATCCAGCGCGTTTGCTCCAATGCCTCGACGATGTGGTTGCGAGCCGCATCACTGAAGGTTTGGGTTGACTGCGGCAGCGCCTGCCTGGTCATGTGCCGCAACTCCGTGAAGGTGGGGCGCAGGACGTTCCCGGGCGAGAGCACAACGGCGCGTTCGATAAAGTTCTGCAACTCGCGAATGTTGCCGGGCCAGTCGTGAGCTTTGAGGACCTCTAACACCTCGTCCGGGACAAAGTCGATCGGCTTGTTGAGGCGCGCGGAGAACTTTCTTACGAAATACTCAACGAGCGGAGGAATGTCTTGCACCCGGTCACGCAGTGGCGGAAGGTAGATGGGAATGACGTTCAGCCGGTAATACAAGTCGGCGCGGAACTGTTTGTTCGCCACCATTTGGGCAAGATCCTGATTGGTTGCGGCGACCACTCGCACGTTGACGCGAATCGTTTGACTGCTGCCGAGCCGTTCGAACTCCTGTTCCTGCAAGGCGCGCAGCAGTTTCGGCTGGAGTTCCAACGGCAGATCGCCAATTTCGTCGAGGAAGAGAGTGCCCTTATCGGCCTGCTGGAAGCGTCCTTTGGTTTCAGTTACCGCGCCGGTGAAGGCGCCGCGTGCGTGGCCGAAGAGCTCGCTCTCCAACAGCGGTCCGGGAATCGCGGCGCAGTTCAACTTGATGAACGGCCTGCCCTGCCGCGTGCTCTGGTTATGAATCGCGCGGGCGATCACTTCCTTTCCGGTTCCAGTCTCGCCTTGAATCATGGTCACGGAATCGCTCTTCGCGATGACGCGAACCATGTCCAAAACAGATTCAAATGCACGGCTTCGACCGACAATTTCGTCGCCGCATGGGTTGAAAACGTCCGACCTGGTAATCATTGAGCCTCTCTCCTTCTTCTTCGTCTCTTGGAGTGTAAGGCCGTATGCGTTTTCATCCATCACCCGATCCGGTAGTCTTGGCCCCCTCTATGGTTCCGGTCTGTCCCCCTATTTCGGGGGGCTCCATCGTACTTGCTCGAAGGTAGCTGGAGGTCGATCGCCTTGAGCGCGATAACTGCTTGTCCTCTCCATCCGATTGCCGATGAGTGCGGCAATGCCTTCCCGAAGAGCCGAGTGATCATCGCGCCGAAGCGACGAATCGTCTGCGGCGCCGCTTGCTAATCAGGAATTTCGCGAACCAACCAACGCCAGAGGACTCGAAGCCGCTCCCGAGGAGAGGGCTTACCTTGCGCTTGGAACAACGCGGGCAGTTTTCGAAGGAACCGATAGAGAGACGAACAATTTTCTTGCGGACGAATACGTCCAAATCTGTAGCCGATCAAGGCCGCTCCGACGGCAATGCGGTGGGCGCGCCTCATGCATCCGCATACAGCAAGCTGATGCGGAGCTAAGGCGCGCATACCGTGCGGCGTCAATGTCAGATGCCACAATCAGAGCCAATGGTTTAGATGGCCAATATTTCGCCGACCCACCGCACGTCACATTCTCTTGTGCGGCGGCCCTAAGTACGGGAACTCGGCGAGAAGATCGTGATGAGGTCCCACGCCATCTCGCGTCAGCTTTCCATTTGTGAGGAGGGAAATAAAGACGTCCATAACGTCGTCCGAAAGTGCTCGTCCATTCTCCGGGTAGGACGCCGGCCGGTTTGGATCATAGGAAAGGATGTCCGGCAGCAAACTTGCCGCCACTCGTTTGGCCTCTTGGGGTGAATAGCCACCCGTGTGTTCGAGCGAGTGCGCAAAGATGGCGATGAAACGTGCATCGTTCACCGGTTCTCCAGCAAGGTAGGTGCCTTTTTCCTCGCCGGTTAGAAAGATAGATTGTGAAGGCCGTGCCCCGCGATCGGCCTGAACCCACGTCCCGCTAGTGCCGTCCAGTGTGCGATGCCACAGGCCGACGGCATTCTCACCTAACGCGGTGTTCGGCACTTCCAACACAATGCTACAGACGTCCTTTCCGGTGAAGAAATCAGTACCTGTAAACTGGAGATTGTTCAGTGCGCCTTCGGTGTCGAAGAAAAAAGGATCACTCCGCCAACCGGCGAAGAAGCGATATTCGCCTGCCTCTGTCACCCGCGCCTCTGCTCCAGTCGAGACCGGAGCCTTGTCGATGATGATTTCGCCGCCGTCGCCCTTGCCCGTTGCCTCTTCGCCTTCAACTCGACGCACAGTCGCCAACTGTGTGCCATCATCCGAAGGCGAGAAGCGCACGCGGTACGCGACATCGGCGACGGCGTCGCCATCGGTATCAACTTTGAGTTCATATACCGCCTCCGTTGCGAAAGGCACCCGTGTAGTGGGACCGGGCGGGTTCACGGCCTCCGATGGGTGCACGTTCATGATCACGATCGACTTGCCTGTGTCCCCAGGCTTGGGAAAGGCATAAAGATCGGTGAGATCCAGACGCGGGTCTCCATTGGGAAACCCGTAGTCAGGACCAGAATAATGGTGAGACATGGATCACTCTCCTGTTTTTCCGAACGGAACGCTTCACCTCTTGCCGTATTCGGTGAAAACGTAGTCCTTCGCCTTCGCCGCCGTGTGGCACGCGAACCCACACTTGGCGTTGTTCCCCTGCGGCGGCATGCTGGCGAGATCGCCCGGCCTGAACGTAGCGGATGACGCTTCGTACTCAAATACGGCATATCCCCATCCACCGCTGTCTGCGAATCGCTTGCTGTCCTTCACCATGAAGTCCACATTCTGCAGGCCGCCGGGCACCGTCGCTGTTGGGAAAAACTCGTTCGGTTTCGGCGCCCAGTGGACTTTGGCCATCTTGGCCCCGTCCGGAACGGCCTGACCGTTGGCGGGAATGCCGGCGCGGTAGGCGGCGATCATCGCAGGATTGCCGAGGATGACTGCTACGGCCTTCTCGTTACGACTAACGCTAATCGTCTGCCAGTCTTCGTACCCTTTGAATTCAGAGAATGCTAACACGCCGGGGACCTTCAAAGCGTATTTGTCCTGGCCAGCCACTACCACAAGGCCCACCAAAATGCCTACCAGCACTACAGCTGTTGCCATTTTCTTTTTCATCATTTATCTCCTTCTCTGGCCACGAAAACTACGCGGCCTTTCGAGCCGAGAGCAATTCCATCAGGGCTTTAGCTGCGGCCGTTGACGACGCGGGATTTTGCCCCGTGACAACGCGGCCGTCGACGAGAGCGAAACTTTCCCAATCGGCTGCCTTCTCGTACAGGCCTCCGACTCTCTTTAACTCGTCCTCAACGAGGAACGGCACGACGTGGGTCAGCCCAACCGCGGCTTCTTCGCCGTTGGTGAAGCCGGTTACGCGCTTGCCCTTAACGAGCGGCTCCCCCTGATACAGGACGCGATGAAAAACTGCCGGCGAGTGGCACACCGCAGCTACGGGCTTGCCGGAGTTGTAGAAAGACTCGATCAGCGCGATGGAATCAGGGTTGTCGACCAGATCCCACATCGGACCGTGGCCCCCGACATAAAAGATGGTGTCGAAATCCTCCGACTTCATCTCTGATAGCTTTCGCGTTTCGGACAGCGTTTTTTGAGCCGCCGTGTCCTGCTTGAACCGTGTCATCGCGGGAGTTTGACCGTCCGGCGCATCGCTTTTCGGATCGATCGGAGGCTGACCGCCCTTGGGCGAGGCGAGTGTCAGATCGACACCGGCGTCTCGAAACACAAAATAGGGTGCCGCGAATTCTTCAAGCCAGAATCCGGTTTTGCGGCCGGTGTTCCCCAATTGGTCGTGCGATGTAAGCACCATCAGTATCTTCATGTCCGTTTTCCTTTTTGGCTAAAATCTTCGAGTGAGCATCCGAGTAACGCTCAGTGTAAGCTCCTCTTCGATCCCACTAAGGCAGGTTGGGAACCAACACCGAAATCATCGAAGATGCTGTGTTCTCAATTGGCTTTCTGTTCAAGAAATAGACTGGTGTTCGCAGGCCGACGCGACTGTTCGACGCGACACGCTGTTACGTCTTTCTCAGGCTACTCGCGTTGCACATAAATCGATCTGCCGCTCAGTTCGGCTGCCTTACGGTCTAAATGCATCCAACATTTGGACATTCTGGAAATCGAAGTGCACGCCGTTTGGTGATGCGCACGGAGCGCACTGCACGGGCAGAAGCGTGATTGCTCATCTCTGCCGCATAGCCCTCAAGGAGGTGCATCTGTTCGCCCAACTCGTATCAATCAATGTCGGACTCCCTCGTGACATCGAATGGAAGAGGCAGAAGGTCCACACGGCGATCTGGAAGCAACCCGTGCAAGGCAGGGTGGCAGCCCGCCATCTGAATTTAGAAGGCGATGGGCAAGGGGATCTGGCCGGGCACGGAGGCGAACATCGCGCCGTCATGGTCTATCAAATGGATGCCTATCGCTACTGGGAGGCTTACCTCGGCCGTAACGATTTTTCAATGGGACAGTTCGGTGAGAATTTCACAATAGACGGCCTGGCGGATGACGAAGTTTGCATCGGCGACCGGTATCGCATTGGCAGCGCGCTCTTCGAAGTCACTCAGCCGCGCGTGACCTGTTATCGCGTGGGTATCAGAATGGCCGAGCCGGCGATGGCTGCGCTGCTCGTCTCACACCATCGGCCAGGCTTTTACATGCGCGTGTTGGAGGAAGGCGAGGTTGGCGCTGGTGATGAAATTACGAAGGTGGCGGATGGCCCGGAACGCATCACGGTGGCGAACACTGATGGCCTGTTGTATCTGCCAAACCCGTCGCGCGAGCAACTCAAAAGCGCGTTGCGCGTGCCCGCACTCGGCGCGGGCTGGAAAACATCTTTCCAAGCGCTCTTAGAGCAGAACACGTCGGAGGGAGGAAATCCCGGGCTCAAGGCTTCAATCGGACCGCCACCTGCGTGGTCAGGCTTTCGGCCAATGCGCGTCATCCGAGCAGATCGAGAGACCGACGATGTGGTGTCTTTGTCCTTCGAACAGCCGGATGGCGCATCTTTGCCTGCAGCTCTGCCAGGACAGTTTCTAGTGTTAAGGGTGCGCGCCACAGCCGACGGCCCAACGCTGCTCCGGAACTACTCGATGTCGGGCATGCCCGGCGCCAAGACTTATCGGGTGAGCGTCAAACGCGAAATCAACGGAGCTGTCAGCTCGTATCTTCACGATCATCTACATGCGGGAGATGTTTTGGATGTGAGTTCGCCTCGCGGTGGTTTTACGCTGAGATCCGGCGATACACCGGTTGTTTTGCTGAGTGCCGGCATCGGGGCAACTCCCGTACTCGCCATGTTGTACTCGCTCTCCTCTGACGCGTCGCGTCGTGAAGTCTGGTGGATCTACGGAGCGCGTAACCGGGCAGAGCACCCGTTCGCAAAAGAGTCGCGGGGACTATTGCAAACGCTCGTGAACAGCCGAAGCCATATTGTCTACAGCAAGCCGAATTCTGAGGATGAACGCGGTGTCGATTTCGACTCGGTTGGGCATGTGGACGCGCCGCTTCTCAATCAACTCGGTGTGCCTCGCGAGGCGGATTTCTATCTGTGTGGCCCACCAGCATTCCTCCGCAATCTTACCGAAGGCTTGAAGACATGGGGTGTAGATTCAACACGAATTCACGCGGAGGTGTTTGGTCCGCAAGAGCCGATCACACCGGGAATCGCGCGATCCTCGCGGCCGCCGGCACACCCTCCTTCGGGAGAGCCGGGCACCGGCCCGAAAATTTCCTTTGCACGAAGTGGGCTGACGGTAGCGTGGGATCCACGATTTTCCAGTTTGCTGGAACTCGCAGAAGCTTGCGACGTCCCCGTACAGTGGGCGTGCCGCACGGGCGTCTGCCATACCTGCGAATGCGGATTAATCGGAGGAAGTGTCCAGTATGAGCCTGATCCACTGGAGCCGGCGTCCCCAGGCAATTTAATGATCTGTTGTTCGACACCGGGTGGCGATATCGAAGTCGATCTCTGATCGTCGCACTACTGGCGTAACCTCTTCGGCCCGCTCACGTGCGGATTGCCGCGCTCGTAGAAACGCCATTCCCGATCTGCGTTGCGCGTCAAGCCGATGCGTACGCTTTGGCCGATGGCTGCCGTTTTCCGCCGGGTGGCCGCGAGCCAGAGGGGACCGGCGGAGCACAGATCCAGACCGTCTTGCCTGAGATCGATCTCCATTGCTTGGGTTAGCCGGCCTGGTCCACCTCTGTAATCTACTGCAGGACGTCGTCTTGAAATCGGCTCGCCCTCGCCGAGCATCGTTGCAAGTTCAACGCCGTCGTGACTACGCGCCTGCGGCGATTTCTAGCGAGAGTCGGATCCCGGTGTCAGCCGACCGTCTCCCCTGACGTTCAGCGCGACGGCCGAACCGTTCGACCGAAAGTCAAGTGCCTGATTTGCAGCGCGTTGCCCCGCGTGGGTGGGTGTTGGTTCCTGAAATGCACTTACCGCACTGTGAGTCGACAAATATCCTCAGTTCAGTTCTCTCAGGTAGGGCAACTGTTTCAACGTTGTTCGGCTCGGGTGATGGTATCGACCAATTCTTCGGCGACTGTCGAGAGCCGAGGCAAGCCCGTGCAGGCGCTGGTACTTCAGAGGAACGTGTCTGGCCACTAAAAGGACCATTGAACATGAATACGACTATCGACTTCCAGACATTGGAAGAGAAGCAGCTCTGCCCTTTGAACACACGAGAGGCGCTTATATATGAGGTGCGCCGCGGACTGCTCAAACGTCCGCGGTCACTTGTGCCCTGGATGTTCTACGATGCGCAGGGTTCACGTCTTTTCGAGCGCATCACAACTCTGCCTGAATACTATCCCACGCGAACGGAGCGCGACATTTTTGAGAACCATGCCGAGGCGATAGTGGCGGCGGCGTGCTCTCGTAACTCTCGACCCGTGCGACTGCTCGAGTTGGGAGCCGGGACAGCCACTAAGACCGCTATCCTGCTCAACGCCATGACGCGCGTGCGAACCGAAGTGACCTACGTTCCGGTTGATGTGTCCTCGACTGCACTCGAGGAGGCGTGCGACAGCATCGCTTGCCTGTTGCCGGATGTGCAAATACAGCCGATGGTGGCGAACTACGTGGCTGACCCGCCGAGGCTCGAATGGTTCGAGGGAAACACGCTCGCAATGTACATAGGCTCAAGCATTGGCAACTTCCTGCCGGAAGAGGCTCGCACGATTCTTCGCAATCTGCGGTCGCAACTCAGGCCTGGCGATGGATTGCTGTTGGGGACGGATTTGGTAAAGGACGAAGCGACTCTCGTGCAAGCGTACGATGACAAAGATGGCGTTACCGCAGCGTTCAATCTGAACATCCTGCATCGTCTCAATCGAGAACTCGGCGCGGACTTCGATACCTGCTGCTTCCGTCATCGCGCACGTTGGAATCGTGCGGAATCACGCATCGAAATGCACTTGGAGAGCACGCGCGACCAGCGTGTAGATATCCCAGCGGCCCAAGTTGGCGTTCAATTCGCGGCCTTTGAAAGCATCCATACAGAGAACAGCTACAAGTTCACGCGTGCCGGTATCCGCGGGCTCCTCGAAGACTCCGGCTTTTGCTTCGAGGGAGCCTGGACGGACAGGCGCGGATGGTATGCCGTCACGCTCGCTCGAGTTGCTTAGCCGTATCACTTGAGACTGTGCAGGTGAAATGCAGCTAACTCGGCCCTGACCCTGCGTAAAAGCACTGACCTTTGCGTTCGGTAAGAAACGAAGTGAGAATTCATGAAATGTTCGAGACATCTGAAAGGCAACAATGACCGCGACTGAAACAAAAAGTGAACTGCGTCTGGTCCGCCACTCCGCGGAATACTGGCGGGTGACGTTTGATCTCGCTCCCCTAAACATCTTTGGCCCCGCCAATATCCCACAGATGGAAGAGGTCGTGCGCTTGATCGAGACCGATAGCCGCGTGAAGGATTCTTCCTGACGCACTACGACTTCCTCAAGAAGCCGGAGGACTCGCCGAAGTTCCCTCCAGGTCCAACGGGCTTGCAAGCGCTGCCCGATATGCTGGTCCGGATCAGCAAGGCACCGGTGGTATCGATCGCGCTGATTCGTGGTCGCGCGACCGGTGTTGGCAGCGAACTCGCTCTCGCGAGCGACATGCGGTTTGCAAGCCGCGAGAAAGCGATTCTCTCCCAAGGGGAGGTCGGCGCAGGCTTGGTGCCCGGCGGCGGACCGATGGCACGACTGCCGCGCCTGATCGGCCGGGGAAGAGCGCTGGAAGTCCTGTTGGGAGCCGATGACATTGATGGCGAACTGGCGGAAAAGTACGGCTACGTAAACCGTTCTCTGCCCGACGCCGAACTGGATGGATTCGTTGACCGCCTTGCGCGGCGGATCGCATCGTTCGACCGGCAGGCGATCGCCGAGACCAAGGCACTGGTGAATCTCGCGAGCCTGCCGGCCTGACTCGGAGATCGCACCCGAATGGGACGCGTTTCTGGTATCTGTGAGCCGTCCGGCATTCCTTGAACGGTTCAAGAAGCTAATGGATCGCGGCTTCCATCAGCCCGGAGACGTCGAGAGCAGGCTTGGTTATCACGTCGGTCAACTGGGCGGCTAGTTCCAATCATCAGTTTCAATCAGAATGGGGGCACTGGTTATCGGTGGCCCTTTTCTCATGAAACTATGTAGAGACCAAATCAAGGAGGTCACATCAATGACTGAACTCACGAGAGGACTTGCCGTGTCCAAGGCGGCGGATCGCCTTGAAGGCACTTAGGACGGAGATACGGCAGCTCTACAAGCGCAACAAATCCTGGACAGCCGCCAGCCAGACGAGCCGCCTTTTCAAGGAGTAATGCAATGATACGACGTATTTTGACCGGAGCTGTCTTCCTGACTTTCTTCGGAATTTCTTCATTGTGGCTGTTGTCGCTGCGTTCGGCACCTCTTGAGGAACTGTCAGACCAGATAACGGACGAGCCAAACGACAAGACGAAAGGCACTGAGAGCCCCCACCATCAGCCAGGACAAGACGCCTTTCGTTCGGTCCTGCCGGAAGACGTTGACTGGAAACCGTTCTCCGCGTTCCCGCCCTCGGTGCGCCTTGCCGTTGTTGTCGGTAACCCTTCAGCACGCGGGCCGTACGTGACCCGCGTCAAAGTACCCTCGGGCGTGAAGTTAATGCCGCACCGGCATCCGGAGGATCGGGTGTACACAGTCATGTCAGGAGTGTTCTATATCGGTCTGGGCGAAAACTTCGAGGCCGATAAGTTGCATGCGTATCCACCCG
>Ga0157379_10001653_pt1 | contig 18410 bp, 15 predicted proteins | sample S25metaG_FD_121802 | JGI IMG/M metagenome (GOLD analysis project Ga0157379, IMG submission 121802) | Switchgrass rhizosphere microbial communities from Kellogg Biological Station, Michigan, USA - S2-5 metaG | ecosystem: Host-associated > Plants > Roots > Rhizosphere > Soil | place: USA... | reverse complement strand
TGTGGCTGGCGCTCAGGAGCTTCAAGATCATTTTCGCCATCCTGGTGGCGCTGTTCGTGGGCCTGGTCATCACCATGGGGGCAGGCCTTGCCATGGTGGGCGTGTTCAACATCATCTCCATCGCCTTCATCGCGCTTTTTGTCGGGTTGGGCGTGGATTTCGGCATCCAGTTCTCGGTGCGCTATCGCAGCGAACGCCACCGCACCGACAATCTGGCGGAAGCGCTGACGGCCGCGGGCCGTGGCGTGGGCGTGCCGCTGGCGTTGGCCGCCGCCGCCACCGCGGCCGGGTTCTTTTCCTTCCTGCCCACCACCTATACCGGCGTCGCCGAACTGGGAAAGGTGGCGGGGCTGGGCATGATCGTGGCCTTCCTGCTGGCCATCACCATGCTGCCCGCCATGCTGATGCTGCTCAATCCGCCCGGCGAGCGGGAAGATGTGGGCTTCCAGAGCCTGGGCCGGCTGGACGATTTCATGACCCGCAACCGGCGCAATGTGCTGCGCGTGGCGGCGGCCGCCGGGATTCTGTCACTGGGACTGATGGCGTTCGTGCGGTTCGATTCCAACCCGCTGGACCTGCGCAGTCCAAAAGTGGAATCGGTCTCCACCCTGTTCGACCTGATGAAGAATCCGCAGACTTCGCCCAACACCATCGACATACCGGCCTTTTCCTTGACCGATGCGGATTCCATTGCCACCCATATCCAGCAGGAAGCACTGGTGGCGCAGGCGATCACTCTGTCCAGCTTCGTGCCCGATCAGCAGAAGGAAAAGCTGGCGTTGATCGCCGATGCCTCCAACCTGCTGGACTCGACCCTCAACCCGTTTGAGGTCGCCGCCCCGCCCAGCGACGCCGACGACATCGCGGCTTTCAAAAGCATCGCGGAAAAACTGCGCGCCGCGGCGGGCACCGCCCAGGACAAGCCGGCCCAGGATGCGCGGCGGCTGGCCGACGCGCTGGAGGCGGTGATCAAGGGCGGCCCGCCGGCGCTGGCCCATGCGCGCGAGGCCATCGAACCGGGCCTCAAGACCATGCTGAGCCAGGTTTCGGATTCGCTGAAGGCCGCACCTGTCACGGTCGCCAACATGCCGGAGGACCTGCGCTCCGACTGGATCGCCGCCGACGGCACCGCCCGCGTCCAGGTCTTCCCCAAGGACACCAGCAACAGCAGCGCCGCCCTGGCCGCTTTCTCCGACCAGGTGTTGAGCGTCGCGCCACAGGCGACGGGCGCGCCCATCTCCATCCGGGAATCGGGCAAGACCATCGTGGGCGCCTTCGCGGAAGCGGGCATACTGTCCTTCATCGCCATCTCCATCCTCTTGGTGCTGGTGTTGCGTAGCATGCACGACGTGCTGATGACCCTGGCGCCGCTGGTGCTGTCGGGCCTGTTGACCCTGGCGACCTGCGTGATCCTGGGGCTGGAGCTGAATTTCGCCAACATCATCGCCCTGCCGCTGCTGCTGGGCATCGGCGTGGCCTTCAACATCTATTTCGTGGTGGCCTGGCGGCACGGCCAGCGCTGCTTTCTGGCGTCAAGCCTGACCCGCGCCGTGATCTTTTCCGCCGCCACCACGGCCTCGGGCTTCGGCACCTTGTGGCTGAGCATTCACCCCGGCACCGCCAGCATGGGCGAATTGCTGATGATCTCGCTGGGCTGGGTGCTGGCAGTCACGCTGTTCCTGTCGCCGGCCCTGCTGGGACCACCGGCGCATTCGCTGCGAATGCACGACCCTGAGGTTTAATTGCCACCTCTGAGACACGCAGCGTTTTTTGATTCACCTCCATCCGTCGCAACTCGAATCGGCTCCGCCGATATCTCGTTGCGACACCTTCCCCCCCAAATGGCTTCGCCATGAGGGGGAAGGAAGCTGTCGGATGCTGCTTGTCGCTCGGCGGAATGCCTCGCTCGAGATTAAACTCAGCTGAGCATCTGATCCGCTAAAGCATTGATCTTCTTGGCCAGGCCTTGTGGGCCGCCGGACGCCAGAGTGGCGGCGAAGTCGGAACGTTTCTGCGCCATCTGGCTGATATTGCCGGCCAGATACACGTCGGTGACCTTCCAGTCCGATCCCGCTTCATGCATCCGGTAATTGAAGGCGATGTTTTCCTTGGACGTCTTCATCGTGCTTTTGACGAAATGATCGCTGCCCCGCGCGATCGACGCCGGCTCGACGATGAATTTCTCGCCGCCATAGGAATCGAAGCTCTTGGCGTAGTTGGCGATGGTCATGCGGGAAAAGGCGTCGGTCAGCGCCTTCTTGTCGGCATCGGAGAGCGAAACCCAAGTGGGGCCCACCGCGATGGCGGTCATGGCCGGAAGATCGAACACCTTTTCCACCACAGGCTTCAATTTCTCATAGCGGGACTTGGCGGTGCCGCCCGACTTCATCGAGGCCTGCAGCGCATCGTAGAACCCTTGCACCTGCGCCACGGCGGGGTCCGCTGCCTGGGCATGGACCGGCTGGATCTGGATCGCGGTAAAAGCCGGAGCGGTTGCCAGCATCAGCGCCACGGAAACGGATTTCAAAATGCGGGTCATGCTAATCTCCTTGGTGCTTTCCGTGTAACGCACGAAACCTGAATGGGACCAGAACGGAAGCGCGAAAATCCAGGCCTTTTTGTGGCTTTTAACTATCCCGGTCGAGCAGGAAAAACGGCAGGGCGGACAATTCAGGGGACTTTGCGGCATGAGGGCCCAACGCCTCGACCGCACGCCGGGCGCGCTTTTCCGCCTCGGCACGCGCCCCTTCGACGCCCAGCAAGGTCACCAGGGTCTGCTTGCCCATGTCCGCATCCTTGCCCACCGCCTTGCCGGTTTTTTCCGCCGTGCTGGTGACGTCCAGAAGATCGTCGGTGATCTGGAACACCACACCCATATCCTCGGCATAGGCCTTGAGCCGGACGCGGTCCTCCGCCGGTGCCTGGCCCAGGATCGGACCCGCCTCACAGGAAAATTCGAACAACTGGCCGGTCTTGCGGCGCTGCAGGTCGATCACGTCTTCCACCCCGAAACTTTGATCCGCCAGCATGTCGATGATCTGGCCGCCGATCATGCCGCTATGGCCGCTGGCTTCCGCCAGCCGCGCGATCAAGGCGCAACGCACATCGGCGCTGGGATGGGTGCGGGCGTCGGATAGAATCTCGAACGCGATGGTGAGCAACGCATCGCCCGCCAGCACCGCCGTCATTTCGTCAAAGGCGATATGGGTGGTGGGACGGCCACGGCGCAGATCGTCATCATCCATGCAGGGCAGATCGTCATGCACCAGGCTGTAGGTGTGCAGCGACTCGATGGCGGCGCCCACCCGAAGGCTGCGGGAATCATCCACCCCGAACAACCGCGCCGAATGCAGCACCAGGAAGGGTCGCAGCCGTTTGCCCCCCGCCATGATGGCGTAGCGCATGGCCTCTTGGACCCGGGCCTGACGGCCCGAGGGGCGGGGCAGGACCGCGTCCAGGGTCGAATCGACCAGCTTGGCGCTGGCCGCTATGACACCCGGCAGGCGGCCGGCATCGGCCCGGCCTTGCAAATCTTCAACCTGTTTGACGGACATGGCGCCCCATTTCGGTCCCGCCGGCCCCTGGGGAGCCCGCGGGCCCGGCTTGCAACCCGGTTTCTCGGCCCGCTTGTAGCCTTGAACGGCGCGGTTTTTCCACCGGTTTCCGGCCGGTTCACGGGACATTTCACAAGTCCCACCATGGATTTGACAGCCATGCTGGCGAAAGGGTTGCACCCCCTATCCCGAAAGGCGAAAATGACTATGTTGCAGCGCCACCAAGCTGTGCCCGGCCCCGCCGGGCGGGGGCCTGAGGCCGGGGGCGGCCGAAGGACCTCGTAAAGCAGCTTCCGGAGCCGGATCAGGAACCGACATGCGAGTTATTCTTGCCCAGCCACGCGGCTTCTGCGCCGGGGTCGTTCGCGCCATCGATATCGTGGAGAAGGCGCTCGATAAATATGGCGAGCCAGTCTATGTGCGCCACGAGATCGTGCACAACAAGCATGTGGTCGACAAGCTCAAGAACAAGGGCGCGCGCTTTGTCGAAGAATTGGACGAAGTGCCGGAAGGCGCCGTCACCGTGTTCAGCGCCCATGGCGTGCCGCAGTCGGTGGTGAAGACCGCCGCCAGCCGCGGCCTTCCCGTGCTGGACGCGACCTGCCCGCTGGTGTCCAAGGTGCACAACCAGGGCAAGCGCTATGTCGCCCAGGGCCGCACGCTGATCCTGATCGGCCATGCCGGCCATCCCGAAGTGGAAGGCACCATGGGCCAGGTGGGCGCGCCGGTGACCTTGGTGCAGAACGAAGCCGATGTCGCCGTGCTGGATATTTCGCCCACCACGCCGGTCGCCTATATCACCCAGACTACACTGTCGATCGACGACACTAAGGGCATTATCGCCGCGCTCAAGCGCCGTTTCAGCGACATTGTCGGTCCGGAAACCAGCGATATCTGCTACGCCACCCAGAACCGCCAGACTTCGGTGCGTGAACTGGCCAAGATCGCGGACGTTATCCTGGTGGTGGGCGCGGCCAACAGTTCCAACTCCAACCGGCTGCGCGAAATCGGGATCGAGGAAGGCGTACCGTCCTACCTGATCAATGACGGCAGCGAGCTGAAGCCCGAATGGGTGCGCGGCAAGGATGTGGTGGGCCTGACCGCGGGCGCCAGCGCGCCGGAAGAACTGGTGCGCCATGTGATCGAGGCGCTGAATCGCATCGAGGAAGTGGACGTGGAACAGATGGACGGCAAGAAGGAACATATCGAGTTCCGGCTTCCGGCCGAATTGAGGGCTTAAGTCTATGGGTTTGCCGCTGCGTCAGGCCGCCAAGATCGGCGCCTATGTGATGAAGAAGCATCTCTCCGGCGGCAAGTACCCGCTGGTGCTGATGCTGGAACCCCTGTTCCGCTGCAACCTGGCCTGCGCCGGCTGCGGCAAGATCGATTATCCCGACGAGATCCTGAATCAGCGCCTGTCCTATCAGCAGTGCATGGACGCGATCGACGAATGCGGCGCCCCCGCCGTTTCCATCGCCGGCGGCGAGCCGCTGCTCCATCGCGACATGGCCAGGATCGTGGAAGGCTATATCGAGCGCGATAAGTTTGTGATCCTGTGCACCAACGCGCTGTTGCTGGCCAAGAAGATCGACCAGTACAAGCCGCATCCCAATTTCACCTGGTCCATCCACCTGGACGGCGACAAGGTGATGCACGACAAGTCGGTCTGCCTGGACGGCACCTATGAGAAGGCTGTCGCCGCCATCAAGCTTTCCAAGGCGCGCGGTTTCCGTACCCAGATCAACTGCACCCTGTTTGACGGCGCCGATCCCGAGCGCACCGCCGCGTTCTTCGATGAGATGATGGCGATGGGCGTGGACGGCATCACCGTATCGCCCGGCTATGCCTATGAGCGCGCCCCCGACCAGCAGCACTTCCTGAATCGCGAACGCACCAAGACCATGTTCCGCGAGATCCTCAAGCGCGGCAATGGCGGCAAGAACTGGGAATTCACCAATTCCAGCCTGTTCATGGATTTCCTGGCCGGCAACCAGACGTATGAATGCACCCCCTGGTCCATGCCGCTGCTCACCGTGTTCGGCTGGCAGAAGCCCTGCTATCTGCTGGGCGAAGGCTATGCCAAGACCTTCACCGAGCTGATGGAAGGCACGGAGTGGGAGAAGTACGGCGTCGGCAAGTATGAGAAATGCGCCAACTGCATGGTGCATTGCGGCTTTGAAGGCACCGCCGCCACCGATGCCATCAAACATCCGCTCAAGATGCTGCCGATCCTGATGCGCGGGGTGAAGACCGAAGGCCCGATGGCGCCGGAGATCGATCTTTCCAAGCAGCGGCCGGCGGAATTCGTCTTCTCGCGTCATGTCGAAAAGAAGATGTCAGAGATCCGCACCGGCAAGTCCGACACCACAGAGATCGCGGCAGCGGAGTAGTTCGGCGAACGCCTTGTTCGAGGCCCGCGCGGTGCGCACCAGCGCGGGTATCTGCGTGGGTTTTCTCATCAGAGACACCAGCACACGGCCGATGGCTATGCCGCCATCCGGCTTCATGGCGACCAGCGCGGCCGGCGGCAGCACATGCTGTGCATCGTCGGAAATCACCCGCAAAGCCGCCAGCGGCAGATTTCGGCTGGCGGCGAAGCGGGCCGCGATCTGGCTTTCCATGTCCACCCCCAGCGCGCCGGTGGTTTGGTGCAGCCCGGATTTGGTTTCCGGATGCTCGATGATCACGTCGCTGCCGAACAGGACGCCTTGATGGGCGAAAGGCAGTCGCGAGGCCAGGCGCACCCGCCAGCCCTCATGGCAATCCCACTTTTCGAGACCCGTCATCACCTGGTCGGCGAGTATCACCTCGCCCACCTTCAGAAGCGGCGACAGCGCACCCGCCAGGCCGATGGAGATCACGCCGCGAATGTCGCCATGCAGGGCATTGAGCTTGGCCGCCAGGCTTTCGGAATCCCCGCCGCCCGCCACCGCCACCACCCCGGCGATGCCGACAATTTTGGCTTCCTTGGCAAGGCCGGTGACGGCAAGAACCGTCACAGCCCGTACTCGACCCGTCGCGTATTTCCGCTCTTGAGATTGCGATAGCGCGCCAGCGCCCACAACGGAAAGAATTTCGGATAGCCGTGATAGTTGAGGTAGAAAACGCGCGGGAAGCCGCCGCCGGTGTAATGCGGCTGGGACCACAGCCCATCTGGTTCCTGCGTGGCCTTCAGGTAATTGATGCCACGCGCCACGGCGGGATGATCCACTTCGCCTGCTGCCATCAGGCCCAGCAGCGCCCAGGCGGTCTGTGATGCTGTCGAAGGCGCGGGCTCATAGCCTTTGTAATCCAGCTTGTAGCTGTCGCAATTCTCGCCCCAGCCGCCATCCGGGTTCTGGATGGCGACCAGCCAGTCGGCGCCCTTCTTCATGGTGGCGTGATCGGGGCCCAAGCCCGCGCTATTCAGACCGGCCAGCGCCGACCAGGTGCCGTAGATGTAATTGACGCCCCAGCGCCCCCACCAGCTGCCGTCGTCGCGCTGGGTCCGGATCAGGTAATCGACACCCGCCTTGAGCTTGGGATCGTCCTTGGCGACGCCCAATTGCGCCATCATGCCGACGCAACGGCCCGAGACATCCTCGGTCGGCGGATCCAGCAGCGCGCCATGATCGGCGAAAGGGATATTGTTCAGGTAATAATAGCTGTTGTCGGCGTCGAAGGCGCCCCAGCCGCCGTCGCGGCTTTGCAGCCCGCCCACCCAGACCGCGCCGCGCAGGATGGCGTCGTCATACTGTTTTTCCGCCAGGCCGGAATGGCGGGCCCGGTCCATCGCCATCACCACCACGGCGGTGTCGTCCAGGTCGGGATAATAATCGTTGCGATATTGGAAGGCCCAGCCGCCAGGCGGCACTTCCGGCTTTTCGTCCGCCCAGTCGCCCTTGACGTCCAGCACCTGCAAGGGCTTCAGCCATTCCAGCCCGCGCGCCACCGCCGCGTCTGCCTTCTCGTCGCGCGTTTCCATCAGGGCATGCGCCACCAAAGCTGTGTCCCACACCGGCGAGACGCAGGGCTGGCAATAGGCTTCCGTCTCCTTGACGATCAGGAGATTCTCCACAGACTCGCGGGCGATGGCGCGGTCGGGATGATCGGGCGCATAGCCCAGCACGTCGTACATCATCACGCTGTTGGCCATGGCGGGATAGATGGCGCCCAAGCCGTCCTCGCCGTTCAGCCTTTCGGTGGTCCAGCGGCGGCATTCCTCGATGGCGCGGGCGCGCAAGCCTTTTGGCCAGGAAACGGCTTTCAGCACCTTGTCCAAGGTGGCGAAGAAGGCCGACCAGCCGGCGCTTTGATGTGGCGCGCGAGGCGATGCCGCCGGCACGCCGGGCACGAACAATTCGTCGATATGAATGTCGCGCGGATTCTTCGCCGCCGGCTGTTTGGCCGCCAGCACCAGCAGCGGCACGATCACCGTGCGCGCCCAATAGCTCATCTTGGAGAGATGCACCGGAAACCAGCGCGGCAGCAGGATCAGTTCCGGCGGAATGGTGGGAATGTTCGACCAGCTTGTCTGGCGATACAGCGCCAGCAGGATGCGGGTGAAGACATTGGCCTTGATGGCGCCGCCGCGCTTTTTGATTTCCTCCCGCGCCCGCGCCATATGCGGCGCATCGATATCGTCCCCGATCATCTTGAGGGCGAAATAGGCCTTCACGGTGGCCGAGATATCGAAGGCGCCCTCATGATAGAGCGGCCAGCCGCCATGCGCGCCCTGGATGCGGCGCAGATAGACGCCGATCTTGCGCTCCAGCTCCAGATTGGGCGTCTCGCCCAGATAATGCACCAGCAGCACATATTCCGCCGGAATGGTAGCGTCGGCCTCCAGCTCATAGACCCAGTGGCCGTCGGGCCTCTGCTGCGACAGGATCGCGCCGGTGGCGGCGCGAATGGCGCCTTCCACCTCCACAAACTCGGTCAGGTTCAACTGGTTCATCTGGCGGCCATTATAGGGACAGATGCCGGGCGGCCAAAGCCGCGGCTGTCTCGCCCGAGCGCAAGGCGCCCTCGATGGTGGCGGGCAGCCCGGTCTGGGTCCAGTCACCCGACAGGAACAGGTTGCGCCACTGGGTTTTGGCACCGGGCCTACGGGCGTCCTGTTCGGGCGTGGCGGCAAAGGTGGCGCGTTTTTCCTTGACGATCTGCCAGGCGGGCATAGGCGCCCCGATATCCAGTGCTTTGGTGACATCCGCCCAGATGCGGATGGCCAGCTCCTCGCGATCCTGGTCCACGATGGCATCGGCGCCTGAAATGGTCACCGAGATGCGGTCCTGGAAGGCGAATATCCATTCGGCGGTGCCGCCGATCACCCCCAGCATGGAGGGCGCGCCCTTCGGCGCGGGCATGCGGAAATGGGCATTCACGATGGCACGGAAGTCATTGGGCACGGTGAGCCCCGGAATGAGGTCCGCCGCGCCCCAGGGCGGCACCGCCAGCACCACGGCATCGTTCCCGCCCACCGGCAAGACATTCTCGCCCGCCGCCAGTGCGATCACCTGTTGTCCGTCAAAAGTGATGCCGCGCAAACGCGTGCCCAATTGCACGGTAGCTTTGCGGTTTTCCAGGAAGGCCAGCGCCGGATCGACAAAAGCGGCGGCCAGGGTGGGATGGGCGATGCGAGGCCGATAGAACCGCCCGCCCTTGGCCAGGGTCTCGCGCAGAACCGCGCCGGCCAGCGCCGCAGAGGAGTCTTCAGGCCAGGTGTTGAGCGCCGCCAGAAGAAAGGGCCGCATCAGCCCTTTCCACAAGGCGCCGCGATCCCGCACCATGTCGCCGATGCGGGTCTTGCGATCGGCCCACAGCAAGGGGGCATAGCGCAGATAATCGCTCGCCTTGGTTCCGGGCGCCCTGCGCCGTTCGCGCGTCACCCAGAAGGGAATGCTTCCTTCATTGGGGCGCAGAACCCAGCGCGCCCGGGTCGCCAGATTCACAAAAGGAAATTCCGCCCGCGCCGGACCGATCAACGTGTCGCCGGCGCCGATGCGGCTGCGGAAATCGCTAACGGCGCGGTTGCCCGACAGCACCAGGTGATTGCCGTTGTCGATCACCGTACCGATGGCGGCATCGAAATAGGAGCGGCAGCGTCCGCCCGCCTGGCCTGCGGCCTCGATCAAGGTCACATGCGCGCCCCGCGCCGCCAGGACAGTGGCGGCGGACAGGCCGGCCAGGCCCGCGCCAATGACGAAGACCTTCCCCGTCATAACCGCGTCACGAAAAGAGTCCCTGGCGCAGGACCAGCGACAAAAGCCGCGACTTGGACAGCGACACACGGCGGCGCGGCGGGGCGAAGCCCTGGGCCTCGCTGGCGCGCAGGATCTCGGAATAGACCGCCCCCATCAGCCGCGGCGTCTTGATGCGGCCCTTGGGGCGGGCAGCCAGAATCTTCTGCGCTTCGTCATAATGGCGGTGCGCCAGGTTCGCCACGCGGCGGCAGACCGCATCGATCTGCGGCCGGGCCACGATCGCGGCGGGATCCATCTGGCGGCAGCAATCCATTTCCTCCAGATATTCGCGCGGCAGGTAGAGCCGGCCGATGGCGGCGTCTTCGTCGACGTCGCGCAGGATGTTGGTGAGCTGCAGCGCGCGGCCGAGGTGATGCGCCAGTTGGAAGCCGGGCCCTTCCTCCATGCCGAAGATTTTGATGGAGAGCCGCCCCACCGCGCTGGCCACCCTGTCGCAGTAAAGATCGAGGGTGGCGAGATCGGGGGCGACGATATCTTCCGCCACATCCATGTCCATGCCGTCCAGCACCGACAGGAAATCTTCCAGCCTCAACCCATAATGCTGCACCGCCGGCGCCAGGAAACGCACCTGTGGCGCAACCGTGCCGGCATAGAGGGCACGCAGATCGTCGCGCCATTGCTCCAGCTTCCGGTGGCGTTCGGCCCGCGTGCCAACGCCATCGTCGGCGATGTCGTCGACTTTGCGGCAAAAGGCATAGATGGCGAACATGGCATCGCGCTCTTCCGCCGGCATCAGCCGCATGGCGATATAGAAGGAGCTGCCGCTGGCCTTCTTCTTCACCGCCTTGGCGGCGGGGGCACCGATATTCTCTGCGTTGGTCATCTGTGCGGTCGTATCTGCGGTTAAATTTTTCTGGGGCGGGTCAAGCGCATCAGCGCGAAGCCGGGAAGGCGTTTCAGGAACAGGGCGGCGATATCCACCTTCGAATGATGCACGGCCTGGGACAGCGGATCGCGGTTCATCAGCAGGCGGTTCAAATCTTCCGCCAGGGTCTGGATCAGGTCGACTTCCATGGCAAGCCGGCCGTCTTTTATGCCGCGGGAGAAGGGGCGCGATATTTCCAGAAGTGTGGCGTTGCGCCCCGCCAGATCGGCAATCACCGCCGTCAGAGCGGGATTGGCCTTGTCCTGTCCCAGCGCCTCGACCCCGATGCCGGCTGCCGCCAGTTGCGGCTCGGGAATATAAACCCGGTCCAATTCGCGATAATCCTTGGCGCAGTCCTGCAGATGGTTGATCACCTGCAAGGCGGCGCACAACGCATCATTGGCGGGCCACAGGCTTTTGTCCTCGCCATGCACGTCCAGCACAAAGCGACCCACCGGCATGGCGCTGTAGCGGCAATAATCGATCAAATCGTCCCAGTCTCGATAGCGGAGCTTGATGCAGTCGCGGCGAAAGGCTTCCAGCAAGTCCAGGGCATGGACCGGCGAAAGCCCGCGTTCCGCCAGCACAGTGCGCAACGCCACGCCTTCCGCGACCGCACCGCTTTCGTCTGCCAAAACCTCACCCATAAGACTGGCGCGCATCTGTTCCAGCAGCGCCAGCTTTTCGTCCGCCGGCGTGGAGGCATGATCGGCGACATCATCGGCGGCGCGCACGAAATTGTAGAAGGCCAGCACCGGCGGACGATATTTGGGCGCGATCAGGAAGGATGCGACGGGGAAATTCTCGTCATGATGGCCCTTGCCCGATTGCAGTTCGGCGACGCTGCTCATGCGCGCTCTCCTGCTTTCCCATCATTGGCCTGCGCCCGGCCCTTCCACATCCCGCCCTTGCCCGACCAATGCTGGACAGCCGACTGGAAAGTAAAGGCAGCATAGAAAAGCGCGATCAAGGGCAACGCTGCGCCCCATAGGGGCGACAGGCGATAGAAGCGTAATATGGGCTGGAACATGATCGCCATGATGATCCAGGCCAGCCAGCCAGCCGTCTGCGAAATGCCCCAGGCGAACAGCGCCGTCATCACCGGCGCCAGATAGACCATCGCCAGCCCCAGCAAGGTGCCGGCCAACACCAGTGGGGAATAACCCAGTTGGGCATAGGCGGTGCGGGTCACCATGTGCTGGATATCGGAAATATGTTCGTAAGGCCGCATGGAGACGGCACGGTCGGTGAAGCCCAGCCAAATCGGTCCTTGGCGCTTCATGATCCGGCCCAGGGCGCAATCATCGATGATGTTGTGCCGGATGGCGGCAAGGCCGCCCGCCTTTTCAAGGCTGCTGCGCCGCGCCAGCATGCAGCCGCCGGCGGCGGCGGCCACCGGACTGTGCGAATTGTTGACGGCGCCGAAGGGAAACAGCATGTCGAAAAAGAAGACAAAGGCCGGAATCAGGAAATGCTCGGCAAGGCTTTTACAGGACAAGCGCGCCATCAGCGAGACCAGCACCCGGCCCCCGTCTTCGGCGCGCGCCACCAGCCGGCGCAGATTGTCCGGCGCATGGGTGATGTCGGCGTCGGTGAACCAGAGAAATTCCGGATTGAGGCTGGCCGCCTGTTCGCTGCCCTGGTTCATGGCCCATAATTTTCCCGTCCAGCCGGCCGGGCACGGGGCGCTGCGCAACACCGTGAGCCGGTCCGAATTCAAAGCACGCGCCAGGTCGCCGGTGGCGTCGTCGGACTGGTCATCCACCAGCACGACATGGAACGACCCCGGATAATCTTGTGCCAGCAGGCTGGAAAGACTGCGCTGGATGACATCGGCCTCGTTGCGGGCCGGCACCACCGCCACCACCGAGGGCCAGGCTTCGGGTTCGCGGACCGGCTTGGTGTCGCGCTCGCGCAGCAACCAGAAGCCGTTGTGGAACAGCAGCAGGTACAGCCAGATCGCCAGCGGTATAAAGCCGAACAGGATGCCTGCGATCATTGCAGGTACCCGTTGTCGCCGAACCAGCCCAGGGCATCCTTGAGTCCTTCCTTGTAGGGACGCGCCGTATAGCCCAGCTCGCGCTTGGCCTTCTCCGAACTGAAGAACATGCGGTAGCGCGACATGCGCAGCGCATCGGCGGTGAGGAAAGGCTCCTTGCCCGTCACTTTCGCCACCGCTTCCGCCGCCCAGGCCAGCGGGAACAGCGGCCCACGGGGAAGCTTGATGGTCGGGGCACGCCGTCCGGTGAAGAAGGCGATGTCGCCCAGCATGGTTTCCAGCGCCACGTCGGCGCCACCCAGGATGTAGTTCTCTCCAATCCGTCCCTTATCCAATGCCAGCAGATGTCCTTCGGCCACGTCATCGACATGCACCAGGTTGAGGCCGGTATCGACAAAGGCCGGCATGCGCCCGGTGGCGGCCTCCACGATCACACGCCCGGTGGGCGTGGGCTTGATATCGCGCGGGCCGATGGGCGTGGACGGCGCCACGATCACCGCGGGCAGGCCTTCCTCGCGCACCATGCGCTCCACCTCGCGCTCGGCCACCAGCTTGCTGCGCTTGTAGGCGCCGATCACGCTTTGCGGGGTATGGCGCGAGCTTTCGTCCGCCGCGACTTGGCCCGGCTTGAGGGCGGCGACCGAGGATGTATAGACCACCCGCTCCACCCCGTTCTTCAAGGCGGCCCGCATGGTGGCGCGGGCGCCGGTGAAGTTGTTGCGTTCGATCTCACTAGGATCGCGCGCCCACAGCCGGTAATCGGCCGCGACATGGAACAGATAGCGCGCGCCTTTGAGCGCGGCCGTCATGGAGTCTTCGTCGCGCATGTCGCCCACGACGGGGTCGCAGTGCACACCGCGGATATTGGCGCGCGACGCGCTGGGCCGCATCAACACCCGCACATGCAGGCCCCGCGCCACCAAGGCCCGCGCGACGGCAGAGCCGACGAATCCGGATGCTCCGGTGACCAGCGCAATATCAGACATTGCGGGCCTCGACATCGGCGAACGCGCGACGGCCCTCGACTGCTTGCCAGTAAATCAACGCCGGCACGCCCAGCACGATCTCGCGCGCCCGTTTAAGCAGCGAAACGGCCACGCCCATCTCGGCCGGCAGGCCGAATAGCGGCGCCAGCATGGCATAGCCCCATTCCTGCACCCCGATGGCGGCGGGCACAGGTGCCGCGATACTGCGCAAGGTGCACAGCAAGGCTTCCAGTGCCACGGCATTCAACAGGCTGATGGAGCCGCCCACCAGCCGGAAGGCGATGAAGGTGCCCACCCCTGCCCCGATCCAGGCCAACAGATGCAGCGCTGCCGATGCCGCCAGCCGGGGCGGGGAATCATACAGCTCGACAATCGCGGCATGGAACGACACGCCCGCTCGGGCTTGCGGGAAGAAGCGCGCCGCCAGTTTTTCCGCGAAGACGGCGCCCTTTTTCTGCAGGAAGATCAGCAACGCGATCCCCGGCACGGCCAGCAGCAACACCGCCAGCATGGCTTCGGTCAGGGGGCCGGAACCTTGCAAGTGACGGAATTGGGTGAAGCCGACCCCCAGGCCGAAAGCCAGGAACACCACCTGCGCCATGGCTTCGGTAGTGGCATCGCCGGCAACCGAGGCTGCGGCATAGGCGCCCGACATGCCTTTCAGGATCATCAGCCGCGCCGCCGCCACCATGCCGCCCACCGGCGAGAAAGGTGAAATCTCTGCAATGGAATCCCGCACCAGCCGCGCGATGTAGAAATCCGGCACGGAACGGCGGTGTGCCGGCGGCAGCAGGAAGTACCAGGCGAAGGCCAGGCTGACGAACATCGCCAGAGCGTACAGGCAAAGCAGCGCCAGGCCGCCAAAGCCGGCGCGGGCTATTGCCGCGAAGACTGGATCGAAGCCGATCGACCAGACCAGATAGACCACCGCTATGGCGCCGGCCAGTAGCGCCAGGGCCACTCCGATCTTCGGCGCCCACTTCATCAGGCGGGCAGCGGCTTGGCGCGGAAGCTCCACAGGCGCATGGCGCCCAGCGCGGTTTCCGCCAGTTGGGGCAGGAAGCTGGGACGCAGCAATTCCTTGTCGAACACGCCCATGCGGCGGCGATTCTCCGAATAGCAATCTTCCAGGAAGCGGCGAAAGGTGAAGCCGTCCAGGAACACGGACGCCTGGGTGGCGCTGAATTCCTTGCCGTCGTTCAATTCCTTGCCGCGCTTGGCGGTGCCGACCATCCGGCCCAGCGCCCGCATATAATAGCGGAAGTCGGTCAGCGGCAGCAGCGCGCGCGCCAGGAAGCCCTTCTGTGCCTGGTTGTAGGCCATCCAGTTGACGAAGAAGACGATGTGGCGCGTCTCCTCGTACATCAAGGTCTCGAAGATGTTGAACATTTCCTTGGGGAGAAATTCCGACTGCATGGCGATCTTGAAGACGCCGAAGCCCAGGAAGGAATCCATGCATTCGCCGAAGCCGAAATCCTTGAAACGGGTTTCGACATTGTCGCTGACATCTTCCAGCGGGCGCTCGGCGGCATCGATGCCGTATTTCTCGATCATCACCCGGATCAGCTTGGCATGGCGGGCTTCCTCGAAACCCTGCAGCGCCACGGCTTCCTTCATCACCGGATCCTTCACGGTCTTGACGAACTCCGCCACGATCGCGCCGGCGCGCCGCTCGGTGTAGAAGACCTCTTCCCAGAAGGGCACGGATTTCAGCCGCGTCAGCGCCGCCTCGTCCAGTTCCGGCCAAGGCAGGGTATCCGGATCGAACTCTGTATAAGTCTGCATGAAATGCTTGCAGAAAGTGTCGCGATGTTCCGGCGATCCGATTTTCATCACGCAGCCTTCTTTTTTGGACCAATGAATTTCAGGGCGAGCCGCGCCATGAAGGGCACGAAGCGCGGACGCTTGAGGCGATTGTCGTAAGGCTTCAGGCGCCGGTCATTCTCGGCCACGCAAATGGCGATCAGCTCTCCCACATCGATGTCGGAGCCCAACTGGCTGGCGCCCGTGACGGTGAAGTTGTTGTCCTGCTGGCCGTTGGAGACGTCCGACGCGATGCCCATGCGCTCATAAATCAGAAACAGCCAGACCGCGAAAACCTTGAGCTCGAACCAGGGACGGCGCCACAAGGGCATGTTGCGGCGATGCCAGGCGACCCAATTGACGAAGAACAAGATGTGGCGTGCTTCCTCATTTACAACAGGATCGAAGGTCTGGACCAGTTCGGGTGGGAAGTAGCCGGTATCTTTGGCGGCCTTGAACAGGCCGAAGGCGAAGAAGGAATCGATGCATTCGCTATAGCCGGTAACCATGAAGGCCCATTCCGGATCCTTGGGCTTTTCATAGACGGGCTCGGGCGCCAGCTTGATGCCGTAGGCTTCGACCAGATTGGCCAGCACATGGCGGTGCCGGCGTTCTTCAAACCCGTTCAACTCGATCGCCTTGCGCAGCAGCGCATCCGGCACGCTTTCGGCATAGGTGCAGACATTCAGGCCGGCGCGGTTTTCGGTCTGCACCGCGATATCCCAGATCGGCAGAGAGGTAATGCGCTTCTCGGCCTCCTCGCCAAGCCTGGGCCAGTCCAGCACCGCCGGCTTGTAGGGATCATGGGTGTCCAGCAAGGTCTTGCAGAACAGCCGCTTATGTTCGTCGCTGCCGAACTTGATGGGCCCGTCACCAGGCCAAACGCCGGTGTCGCGCGTCAGGTCGGGGGGAATGGCAAATGCCGGACTACTCATCAGACAACCTGCTCACGGGCGCTCCTTCGGCTACTGCATTACCCTTTTGGGGCGGCCAATTGAACCCCAAAAAACCGGCCGCCGTCTTTGATCTAAATCATTGAATCCGTTGGGTCAAAAAGTCTCCAAAGCCCCCGGTGCGGATGGCCTTGGCCGCCAGAATGGCCGGCAGCTCCGGATCGGTCAGGGCCGCCAGCTCGGCGTTATATTGGTAACCGGGCGCCGAACCGGGATAGGGCCCGGTCGCCGGGTGCATGTAAATTTCGCTCAAGCCTTCCGGCAGATGTTCGATCAGGCCTGCCAGGCGCGGGCCGGTCATGGCGCCTGACCAGGCCAGGCCGAAGACTGCGTCGGGCGCAGCGATTCCGGCCCGGCGAAAGCGCCGCCTGAGACGGCGCGCAAATGGCGCCGTCAGCGCCGCCACACCGGAGGCCTTGCGCGGCTCCACCTGTGCCAGCACCGCTTGCGGCTCCAGAGGTACCCGCGCCCCTTTGAGGCCATAAGCCTGGCCCGTCTTGAGCATCAGCGCCGCGATGGTCGGGTGAAGGTGGAAATGCTTGTGGGCGTTGACGTGATCGAGTGTGAGACCGGTGGCGGCAAAAGCAGCGAACTGGGCTTCGATCTCACGCTCAAGCTGGGTGCGCACCTTGGGCAGGAAGAACATTGCCGCGCCCGCCCGCGCCATGTCGGTGCGGAAATGCCCCGTTGAATCCACCAAAAGGGGGACGGCACTGGTCGGCAAGACGGGCTTGCCCTCGACCAGCACCAGGTGCAGCCCCACGCGCAGCCTGGGCATGGCTTTGGCGCGGGCCACCGCGTCGCCGGCCGCGGCGCCGGCCACCATCAGGCTGGCGGCGGAAAGAATGCCGTCGCGATGGCCGCGCTCGACCGCTTCGTTGACCTCGAGGGCGGCTCCGAAGTCATCGGCAGTGACGATCAGCTGCTTCACTGGCCGTCTAAGAGACGATCATGTCTTCGCGGTTCTTGAGGAACTGGAAGAACTCCACGCCTTCACGCAGACGCCGTACCAGCATGTCGCGCGAGGTCAACATCTCCTTGACGATCTCCATGATCTTGGAGGGGCGGAAATAGAATTTCTTGTAGAAGTCCTCCACCGAATCGAAGATTTCGGTGTGGCCCAGATGCGGATAGTTCAGCGGCGCGATCTGGGTGCCGTCTTCCGTCAGCAGGTCGACGTCGGAGGCGAACCAGCCATTCTCCTTGGCCTGCTTGTACAGGAAGGTGCCGGGATAGGGCGCGGCCAGCGACACCTGGATGGTGTGCGGATTGACTTCCTTGGCGAAGGCCAGGGTCTCCTGGATGGTCTCGCGGGTTTCGCCCGGCAGGCCCAGGATGAAGGTGCCGTGCACCACAATGCCCAACTCGCGGCAGTCGCGCGAGAAGCGCTTGGCGACGTCGACCAGCAGGCCCTTCTTGATGTTGTGCAGGATCTGCTGGTTGCCGGATTCATAGCCGACCAGCAGCAGGCGAAGACCATTGGCCTTCATGACCTCCAGGGTCTTGCGCGGCACATTGGCCTTGGCATTGCACGACCACACCACGTTCAGCGGACCCAGCGCCTTGGCGAGCTCTTCCACCCGGTCGTGATTGTCGGTCAGGGTGTCGTCGTCGAAGAAGATTTCCTTCACTTCGGGGAAATTCTCTTTCACATATTTCACGTCCTGCACCACGCGGTCGATGGACATGAAACGGTACTTGTGCCCCCCGATGGTCTGCGGCCACAGGCAGAAGGTGCAGCGCGATTTGCAGCCGCGGCCGGTGTACCAGGACATGTAGGGATGCAGCAGGTAGCCGCCGAAGTACTTCTTCACGTCGAGCTGCTTGTAGAACGGCAGCACCGACGGCAGCTTGTCCATGTCGACCAGGATCTCGCGCTCGGGATTGGAAACGATCTGCCCGGAGGCGTCGCGATAGGTCAGGCCCTTGATGGTGGACCAGTCCGCGCCTTCGGCCAGTTCCTTGATGGTGAAGTCGTATTCGTTGCGGGCGACGAAATCGAGTTCGG
>Ga0157379_10001651_pt1 | contig 18437 bp, 19 predicted proteins | sample S25metaG_FD_121802 | JGI IMG/M metagenome (GOLD analysis project Ga0157379, IMG submission 121802) | Switchgrass rhizosphere microbial communities from Kellogg Biological Station, Michigan, USA - S2-5 metaG | ecosystem: Host-associated > Plants > Roots > Rhizosphere > Soil | place: USA... | reverse complement strand
TGCGCGCCCGCCCGAGGTCGCGGGGATCGCCGAGCAGCAGCGCGTGGCCCTGTCCGAACAGCAGCAGGCCTCCGTCGGGCGACCACGCAACCGGCGCGCCAGTCACGCGCGCGACGGTGCGGCCGGTCGCATCGACGATCCGGGCAGGCTCGCCGGGCTGCGCCGGGCTGGCCGTCAGCCAACCGCGGCTCGACCACATCACGCCCGAGTACGGGAGCGTGAAGCGCAGGTGCCCGGCGAGGTCGAGCACGCTCGTGCTTCCCCGCACGCTGCAGGCAAGGACTTTGCCATCGGGCGACGGCTGAAGCACGCCGCCGCATCGCCGGATCGCGCGCGCGGTCCCCCGCCGCACGTCGATCACGAAGTCGTCGCTGGTGAGACCCCGGTAGAGCACCGCGACGATCGACGAGCCGTCAGCCGAGAAGGTCAGCGCACCACCTTGGCGCGACCGGCTGGCCGATGCGCTATCCCCCAGGCCGCGAACGAGCCGCAGGCGCGTCCCGTCGGAGCGGGCCAGATACAACTCGTCCTCGCCGCTCCGGTCGCTCCAGAACGCGATCTGATCGCCTACGGGAGCGATCGCGAGGCCGTGTTCCATCGCCAGGGTGTGCGAGATGTCGAGCGGCGCAACGCCGGGCGCGAGCGAGTAGATCTCGCCGGGGTTGTACTTCCCGCGGTCGCTCGCGAACACGATCAGCCCCGGTGAGGTTGCGTGCGATGCGCCCGCACGGAGCGCCGATCCGAAGCCGAGCGCAGCCATTGCGACGAGCGTCGCGACGAGCACTCCCGGCGCCGGCGGCCAGCGCATGCAACGAGTCTACGCCCGCGAATCACCCGGTCGCGGCGGCAGCCTGTCCTACCATGGCGCCGATGGATTCGCGCGCCAGCAGGAGACGCGGCCGGCGCGCGCTGCTGCTCGCCACGGTCGTCGTGGTCGGCGGATGTGCCCTGCTCGGCTACGCCCTGCGCTCGCCCGAGGACGTGCACCGCGGCACCGTCTCGTACTTTGCGCCCACCCAGGACGCGAGCTCGGATCCGGAGGTCGTGAAGAAGATCGCGGCCCACAAGGCCGTCGCCTGGGCGGGCTGGGGCTTCGACGCGGCGCACCACCGCCAGAACCCCCAGGCGCAGCAGCGACCGCCCTTCACGCAGGTATGGGGCGCCGGCCTCGACTCGCTGGCGGAATTCCCGCCCGTGGTCGACGCGAACGGCGTCTTCATCGAGACCGCCAAGGGCGGCGTCGTCGCACTCAACCCCAGGACGGGCAAGCGCCGCTGGACACGCCAGATCGCACCGCCGCTGGCGACGAGTCCCGCACTGGACGAGAAGCGTCTCTACGTCTCCTCGCTCGGGGGCGTCGTGGTTGCCATGCGCCGGAGCAACGGCAAGCGCGTCTGGCGCTATCGCGTCGGCGCGCGTACGGAGTCCTCCCCCCTCCTCGTCGACGGCACGCTCTACTTCGGCGCAGAGGACGGCACGCTCACGGCGCTCGACGCCAGGACGGGCCATCGCCGCTGGCGCGTCCGCGTGGGCGGCGCCATCAAGGGCTCCCCCGCCTACAGCGGCGGGCTCCTCGTCGTCGGCTCCTACGACGGCCACGTCTACGGCTACACGGCGCGCAGCGGGACGCGACGCTGGCGCACCTCCGGCCTCGGCCGCTACGGCGGGCTGCGGCAAGGCCACTTCTACTCCACGCCGACGATCGCCTACGGGCGCGTCTACATCGGATCGACCGACGGCCGCGTGTACTCGCTCGTCGCCGCGACCGGAAAGATCGCATGGACCTCGCAGACGGGCGGCTACGTCTACGCAGGTCCAGCCGTCGTGCACCAGCTGGTGCTGATCGGCTCCTACGACCACAAGTTCTATGCCTTCAACGCCCGCACGGGCGCGAAGCGCTGGAGCTTCGACGCGAAGGCGCGCATCTCGGGCTCCGCGACCGTCGTCAACGACATCGTCTACTTCTCGACGTTCGGCAACGGCACGTTCGGCCTCGCCGTGGGCAATGGCCGCCAGATCTGGCGGCGCTACGAGGGCCGCTACTCGCCGGTCGTCGCGACGCGCGACGCCTTCTACTTCATCGGCTACAGCACGCTGCGGCGGCTACGCCCGCGTACCCACCCGGCCGGCCTCTTCCTGAGGCCCGACGGCACCGTCATCGCACGTGGCGGTCACGCAGTCCCCCGCCGGCGCTGACTCGCCGCGCGGAAGGTCCTCGCGCGGCGCCGCGAGCCCGCGGAAGAGCATCTCGCCGAGCGCCTCGCGCACGCTGCGCCGGGTGCGCACCACGTCGCCCTCGCGCGTCAGCACCTCGTCCCACCAGGCGTCGAACAGCGCCGGCACCTGCACGGCCGCGACCGAGCGGCGCATCAGGCTCTCGCCGCGCTCCAGACCGAGCTCCCAAGCCGCCAGCGAGAGCAGGCAGCCCGAGCCGTCGTCGATGCTCCCCCAGCCACCGCCCTCGAGCTCGACCTCCCCGCGCTCGAGCGCGCGTGCCAGGGCCTGGCGGGTCTCGGGGTCGAGACCGTCGAGCGCGCGTGCGAGTGCGTCTTCACTGGAGCCCACGACGGCATGCTACCGCGGGGTCGCCTGCGTCGTACGATGCAGGCGTGGCAGCGCCACGCCTGCTCCCGCTGATGTCGCCGCGCGGTGCGCTGGCACTCGGCTCCTGTGGCTTCGTGCTCGAGGTCCTGCTGCTCACGCCCTGGGTCGACGACCTCACGGAAAGCAACGCCACCGTGCACTTCACCCAGCACGGTCTGATCTTCGTCGGCGGCATCCTGATGGGCTGGGCGCTGCGCGACCTGCGTCTCACGACGCTGATCAACGCGCGGCGCTGAGCGGAGCGCCGATGGAATTCGTCCTCCTCCACATCCCCCACATCATCCCGGCCTTCGTGGCCATGGGATTCCTGGGGCGCTTCGCCGCGATCATGGCCGATCAGCCGCCGGCCGAGTTCTCGGACGCGCAGATCGACGAGTGGCGGCGCGTGCGCATCGAGCGGGCGCGCTCCCGGCGGGTGCGGCGCACGAGCGCCCGGCTCGGCCTGCTCTCCCTGCCGCTCCTGGTGATGGCGGTCACGACCGGGCTCTGGCTCTACACGATCGCACTGCGCGACGATCGCCCGTCGTCGCTGGCCATCTGGCTGCACGTCGTCTCGAGCACGCTGGCGCTCGCGCTGGTGACCTACAAGGTCGCCGAATCGGGCCGCGCACGGCTGGCGCGAGGGCTGGATCCTGCCCGCTTCCTGACCGACGGGCTCTCACTGCTGCTGGCCGCCCTCGCGGTGCCGCTGCTCGCGACGGGCGTCGCCCTGCTGTTCTTCCCGGGCTCCAGTTCGGCAACCGCCTACGCGCATCTCGTGGGCAGCGCCTGGTGGATGACGCTCTTCGGCGTCCATCTCGTGCGCTACCTCGGGCGCGCGCTGGACGCGACGTTCCGCGACCGCGCCGCGCCCGACTGACCAACGCTCCGGGAGTTCTACAGCGGCGCGCGAGCGCCGTTCGAGAGCAGGTAGACGAGCGTGTAGAGGATCACCCAGACGACGTCGACGAAGTGCCAGTAGATGCCCGACAGCTCGACGCCCATGTGCTTGGCCGGTGAGTAGTGCCCGCGCAGCGTGCGCAGGAGGCATGTGGCGAGCAGGACCGCGCCCACGAAGACGTGCAGGCCGTGCAGTCCGGTGAGGGCGAAGAAGACGCTCGCGAAGGCGCCGTGCTCGGGCGTGAAGCCGTCGCCGTGCAGCAGCGCGTACTCGCGGATCTGCAGCCCGAGGAACGTCAGCCCCATGATCAGCGTGAAGAGCAGGCCGAGGGTCAGCCCGCGACGGTTGCCGCGCTTGATCGAGACCAGCGCCCAGTGCATCGTGAACGACGACGAGATCAGGATCGCGGTGTTGATGCCCGTGGAGTCGACCGGGATCTCGAACGGCTCCGGCGGGTAGACCGGGTAGTTCGTGTAGCGCACGTAGAAGAAGGCCGTGAAGAACGCGCCGAACAGCATGACCTCGGACGCGAGCGCGACGATCAGGCCCATCATCACGCGGTCGAGGTGACCGACGGTGCCGTAGCCGGGAGGCGGCCCGCCGTGGCCGGGGGTCTCAGCGTGCGCGCTCAATGGTGTGCCGCCGTCACCGGCGCCTCTTCGAAGACCACGTGCTTCGCTCCCGGCTGGCCGTAGTTGTAGGGGCCGCCCACGACGCGCGGAGCGCCGTCGAAGTTGAAGATCGGCGGCGGCGAGGAGACCTGCCACTCGATCGTGAGCGCACGCCACGGGTTGTCCGGGGCGGGCTCGCCGCGCCACCACGAGATGATCGCGTTGTAGACGAAGATCAGCGTGGCCGCCCCGAGCACGAACGCCATCATCGAGATGAAGAGGTTCCAGTCGGCGAACCTCTCGTCATACGTCCAGACGCGCCGCCGCATGCCGAGCATGCCGAGGTAGTGCTGCGGGAAGAACGTCGCGTTGAACGAAATGAAGGTCAGCCAGAAATGCCACTTGCCGAGCTTCTCGTTGTACATCTTCCCCGTGATCTTCGGGAACCAGAAGTAGAGCCCCGCAAAGATGGTGAAGACTGACCCTCCGAACAGCACGTAGTGGATGTGCGCGACCACGAAGTACGTGTCGGAGACCTGGATGTCGATCGGCAGCACGGCCAGCCAGATGCCCGAGAGGCCGCCGATCACGAACGTGAACAGGAAGCCCATCGCCCAGAGCATCGGGGTCGCGAGGTTGATGACGCCGTTGTAGAGCGTCGCCACCCAGGAGAAGATCTTGATGCCGGTTGGGACGGCGATCAGCATCGTCGTGACCATCATGGGCACGCGCAGCCACGGTTGGAGGCCGGCCACGAACATGTGGTGAGCCCAGACCGAGAAGCCGAGCACGCCGATCGAGACGGTTGAGAACGCCAGCGCGCGGTAGCCGAAGATGGGTTTCCGCGCCATCACGGATATGACTTCGCTGATGATGCCGAATCCGGGCAGCATCATGATGTAGACGGCCGGATGTGAGTAGAACCAGAAGATGTGCTGGTACATGATCGTCGAGCCGCCGTCGGCCACGTTGAAGAACTTCGTGTGCATGACGCGGTCGAACATGACCATGAACTGCGAGGCCGCGATGAACGGCGTGCCGAGCACGACGAGCGCGGAAGTCGTGAGGTTGGCCCAGACCAGCAGCGGCATGCGCGACAGCGTCATGCCGGGCGCGCGCATGGTCAGGATCGTGACGATGAAGTTGACCGCCGTCAGGATCGACGACGTGCCGGCGAACTGCACGCCCATGTTGAAGAACGTGCCCTGGTCCGTCGGGTCGTGCGTCGAGAGCGTCGCGTAGCCCGTCCAGCCGGTGTTGAAACCGCCCCAGATGAGGCTCGCCACCATGATCAGCCCGGCCGTCGGCAGCATCCAGAAGGACAGGGCGTTGAGCCGCGGGAAGGCCATGTCCTCGGCCCCGAGCATCAGCGGCACGACGAAGTTCGCGATGCCGGCGAAGGCCGGGATGATGAACAGGAAGATCATGATCGACGCGTGCGTCGAGATCAGCCCGTTGTAGGCGTCGTGTGTGAAGTACGTGTTGCTCGGCGACGCGAGCTGCGCGCGGAAGGCCTCCGCGAGCATGCCGCCGATCAGGAAGAAGACGAACGTCGTGACCAGGTACTGGATCCCGATCACCTTGTGGTCCGTGTTGACCTTGAAGTAGTCGCGCCAGCTGTACGCGCCGTGATCGGCGTGTCCCTCGGGCAGCGGCGAGCCGACGATGTACTTGCCCCAGTAGTCGAAGCAGCCGATGCCGCTGAGGAAGCCGAGCGGCGTGGCGATCATGAGGCAGGTGGACATGACCTCGTACTGCCACCAGGGCCAGCCCACGATCACGCGGACGAGTGCGGGGACGGCGATGGCAAGCGCAGCGGCGAGGATCGTCCAGAGCAGAGCGCGCCACCAGCCCGGGCGCGTCCAGACGCTGCCGCCGCCAGTATGGCCGTAGGCCGGCGTGTGGGTGCTGGGAGGAGAGGTAACGACGCTCATGGGCCCGAGCCCCCCTTCGCCAGGTAGCCGACGAGAGCGGCGATCTGCGTCGCGCTCAGGCTCGAGCCGAAGCTCGTCGGCATGATGTTGGGCGCATAGCCCTTCGCGATGTAGGCGTTCGGATCGACGATCGACTCCCTGATGAATCCCGTGAGATTGGCCGCCTCGGTCTTGCTCGTCTCCTTCGCGCGGGTGTAGTCCTGCGACACGTCATCGAGCGACGGGCCCGTCGTGCCGCCCGACTTGGCCGGCGTGAACGTGTGGCAGCCACCGCAGCCCGCGCTGTTGAAGACGGCGAGGCCGGGAGTCTTCGCCGCCTCCGCCCGGACCTTCTCGGCGAGGGCCTTGGCCTGCGTCAGCCACTTGTCGAAGGCGGCCTGCGAGAGCACGTGGATGTTCTTGAAGTGCATCTCGCCGTGGCCGGAGCCGCACAGCTCCGTGCACTGCACCTCGTAGTCGCCGATGCGCGTCGGCTTGACGTAGGTCGTGCCGACCGTCTTACCGACGACGCCCGGCGTTGCGTCCTGCTTGACGCCCCACTCCGGCACCCAGAAGCCGTGAATGACCTCGAGGTTCTTCGTGCCGGGCGTGAACAGTGGGGTGACCATGTGCAGCACGATGGTCTTGCCGACGGGCACGTAGAGCCCGTCCGTGCGTGTGAAGCCGCCGTCGGAGTCGTACTGGTAGGCGAAGGCGAAGCTGTAGGCGTGGACCGTGATCACGCGGTCGTTGGCGGCGTGGGCCTCGTTGTCGTCGAGCACCTTCGCGCCCCAGGCGGCGAAGAAGATCACGACCAGGAGCGCCGCGCCCGTCCAGCTGAGCTCGAGCAGCGTGTTGCCGTGGGTCGGGTCGCCATCGCGCATGTCCGAGGGGCCCCCCCGGCGGAACTTCCACAGCGAGTACCCCATCGCGACCAGCACGATCGCGAAGATCACGAACGAGACGTACGTGATCGCGATGAACAGCGGGAAGTTGTTCTTCGACTGCTGCGAGCCCTCGGTGGGGAACCAGTCGACGATCCAGATGAAGATCGCAGAGAGGACGAGGCCCAGCACCGTCCCAAGGGCGATGAACTGCGCGATGCGTTTCATCGGCGCTCTTCCCGGACCCGCTGCACGCCGCGGATCCTATACCCACGAGCGCCTCCGGTACAGGGCCTGCCGGAGGTCGGTCGGGAGAACCTTGTGCGCTTCGCTACGGTACCCCCGATGCGCCCGTCCCCGACGACCGCGCTTGCGTCGATCCGCACGAAAGTCGCGCTGCCATGCGCTTTTGCGGTCATCACGCTGTGCACTCTAGCGACCGCACCGGTGGCTCGCTCTGCCGAGCCCGCGGTCGCGAGAGCCGTGTTTGTAACACCCGCGGGCGACCGCGCCGAAGCGCAGCGAGCGGTCGTCTCGGCCGGCGGCATTCCCGAGGGCTGGGTGGGCGGCCGGCTCAAGGCCGCGCTGCAGAGCGGAGAGCTCGCGGCGGTGCGCCGCTCGCCCGCCGTCGCGACCGCTGAGATCGCGGAGACCTCGTCGGCGGATGCCGTCATCTCGCAGGGCGTCGCGCTGAGCGGCGCGGATGCGCTGCAGCGCTCGGGCCACGACGGCAGCGGCATCACGATCGTGGTGCTCGACCAGGCGTTCGGAGCGGCCAGCCGGCTGAACGCGCTGGCCGGCACCGAGTTGCCTCCGATCGAGCGCCAGCACCGGCAGACGTTCGACGTGACCTACGGCCTCGCCGGCCGCGACTTCAACGCGAACAGCTCGCGCCACGGCGAGTTCGTGAGCGAGATCGTCTACGACATGGCGCCCGCGGCGAACTACTGGTTCGTCAACTACCACACGCCCGACGAGTTCGGCCAGGCCGTCGACTACATCGTGAACACGATCAAGCCGAACATCGTCGTGCACTCGAACTCGTTCCTGTTCGGCCGCTTCGACGGCACCGGCTGGTTCGCGCAGAAGGTCGACCAGGCGGCTGCGGCGGGCATCCTCTGGGTCAACTCGGCCGGCAACTACCGCACGCGGCATTGGGAAGGTCCCTGGAGCGACGCCGACGGCGACGGCAACCTCGACGTGCCGGGCGACGGCAACGCGTTCCGCTTCGAGCTGGCGGCGACCAACCGCCCGGCCTGCGACATCTCCTGGGCGGGGGCAACGAGCGATCCGGGTAGCTACTACAGCATGGTGCTCTACAGCGATCCCGGCCTGACGACGCCGGTGCTCGACAAGCGGAGCGGCCTGCCGATCCAGTCCAGCGGGCTGAGCGCGCTGCCGGATCCGCACGCCGACATGCCCCCGGGCTTCCTCTCGTCGCCCGGGACCTACTACCTGGCCGTCCGGCGGATCGGCACCCCGCCGACGACGAACCTGACGCTCTATTGCCGCATGGACCTGTCGCCGACCGCGCAGGTGACCGCGTCCAGCTCCCCCACCCCGGGCGATGCGAACGGCGCGCTCTCGGTCGGCGCCTTCGATGCCACGACCCTGCTACCCGAGTCGTACTCCTCGGAGGGCCCGACCGACGACGGCCGCCTCAAGCCCGAGATCGCCGCGCCCACCAATGTGCTGATCACTCCCGGCGATCCCGAGTCCGACGAGGTCAACGCCTGCGGCGGCACCTCCTGCGCAACGCCCCACGTGGGCGGGGCCGCGGCACTGCTGTGGGGTGACGTCGCAGCCGACGGCGGTGCGGGCAGCGTGGCGCAGCGCGTACGCGACCGGCTCGTGGCACAGGCGCTCGATGCCGGCGCGCCCGGGGCGGATTACGTGTTCGGCGCGGGCCGCTTGCGCCTCGACCTCGCCGCGCCGGTGCTCGGCACGCCCACCCCGGCGCCCAACTCGCTCGTGCGCGGGACCGTCTCGCTCTCGCTCCCGCTCACCGAAGCCGGCACGCTCGGCCTCCAGCAGCTCTCGGTCGACGGCCAGCCGCTCGTCGCCACGCTCGCGCCCGGAGGCGTCCTCCAGGCCATGTGGCCGACGGCGGGGCTCGCGTCCGGCCCGCACGTCCTCTCGCTCGTGAGCGCGGATCAGAGCGGCAACGTCGCCAGGTACACGATCACGCTGCGCGTCGACAACGACCCGCCGAAGGTGCGCCTGCGCGCTCCCACGCGTGCCCAGGCGCACGCCAAGGTGCGGGTGTCCGCCTCGGTGCTCGACACCGGCAGCGGCCTCATCGCCCGGCCGCGCATCACGTTCGGCGATGGCTCCAAGGCGAACGGCTTCCACCTCGCGCACCGCTACAAGCACCCCGGCCGCTACAGCGTCACGATCCGCTGCCGCGACCGCGCCGGCAACAGCGTCGTCCTGCGGCGGACGGTGCGGATCGTGCCGGCCGTGACGAAGCAGGCCAAGTAACCGCGAGTAGACTGGCGGCGTGACCACCGGCGGCGCCACGACGGGTCTCGCTCCCGCGGCGGGCCTGGGAACTGAGCGGACGGCCAGCGCGCACGACTACTGGGAGCTGCTCAAGCCCCGCATCATGCTGCTGATCGTCATCACGACGATCGGCTCGCTCGCGCTGGCTGCGCACGGCTGGCCGGGGAACGGCGTGGCCGCCTGGACGGTGCTCGGCATGGCGCTCGTGTCGGGCGGATCCAGCGCCGTCAACCACTGGTACGACCGCGACATCGACGCGCTCATGGAGCGCACGAGCAATCGGCCCGTGGCCAGTGGCCGGGTGCCGCCGATCGCCGCGCTCGGCCTGGGCCTCGTGCTCTCGGCGGCCGGCATCGCCTTGCTCGCAGTCGCGGTGCACTGGCTCGCCGCGCTCTGGGCGCTGGCCGGCTTCCTCTGCTACGTGCTCGTCTACACCGTCTGGCTCAAGCGCCGGACGCCGCAGAACATCGTCATCGGCGGGGCCGCGGGCGCGGTGCCGCCGCTGGTCGCCTGGGCCGCGGTCGACGGCTCGGTGACCGCCACGGCGGTCGCGCTGTTCGCGATCGTGTTCCTCTGGACGCCGCCCCACTTCTGGTCGCTCGCGCTCTTGCTGGACGAGGACTACGCCCGCGCCGGCGTGCCCATGCTGCCGACCGTGCGTGGCGCCGAGGCGAGCGCGCGCCAGATCCTCGTCTACACCGTGCTGCTGGTCGCGTCCTCGCTCGTGCCCGTCGCGCTGGGGACGCTGAGCTGGCTGTACGCGATTGCGGCCGCGCTGCTCGGGGCTCGCTTCATCTGGCTCGCGCTGCGCCTCCTGCGGGCGCCGGGCGACCGCGCCACCGCGCGGCGCACCTTCCTCTACTCGCTGCTCTACCTCGCCCTGCTGTTCGCCGCCATGGGCGTCGACAGCGTGTTGCTCGGCTAGACCCGGATCAGGCGGCGCGGCGCTCGAGCACGGTGACCATGTCCGAGGCCTCCTCGCGCATGGAGACCGGCGTCACGGCCGTCTCGTCCCCGAACAGGGGGTCGCGGCTCGAGTATCCGCCCCCGGCGTGGCGCAGCTGGCGCCCGACGTGCGTCTCGTCGTTGATCACGAGCGGCGCGGCGAGGTCGACCGTGGCGGAGCGCATCTCGTCGCCGACGTCCACGAGGCAGTAGATCGAGAGCTGGTCGGCGCTGCTCACTCCGAGCAGCCGCAGCTCGGCGTCGGGCAGCTCGATCTCGTAGTCCCAGTGGAACGCCCAGGGCAGCACGATCGGCAGCGCGACGTCGGGATCGTCGAGCGACTGCAGCCACAGGAAGACCGAGTCCGCCCGCCGCTTCAGGATCGCGAACCACTCGAGGTGCGAGAGGCCGGCGACGCCGTCCGGGAAGCGCAAAGCAGCGCCATCGTTGATCTCGAAGCGCCCGAAGCGCGTGGAGCGGAAGCTCGCCATACGGAGGTACCTATCGGCAGCCCACGTCAGGGGTTGAGAACCTTCTTCGGGGGATCTGTCGCATGACCCGAAAGATCACCCGGCGTCCGACCGCGCTGCTATCACAACTGCGTGCTCGAGGCTCGGTTGCGCAGCGACCGGCTCGCCCTTGCCGCCGCACTCCTCCTGACGCTGTGCGGCGCCCTGGCGGCATTCGTCGTCCCCCCTCTGACGCCGATCCTGCTCGCTCCCGCCGTCGTGCTGGCGGCGACCGCCCGGCCCGCAGGGCTCCTGCTCGCGCCGCTCGCGGCCGCGCTGCCCATGCCCTTCGCCTTGCGCATCGCGCTGCTCGCCGCGGCGGGCGCCGCCGCGGTCGCGGCGGCCCTCGCGGACGGCCACCGGCGCGGCCTCGAGCGCCGCGCCCTGATCGATCCCCTGACGGGTCTCTATCGGCCGGAGTTCTTCAACGAGGCGCTCGAGGTCGAGTTGCGCCGCGTGCAGCGCTACGGCGGCGACGTCTCGCTCGTGATGCTCGACCTGGACGACTTCAAGCAGGTCAACGACAGCCACGGCCACGCCGTCGGCAACGATGTCCTCCGGCAGGCCGGCGAGGTCGTGCGGCACGCCGCGCGCGACTCCGACCTCGCCGCGCGCTTCGGCGGCGAGGAGCTCGTGCTGCTCGTCCGCGGAGACGAGCGCTCGGCCACGACGGCCGCCACACGCGTCGTCGCCGGCCTGCGCGAGCTGCGCTTCGCGGACGGGCTGCGCGTCACCTGCTCGGCGGGCGTTGCGGCCCTGGCCGAAGGAGGCGACTCGGCCTCGCTGTTCGCGTCCGCCGACGAGGCGTTGTACGAGGCCAAGCGGCGCGGCAAGGACCGAGTCGTGCTCGCACGCCGGCCCGAGGTCGCCGCACGCCGGCGCGCGGCGGGCGCCGCGTAGCTCGCGACTCGCCATCAACGCGCCGCCCGTGCAGGTCAAGCGCCAGACCCCGAGCGTTGCATGGCGCTTGGCGTCAGCGGAGGGCGCGCTCGCGCATCGGTGCTGCGGCGAGCTCGGCTGCGAAGCGCGTGCTGTCGAGGCTGCGCAGCGGACGGTCGCATGCCTCGACGGCGCGATCGTGGAAGAACGGGACGTCGAGGTGCCAGGGCGTGACGATGTTGAGCGAGGCACGCTCGCAGGCCGAGCAGACGACCGCGATGCCGACGCGGTCGTCGCGGCGAGCGGCGAAGCGGATCTCCGAGGGGAACAGCGGCTTGCGGCAGCGCTCCTCGGCGCACCAGAACAGCCAGGGCCAGTCGCCACGCCGGACGTGGCTCGCCGCCGCCTCGCGCAGCTCCTCGCCGGTGTCACCGGCGATGCGCCCCGTGAGCGGCTCCCAGAACTGCTCGCCCGCGGGCGGGCCGACGACGGGCGCGTGGTCGAGCTCCTCGTGCGTGAGCAGTGCGTCGTGCGCTCCACCGCACGCGGCGCACAGGTGGCGCACGCAATACACGGCCGGGTGCTGGGCGCCCGGCAGGCGCATGACGCTCACGAACTGCGAGAGCGTCACGCCGTAGCGGCGCTCCCCGTCCGAGTCACGCTCGGGGCACCGCATCCGGTACTCGGCACGCAACGGATCGTACATTGATCGAAGATACCCCCAGAATCGGAGTCCGTGAACCCCCGGGCGCGAGCCGGGTGGTGCAAACTCTCGCGCATGGACTCCCGGAGCTGTCCACGCTGTGGCGCCGCAGCGCCCGAGATCGCCCCCGGCCAGCCCCTCTGCGACGTCTGCTGGGAGGCTCTCCCGTCCCGCATACGCCGTGCCGTCGCGCGCCTCAAGCCGTCGCGCCAGGAGCGCTTCGCCACCGGACACCTCGAAGTGCCGCCGGCCCGCCGCAAGAAGCGCACGTCGCGCCGCCGCGAGGTCGTGGAGGACGATCAGCCCTCGGAGTCGTAACTGATCAGCGCGTGCACCGGGAACGGTGCGAGCCGCTCGCGCCCGCCGAGGAACGCGAGCTCGATCAGGAACGCGCAGCCGACGACGGTGCCGCCGACGGCCTCGGCGAGATCGCAGGTCGCCCGGGCGGTACCGCCGGTGGCGAGCAGGTCGTCGTGCACGAGCACGCGCATGCCCTCGCGGATGGCGTCGTCATGCAATTCGAGGCTGTCCTGGCCGTACTCCAGGGCATAGCTCGCGGTGACGGTCGTCCACGGCAGCTTGCCCGGCTTGCGCGCGATCGCGAAGCCGACGCCGAGCCGGATGGCGAGCGCGGGCCCGAGGATGAATCCGCGGGACTCCGCGCCGAGCACGATGTCGGGGCGCAAGGGCGTCACGCATTCGGCCAGCGCGTCGACCGCACCCGCGAGCGCCTCGGGATCGGCGAGCAAGGGTGTGATGTCCTTGAAGATGATGCCCGGCTTCGGGAAGTCGGGCACGTCCCGGATGCGGGACGCGAGATCGATCACGTCGTGACCTCGGACCGGGTTGCGGCGGTCGTGGCGCCTGCGAGGCGCCGAAGGTCACGCACCAGGAGCGATTCGGTCAGCTCGGCGCACAGGCCGGCGAGCTCGTCGAGCTGCTCGAGCCCGGCGCCCACGCGGTCGGGATTGGCCGAGCGCAGTTGCGGTGCGAGCACTTGCTCGACCAGGCCGGCCTCGCGCTGGATGGCCGAGTGGATCGCGCGCAGGTGACGGGCATCGAAGCCGTAGCGCTGGAGCCTGGCCGCGGCGGCCACGATCTGCACGTCCTCGGGCCGGAAGCGACCGGCCTCGGCCGCGATCAGCCCGAACTCCTCGAGGCTGCGCACGAACTCCTCGTTGACGCCGGCGGCGCTGATGAGCTCGCCGAAGCGCGGGCCGCGGGCGGCGCCGGTGCTCACGGGCCGGCGGCGAGGCCGCTGGCGCGCGCCCTCGGCGGCCTTCTCGAGCTCCTCGCGGATCACCCGCAGCGGCAGGAACTCGTCTCGCTGCAGTCGCAGGATGGTCCGCAGGCGCTCGACGTCCTCCTGTGCGAACAGGCGGTAGCCCCCGCGCGTGCGCTGCGGATGCAGCAAGCCCTGTTCCTCGAGGTAGCGGATCTTGGAGATCGAGATGTCGGGGTGGTCGATGCGCAGCGCTGCGCAGACCGCACCGATCGTCAGACGGCGGCCGCTCACGGGTGTGGTGACGGTGTCTTCGCTCAACGCTCGAGGTAGGTCAGCTTGAACTTACCGATTTGGAGCTCATCGCCGTCGGAGAGGTGATGCGATTCGACCCTCCGTCGGTTGACGTAGGTGCCGTTCAGGGAGTCGGAGTCCTCGATGTAGAAGCCGTCGGGACGCCTCACCACGCGTGCATGCTCGCGCGAGACGGTGATGTCGTCGAGCAGGATGTCGGCGCCCGAGGAGCGTCCGATCGTGACGCGCGAGTCGCCCAGCAGGAAGTGCTCGCCGGCGCGATCCCCCGCACGTACCACGAGCGCAGGGCCGCCGGCCTGGACGACGCCCACCGCCGGGATGGAGGTGTCGGTGTCGCTCTCCAGCGGGAACGACATCGTCGTCTGCGTCGAGCCGGCCTCGGTCAGGAGCAGGCCGCCGCAGCGTGCGCAGTAGTGCGCCGCTTCCGGATTCTGCATGCCGCACTCGGGGCAGTACATGCCGCGATCAGTCGAGCCGCTCGAGCTCGGCCGGCAACTCCAGAGGAGGGCCGCGATGCGCGAGGATCTCCGAGAGCTGCTCGACGTCGCTCGCGGCGAGGTGCTCGGACTCCTCCCCGTCGCGATCGCGCAGGCGCGCCACGATCTCGGCGCGCAGCAGGTCGATCTGCCCGTGCAGGATGCGTCGCCTGAAGGAGACCTCCCGCTCGCTCTGCGTGCGCTCGTGAATGCGCTCGCGCAGCTCGTCGTCGGACAGGTCCCCGGCGTCCCCGGCATCGCTCTCGGCCGGCAGCGGATCGTCGCCCGCCTGCACCGTCAGCTCCTCCGGCACCTGCGTCAGCAATTCCTCGGAGACGATCGCCGGATCCACGTCGACGGCTCCCTGGCGCTCCTTGAGACGGCGCGTGTGCTCGCTGCGCAACTGGTCGATGCGCCCGTGCAGCTCGCGGCGCATGCGCGAGACGTCGCGCTCGTCCGCCATCTTCTCCTCGGTCAGGAGCTTGAGATCGGCGTCCGAAAGGGCTGCGAGATCGGGGAATGCCTCCACGAGCGCAGTCTAGCCGTTTCGCGGACCTTCTACCTGGGGTTGAGGTTGAGGACGGCGCGAGCGGGCCCTCACGCTGATGAGATAGACAGCGCCGGCAGCCAGCGAAAGGGCCAGCCCGGCCCAGAAAAGCACGACCGGCCAGTTCGCGCTCGGCGGCAGCAGCATCATGAACCCGAGGCCCACCATGAGCACGGTGGTGGCGGTCTTGCCGAGGTAGACGACGGACAGCTCGTAGCCGTGCCGCGCCGCGCTGCCGATGCCGAAGGCCAGCACCAGATCGCGGCCGATGATGAGGATCGGGGCGAGCAGCGGCAGGCGCCCGTGATGCCAGAGCAGGATCACGGCCGAGTCGATCAGCAGCCGGTCGGCGAGCGGGTCGGCGAGCCGGCCGAAGCGCGAGAAGCTGCCGTAGCGCCGAGCGAGCCAGCCATCGAACCAGTCCGTCAGCGAGGCCACCCCGAAGATCACGAATGCGAGCGCCGAGTGACCGTCTTCGGCCTCGAGCAGCACCCACCAGAAGAGCGGCAGGACCGCGAGGCGCGCGATCGTGAGGATGTTCGGCAACCGGGCAAGCCACGGATGCGCTGCCAGGGAACTCTCGGCGGACATTCGAGAGGATGGTACTAGCGCGGCCAGGGGCGCAGCAGGCGCGCCTCGACTTCGGTGCCCACCGGGAGGACGCCCTCCTCGAGCCGGGTGCAGAGCAGCGCGTGCGCCCCCGCCAGGCCGCGGAGGGCCCCGCCCTTGCGGCTCTGCGGCATCGCGTCGGGAAGGTCGTGGCCCGCGCTCAGGACCAGCGGCACGTAGGCCTCGATGCCCCGCTTGGCGCGCACCTCCCCCGTCAGACGCACGCGGATCAGCGGTGCGTCCTCGGGCAATGCGCCGAGCAGGAGGTCGAGCAGCGGCCGCGCGAAGCGCTCGAACGCGATTGCCGCCGCCACCGGATACCCCGGGATGCCGATCACCGGCGTGCCTTGCACCAGGCCGAGCGCGACCGGATGGGCCGGTCGCAGCGCGACGCCGTGCACGACGAGCTCGCCGTGGCGGGTGAGCACGCCCGCCGTGTGGTCGGCACGCCCGCGAGATGAGCCCGCGATCACCAGCACGAGGTCGGAGGAGGCTGCCGCACCCAGCACTGCCTCGCCGATCTGGGCGGCATCGTCGGGACGCGGCGGCAGCCGCTCGCAGAGCGCACCGGAGTCGCGCGCGAGCGCCTGCAGCATCGGGCCGTCGGCGTCGGCCACCTCGCCCGGTGCGAGCTGCGTTCCGGCCGGGCGCAGCTCCCCGCCCGTGGGCAGGATCGAGACGACCGGGCGCCGGGTCACGCTCAGCTCGGCGTGACCGGCGACGGCTGCCAGCGCGATGTCGTAGCTCGAGACCAGTCGGCCGGCCGGGAGCAGCACGTCGCCCTCCTGCACGTCCTCGCCTGCGGCGCGCACGTTGGTGCCGCTCGCGAGGGCACGCTCGACGCGCAGCCCTCCCCCGCTCTCGCTCGCGATCTCGATCTGCGCGACGGCGTCGAAGCGATCCTCGACCACCTGCCCCGTATCGATGCGCAGATACGTCCCGGGGGCCAGCACGCCGTTGCCCGTCGCGGCGGCGACGACCGCGTAGCCGTCCATCGCAGCGCAGCGATGGGGCGGGTTGGCCGCGCGCGCGACGAGAGTCGTGGCCAGCACGCGGCCGCGTGCGGCATCGAGCGACACGCGCTCATCCGGCAGCGGCGCGGACCAGCCGGTGCCGGCCAGGGCGGCCAGCCAGGCATCGAACGCCACGGCCGGCTCGGCTCCTCGTAGCGTCATGGCTGCTTGAGAGCGACCCGCGCGGCCCCGGCGTACACGTTGAAGCGGCCGTCGCGCAGGAAGCCGACGAGCGTGAGCCCGAGGCGGCGGGCGGCGTCCACCGCCAGGCTGGAAGGCGCTCCCACCGCGCACAGCACCGGGATGCCGGCCACCGCGGCCTTCTGGACGAGCTCGAACGACGCTCGGCCCGAGACGAGGGCCACGGAGCCGCCGAGTGGCGTCGCACCCGCGAGCATGCGGTTGCCGATGACCTTGTCGAGCGCGTTGTGACGTCCGACGTCCTCGCGGACGAGGGTCAGCTCGCCCTCGGCCGTGAAGAGGCCGGTGGCATGCAGACCTCCCGTGCGCTCGAACGTCCGCTGTGCCGCGCGCAGGCGCTCCGGCAGCTCGCCGATGACCTCCGCCGAGACGATCGGGCCTTCGCCAAGTGGCTCGGAGGCGACCTCGATCGAGTCGATCGAGGCCTTGCCGCACACGCCGCAGGCGGACGTGACGCCGAAGTTGCGCTGCACGAGATCGGCCTCGAACGCCCGCCGGAGATGCACCGTGACGACGTTGTACGCCTGCTCACCCAGCTCGATGTCGGTGCAGTACTTGATCTCGGAGAGCTCGAGTGGCGAGCGCAGGAGCCCTTCGGAGTGCAGGAAGCCGGCCGCGAGCTCGAAATCGTTCCCGGGCGTGCGCATCGTGACCGCCACGCGCACCGGCTCCTGCCGCGGGCCTGCCGCACGGATCTCGAGCGGCTCCTCCCCGGCCACGCGATCGCGGCGCTCGCGCCCCACACCGTTCTCCACTGCGAGCACGCGGGTCTCGACGGAGGCGCCGCGCAGCGGTGGGCGTTCCGTGGCGGCCATCCCGCCCTACTCCTCCCGGCGCCGGCGCGGCCCCTGCACGTGCTGGTAGCCGAAGCGCCCCTTGATGCAGAGGTTGCCGCGCGTCACGTCGTGATCGTCGGGGCTCGTCACCTTCACGATCGCATTGTCCTGCACGTGCAGCTCGAGATTGCAGCCGACGCCGCAGTAGGGGCAGATCGTCTGCGTGACCGCCTGGGAGTCCGGCTTCCACTCCCCCGCTTCGCGCAGCTCGTGCTCGCTGCGGAACATGAGCGCTCCGGTCGGGCACACGGCAATGCAGTTGCCGCAGTAGACACATGCCGACTCGGGCAGCTCGACGACGAACTCGGTCGAGATGCGGGCATCGAAGCCGCGCCCAGCCACCGTGATCGCGAACGTGTTCTGGTACTGCTCGCCGCAGGCGTCGACGCACTTGTAACAGAGGATGCACTTCGAGTAGTCGCGGACGTAGAGCTCGTTGTCGACCTTCGTCGGCTGGGCGACGGTGGCCGCGTGCTCGCCGTCCGGCGTGTGGTGGTGCCCCGCCCGCAGGCGGTCGCGCTCGCCGGCCTCGAACGGCGGCGCGGGCGGCCCGTAGCGCTCGGGGTCGGCGCCGTATTCGTCGATCCAGCGCGCGGCGTCCTTCATCACCGAGAGGTCGACCGACGAGGCGAGGAACTCGATGACCATCTTGCGGCTGTGGTTCACGCGCTCGGAGTGGGTCTCGACCTCCATGCCGTCCTCGACCTTGCGCGCGCAGGAGGGCACGAGCACGCGCGAGCCCTTCACCTCGCACACGCACACGCGGCAGGCGTTGACCGGCGTCAGCG
>Ga0157379_10001650_pt1 | contig 18440 bp, 7 predicted proteins | sample S25metaG_FD_121802 | JGI IMG/M metagenome (GOLD analysis project Ga0157379, IMG submission 121802) | Switchgrass rhizosphere microbial communities from Kellogg Biological Station, Michigan, USA - S2-5 metaG | ecosystem: Host-associated > Plants > Roots > Rhizosphere > Soil | place: USA: Michigan... | reverse complement strand
TGTCATTCTGAACATCCCGAGGAAGTTAGAAACGTTTGCCGAAACCATTGTGAGTCAAGCAAAGGAGAATACTCTTCCACCTTATACTGAGATTGCGCAGAGGATTGCGATGTTAGCTGGAGAATACGTGAAAGCTAACAAGTGGGGCGTGGAGACAAACATCTCAGTGCCTTTTGACTTGATTACCTTTGAGGCTGATCAGCGCGTACGCCTTATTGCGATGACTCGGCACAAAGCAAACCGTTTTGAGCAAGAAGACCTTAGGCGCCGAATGGTCTATCTCCGTTTCTTTGCGCATTATGCATTTGGTGAAAGAAAGCCGGAGGACGTGGATGTGGTTGCGGCTTTTTATGCCGACAAAACTAGTGATCACGCCAACTGGATTCCAAATCAGAAGTCCTTATTTAATCCGGGTGAATTATGGGGTTTTGACAGGTTTTGGAACTACATAGCTGGTCGTGAAGGCGGCGGACCATTGGTTGAGAAGGTTACTAAAGATGCAGCGACGATTCTAAACGCTACGGACATGATCGGAGCTCTTCGAGAATTTGTCAGCCCTGAAGTTAAAGACAACCAGGCAGTCGAGACGGTTACAAGCGACTTGAAGGATACAGGAGGACATCGCCTTGTTTAATCCTGAAACCGAGTACGACGCCATTCAGGACAAAATCGATATACGAGATTTTTGGGAATATCAGGAGGACTTTGTCGTTCGGCCTCCCTATCAGAGAAAGAGTGTATGGTCCAACAAAAAGCAGCAGGCATTGCTCGATAGTTTATTTCGTCGCTACTACATTCCCAGATTGGTCCTCCGAGAAGTTCGGCTAAGCGACACAAAAGTTGTTCGAGAAGTAGTAGATGGTCAGCAGCGAATCACGACTGTGCAGCGGTTCTTTGCGGACGAATTGAGACTGCCCGATACATTGAAGGATTTTCACACCGAACTTAGCGGTAAGCGATACTCAGAATTGCCAGCTGAAATCCGAAAGTTTGTCGATAAGTCTCTCAAGTATGAAGTGGACATAATTAAGAACATCGATAATCCCCGCGATCCCGGACATCAGCGAATCGCAACCGAAATCTTTTGGCGCCTACAACAGGGTGAGTCATTGAACTTTATGGAGATTGCTCACGCTCGCCTCTCAAGTCCGGTGCGAAACTTCCTAGTTAAGTACGCCGACGACATCACTTTTGACTATGCTGAATACACACCAATTGATGAGAATGCCGATAAGCATCCGTTCTTCTCGTTAATAGAACGAAGCAATGATCGGATGCAACATTTATCGTTGCTCGGCAGACTTTTGTTGATTGAGCGTAGTGATGGACCAACGGACGTAAGAGACAAGACTCTAGCAGCCTGGATCGACGAGACGCAGACCCCAACCGGCGTGGGGAACTACAGTTTTGAGAAAGAGAAAGAAGCTTCAAGCATACTGAAAACGCTGAATCGGTTCTATGAAATTTTCAAAGAAGACCCAATGGTGGATGCCGAAAACGGAATCAAGGAGCTTTCTATTGAGTACTTCATCATTTCGATAGTGATGCTTGTCCGTCATCTTCGACAATACTACGCTTTGCCAAACGAGCTGTTTCCGAAGATCCGAACGTTCCTTCACGAATTCCACGCCCGTTGGAAAGAACATCACGAGGATGATCGCGACATACTTCTCTTTTCAGACAACAGACAACAGAGCAAGGCTGATCTGGAGAATCGTGATCGCGTTCTCCGTCAAGCGTTTTTCGAGTACTTGGAAAGAGAGAAACTAACTCTAATCACTCTTGACACAAAACGCGCATTCAATGAGGCAGAGAGAATTCGAATATATAGGCGCGACGAAGGAGTTTGTCAGTTGTGTCTGAAAGAAGGAAAGCCGCGAGAAGAATGTGTCGTGTCGTGGAGTCAATACCAAGCAGATCACATTATCGCTTGGATCAAAGGCGGCCAAACAACAGAAGAGAATGCTCAAGTTCTCTGCACACTCCATAACGCATCAAAGGGCGGCAAGTGATAACGTACAGTTATTGCTGACCGTGACTAGAGAAAACATATGGCCCTCAATCCCATCCGATTTACAGCCGAAGTCAACGAACAATTCCTCAAATACCAGTTCACTACCTTTCCGCTAACAGATCCTGATCTGGCGGGGCAAGCGCGGAGCTTGTTGCGAGGACACGTTGGAAACTCACCTTTGTTCAAAGGACCTTACGTTTCATTATCAAAGTCGTTCAAACTAGGCCGCAACCTTGAGGATCTCGCCGAGTCAGGATTAGTCCACCCCGCACTTCCAGGTCTTACCGAATACACGACAATGTTTGCCCACCAAGACGCGACTTTGTCCGAAGTCATGGCAGGTAACCATTGCCTTGTAGCGACAGGAACGGGGTCGGGAAAAACCGAGGCATTTCTCTATCCAATTCTCAATCACTGCTTGAAGTTGCGAGACGCCAATGCACCTGAAGGTGTGGTTGCTGTCTTGGTTTATCCGATGAATGCATTGGCAATCGATCAGTTGAATCGATTGCGTCAGATGCTGGCGGGTTCGGGCATCTCATTCGGAATGTACGTGGGAACGACAGCCGCGGATGAGGGTGAGCTCGGCAAACTGGGAAATATCGTCAGAGTGAAACCTGGAGAGGGTCGGAACGAATTTGATCGGCAACGAAGAAAGTACCGAGATCAAGAACGAGTAATCATATCTCCAGCTGAAGAGCGTTTAACTGAAAAAGAACTTGCCGAACACCCTCCTAGATTACTACTGACTAATGTAAACCAACTTGAGCTTCTGCTTACTCGCGGCAAGGACTTAGGAATGTTCATCGATGCGCCGCTGAAGTTCCTGGTCTTTGACGAAGCACATACATACAGCGGTGCTGTCGGCGCCGAGGTGGGATGCCTCATACGGAGGTTACGAGCATTTTGCGGTAAGAGCGCTGATGAAGTTATCTGCATCGCGACCTCTGCGACGATGACAGACCCAGAAACGGGAGAGGAGGCAGGTGTCGAATTTGCTCATCGCCTATTCGGCATAACCAGAGAACGAATCGCACTAGTTCGCGAGGAATATCAGAGTGAGGAATTCCCTAACGGTCGAAGCATTCCCGAGGTCCCGAGTGGTGACGTCATTTTATTACTTGACCGGATCTTGCAATCACTTGAGTCCGACGATGAGCCTGCGATTCGGGGAGCAGTTGCAGAGTTAACCGGTAAGCCACTGTCGACTCGAGCGCCTTGGCCGGAGATGCTTTATGAACACCTCAAGGCTAATGAATATGTGTACGCGATTTACCACGGTTTGGAGCGACCTCTGTATTTACATGACGCATTGCAGCGTATTTCGATTCTGATTGGACGCGGAGGTTTCGTAGGCGGCGAGATGGCGCAGGCAGAGTTGCTGTGTTATCTGGCGTTTGGCGCTGCCGCAGAGAAGGGAGGCAATCCGTTACTGCGGCCCAAAGTCCATTACTTCGTTAAGGGCTTGGAAGGTGCGGTTACTACTTTTGTCGATTCTAGTATTGAGAGGAGCGCTGAACTGTTTTTGTCGTTAAGTGCCGCACAACAAAAACATCCAATCGAAGGAGCTGCATGCTTGCCTATTCTTGTTTGCAAGAATTGTGGTCAACACTACTTCGAAAGCCGATTTGCTAATTTTGTCTTCGATGACGGTGAGCCTTCGGGGGGACAGGCGGAAGGTAAAAATGTGATTTGGGAGCCGGCCAATGATCCTGATGGTTCAAGAGTTGTACTCACTAATAGATTCGTCTCTGAGATCGATGACGAGAGCGGCATCGCAAGCGACAAACTTGATCGAAAGAGAACGGAAGTCTTCTTTTGTAGATTCTGCGGCACATTGCACCGATTGGGTGGGTCATGCCAGGGCCCGAAGTGTAAACGAGCAAAAGACCTTGTGCCTCTCTGGTTGATTGCGACGTCCGATAGCGGGAAATTGATGACTTGCCCGAGTTGTGGGCAAAAGGGTCGACAAACTGGTGAGCGCGTTCAAGAGCCAATAAAGCCATTGCGAGCTGTCACTGTAGCAGACGTGCATATTATGGCTCAGAACATGATTAATGCCCTCAACGTCGAGCAGCAGAAATTGATTGTCTTTTCGGACAATCGACAAGACGCCGCATTCCAAGCGGGTTGGATGCAAGACCACGCGCGACGTTACCGTCTAAGACATCTCATCTACGACTTTCTGCGCGACAAAGAGTCACCTTCTTCGTTAACTGACATTCAAGAGCATCTTATGCGGCTGTTTCGTGAGGATAGAAATCTTGCGATGGGTCTCGCTCCCGAAGTGTACGTCGATCGCGGAGATGAAGCGTTTGGGCGGGGGTTGGAAGAAGACCTTCGTTACTTTTTAAGAATTGCCCTGGTGAGAGAATGGGCGACTGGTTTTAAGCAAAAAGAGAGTCTAGAGACTTGGGGTGTTAGTCGCGTTGTGTACGCGGGAATTGAAGCCACTGCGCCTTGGGTCGCAGAGTGGGCGAATCGTTTGGCACTTGCGCCTGAAGAACTGAGCGAGGGGATATCCTCGCTTTTGGACAGTTTTCGTCGAAATCGCTATCTCTATGACGAACGAGCTCCGATTTTCAGTCGCTATTGGCATGAAAGCGACTATGAAATCCAAGCCGGATTCCTTCCGTTTTTCGACTTTCCACCGAAGGCCCTCAAGGAACGACGAGAAGAAGGTGACAACCAGAGTTATGTCACTAATTTTAGGTCTGCTCGCAGCCAAACAGGCGTGGAAAACTTTGTTGGGAAATGGGGAGTAACAAAAGAAATACAAGCAGAGTTCTTAGACGCTTTATGGGAATTTCTGACAAGCATCTCAATGGTGGTAGTTCCAGTAACGTTGGCCGGTAATAAGGGCCGTGCTCTTCCTGGAATTAAAGGCGTTGCTTACCAGTTGTCATCTGCAAAGATCGGTATTGTAACTCAGCGGAGTCGTTACAAATGCGATACATGTCAGCGTGTCCATTCTCGATTAACGCCGAACATGGCGTGCACAGCGATTCATTGTAAAGGCACATTAAAACAGGAGTTGCCACCAGCAGACGACTATAACGTTGCGCTGCTCGATTTGCCTTTTTCGATGCTCGCCGCTGAAGAACATACAGCGCAGGTGCCCGGCAGGATCCGTGAAAAGATTGAAGAGGAATTCAAGAAGCCCAACGGGAGAATCAACTGTTTAGTAGCAACTCCAACTTTAGAGCTTGGCGTGGATATTGGTTCGCTCGATATGGTGCTTATGAGGAATGTGCCGCCTAAGCCTTCAAACTATTGGCAGCGAGCCGGCCGTGCGGGCAGACGACACCGGATGGCAGTCATTTATACGTATTGTCGGCGTAGCAACCACGACAGTTATTTCTTTGAGAGTCCAACTCGTATGTTGGATGGGCTAATTGAGGCGCCTCGATTCAATTTGCGAAATGAGGTGATGTTAAGGAAACACGTCCATGCGGCTGTGATTTCTGAAATGATTCGTCTCACACGTATTGAGCAGAGTCAATCGGGTTTGGCTGCGTCCGATGTCGAGGAGCTAAACAGGATTCGACATGAGGTACTGCCAGATTACATCGTGGGTTACCTATTTCATGAAGGCCGCTTGTATCGAGACAGGCCTTACTCCGTCGCGTCACTTTCACTTCTAACCTCAAAGCATCGGGGAAAATTCCTTGGTGCTGTTAGCGCCGCGTTTGCTACTAACTGGCCCGAACGCGATTCAGACCTTGTTACACATGAAGCGCTGGGGCTTTACATCGATGATATGGCGGAAGCATTGCAAGGAGTGATAGATCGGTTACACGCCCGAATGGTTTGGGCAAGAACGACTCTCGATCGACTCCTAGATGCTCAAAAGAGGGGCTTACTCGAACCAGAAGAAGAGCGCTTGATGTCTCGATGTCGACGCTATTTGAAACAACTGGCAGAACGCCAAATATCAACGTACGTACTTCGAGTGCTGGCTGTAGAAGGCTTCCTGCCAGGTTACGGTTCCTATGATTCGGGTATTCGCGCTTTTGCGACTCGGAGACTAAGTCGTTCAGAAGGAAAACCGGATTTTGAATTATCGAGAGCAGCGGCAATGGCAGTTCGCGAGTTCGTACCCGGTAATCTGATTTATGCAAACAGTGGCAGGTTCAAGGTTGCGCTGTTTCATTTTCCGGTCGGCGAAGAACAGTCATCTGCCGAGCAGTATTTGATAGAGCTTGCGAAAGAGCGAATTACAGAGGCTGGATCGAGAAAACCGGAGGATGTGCAGTATGGTGGACAAGCGATTCCACAGATCACAGGAATGCCGATCTCAGATGTTGATGTCTCGTATGTATCCCGAATAAGCGATGATGAAGAGAATCGGTTTCAGTTGCCAGTCACGATCTTAGGATACTTGCGAAAGGCCCATCGAGGCGGCTTTGCCTACTCAGCGGGAGCGAAAACTTTCCAGCATAGATTCGCTCAACACATGAGACTGGTGAACGTTGGTCCGGCAGACAAAGTGCGCTCAGGCGAACTCGGATTTCCTATTTGCACCGTCTGTGGTGCTGCCAGATCGCCATATGCTTCGGATCGAGATCTTCAACACTTCGCAGTTACCCACAAAGAACGATGTGGCAAAGCGCCAGGCAAGATTGCATTGAGCGCTGACGCCAAAGTTGACACTTTGATCTTTGGCGATCTTGAGAGTCGAGAGGTCGCGGTTAATCTTGGTATTGCGATCAGACTTGGTGCCGCTCAAGTTTTAGAGATGGACTTAGAAGATCTGCAGATTCTTCCCTTGGTTCGGTCGGACGATACGCACGGGCTTGCTTTGTATGACCCAATGCCTGGAGGCTCCGGCTTGCTTCAACAGATCATCGACAGATGGGTTGCAATACTTGCTGCGTCTACAACCGCGCTTACCAATTGTCCAGATGCGTGCGAAAGAAGTTGCTACAGATGTATGAGAACTTATCGCAACGTCTTTTATCATGACCTGTTGGATAGAAAGAAAACGCTCGAGAGTTTGAGTGAGTATGCAGGAAAGGCTCAACTCGAACACGAGATTCCTGCGGTTGAGGAAGAGCGAACAGCTAGCGTGGGTTCTCCCACTAACTTTGGTGAAGCAGAATTAGGATTGATGCTTGAGCGCGCCGGTTTTCCACCCTTCGAACATCAACACGCAATTTCGATAGGACCACCTTATGGGACGACAACGCCAGATCTTTATCACGAAGATCCGGCGACTGGTGTAAACGTTGCGATCTATTTGGACGGTCTCTCAACGGGAATTCACGGCAACACTGAAACAGCGAAGGTTGATCGCGTGATTCGCGAGCAGCTCGAAAGCGATGGAGTTGATGTCATTGAGATAGCCTCCTCCGACCTCGCTGATCCGGAAGCGATGAAGAAGCACCTTAAACGTATTGCCGTGAAGCTTAGGCGGCCAGATTTGCGTCAGCAATAGATGCTTCGACCAAATCATTTGGTCGGAATTCACTGATAGCTTTTTCATACCGCGCACACGTGTCAGCTGCGGCCTGCGTTAGATGAACAGAAAACTTGTCGAAGTTCTAAAGAAGCAAAACCACCTTTCTTCACAGATGCGATGTTGATGAGAAGACACATGACATGAGTCCTGAGTGACAAGTTCACTCTATGGTTGCCATGTTCCCATTCCTTACCAGCTACGACCCCTCAGGCACCAGTGAAAGGCACCTTGGACCCCCTCGGGTTGTACCAAATCGCTGACCAATTGGCGGTGCAACTAGTTCCAGCCGTACGGGAACGGATGCAACGAATTCGCTTTCTCACAGCCATTGCAGTAGGTGCATCAGTAACTGAAAACCTCGAGGACAATCCTGAAGTTCGTGATGCTTCGCCTTACCTTGTGTGGGAGTGGCTAGTTGTAGAAGCATTGATGCGATCCAAAGGAGAAGATCCCGGGATTTGGGGAATTCCCGGGACGCTGGTCGCACGGCGTGCGCTTAATCAATATGGATATCTTCTAAACGGATCTTTCGTTTTAGAGCTAAGCGAAAATCGCTGTGCTATAGTGCCGCTACCCACAAAAGAAGCGATTGCAACAAGTAAATCTCACCACTATACCTAACGATCCCAACGTCAATTGGCGCCGCTGAGCTATTTCACCCGGGGAACAAACCGCGGAAAGGTTTGGCGTTGTCCGGCCACTTATAAGTAGAAACCAACATTGTAGGACGTTGACGACGTTCGTTGCGTCAAGTCGTCGCGACAACACTTTTAATCAAAGAGGAGGATGAAGCATGCGGTACGCACAACGAAGCTGGAAGAAAGCTCTTACCCTCGGACTGATCGGTTTGCTGGCCCTGATCGCCTTACCGCTCTTGAATAAAAGCGGCCGGACCAGCGCGAACATAACGATGGCGCCGAGTATCAAGATCACCCAAGTGCCACGCAGAGGAACAGGCGGAGGCGATGACATGGGCACCATCGGAGGCACTACCAGCGGAGTAGAGTTCAACAAGTGCAAGGTAATAATTTTTGCTCACACCGACCAATGGTACGTGGAGCCTTACGTCAACTCGCCATATACAAGCATCGCCGAGGACGGCAAATGGAAGAATGACACTTTCCTTGGTTATGAGTATGCAGTATTGCTTGTGAAATCGAGCTATAAGCCACCGTCCAAAACGCGTGTACTGCCACAAGTTGGTGGCGAGGTATTGGCTACCGAAAGAGCTGAAGCCAAATAGCTTTCAGGACGAAACATGGACGAGCACACTTTTCTAATCAAAGAGCTTCCAGGCGCTGTCCGGGTTCCCGGACGGCGGCTGGTTCTTCGCTTGCTCTTATTCCATCTGGTGCTCCTGCTCTCCCTCACCTGTTCCAGCCGGTCGCGAGCGCAGAGTACAGAACAGCCGACTCCACAGCTTCTGACGACTTCTCCCACAGACAACGTCATCATCGAGCCGGTCGATTGGATCTTTGTTATCGATACGTCTGCCAGCATGTCTGGTCCGAGCAACATTTTCCACAGGGTCCAACAGACTCTCCGCGAATTCGTTTCCGCCATCAGAGATGAAGACACTCTGACCGTGTTTGTCTTCGATAGCACCTCACGACTCGACTCAAGCACGCAAATCAAGACTTCCGTTGATCGCGACGATGTAATCACGCACATCGATCAGCTCACAGCCAAAGGAGAATGGACCCACACCGGCGCGGCACTGAGTGATGCGCTCAACCACCTCACCTCCCGCGGCGATCCTAAACGGAAGGCCGCAATCATTCTCCTCACGGACGGAAAAGAAGACGTCAGGGGCATCAAGGATCCGATCAGAATTGCGGACGCCATCAAACTGATCCCGGATAAAAACGTGCCCTATGTTTTCTATGTCTCGCTCGGAACTGCTCGCGATCCGCAACTCTCGAATTTCATCGGTGCCATCAATGATAAAGCCCCGGGTCGCGGGCGTATTCTCGACGATCCTCGCGCCGAGGGCCTGCCACAATTGGCAACTGACGCTCGAACAACCGTAAGACCTCCCGCGCTACGCATTCAACCGCAAAGCCTCGACTTGGGCAGCCTGGAGCCAGGAAGTGACGGTGGTCCATATTCAATCGACGTTGCGAGCGACATTCAGACCACCCTCACCCTGACGCCGGCAGGCCTCCCGCCCGAACATCAGCTCGAAGGTCTTCCCGACACGGTGAATGCCGGTCCACAACAGGTACAGCGCGTTACCTTCAGGGTGAAAGTGAAAGATGGGGCCACTGAAGGCGCCGAGGATTTCAGGGTCGTGATCTCCCCGCCTGCCGGCCTTGGTCTTACTCAGCAGGTAATTCCCATTAAGCTCGAGGTTCGCGAAGGACTGCTCACCCGAATCGGCAAATGGATCCGCAAGTATTGGCAAACGGGACTCTTGATTGCGCTGCTGATTCTGGTGGTGGCGTTGCTGGTGTACCTCGTGTGGAAGTACGTTACTGAAGAGAAAACCCCGCTGGAGATCGTATGGGGCTTTTGGCATCCAGAGGGCAGCGAACGTGCGGCAGTCTTGAGCACCCCTGATGGAACAATACGCCTCAACAAACCGAACTTCACACTCGGTCGGGGCGGTTCCAGTCTCTCCAATTCTTCCGCAACCATAGAAATCATTCGCGAGGGGGCTTACCACATCGTCAAAGTCAGAGAAGGTGCGGTTACGATTACCGATCCGTTACATGAGTACGAACATAGTCTCGCGGCCGGCAGTAGAAGAAGGCTCAAGGATAAGGATCAACTCGTAATACCGGGTTATCAAAAGCCGGTCGTGTATCACCATACCGCTCGTAAACACTGATGGCCAGTCAACCACGCATTCTCAACCTTGGATTTGGCGGAACCGGCTACCAGGCCCTGACGCAACTGAAGTTGCTCTTCGAGCAGTCGCCCGGACAATTACCGCCTTACGTGGGCAGGTTGTATTTGGATACTGTGGCGCCCAAGGATCAAGGCCCAGGTGCGCTGAGCGCCGTTGAGTCTATCCTTTTACAGCTTCGCGATCCGTCCGAGATGTTGCGCAATCCGGACAACGCTTATATTCACGAATGGCTGCCGGCGGACATCAGGATCCAAACCGCCATCCACGGCGCGGCACAGATTCGTCCGTTTGGTCGGTTGGCCCTCCACGCACAGCCTGAACGCGTATTGACGCAGCTCAGGAATAGTCTAAAGACGCTCACCGACCGATCGCGCTTGCGCGAAATGGATGACGGTAATTCCATCGATGAACAAGGTTCTTTCGAAGTCTATTTCTTATCTTCACTCTGCGGGGGAACTGGCAGCGGGATAGTAATCGACGTTGCCAGGATTCTTAAGGAAGAACTGAGAAACGTGCCGTCGGTGCGCTTCGTCGGCGTCTTCCTTCTTCCTGGACCATTCAGCGGGCAGGCGGGCACGGATCTGGTCAGGGCTAATGCTTATGCCGCGTTAAAGGAGATCGATTACCTGGCGAACCCGCGTGGAGAAATAAAATTCAACTTTGGCCCAAACCGGCAGTTCGAGCTCGACCGCTCTCCTTTTGATCTCGTCTATCTTGTTGACAGTGTCGGTGAACGATTTGATACGACCAACAGTATCCAGCAGTTGGCACGGCAGATGGCATATCTGCCTTACTTGATGTCGACTCCCTCGGTTGGTCCTGAAGTGCGCGAGATCCTGCACAATTTGGTTCCACAACTCGAGGCAAAAGGTCTTGTTCAAGGCAAGCGGGCTACGTATGCCAGTTTCGGAATCGCGACACTGGAAATTCCGCCAGGTGAGGTGCTCAAGGCGAAGTTCGAGTTTCAGTGCGACTTGATCGCGCAACTGCTGGCCGCCGGCCACGTCGTGCAAACTCCCAAGCTCGACGTACAAACCACGCTTGCCCGGTGCAAGGCCAGACAATTGCCGGAAGAACTGCGCCTGCTGCTGCTCGAGTTCGACTTTGGAAATCCCCGGGAACCGATCGACAGGCTCGATGAAATTTACATTGCCGCGCTGAAACTCGTCGAAGAGCACGCACGAAAGCAATGCGAAAAAGAGCTGCGACCACTGCGCCAGTCAGGTGAAGCAGTACTGGGGCATCTGCTGTTGGACGCCGCCCGGCATCCCGGCGGTCTCTCGTCCGCACAAGAAAAATGCATTCGTCTACAGACGGAGCTACAAGCTCTGCTTGAACCCCTGCGAGCCGAAGACAAGAGTGTCGAACATGCTGACGAGGAATGCGAAAAAAACTGGAATCTATGCCGGCAGGCATTCAAGTCGCGCCGGCGACGCCGCCGCGAGTTTGCCGCGATCGATTGGCAGGGCGTCGTTAACAACCTGGTGCTTCCGGCGCGCCTCAACAATGCTATCGACAGGCACTGTGCAGATACAGTGGCTTACCTGATCGATCGCGCTCGCGAAGCGGAAGATTGGTGTGCAACTGCGAGAACTAAACTGCAAGATGTCGCAAACGATCTTTCCAGCCGGCGGCCGGCAGTTGAGCAACCCTTGACCCCGTTCACGCGGTATTGCGATCTAACCACACTGCGCCCCACAGCCGATGCCGGAAAGTTTCTCACGGCGCTCAAGGATTCAAAGACATGGCTCGAAGGTACTGAAGAAAGCATCCGGCTGGACTTGGCTTCCTTTGCTGAACAGGAATTCACGCCCGCGTTCTCTGCTGGCGGAACTGGCAATGTGACGCGAGCGATAGAAACCGACGTGGACAAGGTGATGGATGAACTGCGACGGTTTTCGGATCCGATGTGGAGTTATGCGCCGGACAAGATCCCGCCGGCGCATCATGGTGGTATTCATCACCTCGAAATACTTGGCGTCGACACTTTCTCCGAGAAGACTCAACTAATCGAAGGGCAATATCCCACGCTGAAAGTAGTGTCAACGGGCTGGTGGGACCGTGCCGTGTTCTTGCAAATTCGTGCCGGTGTTCCTCTTTTTGCGCTGACTTGCGTGGATGATTTGTGGCGCGATTATGCCTTGCGCGACGACGATTGGAGTCGTGCGAGATGTCATCTCGACCGTCGCTGGGTGGGCTGGCCTGAGTTATTGCCACACGCCTTTGACAGATCAAAAGTCGACGTCTTCGCGCAAGGATTAGCCGCCTCGTTGATCATTCGACCCGGCGGTGCTTTCAAATATAACGATCCTGCAGCAAATGGACGCGTACTGGGAAAAAGCTTTCTGGAAACTTATCGGACCTTGTGCAACGACGTGCAACTTGTCGAGCTACTGACTACGACACTGCAGGAGTGCAGTGGAGTTACCAGTGCTCCGGAGATGAAAGCAGAAGCGGAGAGACTTTGGAAATTGCTAACGAGGGCTCAGGTGTCGATCGGCGATCGCGTCTTAGTCGAGGCCCTGATTCGCAGTCTCGAGATCTCGATGAAGCAAACGTACTAGCAGTTTCTCAACCACACTCAAGCGTGATGTCCAATGGAAGGGTTATTGTGTCCCACGATTGTATTCTGCCTGGGAACAACCGGGCTTGCGATAGGTGAACGGCTGGCCTGCACACTGGCTGAGAATCATTCCTCATCCCCGCTAACCGTTTGGGCCGTGGACCAACATGAAGATGAATACACGTTAACGCCTGTCTCTAATCACGAAAAACTCACCCCGCAGTTTCTCGGACCCATGGACCAGATCGTCGCCGACGTGATCGCGACTTCATTATCTTTGGGGGATGGCCGGATCACTATGTCAATTGAGACGGCGGTGTATCTACGATTGTCACTGCTTGCCACTCCCGGCGACATCGAGTCGTCGTTGTTATCGGATTTCGCCAACAATTTACACATCTCGGCACAACGGCACTGTGGCACGGGCTATCTCGTAGAGGCGTTCTTTATCCTGCCCGGTAACACCGAAACTCTGCCCGAACTATTCAGTCGGATTGAAGCTCCCGCTTTGGATGGAAATTCGACCAACCCGTTGTTCAGTTATTGCTGGTGGCTTGGACGTATCAATACTCGCGGACTCGCGTTACCGCCGTTTCCGAGTTCCGCCGGCGAGATAACATCTGTAGTTCTCGGAGTGCTGACGACACCTCTCCAACAACTGCCCGCCTCGATAACGCTCTTGTCAGGTAGATCGCAACACATGAGCGTGGGCCATGCTGAGCTGTTCGTGTCCCGAGAAAAACTGTTCCACTACCTGAGGTCATGCTACACCTGCCAAATAATCAGGAGCGGCTTTCTCGATCGCCGCAGTTGCGTGGATGAGGAAGCCGTGCAGAAACTTGTTTGGGAGTTCACTCAATCTGCGGAGTGCGCCGGACTGCTCAGCGAGGTCGATCTTACTCCAGGTGGAGAACGCATTTGGAAAGGATTTCACGTCGAAATCCCGGCCGAAGTGTGCGATGGCGACCTCGATAACTTCATGGCCGATATTCACGGCGCGTCACGCAAATTTTTTTCAGAGCTGAAAGAGCAGCGAAAAAAATTCGAGCTGAGCGGGAGAGTACGAGAAGCGACGTTTCTCACGCAGTTGGAAACGAAGGTGCAGGAGATGGTGGAGCACTCTCGAGGTGGGCCCTTTGAAGCGCGCGCATTTCTCGATGAGATGCAGTCGTTATTACTTGAAACGGTGGCAGTCGCTGAAGGTGAGAAGCCATCGAACCTGCAAGCAATCCGGCGTGAGTTCGATCATGGCTTTGCTGAGACAATTCAGTCGGAAGCGTCGCCGTCAGCTCGCGAACACGAAGCCAACATCAGGGAACTTCGGCGGCAATTGGATCGCTTAACGCGCTTGCGCAACATTTTTACGCCGCCCGCATTGGATGCCGCGGTAGTTGAAGTTCTACGCTGGCCCGGAATTGATTGGAAAGGAGCTACCTTAGACGATGGTATTGCGGCAATTCTTTCGGAACTACAGAAAGAGGTGATCGCCTGGGCGCAGGCTACCGCCGCGTCCGAGAACGGGTGGCAACATGCGCGTTATGAAGTCGCGCCGGAAGTAACACGCCGCGAGGACGCAATTAAGAAAGCAGAGGAGAGTTTGTGTGCCGGCGCCGCCGAGTGCCGAAACCTGCTGCTGGAGCTTGAACTGGCTCGCAAGATCCTGCGCTGGAAATGGTTTCTCTCCGCGTGGCACGAGCGCTCATTAAGAAAGAGAAATGAACGCCTCGACTACCTACAGAACGTTCTGCTGCAACAAGCCCGAGAGGTGGTCAGCACTCATGCGAGTCGCATGCAACTGAGCATCGATTGGATAATCTATGATGTTCGCAGCAAGCTCATTCATAGTGCTCTCAACCAGGTACGCTCTCTGCACCGGAAAATCAGCCATGCCATTGAAACGCTAAACGGCATCACTGATAGCTGCGCGAGCATGAACCTGACCCTCGACGAAAACCTGTTGCGAAAATCTTTTCTTTCAGAATCCGATGCAGAAATGTTGCTGGAAAATTTAACGAAGACTTTGCCTGCGGTCTCGCTCGATGGTTGCCCCTCCGCCTGGGAGATCTGTTGTCAGTCTGCGGAAAAGACCGCGGCGCAATTTGAAGCGGTTGCCGGAAGGCCGATTATGGCAATTCTCGACTGGACCATCGATGATTTTCTCAGGGCACTAAAAACACCGAATCACCGACTTGAGACTCTGAGCACCTGGCTCCAGAATGCCGGCCGGCCATTAATCCCGCACCAGGATGACAGAACACTCGAATACGCGTTCATTCGCGCGAGCGAAAACTCCGAAGTCGCTCGCATTGTGCGCCATACGCTACCCGAAGCGATCCGGCTCGAACCGGGCACGACCACGAGCATATCGCTGCTCCAGTTACGCTACCTTCCGATGAGCAAACACCTGCCAGCCGAGATCCATGTACCGCTGGGCCCACATACCGACAAAAGCGATTGCTACAAAGATGAATAACCTCAGTCCTCGCACACCCCACATTGGCAGCGGCTTCTCAATCGTGAGTTGGGGCGCATTCCACAGGACAATCACCGCGCCGAGTGCAAATACGATCAGAGCGATGCTCATGATGCGATGGTCCCGTAGTTCTGGTGGCAACTTCCAGGGCACGATTAACAGAGTAACCAGAAACCACGTGAGCAGCGTGGCAGGTAACAAGTACGCGTTTCCATTTTGACTCTGGTTGGCGCATTGGCCCAGGTCCAGTGCGATTGATAGATCACTGACCGTTTTGTGATAGGGAATATCCGGTCCAAAAAATTGCAACCACTCGTCGCAACTGAAATTGCGACCCGTCAACTGCTGCGATCTTTCGAGCCAGCCGGAACGAGAGATGTCCCACAAAACTGGTCCGGCGCGACCGCTGTAGGAGACTAACCATTCGTCGCCGGGAGCAAAATCCAACGAATTAACGAGGTCTTCGACGAATGGTCCAACTGCGTTAAAGATGATGTTCGACATCGGTAAGCCCACTTGTTGAGACGTTTCGACATTGAAAAACGTGACGTTTCCTGAACCATAACCGGCTGCCTTCGGCACGCTATAACCCACGGCTAGCAAATTGCCGGAATGATTGAACGCCAAGACAGGCGGATGGCCCTCCACTCTTACCTCGCGAACTGAAGCTGAAGCTGACTGATCGTCAACGCGCAACCAGCTCACTGTACCGTTATCGAGACTCCATCCCAGGTATTTACCGTTCGGACTGAATTCAACTTGCCAGATATTAGGCGCAGTGGCAATTATTCTGTCAGGCAGGAAGGTGTTGTCTGCTGTTCTCCTGGAGAGGCGTAAGTCATTTGAAGTTTGCCATGCAAGAGTGCCGTCTGAAGCGCGAATGGTTGCAAAGATCACGTTACTGGAAGTCGTAAACTTCTGTTCCGCGATCAACTGTTGCTTTTCGAGATCCCACTCCTGCCAGTACCCACTGCGGCGCACCAGTTGAGCACGATGCGCGTAATTATCCAGTTCAATCGCTACAATCTGGCCCCGATCCTTGTCGACATCAATATCATTAGTCTCGCCTTTGGATAGATTGCAAATGGATAGGAATTGTTCACCTCCCGCAGCAGCTACCGGCACGCCGGTGCTGAACGTCAAAGTCTGAAAATTGATTTCAAGTGACTTCACGATGAGAGGAGTGGACATTTTCTTTTCGAGAATCGAGCGGTCGATTTCTTTCCAGATCAGTAGATGATCTGAACTCGCCGCAACCAGATATCTTCCGTCAGGACTGAAACGAGCGGAACCAGTCAATGGATCGCCGAACCAGAGAGGTGTAGCGAGAGTTTGGAAAGTTGAAAGATCCCAGAGAGCAACCAGGCCATCGTAACCACCACTCACCAGTTGTTTACTCTGAGGAACGAAGGTGACTTTGGAAACACTCTTCGAATGAAACCGTAACTCCTGAAGTAGCTGACCCGACAAAAGGTGCCAGACCTCAATCGACGGAGCATCGGTCCCAATCGCCAACAGTTGTCCATCGTCGCTGAATGCCAGCGAAAACGCTTCCTGATTGGGGCGATTGGCAAGTGGCCCTTTTTGCGGCTCGCCACTCTGCACGTCCCAAAAGCGCAGATCACCAAGGCTTCCTATCGAAGCAAGCTGTCCTGGACCATTGAAGGCGATGGCCCTTACTGGAAGGTGCTTCGGATCGTGAGGCAATACTTTAATTAACTTTCGATCGGCCACCGAGTACAGACGAATATTGCCCTCGGAATCAGCGATCGCCAGTGATCTCCCGTCCGGATTGAATGCCAGCCTCAGGGCGTGAATCCTCATGAGATTGGGTTCTTCTATGCTGGTAAACAGCCTTGCGGTCGATCGATCATTTTGCCAATCCCAAATGATAACTTGTGGATCCTGGCCACAGGCCACTAACCATCGTCCGTCAGGAGAGAAGGCCAGGTCTTCGACGATATTCAGACCGGACGCGCTGAATTGTTGCTGTGCACCCGATTCAAGATCAACGCTGACAAGCTGTCCGCCGATACCGCTTACCACGACCGTCTTGTCGACCGGATGAAAAGTGAGTGTCTCGGCGGAACCGTCCAGGTTAAGCGGAATCTGTTTGAACTGTCGCCCGTGGGCCAGGTCGGCCAGGACCAGCGTACGATCTGCGCCGACACTCGCCATCCAACGACCGTCCGGACTGACGGCCACACTTTGGACCGTCATCTGCGAAACTGATTTCTGATGCAGGCTGTGTTGCGCAAGCAAGGCGGGCTGTCGCTGCAGGGCTGTTAATAAGCTCGACTGGGCTTCCGTCGTATCGTTTGCAGCAATTGCTTCGATGGCCAACAGGTTACCCAGAGTCAGGCGCGACTGCGATTCAATCTGTGACTGTGAAGCCAGCCGGCGCGATTCGGCAATCTGAGCGCGTTTGTCTGCCAACTGTGATAACACCCAAAACAGAATCGCCAGGGCCGTTGCGACCAGGATTGTCACGCCGACCGTCGCCCAGATTCTGCGATTGAAAACGCGTTGTCGCTCGTCACTCGCTCTAATGAATTCCGATTCGATCGCATTGAAAGCCAATGGCGACTGGTCGCGGTGACTAAGGGCGAGTGAGAGATAGTCATTGCGCCGGCCGAGTAGCTGAGTTGCTTTGGATTGAGCATGCCAGCGTTCCGCGTCCTCTCGTAATCGCCGGCGCTGACCCCACGACAACTTGCCTACCTCTTCTGTGGTCCAGTTTCGGAGCTTGTCCCAGCTTTGGATCAGGACGTCGTGAGTCGGCTCGATCACGGTCTTTCCGTCCTCTGTATCTTTGATCACCAGCCGCTGTTCAGTGAGACGTTCCAGGACCGCGTTGACGCGGATGTTTTCCTGTTCGTCGGCATAGTTAAGCTCCGCTCGCGGCACACGACGGCGCGCTATTTCGCCTCCTTCGTGCGAAACCATCCGCAGCATTACGCGTCTCATTGTTTGGCGTTCTGGTTCGGCCAGGCGGTCGTATTCTTCGTTGGCTCGCTTACGGAGGGTGCCCGCCACACCACCGAGATCCTCATAATCCTCGAGCAGCAATTCCCGATC
>Ga0157379_10001648_pt1 | contig 18450 bp, 16 predicted proteins | sample S25metaG_FD_121802 | JGI IMG/M metagenome (GOLD analysis project Ga0157379, IMG submission 121802) | Switchgrass rhizosphere microbial communities from Kellogg Biological Station, Michigan, USA - S2-5 metaG | ecosystem: Host-associated > Plants > Roots > Rhizosphere > Soil | place: USA... | reverse complement strand
GTCGCAAACCTCCGGATTGACGATCGCGGCACGCGCTGGCCGCGAGAAGCCGGGGGTGACGAGGACGACGAGCACGACGAGCGAACGAACGGCGACACGCAGGGACATAGCCTCTCCTTGGCGGTTGAACGACGGGGGGTAGGAATCACGCGAACAGGTTGCGGGCGATGACCTTCAGCTCGAGGATCGGCTTCACGCCCTCGAAGATCGGCAGCACGGTCGCGTCGACGACGTAGCGCGAGATCGCGAACTCCTCGGCATAGCCCCAGCCGCCGTGGAGGAGCTGGCCTTCCTGCGTCACCCACACGGCGACGTCGGAGGCGTAGAGCTTCGCCATGGCCGGAAGGAGCGCGATCGACTCGTCGTCGTCCATGGCGCGCGCCGCCGCGTACGTGAGGTGGCGGCCGGCGGCGATGTGGGTCGCCATGCGGCCGAGCTTGTACTGGGTCAGCCCGAACTCGCCGATCGGCTTGCCGAACTGCTTGCGGTCGTTGGCGTACTCGGCGGTGCACTGCAACGCCGCCTGGGCGAGGCCGGTGGCACGGCCGCCGGTCTGCAAGCGCCCGGCGGCGAAGCCGGCCATCTGGAGGTAGAAGCCCTTGTTGAGGCCGCCTTCCTCGCCGATCAGGTTCTCGGCCGGCACGAAGAAGTTGTCGAACATCAAGGTGAAGGAGTGCATGCCGCGGTAGCCGGGCGTCGCGTCGGCCTTGCCCGTCAACAGGCCACCGCCGGGCTGCCGCATCTCGAAGGCGTGGCCCGGGAACGTGTCCTTCTCGGCGATGAAGAGGGACAGGCCCTTGGCGCCCGACTTCGGGTTCGGATCGGTGCGCGCGAGGAGCGCCAGGACGTTGGCGCGGCCGGCGAACGTGCACCAGGCCTTGGCGCCGTTCACGAGATAGCCGCGCCGGCCGTCGCGCTCGCCGGCATCGGCGCGACAGGCGAGCGAGGCGACGTCGGAGCCGGTATCCGGCTCGGTGACCGAGACGCCGACCATGATGTCGCCGGCAGCGATCGGCGGCAGCCACTTCTGCTTCTGGGCCGCCGTGCCGCCCTTGGAGAGCGCCTTCGTGAGGATCTCCGGGCGCGTGATCAGGCTGCCCGCGCCGGCGAGCGACGCCGCCGAGAGCTCCTCGGTGGTGACGATCATCACGAGGTTGCCCATGCCGCCCCCGCCGTACTCCTCGGGAACCGCCATGCCGAAGTAGCCGAGCTCGGCCATCTTGCGGATCAGCTCGTCCGGGATGAGGTCGTCGTGGCGGTGGAGCTTCTCCGCGATCGGCGCGACCTCGGTGGCGGCGAACTGGCGGACGGCGTCGCGCGCCATGCCGGCAATCTCATCGATGTGGCCGTTGTTCACCCCGCGCGTCGCGAGCTGATGGCGGCCGAGGGCGGTGATGCGATCGTCGCGCAGCGCCGTCCGGACGGCGGCGCGCACCGCGGGTGCCGCCAAGGTCTTGTCGAGGAACGCCGCGGTCAGACCGAAGTCGTCGAGATGGGCGTCGAGTTGTACCGTCGCCCTCGCCGCCAGCTCGCCGGCGAAGACCAGCGCCATGTCGTCGATCTGCGCGTCCGCCCGGCCCTCCTCACGGAGGCCATCGGCGTATGCCGCGAGGCTTTTCGCGGCCTCCACCTCGGTTGCGAGGTAGGCGACGCGCTCGGCGTGGGGCTGATGGGCGTCGATGTCGCGGCCGCCGTTGGTCAGCGCGGCGGCTTTGGCGACGGCTTCGCGGGTGGTCGCCTCGAGCGCGTCGAGGAGCGAAACGCGGGCGTCGCGAATGTCGGTACTGCTCATGGAATCGGCCTCCGGTGCCGCCGCTCGGCGGGCCGAGGGCGCGAGATCAGCGGGTTCTATCATCCGACCGGGCACGCGCCAAACCAGGTCGGCGACGACCCACGGATGCCGCACGTGCGCGCGATCACGGTGCCCGGCCGCGCGACCGCGGTGCCCGACCGCACGACCGCGGCGTCCAATGTTGACGACGTGTGCCCGCAGTCGCTAGGATCGCCCGACTTTTTTGTCCGCGGCCCTCGCCCCCCCGGATTCGAGGCATCGAGTCACGCTGCCCGGCCGTCGCGTGTGCCATCCAGAACGAGGAGGATTCGTGTCCCAGCCCGTCGATCGACCGAGCGCCCGCCCCTTGGCGGTTGCGGTGTCTCGGTGAACGACCTGGACGCCGATGCGGTCGCCCTGCACGCGGAGCTGCACGGCAAGATCCGCGTCGAGAGCAAGATGCGGCTCGAGAGCCGCCGCGACCTGAGCCTCGCCTACACCCCGGGGGTCGCCGAGGTCTGCATGACCATCGCGCGCGATCCGGAGCGCGTGTTCGACCTCACCTGCAAGGGCAACATGGTCGCGGTGGTGACGGACGGCTCGGCCGTCCTCGGGCTCGGCAACATCGGCCCGGAGGCCGCCCTGCCCGTCATGGAAGGCAAGGCCATCCTCTTCAAGACGTTCGCCGGGGTCGACGCGTTCCCGATCTGCCTCGCGACCCAGGACGCCGACGAGATCGTCCGCGCCGTGCGCCAGCTCGCGCCGACCTTCGGCGGCATCAACCTCGAGGACATCTCCGCGCCGCGCTGCTTCGAGATCGAGGCGCGCCTGCAGGATCTCGGCATCCCGGTCTTTCACGACGATCAGCACGGTACCGCGATCGTCGTCGTCGCCGCGTTGCTGAATGCCCTCAAGGTCACGGAAAAGCGGCTCGACGAGCTGACGGTCGTCTTCAACGGCAGCGGCGCGGCGGCGCTCGCGTGCGTGCGCCTGCTGATCGAGTGCGGCGCTCAGCGCCTGTGCCCGGCGGTGAAGGACGTCATCCTCTGCGACTCGCGCGGCATCATCCATCGCGGTCGCACCGACCTGAACGCGCACAAGGCGGAGCTGGCGCAGCGCACGAACGCGCGGCAGCTGACCGGCACCCTGCGCGACGCCCTGCGCGGTGCCGACGTCTTCATCGGTTTGTCGCAGGCACGGCTCGTCGACGCCGAGATGGTGCGCTCGATGGCGCCGCGTCCGATCGTCTTCGCGATGGCCAATCCGGTGCCGGAGATCATGCCGGGCGAGGCGCAGGCGGCGGGCGCCGTCGTCGTCGGCTCGGGCCGCAGCGACTTCCCGAACCAGATCAACAACGTGTTGGCGTTTCCGGGCGTCTTTCGCGGCGCCCTCGACGTCGGCGCCAGCGTCATCAACGACCTCATGAAGATCCGCGCCGCATTCGCGCTCGCCGACTACGTTCTCGAGCCCACGCCCGAGCGGATCCTCCCCGATCCGCTCGACAAGGCGGTGGCCTACCGGGTCGGCGAGGCGGTGGCGCGAGCAGCGATCGAAAGCGGCGCCTGTCGCGCAAGGAGAGCATGATGCAAGAGATCCGTCGGGTTGCGGTCATCGGCAGCGGGCAGATGGGTACCGGCATGGCGCAGGTCATGGCACGAGCCGGCTACCCCACGATCCTGTTCAAGATGACGGAAGGCTCCGTCGAGGCCGGCAAGCAGAAGATCACGAAGGCCCTGCAGCGCGAGGTCGAGAAACAGCGTTGCACGGAGGCCGAGCTCAAGGAGACGGTCGACCGCCTCGAGTGCAGCAACCGCATCCACGATCTCGCCGAGTGCGACCTCGTGATCGAGTCCATCATCGAGGACATGGAGGAGAAGAAGAAGCTGTTCGGCCGCCTGGAGGACGTCGTCAACGAGGGCGGCATCTTCGCGACCAACACCTCGACGCTCTCGGTCACCGCGATCGCCGAGGCGAGCAAACGGCCGGCACGCGTGATCGGCCTGCACTTCTTCAACCCGGCGCCCCTCATGAAGCTGGTCGAGATCGTCCCCACGCTGCGCACCGATCCCGCGGTGATCGGCGCGGCCGAGGCGTTCGTCGCCAAGCTCAAGAAGACCGGCGTCGTCGTGCGCGACTTCACCGGCTTCGTCGTGAACCGGCTCCTCACGCCCTACATGGTCGACGCCATCCGCACCTTGCAGGAGGGGCTCGGCTCCATCACCGCGCTCGACTCCGCCATGCAGCTCGGCGCCAACCATCCGATGGGGCCGCTGGCGCTCGCCGACTTCATCGGCCTCGACATCGTCTTCCACATGGCGACGAACCTCTACGAGGAGTATCGCGAGCCGCGCCTGGCGCCGCCGCCGCTCCTGCGCCGGCTGGTGCTCGCGGGCTATCTCGGCCGCAAGAGCGGCAAGGGATTCTACGACTACGGCACGACGCCCCCGAACCCGAACGACTGGCTCGTCGGCAGCCCCGCATGAGCAGCGCCGCCCTCACCCGCATCCACCACGTCGGGGTCGTCGTCCGTGACCTCGAACAGGCGTACGGTTTCTGGCGTGACGTCCTGGGATTGCCGGTTCACAAGGTCGCGACGGTCGCGGATCAAGGTGTCCGCGCCGCCCTCCTGACGATCGGCGGGAGCGAAATCGAGCTGCTCGAGCCCCTGTCGCCGAGCAGCGGCATCGGGAAGTTCCTCGCCAAGCGCGGCGAGGGCCTCCATCACATCTGCTACGCGACCGAGGACGTCGCGGCGGCACTCGAGGAGGCCCGCGCCAAGGGCGTGCGCCTGATCGACGAGAAGCCGCGTCCGGGTCTGGCCGGAACCATCTGCTTCCTCCATCCGGCGTCGACGCACGGGGTCCTGGTCGAGTACGCGCAGCCCTTCCCCGACGAGGCCCACTCGTGAAGACCGAGCGTATCGACCACGTCACGGTGGTCTCGCCCGACGCCGCGCGCGCCGCGGCGACGTTCTCGCGCTTGTTCGGTCTCGCCTCCGCACCCGCGGCCGGGTCGCCCGATGCCACCGCGAGCGCCGCGGTGACGATCGGCGGGGCCCGGATCGAGTTCCGGACCCCGGCCGCGTCGACCCCACTGGAAGAGGCTCTGCAGAAGGGCGGCGAGGGCATGGTCGCCCTCACCCTCGAGGTCGCCGACCTCGACCAGGCGGCGCAGACGCTGCAGCGGGCCGGCATCCGGTTCGACCCTCAAACCATGGGCGGCAGCCGCGCCCTCCTGATCGACCCGCGCGCCGCGCATGGCGTTCGACTGGCACTGATGGCTCGCTCCTGAGGAGGTGTCGGGTGGGGTGGAGGGGCAGTTTCGTGCCGCGATCGACAGAAATGTGGCGCCCGCGTACGGCCCGATCACGTGGCGCCACGATATGCGGTCACAACGCTCTGGCACATCCGTTGCTCCGCGGATCTCGCCAGGAACGGGGGAACTCACGGCCATGACAGCCTTTACGATGTGGAAACCGCTGGACGCGATCGAGCTCACCGGCCTCCCCGAGGCCCCCGGGGTCTTCGAGATCGCGACCCTCGTCCGAAACGTTCTCTTCATCGGCTCGGCCACCGAGAGCCTCGCGAGCACGCTGCAATCGCAGCTCGAGTCGCCCGCCGTGCCGCACGCCCGCGCCGGCCGCCTGTACTTCCGCTATGCCGCGACCGACGAGGCGGAACGCCTGCAGGCCGAGCTCCTGGCCCGGTACCGCGACCGTCACGGGGCCCTTCCCGCGGCGCAAACCACGGCTTCGCCGCAGCGCCAGCAGCGCCACCTCAAAGCCGTCTAGCCCGCTCGCTTCCCGTTCTCCCCTGGCGTGTCCTCGGGCGACGGGGTTATGAGGCGCGCATGGCCAATGTGCGCTTTGAGGTCGACGGCCCTGTTGCCGTCGTCACCATCGATCGTCCGCAGGTGCGGAACGCCGTCGATCAACCGACCGCGGGGGAGCTGGCCGAGGCGTTCCGGCGCTTCGATCAGGACGAGGCGCTGCGCGTCGCGGTGCTGACCGGCAGCCAGGGGACGTTCTGCGCCGGCGCCGACCTGAAGGGCGTCGCCGACGGCCGCGGCAATCGCGTCACCGAAGGCGGCGACGGTCCGATGGGGCCGTCGCGAATGCTGCTCTCGAAGCCGACAGTCGCGGCCGTCGAAGGCTACGCGGTCGCGGGCGGGCTCGAGCTGGCGCTGTGGTGCGACCTGCGTGTGGCCGCGGAGAACGCGGTCTTCGGCGTGTTCTGCCGCCGCTGGGGCGTGCCGCTGATCGACGGCGGCACGATTCGCTTGCCGCGGATGATCGGCCACAGCCACGCGCTCGACATGATCCTGACCGGCCGTCCCGTCACAGGCGAGGAGGCGCTACGCATGGGACTCGCCAACCGTCTCGTGCCTCGAAGGCAGGCGCTCGCCGCCGCCATCGCGCTGGCCAAGGAGATCGCCGCGTTCCCGCAGGGCTGCATGCGGAGCGATCGGCTCTCCTCCTACGAGCAGTGGGACCTGGGCCTCACCGACGCCCTGGCCGCGGAGACACGGCGCGGCCTCCGCGTCATCGCCTCCGGAGAGACGGCGTCGGGCGCGTCGCGCTTCGCGCAGGGCGCCGGCCGCCACGGCCGCTTCGAGTAGCTCACTCGTCGCCGGCCGCGGCGCTCGCCGGCGGCTGCCGCGCCACGACGTAGATCCGATCGCTCGCGGCCCAGCGCCGGGTGACCGGCACGACCTCGCGCACCACGTAGCCCGCGAGCGGCACGTTCGCGATCGCGTACGGCAGCTCCGTCCACCCCGTGACGTGCGGGACGTCGCGGTCGACCTGCACGCCCGGCGCCAGGTGCTCAGGGTGGGCGTACAGGTGCCAGCCGTTCTCGGCGTAGCCGCCGTCGACGTCGCGCCAGGCCACGCCCGAGGCGACGAGACGGGAGAGGGCGGCGTCAACGCTGCGCGCGTAGTCGAGCATGTCGCGCGTGCCGCTGACGTCGAGCGTGAAGAGGAGCGCGAGGGCGGCCACCGCCACGGCCATCCGCCGCGCCGCGCGCCCCGGCGACGGTGCCTCGCTCGTCACGAGGGCGAGCGTGATCGCGACCGGGACGAGCGGCAGATAGTAGCGATCGTAGAAGAACCAGAGCGCGAAGCAGAGACCGAGCGACAAGACGCCGACGAGCGCCACGCAGGTCGCCGCCGGCGAGCGCAACGCGCCTCGCGGGCGGCACGCGCGCGCACCTCGCGCGAGCAGGGCCGCCGCGCCACAGAGTCCGAGCAGCGTCGCGAGCATCGCCAGGACCTGTCGCGCGCCGCCGTACGCCAGGTAGCCGCGCAGCAGCGGGCGGCCGCCACCGAGCTCCTGCGTGCTCCACGTCGCCTGCGGCTTCAACGCGGTCACGCTCTCCGGCGCCATCATGGAGACCGCGATCGACGCCGCGACGAGCACGGCAGCGGTCTTCCACGGCCAGCGCCGGGGCGGCGCCGCGGTCGCGAGCAATGCCGGCGCCACCGCGAGACCGACGTGCGCCGACATGCTGAGCAGCGCCTCGGCATAGACCCAGGGCGACACGAGAAAGACGTAGCGCAGGCGCTCGATTCGGAACGCGACGCTGCCCTGCCCGCCCGCCGCGGGCGTCCAGTACAGCCGGGCGACGAACGTCACCGCCGCCATGGCGGCGAGCGTGAGGCCGGCGAGCAGGACGATGCGGCCCCGCCGCGGCAGAGGGCGGTGCAGGCACGCGGTGAGGAGCAGCGCGGCGGGGATCGCGACCGCGACCGGACGCACGAGGAACGCGAGCAGCGCGAAGCCGAGGCCGAGCCCCACCCAGCGGGTGCCCCGGCCGTCGTGCGCGTCGAGGTCGAGTCCCCGAACGAGCGCCCACAGGCTCGCCAGCATCGCGGCGAGCATCGGTACGTCGGTCATGAAGGTGAAGCTGAGCACGAACGCCACCGGATAGACGGCGAGCGTGAGCGCGCCGACGAGCGACGTCGCGGCATCGCAGCCGAGCCGCCGGAGCTGCGCGTGGAACGCGAGCGTACCAAGGAGCGCCAGCGCCAGCGTCGAGAGACGGAGGGCGGTGTAGGAGAAGCCGCCAACGGCCGCGAAGAGACTGCCCCAAGCGATCTGCGCCGGCGGGAACGTGGAGCTGAAGCTCGCGACGCTGAAGCCCTTGCCCTGCAGCAGCCGCTCGACGCTGCTGGCATAGACCCAATCGTCGATGAGAGGCACGTCGGCGCGCGGATCGACCAGCAGCGTGGCGGCGATCCACACCCCCACGAGCACGAGGGCGGCCGCCGCGGTTCCGACGACGACGCCATCGGCGGCGCGGGCCGTCACTCGCGTCCGCTCGATCTCCTCGGCCTCCTCGGCGACGCTCCCCATGGTGCCGGGGGAGCGTAGCACGCCGCCGGTCAGCTCGCCCGCTTGGGCTCCCGCAGCAACGCCGCCGCAGCGGCCCGCGACGCGACCTCGCCGGTCGCGCGGCGCGCGACCGCCGCAACCTCCGCGCCGTCGTGCGCGATGCCGATCAGGGCCGCCTCGCTCGCTGCCAGCTCGGCCGCATCGGTGAGCGGATCGGGAACCCGCGGCACCCGCGCCACCCCCACGTCCGGAATGGACAGCTCGACGCACGTTCCCCCCGCCGGCCGCGCCACCAGGCGGCAGCGCCCGTGCAGCAGCACCAGGCACGCGTGGACGAGGTTCAAGCCGAGGCCGATGCCCTCGCGCTTGCGCGCGTGCGTGTCGTCACCCTGCTGGAAGAGCTCGAAGATGCGCCGCAGATGCTCGGCGGGAATGCCGATGCCGGAGTCGATGATGCGGATCTCGATGGTGCTGCCGTCGGCGCCGCGCGCCGCCTCGACGCGCACCGAGCCGTGCTCGGTGAACTTGAAGGCGTTGCCCATCAGATGGAACAGCACGCGCCGCAGCATGGCCGCATCGCTGCGCAGCACCGCGGCGGCGGGCGCGACCGTCACCGACAGCGCCGCGGCATCGGGCTTGGCCGACTCCGGAAGCGCCTGCGCCACCTCGGCGATCAACGCCGGCAGATCGACGGGCGCCCATTGCGGCATGATGCGCGTCGTCTCGGCGTCGACGAAGAAGAGCATGTCGTCGATGAGCTGGCTCAGGTGGCGGCCATTGTACATGACGCGCGCCAGGTGGCCTTCCTGCTCCGGGGTCACGGGGCCGGCGAGGCCGTCGTGCAGGATGGAGCCGAAGCCGAGGATCACGCTGAGCGGCGTCCGCAGCTCGTGCGACATCAAGCCGAGGAAGTGATTCTTCGCCTGGTTGGACGTGACGAGCGCGCCCGTAAGGCTGCCGATGCGGTCGGACTGCGCGCGCAAGGTCTCCTCGTGGTCGCTGAGGAGCGAGCGGCTCATCCCGAGCTCGACCTCGAGGTGCTGCTGGATGGACGCCATCGAGAGGCGCACCTCGGTCAAGGTGACGACCTGATCGATGATTTCGCCTACCAGCTCGAGCGCGCGCTGACGCGCCAGATCCCACGGAGTCGAGACGATCTCCTCGCAGAGGATCGCGCCGATGCACTCGCCGCCGACCACGAGGGGCCAGCCGACCACGCTGCAGTCGAGCCCGGCGGGAATGGGACGGCGCGCACCGACGCCCTCGTCGCTCCAGCGCAGCAGGCGCCGCGCCGCCATGACGTCGCCCGCGAGCACGCGCAGGATCGGCGGCATCTCGCTCGACTCGCCGCCGAGGCGCTCGCCCTGGCTCGCGCTGCCGACGACCGTGGGCTCGCGGCCCTCGCGCGCGATCAGGACGCTGGCGCGCTCGTAGTTCAAGCTCGCGACGATGCGCGCGGTGAGCGTCGCGCACAGGCCCTCCACCGACGTCGTGTGCTGCGCCACGTCGGCGAGATCGCGGATGACCGAAAGATGCGAGAGCAGGACGTCGTAGCGGTCGGATGTCTCGCCGAGCGCCTCGCGGAAGACGCCGGAGCTCATGCGGCACCGCCGAAGAACTCGCGCAAGTCGCTCTTCTGACCCTGAAGCATCGCGGCGATCTCGACCCAGGCCGCCAACGTCAGTCCACTCGCTGCGACGGCCCCGAGCTGCTGTTCGGCGTCCGGGGCGATCGCGCCCCCATCGAGATCCGTCCAGTGGACCAGGCGATTGGCGAGATTGACGATGACCGCGCCGCGCAGCGGCGTCCCCGGCGCGATCGGTTGATGGTGGGTCGCGGCCGCCTCGACGATCATCGGCGGCAGGGACCACGTCTCCGCGAGCCAGGACCCCGCCCGCGCGTGATCGATGCCGAAGACGGCGCGCTCCCGCTCCTCGAGCGGCGGCTCGCCGGGTGCGTTGCCGGCGATGATGGTCGCGTACTCGGCGGGAAAGCGCAGCGCCAGCACCACGCGGCCGACGTCGTGCAGCAGGCCCGCCGTGAAGATCTCCTCGGGCTCCGCCGCGCGCACGCGCTGCGCGATCAACCGCGACGCGGCGCCGACGAGCGCCGCGTGCTCCCACAGCCCCGTCAGCAACCCGCCGCCGTGACCGAGAAACGTCTCCCAGACCTTCACGCCGAGCGCCAGGCTGCGCACCGTGCCGAAGCCGAGGATCATGATCGCGCGCGGCATCGTCGAGACCTCGCGCGCGAACCCGAAGAAGCCGCTGTTCGCGAGACGCAGCACGCGACCGGTGAGCGCCTGATCGCGTTGCATCACCTCGACGAGGTCGCGCGTCGAGGAGCGCTCGCCGTCGACGACGGCGAGAATGCGCGCCAGCAGCACCGGGATCGTCGGCAGATCCTTCGAGTTGATGATCTGCGCCCGCAATCGCGCCATCTGTGCCGCTTCACTCGTCACCACACCCCTCGATTCCGTGGGGACCCATGCGACTTCGCATGGCGGCACCGCAGCCAGTCCCGACGGTAAATTTATCGGATGCTCGCCAAAGCGACTTGAGCGACGCCGCACCCATGAAGAGACGCGTGAGACCGCGATTTCCCTCGACGTTCGTCTCGCAGAGTTGCACGGTCGGGACCTCTCCAGTATGGAAGCCCCCTTGGAGCGACTGCTCATCACCGGCATCGCGGGCGGCCAGGGCCGTCTGGTGGCGAAACGCGTCGCCGACGAGTTCGACGTGAGCGGCGTCGATCGGGTGCCGTGGGAAGGTCACCCGCATCAGATCGCGGTCCACAACATGGACCTGCGGAAGAAGAAGTTCGAGGACATCTTCCGCCGCGAGAAACCGACCGCGGTCGTGCACCTCGCCTTTGTGCGCCACTTCCGCTCCGATCCCATGGTGCGCCACGAGATCAACGTCGCGGGCACCAAGCGCCTGCTCGAGTGCTGCGCCGAGTACGGGGTGAAGAAGCTCGTCGTGCTCTCGAGCTCCTACGTATACGGCGCGCTCCCCGAGAATCCGTACTACATGGACGAGGAGACGTCGCTGAACGTGAGCCGGCACTACCCCGACATCCGCGATCTCGCGGAGGTCGACACCCTGTGCACCACATTTCTATGGAAGTACCCCGAGATCGCCACCGCGCTCCTGCGGCCCGTCAACACCCTCGGCTACTACGTCCACAGCGCGATCGGCCGCTACTTGAAGCTGCGCTACGTCCCGACGGTCATGGGTTTCAATCCGATGATGCAGTTCATCCACGAGGAGGACGTCGCCGAGGCGATCGCCCGCACGCTCGAAACCGGGGTGCGCGGCGTGTTCAACCTCGTCGGGCCCGGCTCCGTACCGCTCAAGGTGGCGATCCGCGAGACCGGCGGCAGGCCGGTGCCGCTGCCCGAGCCGCTGGCGCGCTCGACGGTCGAGCGCCTCTTCCGCGTCGGGCTCTACCACCTGCCGAGCGCCGCGCTCGACTTCGTGAAGTATCCCTGCACCATCGACGGCAGACGGTTCCACGAGGCGACGAAGTTCCGTCCGATCTTCAGCCTCGAGGACACGTTCAGCAGCGTGCGCCATTGAGCGACGCCCCGAAGGAAGAGCCCACGCCGAAGCCCGGCAAGCATCCCGCGCGCCGAGCGCGCACCCAGGCGTCCGCGCGCCGCCCGCCGCGGCAATCGCCGGCGATCGACGCATCCGCGCCGGCGATCGAGCGTGCGTTCGGTCTCGGTCCGGGTGGTATCCCGAGCGAGCGCGAGCCCGACGTCCTGGCCGACTCGCTCGACGGGCTGCAGAGCCTCGCCGGCGGCATCCTCGAGAGCCTCGCCCCGCGCTTCGTGCGCGACCTGAACCACGAGATCCGCGATCGGCTCGCCAAGGCGCCGCTCGAGCTCAACAACTACGGCTACGATCCGTGGGGCCTGAACGTCGACGTCGCACGCCGCACGCTGCTCGTGTTCGCGCTGTTCTACAAATACTACTTCCGGGTGAAGGCGTACGGGCTCGAGCACCTGCCGCGCGGCCGCATGCTGGTCATCGCCAACCACGCCGGGCAGATCGCGATCGACGCCTGTATGATCGGGACCGCGACGGTGCTGGAGGCCGATCCGCCGCGGCCCCTGCGCGGCATGGGCGAGTACTGGCTCCCGACCCTGCCCTTCTTCAACGTGTTCATGGCGCGCGTCGGCGGCGTCGTCGGCACCCCGAAGAACTGCATCGACATCCTCCACCACGACGAAGCCGTGATCGCGTTCCCCGAGGGCGTCCGCGGCATGAACAAGCCCTTCCGCGACCGCTACAAGCTGCAGGAGTTCGGCAACGGCTTCATGCGCCTCGCCCTGCAAACGAACACGCCGATCGTGCCGGTGGCCGTCGTCGGATCCGAGGAGCAGGCGATCTCGCTCGGCAACAACGCGCCGCTCGCGGCCCTGCTCTCGATGCCGGCGTTTCCGATGGTGCTCAACGCGTTCCCGCTGCCGACGCGCTACCACATCTATTTCGGCGAGCCGATGGAGTTCCGTGGCAACCCGAACGACGAGGACGAGGTGATCGTGAAGAAGGTGGAGCAGGTGAAGGCCCGGATCCACGACATGATCCAGCGCGGGCTGCGGCAGCGCCGCAGCATCTTCTTCTAGCCATGGCCCGCCGGCAGAAACGCGTCTTCATCCTCGGCGGCGGCGCGGCGCTCGGCGCCCACCACGTCGGCGCCCTGAAGTACCTCGACGAGCAAGGCATCAAGCCGGACGTGATCGTCGGCAGCTCGATCGGGGTCATCAACGCCTGCTGCTACGCCTCGGGCGGCGTCCCGCAGCTGGAGCAGGCATGGAGCGAGTTCCGCTCGCTGCCGCGGATCTTCTCGCCCTCGTTCATCCACAATCCGATCTTCGGGCGCTCCCTCTTCTCGATGAGCCGCCTCAGCGGCTCGATCGAGGAGTACATCGACTTCCCCAAGATCTACGAGAGCCGCATCGAGCTCGAGTTCATTCTGCTCAACCTGTCGCGCGGGCGCGGCGAGGTCTACTCGAAGCGCGACTGCAAGGACTGGCGCGAGCTGCGCACCATCTCGCGCGCCGGCTACGCCATCCCGTTCTTGTTCCCGCCCATCCAGTTCCACGGCGACGAGTTCGTCGACGGCGGCTTCGCGTGGAACATCCCGCTCGAGCACGCGCTCGGCCTGGGCGCGACCGAGATCTATCTGCTCGCGCCGATCGCGAGCCAGCTGCCCTACAAGGGCCGCTTCCGCTCGTTCCCCGATTTCGTGCAGCGCTTCGTCGACGTCATGTGGCGCACGATCGGCAACATGGGGTACCTCTACGCGCGCATGGAGAGCGGTCGGCTGAACGGCGTGCCGGTCACCATCATCGAGCCCGGCGAGCAGTACAGCGGCTTCGGCGCCCTGCACGTCTTCAACGCCTACCCACGCAAGAACCGTAACCTGATGGAGGCCGGCTACCGCGACGCCAAGCGCGTCTTCGCCGCGCGCCGGCGTCTCGAGGAACACGCGCGCAGCCAGCGGCCCCGCGTCGAAGCGGGCGGCCGCCAACCCCGCCACACCCGCCGGACCCTGGAAGCGCGCGACGCGCGCCCCGTGGTCGCCGTCGAAGGCGGCGCCGTGCTGCCGGCGACGACGACGCCCCCGCCCGCGAGTAGTACGAGCGGCAAGGTCGTCTCGCTGCGCTCGACCGAGCCGCGCGCCAAGTCCTGACCCGCGAGATCGTCCCGGCCGAAGCTCCCGCCAGTTGCGGATCGAGCCGCCCTGAGCGGCGCCACGCTTGCTGCTGCCGCTAGATCACGCTCGTTCGCGCGAGCGGGAAACTGGCCGGCTCCCGCACACCTTGCACGGACGGTACCCGACGCTGCGCGCGTCCGCGATCGAGGCGAAGACGACGCGCCGGTCGGCACCGATGCGCCGCTCGTGCGGGCAGCCGTGCAGGCAAACGATGCGGGTCGAGGAGCTGCCGACATAGAGTGGCGTCTCATGCTCGAGGCCGAGCAGGCGCTCCTTGAGTGACGTGCCGAAGATGTAGCCGCCGAGCGCGCCGTCGCTGCGCACGACGCGGTGACAGGGCACGAGGAGCGGCACCGGGTTGTGGCCGAGCGCCGTGCCGGCGGCGCGCACCGCGCGCGCCTTGCCGGCCTGCGCGGCGATCCACGCGTACGAGCGGACCGTGCCGAAGGGTATCGACGCGGCGCTGCGCAACACGGCGCGCTGGAACGGCGGCACCGCGGACAGATCGACGGGCACGTCGAAGAAGGCGCGCTCGCCGGCGAGATACTGCCGCAGCTGCTCCCGCGCCGCGTCGGCGACGGCCCGGGCCCGCGGGCCCTCGGCGGTCGTGAGGCCGCGCCCGAGGCGCACACTGACGATGCCGCGGGACGAAGCGGCGAGATCGAGGCGCGGAGCGACCGCCCGCGACGCGCGCGCCGCTCGGCGACGGACCTCTGCCGCGACGCGCTCGGCGAGCCGGCGCGACGGCTCGGCACCGCGTAGCAGGGCCCGCAGGACCTCGTCGGTCTCGGACGTCATCATGATCGTTCCTCCAAATGGTGACGCATCTGGCGCTTGGCGCGGCCGAGCTGTGTCTTCACCGTGTTCACCGAGATGCCGCGGACGCGCGCGATCTCGCCGTACGAGAGGCCCCCGACGTAGCAGCAGAGCAGGATGATCCGCGCCTCCGCCGGGAGCCGCGCCAGTGCACGCTCGACGTCGATCCGCTCCGCGGTGCGCGGCGCATGGACGGCCGCCGCGCGCGTCGCCGCGACGGGCTCGTCCAGCCGCCGGCGGCGCCAGGCGTCGATGCAGACGTTGGTGAGCACGCGGTAGAGCCAGGTCGAGCCCTTCCACGCGGGATCGTAGGCGCCGGCGCGCTCGAGCACGTGCAGGAAGGTGAGCTGCACCGCGTCCTCCGCGTCGGCGTCCCGGCCGAGCATCCGCCGCGCGATCGCGTAGAAACGCCGATCGTAGCGGCGGACGAGATCGGTGAACGCGTCGGTCCGTCCGCGCGCGATCGCCTGCAGCAGGCTCGCATCGGTCGGCTCGACCGCGCTCATGCCGCGGGTGCTCCCGTCGCCACGAGCAGGCGGCCCCTGGCTCCGCTGCGCCGGACGCGCCGGCCCTCGATGCGCACGGGCAAGCCGCCACGCATGCCGAGACCAACGACAGCGTCGGGCACGGCGGTATGGCCCTCCAGCGGCCGCGGCACACCGTGCTGTGCCAGGGTGGCGAGCACGAGCGTGAGGTGTTGGCGGACGAGGGCGTTGGCGATACAGACCCGCGGACCGCCGCCGAACGGAAAGTACGCGAAGCGCGGCAGACGGCGCGCCAGCCCGTCGAGCCAGCGCTCGGGGCGGAACGCGTCCGGCTCGTCGAAGTAGCGCGGGTGACGGTGCGTCACCCAGCTACAGAGCCCGATCGACGTACCCTTGTCGAGGCGACGACCGCCGATCTCACCGTCGATCCGCGACTCGCGCACCACGAGGAAGAACGGCGGGTAGAGACGCAGCGTCTCGTCGATCACGGCCGCCACATAGGGGAGGCGCGGCAGATCGGCGAGGGTCGGCACATGTCCGGCAAGCACTTCGCCGGCCTCGTCCCGCAGGCGCGAGGCGACGTCCGCGTGGCGGGCGAGCAGCCACGCCGCCCAGCTGAGCGCAAGCGCCTCCTGATGCGCGCCGAGCGCGAACATGACGCTCAGCTCGTCGACGAGAACGCCGTCCGTCATGCACGGCCGTCCGGCCTCGTCGCGCGACCGCAGCAAGGTCGAGAGGAGATCCTCCCCGTCACCGCCGGTCGCGCGACGCTCCGCGATCAGGCGACGCACGAAGCGATGGATCGGCGCCATGCCGCGGCGCATGCGCAGGTTGCTGGGCGCCGGAAGCCAGTCGGGTGTCGGCACGCCGCCCGTCAACCGCTGCGCGAATCCGGCGAGCGCCCGCACCATGCCGTCCGCGATCGCGTCACGCTCGGCCCCGAGGGTCGCGCCGCAGAACACCTGCGCGTTGATCGTCAGCATGAGGCGCAGCATGTCGCGATCGAACGCACGCGTCTCGCCGTCCTGCCAGCCGGCGAACATGGTGGCGGCCTCCGCCGCCGCAACGTCGGCGTACGCCGCGAGTCGTTGCGGGCGGAAGGCGGGCACTGCGAAGCGGCGCTGCCGGCGCCAACGCTCGCCGTCGGTCGCGTCGAGCGCGTCACCGAGCACGAGCCGGCCGACGACGCGGATGATCTTCGACTTGCGGAAACACTCCGGCCGCGTCACGAGCACGTCCTCGATGTCTTCCGAGCGGGCGAGAATGAGCATGCGCTCGGGACCGAGGCGAATCTCCACCACGTCGCCGTAGTCGCGCGCCGCGCGCGCGAGGAACGCGAGGGGATCGGCGCGGAACTCGAGCGCATGTCCGAAGAGGCGGCGCCCCGGTGGGGCGGGCGCGGCGGGCGGCGCTGCAATCGTCGTCGTCATGGCCGGTATACGCACGATCCGGCGGAAACGGGTGACACGCGACTCGGCCTCTCCGGCAACTGTCCGCCGCACGGCGCGAGGCTCAGGAGCGCGACGCACATCGGCCTGCGTTGCAGGACCGCACGATCGTCGACCACGGAGAGCACGCAAATATCAGCGGGAATTCAAGCGGTTGTAACGGTTCGCTGGTCCCGAGCCGTGGCACGTCCGTTGCTGTTTCCTTCTCCGATGATCGACGGCAGCATCCTTCCCACCGGCTCCGTGGCTGGCGGCGCATTCCTCCTCGGCGAGACGGTGCGCGACCTCTTCACCTACGAGGATCTCTCCGGCGAAGAGACCGCCATCGCCGACGTCGCCGAGACGTTCGTGCGGCGCGACGTCCTCCCGCACGTCGATGCCATCGAGGCACAGACACCCGGTCTCATGCGCTCGCTGCTGGAGAAGGCTGCCGGTCTCGGACTGCTCATGTTCGACATTCCCGAGCACCACGGCGGGCTCGGCGTGAGCAAGGCCGCGTCGATGCTGATCGGCGAGCGCGCGTTCAAGCTCGCGTCCTTCTCGGTGGCGTGGGGCGCGCACACGGGCATCGGCACTCTGCCGCTCTTGTTCTACGGCACCGCCGCGCAGAAGGAGCGCTACCTCCCGCGGCTCATGTCCGGCGAGATGATCGCCGCCTACGCGCTCACCGAGCCGAGCTCGGGCAGCGACGCACTCGGCGCGAAGACCAAGGCCACGTCCGTCCCGAACGGCTATCGCCTGACGGGCGTGAAGCAGTTCATCACCAACGGCGGTTTCGCCGACCTCTTCACGGTCTTCGCGAAGATCGACGGCGACAAGTTCACCGCGTTCCTCGTCGAGCGCGATACCCCGGGCGTCAGCGTCGGCCCCGAGGAGCACAAACTCGGCATCAAGGGCTCCTCGACGTGCCAGCTCGTGCTCGAGGACGTGTTCGTCCCGGCCGAGAACATGCTCGGGGAGCTCGGCAAGGGCCACAAGATCGCCTTCAACATCCTGAACATCGGCCGGCTCAAGCTGGGTGCCGGCGCGCTCGGCGCGGCGCGCGAGTGCCTCGAGTTCGCGGTCCGTTACGCCAGCGACCGCAAGCAGTTCGAGACGCCGCTCGTCGAGTTCGGCGTCATCCAGCGCAAGATCGCCGACATGGCGGTGCGGATCTTCGTCGCCGATTCACTCGCCTACCGCACGGCGGGCTTGATCGACGCCAAGATCGCGCTGATCGAGCGCGACGATCCCGAACACGATGGCAAGGTGATCAAGGCGATCGAGGAGTACACGATCGAGCAGTCGATCGTGAAAGTCTTCGGTACCGAGACGCTCGACTTCGTCGTCGACGAGGCGCTGCAGATGCTCGGCGGCTACGGCTTCGTCGCCGATTATCCCCTCGAGCGGCAGTATCGCGACTCGCGCATCAACCGCATCTTCGAGGGCACGAACGAGATCAATCGCCTGCTCATCCCGGCCACCGTGATGAAACGGGCGATGACGCAGGGCCTTCCGATGCTGGAGTTCATGCAGCAGGTCGAGGCCGATCTCGCCAGCAACAACGGCCACCACGAGTCGACCGATGGTCCACTGGCGCGCGAGATCCACGCCGTCAACCAGGCGAAGCGCCTGGTCGCCTATACCACCCGCCTGCTCCTGCAACGTGAGCCGGCGGAGGTCGGTCGCCAGCAACAGCACCTCGAAACCTTCGCCGACATGATCATCGACCTCTACGCGATGGAGAGCGCGGTGGCGCGCACCGCCAAGCTGATCCGCCGCCGCGGCGAAGAGAAGGTCAAGTTCGAGCGCGACCTGATCGCCGTGTTCCTGGCGGACGCGACCGACCGCTTGTGCGCGCGCGCCCGCCGCCTGTTCGGCAACGACAGCGAGGGC
>Ga0157379_10001647_pt1 | contig 18454 bp, 13 predicted proteins | sample S25metaG_FD_121802 | JGI IMG/M metagenome (GOLD analysis project Ga0157379, IMG submission 121802) | Switchgrass rhizosphere microbial communities from Kellogg Biological Station, Michigan, USA - S2-5 metaG | ecosystem: Host-associated > Plants > Roots > Rhizosphere > Soil | place: USA... | reverse complement strand
GGCCCACGTCACCTTCACGAATGGCTTGCCGAGCAGAAACTGTCCATTCGTGCGGTCGAGGACATACAGAAAGCCGTTCCGATTGGCCCACAACATCACTTTGCGCGGGAGGCCCTGCCACTCGAGATCGGCCAGCACGGGCACTTGCGTCGAGTCGTAGTCCATCTCGTCATGCGGCGTGAACTGGAAGTGCCATTTGAGCCTGCCGGTGTCGGCATCGAGCGCCACGACGGCATCGCTGTACAGGTTGTCGCCTTCGCGGCTGTCGCCGTTCCAGTCAGGACCTGGATTGCCGAGTCCCCAGTACGTCAGGTTCAGATCGGCATCGTAGGACCCGGTGACCCAGACGCTGGCGCCGCCGCGCTTCCACGAGTCGCCCGACCAGGTTCCGTTGCCAGCCTCGCCTGGTCCGGGCACGGTGTTGAAGCGCCACACTTCTTTGCCGGTGGTTGTGTCGAACGCGGCGAGGAACCCGCGAACGCCGAATTCCGCGCCCGCCACTCCGACGATGACTTTGTCCTTGACGACGAGCGGGGCGACCGTAAACGCATACCCGGCTTCGGGCCGGGCGCCTTCGATCACGGTGTTCCAGACAGGACGGCCGCTTTTCGCGTCGAGGGCAATCAGATGATCGTCGAGCGTCGCCATGAACAGCGTGTTGCCGAGGATCGCCAGGCCGCGGTTGACGCGCCCGCAGCACGGCCGCGCCTGGGGTGACGGCACGTGCGAGTAGATCCAGAACGCCCGGCCGGTCAGGGCGTCGAGCGCAACTACGTCGTTCGGAGCCTGAACGGTATAGATGACGCCGTCGACGACAAGCGGCGTGGCTTCGAACTTCTCGAGCGATTGCGCCTGAAACACCCACTGCTGCTCGAGGTTCTTCACGTTGGCGGGTGTGACTTGCGTGAGCAGGCTGTAGCGCTGGCTCATCACCGTGCCGGAATACGTCAGCCAGTTCTGCGGCTCCTGCGCGGCGCGAAGGAGGCGGTCGAAGGACACCTGCGCGGTCAGCGTCACGAACGGGTGAACCACAAAGACCACAAAGATCACAAAGGAACCCAGCTGTTTTCTTTGTGTTCTTTGTGGCCTTTGTGGTTCAAATCTGCGCGGTTCGTTCATGGCCTGCCTTTCAAGGAACGGAGGTAGCTGACGACATCGGCCAGCTCCTCGGAGCTCAGTTTGTCTCGGTACGACGGCATCGGGCTCTTGAGCATCGCCCAGTCCCGCAGGTCGGATTTCGTAAACGACAGCAGGCGCTCCTTCATGTCGAACAACTGGATCGAGAAGCTGTCCTGGTTGAGCAGCCGTCCGGTGATCGCCTCGCCGTCGCGGGTGACCACGCGAGCGAACCGGTTGTCATCGAAGATCTCCGCGTCCGGATCGAGCAGCGATCGCCGCAGGTCGACGGTGCGCCGCAGCGGTCCGACGCTGTTCAGATCCGGACCGAGCTGTGAGCCGGCGCCGTCCACTCGATGACAGGTGAGGCACTGCCCCTTGCCCTCGACCAGGGCCTTGCCGCGCGCCGCGTTACCCGGGCTGCCGGCGTTCTCCGCGGGAGCGGCAGCCATCGAGCGCAGGTAGGCGACGATTCGACCGGCGTCGAACTCTGAAAAATTGCCCGGGGGCATCCCGGTCCCCGGGATCCCGACCATGATGATTCGGGCAATCTCATCGTCGCCGGCAGCGCGGCGGAACTGGCCGCGGGAAAAGTTGAGGCCGGCCACGCCGTCGCCATCTGGCCCATGACACCTCGCACAGCTGGCCTGAAACAGCCGGCCCCCTTCGACGATTTCGGCCGTCGAATAGCCATGCTGCGCCAGCGTCGAGGCCACCCACACCGTCATCACCAACAGCGACGTCACGCCAACTCGCCACATTGGATACGCCCTCGGTTATCGCACAGGATTTCGGCCGGCGTCCCGCTCGCCGCAGTGTAAAGCAGGAATCCCGCGGTCTGCGCACCCGGCCAATCTTCCGCCCGCGGCACGAGCTCTTCTCACTTATACAGATCGGTGCTGAGGTACTTCATCCCGTGGTCGACGATGAGCGTCACCACGGCGCCACCCTCGCCGAGGCGTTCGGCCACTCTCAACGCGGCGACCAGGTTCGCGCCCGACGACGTCCCCGCGAAAATGCCCTCCTCGCGCGCTGCTTTACGGGCCATGTACTCCGCTTCTTCGGTCGTCACGCACTGGATCTCGTTCGCGAGCTTCGGATCCCATAACGGCGGCACGCGTCCAATACCGATCCCCTCGATCGTGTGGGCGCCGGAGGGTCTGCCGGAGAGCACGGCGGAGCTCGCCGGCTCGACCCCAATCACCTCGACGTCGGGTCGCTGCGTGCGCAGTACTGTGCCCGCTCCCCGGATCGAACCGCTGGTGCCGACAACCTGCACAAACGCGTCGATCCGACCTTCCGTCTGATGCCAGATTTCTTCGCCGAGCGAATAGTACCCCGCGACCTGATCGGCGCTCTCGAACTGATTGGTCCAGAAGGCTCCACGCTCCGCCACCAGCCGCCGCGTCGTGGTCATCATCGTCTGAAACAGGGCGTCCGTGAAACGGCCGCCATCGCTTGGCACAACGGTGAGCCGCGCGCCGAGCGCTTTCATGTGATTCCGCTTGTCGACGCTGACCGCATCGCTTGTGACAATCGACAGCGGGTGATCTTTCACGGCGCAGACGAGCGCGAGCGAAGTGCCGGTACTTCCGCCGGTCAGCTCGATGACCTCGCCGCCAGGCAGCAGGCGGCCGTCGGCTTCAGCCGATTCGATCATCGCCAGCGCCATGCGATCCTTCATGCTGCCCGTGGGATTCGCGGACTCGAGCTTGACGGCGACACGGGCAAAGCCGTCAGGAACGAGCTTGCGGAGCTCGACGAGCGGAGTACTTCCGATCGTGGCCAGCACGTCGCGGGCGACGGTCGTCATCGGCGGATCCTCCTGACGGGGGTCATGCGCTCTTGCGGACGACCCAGGTGGTCATGCAGCGCTCGTCCTGCACGACGGTCGTCTTCAGCGGATCGACCATTCGGCCGCCCAGCTGGCGCGTCAGCGTGACGAGCATCGCTTCATCAACCAGGTAGCGTTCGGACCCGTCCGGCAGGCGGAACCGGCGGCCCGCAATCCGCTGCATGCGGTCCTCCATCCCGATGACCGACGCCAGGCGGCAGAACCACAGCCCGCCTGGCCTCAGCACTCGCCACATTTCCCGGACCATCTCACCGAACTGCCGATCGTCGGCGGCAAAATGCAACACGGCGCTGCAGATGACGACGTCCGCGAAGGCATCGGGAAACGTCATCCGCTCGATTGGTTCAGCGCGAAAGTTGGTGCCGGGCAACGACGGCGCGAGCTGCGCCGCCAGGCGCCGGACATCGTCCACGGCGCGCACGTCGGAGTCGGTCGCATAGATGTCGTAGCCGGAGCGCAGCATGTAGACCAGGTTCCGGCCTGACCCGCATCCCGCATCGAGCACCCGCATCCCCGGTGCGATCCGCCCTCGAAGCAGTTGATCGAACAGGTAGATGTCGATCGAGCCGAACTGCGCGTCGAGATCGGTCATTCGACTAACTGGACGTCGAGTCGGGAGGTGGATGGATGGAATCGACCCAGGCGACCTCCTCGGGCGGTTCCGCCGGCGCGATGTCCAGATTGACGACCACCGGTTCCTGGCCGCTTCGCACGAGGACGCAGCTCAGCGGCTCGTCGCGGCTCGCGTTGATCTCCTGGTGCGGCACGAACGGAGGCACGTAGATGAAGTCTCCGGGCCCCGCTTCCGCCACGAACTCGAGCCGGTCGCCCCACCGCATGCGCGCCCGTCCGGTCACCACGTAGATCACGCTCTCGAGGTCGCCGTGGTGATGCGCGCCGGTCTTTGCGTTGGGATGGATCGTGACGGTTCCAGCCCAGAGTTTGCTCGCGCCGGTGCGAGCGTGCGTGATCGCCGCGGCTCGCGTCATACCGGGGGTCTGGGGCGTATTCAGATCGAGATCGGTTCCTGAAACGATCCGCACGCCGTGATCCCGCCAGTGGTCGGCAGATACGTCGCTCATGATGGATCCTCAGTCGCTGACTCTACGTCGTCCGTCCCAACCATCGTTTCAGCTCCGCGAGCGTCACCACGCGGTTGTCCGCCGGATAGTGAACGGGAACGATGCGCTGGACGTCGAGTTTCAATCGCTCGATGTTGTCCAGCAGGCTCAGCGTGTAAGGACTCGGTGGATTCAGCGGCGTGGCGTTCGCCGCCTGCGGATTGTAGCCGTCCGCCTCGAGCAGGACTTTCTCTTTCGGAAGATAGGCGATGAGCATCCCGTCGTGATGGGCGAAATTCTGCAGGTGGTAGAGCTCGATCGTATGCGTGCCGTCGGTCAGCACTTTCTTTTCGCCGACAGCCTCGACGATCGGTTTTTTTCCGGCAGTCTGTGCCTTGTCCGGGTTGAGCGTGTGCGGCATCGCCAGGACCTTTTCCAGGTAGGCCTTGTTGACCTGATGCGTGAGGATCGTCGTGCCTTCGGCGACGAACGGCCGCAGCCCGCTCGAGTGGTCGATGTGGCTGTGGGTGTTGACCAGGTACCTGATCGGCTTGTTGGGTATCAAACGCTTGGTCTCGGCGATGACGGCGAGCGCGCGCGGCTCGCTCTGTCCGCACTCGATGAGCGTGATGTGGTCCTTGAAATCGACCGCGATGACCGCGTATCCGCCGGTAATCAGGTAGACGCCGTCGCCGAGCTTCTCCGACTGCGCAGGGGGATTCGCTGGTGCCCCGGCCGCCGCGCCGCCCCTTCCCTGCGGGGCCTGAATGCTCACCGCGGCATTCGGCTTCACGTCGGTCAGGGTCAGATCGAAAATCGGATAGCCGCCCTGCTTCTGCACGATGTGCATCGGAAACTGCGCGCCGCCGACGTCTTTGTAGTCGCTGTAGATCGCTTCGAACGGCATGTCGCCGAGGAACGCGTTGTCGATCGTCGTCTCGACGCGCTCGACCAGGTTCCGATCGTTGATGTAGCCGTTCACCCTCGCCTTGTTGTCGCCGATGAAGCTCACGACGCTGTATTTCTTCCCGCCCATCGTCTTCGCTTCGACGGTGGCATTTCTCGACGCCGCCGCTCGCAGGAAGCCGTGCGGCGTCATCCAGATTTCGAGCTGCTGCGCCCACGGCGTGTCGGCGCCGACGATGATGGTCTGGTTCTGCGGCTGTTCACCGACCAGGGGCTGCTGACCGCCGCCGCGCGGCGGGTTTTCGCCCTGCACGCGCACGCGATCGACGCGTGAGGCCGGCGTCTCGAAGTTGATGGCCCGCGTGTAGCTCTTGTTGACGAACTTCGGCCACGGCAAGCTGGGATTCCCCGCCTGACCAAGCACGAAGTCCATCCCTGTCGCCGAATACTGCACGGTCTTCAAGGTATCGACGCCCATCGCTTTCGACGCGTTCGCGATGACGGTCTTCGCGTCCTGCGCCGACGCGGTCCACACCAGAACGACGGCCAGGCTGAGCCCTGCCAGACACTTTTTCACCATACGGCCTCCATCAATCATTGCTCGACAGTCCATCCCTTCAGGCTTAGTCATCAGGTTCTTCGACCGCCACCGCGCCGCTGCGCCCCTTGGGCCGAGGCGTGCGCGGGACAGGGCGCCAGGCGTGGGGATCGCGCTCGGCGTCCGGCGGCTGATGCCCTGGCCCAAGACCGAGAAACGTGAGCAGCCGGGCGATCGCAGCGCCTAACCGTCGGGGCGTTCCAGCCATGTCACAAGTATCTCAGGTCGAGGGTATGGGCGGTGCTTGCCGAAAGCGCTCACAGCACGCGCGCCTGACGCATGACGCCTTCGGCTTTCTGCTTGATTTCCCTGGCGATTTCAAAGGGATCGCCCTGCTGAAATTTCGGCAGGAACAACTCGACCGAAAGGGGACCGGCATATCCCTTGTCCGCGAGCTTCCGCAGAATCTTCGGCAGCGGGGAAATCCCGTCACCGGGAATCAAGCGGGTGGTGTTGTCCAGCAGCTCACGCGGCATGTCGGGCACATCCTGAAAGTGCACGTGTCCGATTTCCCCCGGGCGGAGGAGGTCGAGATCCTCCAGCTTGTTGAGCCCGGACCAGAAGTGATAGCAATCGAGCAGCGGAGCGATGTTCGGATGCGCCGCGGCCCGCGTCATCGTGACCAGCGTCGTGAGCGTCGAAATGAACGTCGAGGTCCGGACTGCTTCGGCCATGGCTGTCATCTGGAACTGCTTCGCGATCTCTGCGACCTGGCGCATGTTGTCGGCGCCAGCCTTGTAATCGTCCGACGTGAATTTCTGGGTGGTCGCGGTGGGGGCATAGATGCGTTGCAGTCCCAGGGCCGCGAACATCTCGCACCGTTTCTTGAGATTCTCGAGCGCGGCGGCATGATTGGGATTCGGCTCCCACAGTCCCTGCACGCCACAGGCACAGGAAACCGGCGTCAGACCCAGGTCGGTGAGCACCCGGCGCGCCGCCGGCAGGGAATCCGTTTTCAGAAACTCGTCGAGGAGCGTGTTCGTCAGCTCGACGTATTTGATCCCCGCGCGAGACCAGCCCTCGAGCGACCGGCGATACCCTGCCCCGGCCGACGTGTTCTGGTGGATCGCGAGGGTCATCTTCCCCGACGCCGCCGCGGCAGCTCGCGTGGCGGCCACCGCCGCCGGAGCCAAAAGCATCGCTCTTCTGGAAAGCATGAAGCGGATTTTAACGGGACAGCCCTGTCTTGCGTGCGACAAATATCATCTCACCGGGATAGGTCGACCCGTACGCGCTCTTGTCGTAGCCGGCATAGAGATGCTCGACTTCGAATCCCGCGCGCGCGAGCAGATGCTCGGCTTCGAATCGAAACAGGTATCTCAGCGGAAAGGCCTGCACCAGACGCTCCTGGCGTCCATCGGGATGGGTGACATAGTAGACGAGCTCATGGTGGTTTGTCTGACTGAAGCGATCCCGGGCAACGGTCTTGTGGCGTCGGATCACACGCCGGCCGTCGGGCATGGAAAACTCCGGCTCCTCCGCAAACTCCTCTCCAACCGGCTGATGCACAAGGGCATCGAGCGAAGGATTGAACAAGTCGAGAATCAGCGTGCCCCTGTCGTCCAGGTGCCGGCGAATGCTCGCCAAACACGAGAGCTGATCGCCGACGGTCGTCAAATGTTGAAACGGCCGAAACGGAATCGTGGCCAGCGTGAAGGTTCGACCAAGCTCGAACGTCCGCATGTCGGCCTGAACCAATTGGACTCTGGCTTGCACCGCGGCTGATTCCTCCTGCAACCGCTGACGACACACCGCCAGCATATGCGCCGACAGGTCGAGCCCGACGATGTCGAGCCCGGCGCGCGCGGTAGGAATCAGCACGCGGCCTGTGCCGCAGCCGACCTCCAGAATCGGACTTCCGGCTTCCTTCGCGGCGTCGACGAAGAACGCGACGTCGGGCCGATCGCGATAGGGCACCACGTAGTCGTAGAGATCCGCGATGAACGCGTATTCTTCGTATCCGCCGGCGGGGCTCATGAATCGCGTCGACCCCAGTCCGGCGCCCTGGCGACATCAGGGCGCCCGTCTATTTCGATTGTCCCTGCAACGCGATCATGGCTGCGAGCGACGCGTCCTTCTGGTCCCTGCCCCAAGGCGCGCCCACCGACTTTCCGAGCGCGGCGATCGTCTTCCGCACGCGGTCCACCGAAGACCCGAGTGCTCGTTCCGCGTGCTCGTCCAACTGCTTCTCGGGGACCCCGAGGAAGCTCAAGCCGCAGGCTCCGGCGGCCCGCGCGAGCGCGTCGCGAAAGAGCACTCCCTCAGCCTTGTGCATCCGGAAATGCACGGCAAGGATCTCGTCGACGGTCCAGTCGGGCATGGGATCGGAGGCGAGTACGGCACAGGCGACGACGTCCTGCCCTGCTTCGCGTGCGCGCTTCACGGCGGTTCGCACCTCCCGGACCGCGATTCGTCGCGCTGACGCGAGACCCCGCCGGACGAGATCTCGCGCGTCGCCGGCGCTCAAGCGTTCGGCCGCGTGATAAGGCTGCTTCGCCCACGACGCTTCCTCTTTCTCGACGAGCTCGATGCGGCATCGGTCGACGACCAGTAACTCACCATTGCGTGTGCCGAGAACGACCAGGGCGGCCCATCCGGAGTGGGCCTTCATCCCGAACGCGACCTTCATAGGAAGCCGCAGGCAATCTTACACTCCTCCGTGAAAGAAAAAGGGGCGACGATCTCTCGACCGCCGCCCCTTCACGAATTTCGAATTCCGAATTCGAAATGTCGAATTGCTCGAATCGCCCGCTGACCAGTGGCTATTGGCAACTCTCCGCGAGGTTTTTGATCGACGTCACGCGGAATTGCGGCAGCGCGTTGTCGGTCTTGACGGTCTCCTTCGTCTTGCTGTCAGGGGCGTGCTCGCGCTCGACCCTCGTCGTCGTCGTGGTCTTCGAATCGCCCGCCGGCATCATCATCCCCGTCACCTCGACCTTGTGACCGACGTGTGACTGGATTTCGATCTTCTCGTCCGGGACCAACGCGTACCGCGTTGTCGTCGTCGTGGTGGTACCTGCTGTCCCCACGCTGGTTTCGGTCGAGCGGCTTACGGGCACGACCTTGTCGAGGACGAAGCTCCGCGTTTCCGTTCCGCCTTGCACGCAACCTGTGTACGTGACGGTCTGCCCTTTGCCGCCGTCGGTCTTCGTTGTGACTGTTGTTTTCGTCTCTTGAGCACCGGCCGCAATCGCCAAAGAACACCCGACCGTGACTGCTAACGCTGTGATGTACTGTTTCATGTATTTCCTCCTGCTCATACTTGGGTCCACGTGCCCGGAATGCATGTTGTCGGCCATCGCTCCCGCAGTCGAGATGGCCAAGCGGAGCCGTGCGAGGCTCCGACAACATTGGCCGCGCTACAAGCACATCGGTCGAGCCACGTCTTGATCATTTCCAGGAAGGAAAAACTCGAAGCGTGAAGATAGACGACGGAGCCACTGCAACGGCACAGCCGTTCCACTGGACGTGTACTTGGGCTTACTTACAGTAATGTCTCGTCAGGCGGGAATAGCGGACTGACTTGATTGAACAAAAACAAGACACCCTAATCAGAAGCGGCGTACGAAGGACAACGATCTCTCGACCGTTGCCACGGGCGTGAGCGCATTCAATCGCGACTGCTAGTGAAGTGTCTTCGTTGAATCAGTACTACCGCCGAACTCGCAGGGCTTGCCGAGGTTTCTGGTTCATTAGAAATCTCGGCGTGTTCGGCGGTAGCCTTGGTCCCGAATCAGCGTGTACGTGCCACTAGAGCCATTTCGATTTGTACGTAGTGTCCGCCTTCAGGCGGACCTGCTCACGGTCCGGCTAAAAGCCGGACACTACGTACAAATGTGCTCTAGTCGCTATGGGACGATGACGAGCTGAGAGGCTTCGGCCGAGAACGGGGTAAAAGTGGCGTTCCGGCTGAACTTGTCCGTCGCCGTCACGGTGTAACTGATGACGCTGGTCGGCGCGTCGTTGGGTACCGTCCAGGATCCGGTCCAGAGCTCGACCGGCGGACGCAAGTAACCCCTTGGCGTCGGAGCCGTCGGGCCGGCGGCACCACGCCACCGCATGGGAACATCGACGGTCTTGCCGGCATACTTCACGTGCACGACAAGGATTGCCGTGTTCTCGACCTCTCCGGTCCCGCCGTCGATGGCGGTCATGCGAAACCCGACACGCTGACCTTTCTTGAAGCGGTTGGTCAGGATGCAATTGTCGGGGGCTTCCGGACGGTCGAAGAGTGCGACGTCGCCCCAGATGACGAGCTTGCCTGAAGGGTGCCCGCGCTGAGGTGGCGGCGGAGCTGCCGGCGGGCCTGCCTGTGCTGGGGGCGGTGCCGGCATCTTTCCGGCAAGCCTGGCATCGCTCTCAATCGCCACAAGGAGCAGGACCAGACATGCAGATATCAGTGTGAGCCTCTTCATGAGCTCACTATAACACTCACGTGCGTCCCGCCTCCACGGTTGTCAACGCCATACGAACCGTTGGGCCGCGAAGGGGCTCAACGTGGCTGTTCGCTTCGGGCCTTCACGTCGTTTAGGCAAGCGAGGGTTTTCTGGAAGTCGGTGACCCGGCGCTCGAGACGAACCGTGGAAAGAGTGGGCTGAAAAATGATATCCGCCAGCACGAAGGCCCTGCCCAGATCGCTGATGGAAAACGATTGGAAGGTACTCCTTCAACGGATCAGGACCGGCCGGTGTATCCCATTTCTCGGAGCAGGCGCCTGCCACGGCACGTTACCGCTGGGCGGCGATATTGCGGCGCAATGGGCCAGCGACAACAACTATCCGCTTGACGACAGGAACGACCTGGCGCACGTGGCGCAATTCCTGGCGGTCGAATACGACCCCTACTTTCCGAAGATCGACCTCGTCGATAAATTGATGCGCGTGCCGCCGCCGGATTTCGCCGGACTCGACGAACCGCATGCGTTGCTGGCTGACCTGCCTCTTCCGATCTACATGACCACCAACTACGACAATTTCATGGTTCAGGCTCTCAAGCGCGCCGGGCGCGCTCCACGAACCGATTACTGTGCATGGAACAAATTCATTCGCGGGCAGGGGTCGGTGTTCGACGACGGATTCCGGCCCGATGTGCCGAATCCGCTCGTCTATCACCTGCACGGCGGAATCGCGGTCATCGAGTCGATGGTGCTGACGGAGGACGACTACCTCGATTTCCTCGTAACGGTCGCCCGCGAAACCTCCGTGCTGCCGCACCCGATTGAGAAAGCGCTCGCGGAATCGTCGCTGCTCTTCCTCGGATACCGGCTCGCCGACTGGGACTTCCGCGTGCTGTTTCGGAGCCTCATCACCTACATGGAGCGCAGCTTGTCGAAGGTGCACATCTCAGTGCAGCTCGTTCCTGTTGGCGACAAGGCGTCCGAGGAACAAACCGTCCACGCGCTCAAATACCTCGACAAGTACTTCGGCAAATCGGACGTGAAAGTGTATTGGGGGACGTGCCGCGAGTTTTCGGCCGAACTGAGAAGCCGTTGGATATAGATGGCGGGGGTGTGACGTGAGCGCCACAGATCACGAGTTGCAGCCGTACGTCGGCCCGCGACCGTTCGAAGACGAAGACCTCGATCGGGAGCGCTTCTTCGGACGCGATTTTGAAGCCTCCGAGCTCCTGTCGCTCGTGACGGCGCATGCCGTCGTCCTGCTCTATGCACAGTCCGGCGCGGGCAAGACGTCGATGATCAACGCAAAGCTTGCGCCTTTGCTGAAGGCCCAGCGATTCGATGTGCTGCCGCCGGCGCGCGTCCAGGGCGCACCGCGCAGCTCGAGTGGAACGCGAAACGAGTACATCCACAACGTGCTGACGTCGTGGGCCAATCCCTCCGACCTCGCTGCCGTCGAAGGCATGTCGCTCGCCGGCTATCTCAAAACCCGGCCACGACTGATGCTTGACGAGGACCAGCCGACCGCCCGAATCGCCATCTTCGATCAGTTCGAGGAGCTGTTCACATCGTCATTGGACCGGCCCGCCGATCGGCGCGATCTGATCGTCGCCATCAGCGACGCCCTGGAGGGGAGTCCGACCCTGCTGCAGCCCGAGAGCGTGATTGACGCGCCAGCCTTTTGCGAGCGCCTGCAGGAGGACCGAGACCCCTCGGCGGCGTATCTACGGGCACGAATGCAGCCGGATGCCGTCCAACGCCTGCGGGAAGTCAATCCTTCGTCGGATGAGCTCCGGACGATTGTTGCGCACGAGCTCAATCGCGTCATTCAGAATGCGCTACTTTATCGTGGACCAGCGTGGTTTCAGCCGCCGATCGACCCGACACTGCTCGCTCAATTGCGCGAGCAGCACGAACGGCGCCTGCCTCGCCTGAACCGTTTGCTGCTCGAAGCCATGTTTGCGGGCCACTTCGTCCGAAGCGTCGAAGGCGACCCGCTGCTGCGCGTGCTGCTGGTGATTCGAGAGGATTTCCTCGCCGAACTGGACACCTTCGCGCCACTCCTGCCTGAACGGCTGCGCATCCGGTTCCGGCTCGAGCGGCTGGGGGCGCCGGCAGCGCTCGACGCGATCCGGAAGCCTGTGGAGAAGCTCACCTCACGACGGTTTGCGCCGACGGTGGCGGAGCAGCTGGTGACCGACCTGATGAAGACCGAGACGGCGACCGCCGACGGCGCCCGCGTAACGGTCTCTCAGGAATTTGTCGAACCGGTCCAGCTTCAGGTGGTGTGCGACAGGCTCTGGCGCGAGTTGCCGGCCGACACCGTCGTCATCACCGATGCTCATATTCGCCGCTTCGGCAACGTCGACAAAGCGCTGTCGGACTTCTACGAGCGCTGCCTCGCCGAGGTGGCCGCGAGGACCGCTGTCAACGAACCGGTGCTGCGCCGATGGTTCCAGGAGCAAATGATTACGCCAGCCGGAACACGCGGTACCGTGTTCCGGGGCAAGACCGACACCGCTGAACTTCCCAACGCCGTCGTCGACGTGCTGGAAAAGCTTCACCTGATCCGGCGCGAAGTGCAGCGCGGCGCCACGTGGTACGAGATCACACACGACCGTTTCATCGGACCGATTCTCGAATCCAATCGGCGCTGGATCGCATCGCGAGCCTGGGCGGATCAGATCCGGGCACGTCTGCGGGGAGCGGCCGCCGCATGGTCCCAATCGGGCCATCGATCCGCGGATCTCATGGACGGCGTGGCACTGCTCGAAGCCGAGCGTTGGCTGAACAGTCCTGAGGCCGTGGAGGTCGGCGTTCCGGAGGAGGTCCGCGCGTTCATCCAGGCGAGCCGGGCGCTCATCGACGATCGTGAGGAGGCGAAGAAGATCCAGCAGCTTCGCTCCAGAGTCGGGGTGCTCGCTGTCCTGCTCGTGGTGATGATCGGTCTTGCGATGATGGCCTTCATGCAGTTTAACAATGCACAGAAGCAAGCGAAGCTGGCCGAAAGGGAGCGATTGCAGGCCGATCAGGCGCGGCAGCAGGCAGAAGGACTGCGACAACAGGCGGAAGCGGCCCGGAATGTCGCCAGTGACAATGAATCGCGCGCCAAGGCAAGCGCGAACGACGCAAAGCAGGCCTTGAATCAGAAGGAGAGGGCGTTATCCGAGAAGGAGAAGGCGCTATTCGAGAAGGACGAAGCCTTGCGGAAGAAGGACGAGGCAGAGAAGATCGCCGTCTCTCGCGAGCTCGCGACGAAAGCGAGTCAGCGCGTCCAGGATGATCCACGGCTTGCCATCTCGCTGGCTGCCGAGGCGTTCAGGATATCGCCGACGGTCGAGGCCGAGGAAACGCTGAGAATGTCGCTCGCGGAATCGAACCAGCTGGCCGTCCTCCTCGGCCACACGCAGACCGTCAATCAGGCGCTCTTCAGCCGCGACGGGCGGTATCTGCTGACCGATAGCGAAGACGCGACGGCCCGGCTCTGGGACGCCGTCTCAGGCGCGCCTCTGGCGACGTTAAGAGGGCACAAGGCGGCGGTTCATGCGATCGCCGTCAACGACGCGGGAACGCTGGCTGCCACGGAGGCGGCCGATTCAAGCGTCCGGGTCTGGGAGATCCCGGGCGGTCGCCCGTTGTTGACCATTCCCGAGGCCTCCGGTCCCGTCGCCACGCTGGCATTCACTCCCGATGGAGGCCGGCTGGCCACTGAGACGACATTGCCGGCGACCGCCGGCAAACGGCCCGGTGCCGTTCTCGTGTGGGACGTCACAACCCGTCCCGGCAGCGACAAGGCGGAGGAATTGAAGACGAGCGCTGCACGTCTGCAATTGACCGGTTCCGCCGACGGAATCAGCTCCCTCGACTTCAGTCGCGACGGGAGGTTTCTGGCCGCAGGCAGCCGTGACCGCACAGTGCGGATCTGGAACCTGGAGACTGGCCGTGAATCTGTCGCGGCGATGTCCCATCCCGCCGAAGTCACTGCCGTGCATTTCAGTCCGGACGGCCAGCGTCTGATGGTGCTTTCGAACGCAAGCCCGTCCGAGTGCGATATCGAGGAGTCCAACGGCCGGCAGCCGTCGAGAACCGGCCGCACGGGAACGGCGCATCTGTGGAACCCTGCCAACGGCCAGCAGGTCACGACGCTGACAGGCCATACCGATCTGATCAATTCGGCGGTGTTCAGCGCCGACGGCAACCGAATCGTGACGGCCAGCTCCGACAAGACCGCTCGCGTCTGGGACGCCAACTCGTTCCGCACGCTCGCCATCCTGACCGGCCATTCCGACAGCGTCTGCCGGGCGTCGTTCAGCGTCGACGGTAAATGGATCGTGACCGCCAGCAGGGATGGGACCGCCCGGATTTGGTCGACCGAAACCGGTGCGGAACTCGTCACCTTGCGCGGACACACGGGTATCGTGAAAGACGCGCGAATCAGCCCCGATGGCCGGCGTGTAGCGACGGCGGGGCGCGATTCCACGGTCCGTTTGTGGAATGCGACGGCTAGTGGTCAGCTTTCGCAACTCAACGCGCGCGACGGCACCTTCAGGCGGGCCGCGTGGTCGCCTGACGGCGCTTCCTCGATCATCGTGACTGGGCCGCCGTCCCGACCAGAGCCACCGCCTCCTTTGAGGCCGATCCAGACTTCCCAACTTCAACTCTGGGACGTCGCAACGGGCGCACGAGTTGGCGTGATTGGCACGATCGCGCCGACAATCGATTCCGTCGCGTTCAGCCCGAACGGTCAGTTACTGGCGACCACGAATCTTGGCGACACGGTCAGTGTCTGGAACATCCGGGGCGGGTCCGTCGAGCTCAAAGGACACAAGGCGAAAGTGTACCAGGTCACATTCAGCGGGGATGGCAGGTACGTCGCCAGCGCAAGCGCTGATAACACTGCCGCCGTGTGGGAGCCCGTCACCGGAGTCCGCCTCCGCTCCCTGTCTGGTCACAGTGACGAAATCAACACGGTTCAATTCAGCCCGAACGCCGATTACCTGGTGACAGCCAGTGACGACCGCACCGCTCGCATATGGAGCACACAATCGTGGTCGACGGCGGCCGTCATTCGTCATCACTCCAGGGAAGTCACGAACGCGACGTTCAGCGCCGACGGACGCCGCGTGCTCACGGTCGGGAACGACGGATGGGTCGCGGTATCGGACCTGACGGGCCGTCTGCTGGTTTCAATTCGGACGCCGGCGGGAACGCTGGACAGCGCAACGTTCAGCCCCGACCCCGGCAGCGATCTGATCGCCACGACAGGCTCCGACAGGATGGGGCGAATCTGGAAATCCGGCAGCGGCCAGGAGGTGGCGACGTTGTCCGGGCACACCGACACCATCAACAGTATCGAGTTCAGTGCCGATGGCCGGTGGGTCGTCACGGCAAGCGACGACAACACCGCCCGAATCTGGGATGCCGGAACCGGGAGGCAGCTGCGGCTGCTGCGAGGACATGTCCGCTCGGTCGAGTCAGCGCATTTCGGTCCAGACGGGAAAACGGTCGTCACCGCGAGTCTCGACGGGACTTCGCGCGTCTGGGACGCAACCACGGGCACGAACCTCGCAACAATCCAGGCCGACGTTCTGCTCGCGTCGGCCTTGAGTCCGGACGGTGCGCGGATCGCGACGGCCGAACGACAACGCGCGACCCCGGCGCCTGCGAGCGAGAAGCTTGCAGCAGAAACGAGCACGTTCCAGATCTTCAACCCCTTCACCGGAGCGCTCGTGGCGTCGCTTCCGGTTCCGGAACCGCTCAACGACGTGGCGTTCGGACCGGCTGGCCAGTCGTGGTTTGCCTCCGCCAGCGACGATAACACCGTGAATATCGGATCAATCGATTCCGATGATCGCTCGTTCCGGGTGGTTGCCCGATTGCGTGGACACGAGAAGCGAGTGTACAAAGCCGCGTTCAGCCACGACGGCCGGTACGTGGCAACGGCCAGTGAGGACAACACGGCGCGCATCTGGAGCACGACAGGGCAGCCATTGTCATCGTTGCCGCAGGGAGATCAAAAGCGGGTCACCGAGATCGTCTTCAGTCCAGACGATCAGTTTCTGCTGATGACCTCCGGCGGGTCGGCGAGGCTTCTGGAGTCTCTGACAGGCCGGGTCGTGTCGCTGTTCAGCGGCCACAGCGGCAACATCACCCAGGCAGCCTTCAGCCCTGACGGCACCAGGATTGTCACCTCCAGCGAAGACGGGTCGGCGCGGGTGTGGAACGCACGAGACGGGCAGCTGGTATCGATCCTCGAGGATCGTCGCGGAGCGAGAAATGCGAGCGTCTACACCGCTCGATTCTCTCCGACGGGCCGTGACGTCGTGACCGCCAGCGCGGACAACCTCGCTCGAATCTGGGATGCGACGACGGGTCGATTGAAGATCTCACTCAGGGGCCATCAGGGCGAAGTCAAAAGCGCAACATTCAGCCCGGACGGCCGCTGGGTTCTCACCGCAAGCGATGACATGACGGCCCAGGTCTGGGAATCCGGCACCGGTGCCCGCGTGTTCACGTTCAAGGGTCTCAAGAGTCCAGTAGTACTGGCGGAGTTCAGCCAGGATGGAGCCCGCATCCTCACCATTGGTGCCGGCGGACCAGCTCTCGTGTTTACCTGCGAGCTGTGCAAGCCCGTGCGGGATCTGGCGGGTTCTGCTTCAACCCGCGGTCGCGCGCTCACTGTCGAAGAGCGAGAGCGGTACTTGCATGAACCGCCGCCGCCGGCCGCTTCCCGTGCAATCGCGAGGCAATGAATCGGCGGGTTCTATTTACCCGCCTGGCTTTGCAGAAGGTCTACCTGATCCACCGCCGCGCCGGTCAAGAACGGCGTCAGGTAGTCCCTCGCTGTTCCGAAGGTCGCATTGCCGAAATACGACGTCGTGAGCGCAAGCGGACGCGATCGCATACGGTGAAGTTCCAGAAGGACGTGCGACGAAAACCACCGGCGACCAAGACGCTGGCAACGTGTCAGCGGCTCATCGAGGCGCGCGGCCAGTGAGCTTCAGAAACGTCTGGTTTTCGTGGCAGATGAATTCGATCAGCTCCGAGCCGTCCGCCACATTCCGCTGTACGACTCTGACCGTAAACGGCCTCGTGTACGCCTTCGGATCGTCGACGGTGAACTCGATGTCCAGCTGCCCGTAGTTCACACGCCGGAACCGCTCAGTGACTTTCATCGCTTCCGTGTACGGGCTGCCCCTGTGATCCAGCCACCCGACGCCGTGAAAACTCTCAGGCTCGACGCCGTGGAAATCGTTGGGGTCGACGCCGCGGAAATTGTTCGACTCGACCACCAGCGTGTCGCCCTCCCAGCGCCCGACGGAATACCCGTGCCAGAACGGCTGCGGGCCGCCCAGCGGCGGGAGAGGCCGGCCGTCCATGTAGATCGTGCGAAGGCCGTAGTTCGACTCGTAGATGATGAGGATCTGTTGCGGCATCTGGACGATCTTCAGCGGCTGCGGATCGACGTGGTATTGGAGCAGACCTTGGGGAAGGCACAGCGCATCAGGATCGTTCAAGCCTCCCTCCGCGAAGCGCTTCTTCTGGAGATCCGCCGCCCATGGCTGGAACGGCAGCCCGTCCTTGAATCCCGCCCCGGCATTGCCGCCCATCACCCGCGGAGGCCGGCCAGGTGCGCCGTCCGGCTCGGGACCGTTATAGATCATCCACACCCCGGAGAAATCCGGCTTGCCATCGGCAGTTCGCGGCGCAGGCGCGCTGATATTCGGCTTGCCGTCGGAACCTTTCGGAATATTGCGCGGATACAGCGGCCATTGTGCGGAGAGCGACGGCGACAGGATGGCGACGATGGCAGTCAAGAACGCCGTGGTGAACCGTTTCATGGCACGCCTCCTCATGCTGGCCGAGGGCCCACGAACTACTACGGCAGCCCGAATACGAACAACGCGAAGCCTGCGGCGATCGCGACGTATTGCTTGCCGTCCACGGCAAACGACATCGGGATCCCGCGGATGTTTCCGCCGAGCTGCGTGTCCCACAGCGGCTTCCCCGTCTCGGCGTCGAGCGCGAAGAAGTTCCCTTCTTCCGTGCCGCTGAACACGAGTCCCCCCGCGGTGGACAACAAGCTGCTCCTGCCGGCCGAGAGCAGCTTGAACTCCCATTTCAAGCTGCCGGTCGTCGCCTCCCACGCACGGATGGCGCTCGAGGAGTCGTCAGTGTTGAGCGTGCGCCCGCCCCCGCCCGTGAAACCGATGAGGGGGTTGTACACCGCCTCGCCCTTGTAGAAGATCGTCCCCATCTCGACGGCCGTCTGATAAAAGAGACCGGTCTTCGGGCTGTAGCTCGGGCTGTGCCAGTTCGCCGCGCCTTGAATACTGGGATAGACCAGCATGCCTTCCCTGGTCGGCTCCAGGCCCGGCTTCGCGATCGCGCGGCCTTTGGCATCGAGACCGTCCGCCCACGTCTGCTTCACGAAGGACTTGCCGGCCACGAACTCGCCGGTGGCGCGGTCGAGCACGTAGTAGAACCCGTTGCGATTGGCCTGGGCGAGGAGCTTGCGCGGG
>Ga0157379_10001644_pt1 | contig 18467 bp, 20 predicted proteins | sample S25metaG_FD_121802 | JGI IMG/M metagenome (GOLD analysis project Ga0157379, IMG submission 121802) | Switchgrass rhizosphere microbial communities from Kellogg Biological Station, Michigan, USA - S2-5 metaG | ecosystem: Host-associated > Plants > Roots > Rhizosphere > Soil | place: USA... | reverse complement strand
TCCTCATCCTGCTCCAGTATCTTCTTTCCCAGGGGCCAAGGTATAGCGACGAATTATCTGCGCGGGCGTAGTTCAAAAGGGCACGCCTACGAGTGTCTGGCTAGCCTGGACAATACATTCAATCCAACTGTACGTTTAAATGTTGTAGAAGAAACCATAAATCTGGACAAAAATGTTGTATGCATCGCGTATCTAGAGTCCAAATTGGACGAACACTTATATATTCATATTATTTCCTACATATCTCCCTTTTATGTGTCTCAATGGAACCCTTTTCACGGATCAGTCCACCATGTCACCAGTAGGTAGATCCACCATTCTGACCCACATTCATGTTTATATGAGCATCCCTCTTTCAAATGAGTTGACTTTTACTAGTAGTGGCTCCAATGCATGGTACAGTCATGTTGTCAGAACACTATCCAAAGCCCTGATACTGTACCAAGTGTCTAGGGCTGGGGCAAGGCAACTTTCACTAGATTTAACTTGTGAGCGAGGGCTTTGTTAATGATGAAACCGCACCATCCGGGGGCGGGCCCCTGATGGTCTTTCAAGGTTCAGCGTTCTAACCGTATTGACACTGGAGCTGTCGATGCGGAAGAATTACATACGTCTCAGCTTCTCCTAGCCCGCCCGGCTGTAGCTTTATTTTGCCCTGTAACGGAGAGGGCAGAGCGCATACCATGGTTCTAGCTGCTGACAGTAAGATGATTCTCATTTCTTCGGCAACAAGGGCCCTCTTATACCTTTGGATAACAGATTTCAGCATCAAGTGCTCTATCGCGGCATCCCTCCGGCCTTTATCCTACATGTTCATGGTCAGTGATTCATTCTATGGAAGATCTGTCCTTCCTGACATGGACCAGTCTCGACGCTAAGTGGGTTATTCAGTAGTATTGGGTTCGACTCCGACGGTCTTTTGAGGTGCGAGAGCGTAGGTGGAAACGGCGACTAAACGTCAAGGAGGACTTCGAAACTAATGTGGCTCCTAATGTACATGCAGAACACCACGAGGATTGAAATACAAGATGTTAAGACAAAGAGAGGCTATAATACCAGTACGGTAGCGACATGAAATAGGGAGAATGGTGAGGCAAAAAGACTGATGGGATGGCGTCAGAAAAGAATAAAGCAGACTGGCACAGTCTGGTGAGTAAAAGTGGGGACAGGCGCTACACCAACTCATACCTAGCGTAGGTGAAGCGAGTGGGCGAAGGGGTACGCTCCTCCGCCTACCTCCATATAAGAGATTAGGATCCCACTGCGCTATTCTGGCCTATAGTTGAGGGAGTCTAGACGCGGTCTAAGCAAGGGGCCTGAAGGTAGCGGGCAAAAAGAAAAGGGGAAGATGAGGTAAGGGAAACGGAGATGCCACCGGCGCTCTCTCTGGTTCCGGTTTTCGTATTCGCACGGTGTAGTTTGAACCCGAATACATTGGTCAATTTTCTAAAGATACGTTATATTTAGAAAAAATCGTTTTCCGTGGGGAAGATATTGTGTCGATTTGTGTGGGGAACATGGATTTTCACACCTAAACAGTGCTGAAATCCTTCAACAATAAATTTCTCTTACTTTTGATGCAATGCCGTAGAGCACGACTTACTGTATAACTCTCTACACCATTTTTCAATTTGTATTGTACGTTCACTCAAGATGCACCAGGGATTCTGATCGGATTAATTATAGTAACAATTGAAGAAGAGCCCCGAATATCTATTGGAAGAAACAAGACAGTCATCAATAAATTCACTTGGTGAACAAGTGGTCGCTCGATTTCCAGTCTATCGTCTCCGACAAGAGGAAAACTCAAAACAGCATTCAGATTAGTCTGTATATATTTATTACAAAAGTGTACATCCTCTATCACCAACTTCCCAGTCCTTGAACATCGTCTGGTACTGACCCAATTTGGTCGTTTTCCCGTTCCTCTGATACAGCTTTTGCAATCAAGCGACACATCAGTTCGATGTAACCTTCGCGAGATCTGTGGTCATTACCCACAACATCTACAGGCTAATGGCGAGAATTCTTCAGATCTGGGCAAAAAATGAAGAGGAAGACAACGTACAAGTTGGATACCTTCCAGGCGATCCAGGATTGGCCGTAAACTTCGTCGAACATGCTCCAATAAGCTGCCCAGCTCGTCCTCCCGCAGCGTTGATCGTTTACCCAGCCAACTCATCCCAAGCTTTTCGTTTCTTACACGAGAGGCCCCCAGAGAATGGGGTGAGGAAGCCGTGGCGGAAGATATACAATACTCGATATGCCGCCAGATGAGTAATAATAAGACTTCCAGCGAGCCTAGGAAAAATCAACAAATGAGATATATCCAAGACAAGTATGTCCAGAACTCACGCAATTTCCTTAAAACGACGCTGATAGTACTTTGGCGGGCCCTCTCGAGCTCCTTATACGCGAGTAATCGCCTCTGCATCATACTGAGGTCTTCAGAATACTCAGCCCCAGAGGCTTTGGCGATCTAAGGAAAATAAATGTCAATCCCATAATGTCGAGAATTTAATGGCAATCAAAGATACCTCATCAATTTCATCAATTTCAATGAGATCCTTATTTGATAATTTAGACGAAATGTCCGCCACTTCACTGAGCACCTTGGCAAGGTCATTCACCACTTGTGCCAGAGCGTCAATCGAATCGCTGAGAGTCGGAGCGGGAGCTATTGGTGATGTATTAGTTGAAGAAGGGGTCTGAAACTGTGGGCAGCAAACATACCATTGATTTGGGAAGAATACTCTTCAGGACGATTCGAGACACCAACGGGGGTAAGGACAGGCACAAACTCATTGTCAACTGTGGTTAAGATAGCAAGTGAGAAGGGTTCGCCAAATAACCTTGACAATCCGCACCATTAGAATCACTCGAAGCTTCGAGATACATGCACATAGATTCGTGTAAGAGGTCAATGGAATCCTCTACTCTGGCTTCAAACACACTACGACGCTGACCATAGCCTATAAAGGGATGGTCGGTGGGTCATGTCAACTACATAATAAGGAACATACCAGAAGCGCGAACAGACGCTTCGTCCCTCTCAGTGTCATTTGCCGGATGGATCTGGATGTGCCGGCGGTTAGGGAGCCACTTTGCAGCCAACGAGAGGATAGCAGCGTGTATGCCACCGAACCCAGATGCTGGGTTGCGCTGAGGACAGTTAGTAGATGGTCATCAGAAAACCAATGAACCCATCTTACCAAATCCGCAGGTTCGGCCAGAGTTACTACGTACGAGCACGTAGAGACGAGGAGGTGGATTTCGCGTACTTGTTGCAAAGTAGGCGCCGCAGTACTTTCGCGAAGTAGAATGAGGAAGGTTTCACGATGGGAGAGAATGAATTGAGAAGCCTATCATTAGTCAGTTACATGTTTCTAAAGAGAGTGGGAAATAAGGATACGGACCTGCTTTGAGGCTTGGCTAGTCGATCCTAATGTTGCCACCACACTGTTAACTAGCTCCAATACTGGGAGAACAAGTTGGTGATATCGATGGATGGCTGATGGCAAGAAACTGTCAAAGTCTGGACAGAGCGTTAGTGACAGTAAACGCCAAAGAAGAATACAGTACCTAGGAATGACTGGTCTGCCTCTGGGCGGGCCTCAATGAAATCACATTGGGACAAAACATGGATAATACGGCTGTCTAAGAGCTTCTCGGCTCCCAAGTGCGTCTGAGCTATCCGAACCAAAAGCGCCATCTTTGCTTCGTACACGTATAGAGCGTTAAGGGAATCTATCAACAGAATCAGTTCATAGGATCACGGGAAGGTTATGAATAAATTACCAGGGTCAGGCCTCAAAACATCTTGCAACAGGACGTCTGCATCCTTGATCCCTTGAACAAAGTTTTGGAGATAGCCTCGACGTGATAGTACGCCTAAGACCCTATGAGACCTCTCCAGTCGAGATAGTCCCACCAAAGAATCCAGCAGTGTAAACGAAACTGTCTTCCAGACTTCCATACCATCAATAGCGTCAGTGCTGATGAGAGAAACGATCCCATCTACATCCTTATTGAGAACGGAAAGAGTTGAAGCTTCGAGCTCTGACCGACGTGTCTGCGAACGACCCGTTGGTGTGGACATGAAGCCATCGTCGGGCATCACGGAATCCGACACACTGGTAGAACGAGATAAGGATGCAGAGAAGGGTCCGCCTCCAGACGCAAGCGCTTCAGCAACATTACGGTCTCGAGTTTCTTCAACAAGATGCAAGAAGTTGGCCAGAGCCGCGTAGAGATTGCCGCGAATCAGTTCTACTCTGCCGCTTGATGCAAGACACTCGATGAGCCCCTTCAGTAGAACTTTTAGACGGTCGACTGGTAGCGAGGCTGCATAACTGTCGTCAAATGTGGACTGCAGAATGAGCTGTTGTTGCCGATCTCCTCGCAGCTTGGTCACGAGTGTCAGCATAACCTCGGATAAAGTAATCGATGTATTAGGTTGGACTGTACTTGATTGGATGGCTGGAGGAAGAATCTGTAGGAGGTCGAAGAGGATTGACTCTCGGCGATCTTGAGGGAGTCGATAGAAACCTTTAGTCAATGAAATATCCAAAAGTTGCTTCCAAGACTCAAAGCCAACACCTCTACCATGTTGGACTTGTCGACGGGTGTTTTCGATTGAGCAGCTCGCGAAGATGTATTTCATCTCCTTTCGTAACTCTTCCTGGACTTGAGGAGTGGCAACGACTCCTTGCACCTGTAGGTGTCTACGATGTTGATAGAGTTGGGATAATAAAGCGTCGATATCGAAGATCTCGCAGCCGTTCTCGTCCATTCGAAGACAGGTAGACACATCCAACGTATTGAAGAATTGAAGCTTTGTTATTTCTTCGGTTTCTGCATCGGTGGACCATTCGAGATGGAGAGATTGAAAGAGTTCGACGATGCGAATTAAGGATTGGCCATGACTGAAAGGGTTGAGAAGACCATTCAACAAGCTTTGGTCATCATCGAAAGGTGCGGAACTTCCGAACAATAATGCCAACAGCCGGGAGGTGCGCTGCGATTGGCCCATCTCGGTCAGAAGGTGTAGCTCAAGCGCCACCGTCATCAGGACTAAGGAACGTATGCGAAGGAATGATAAAAGCGCTGCACTATCCGTTCTGGCTCGAGTTCCATCTTCGTACACGACATAGCCAGAACCAGGACCTGAACTAGACGGAATCTGGAATGGCAGAACTGAAAGATGTCGAGCAAAGAAGTCTTCTCTGGTTCGCAGATATCGCATGACGACGTTGGATGTTACTCGGTGAGTACACAACTGGTAGATGAGACGATAACATTGCTCGGCCAGCATGGGATGCGTGATCATGAAGGTCAGCGTCCCATTCATCAGAACATCCGTCCCCGCTCGTGGCACACCAGTATTCAAGAGGTCAAGGATGACGTGCAGGGATGTCTTCCTGCTATCCGTCGCATGAGGGTCCTGGATGGCTAGTTGACTGGGTTGTGACGGGTCAGGATAGAAACCGAGGAGAGCGTGTGCAATATTTGGCGCTGGTTTATCCTGAGTGGTATTTTGAAGCATCATTTGCAGTATCGTGCGTCGAATCGCGTAAGTGAGATCTAGTGGTGAAGGTGCATGTGCAGCACCCGCTCCAGTTGAAAGGTCAACAGCTTCTGTAGATGGACTGTTCTCTTCTGATGCATGCCGATTCAACAAGCCCATGAAGCTATCAGAGATAACATAGGAATATTCGCTCCTGTCAAATACCAGAGCAAGACGATTGAGCTGACGTTTGTTGTTCAGCCCTCCTTGGTCGACGGTGGTGAAGACCGGTGATTCGGCCAGAACGCCCAAAATCTTGATGGCGAGTAGTTTTGATTCATCCATACCAGCAACAGTGGTGCAAAGCCCAATCCTGATGATCAATTGTGGGGTCCAGTTCAGGAGTTGGTCAAACGGTACGATTGAGCTGGCGAGGAAGTTGATATTGCCCGAGGATCCTTCGACTTGCGTTAAAAGAGGTAAGAGCATTTCGATAAAGAGATCCTGGATCTCTAGTACGCAGAGAACGATACGCAGCACACGTAGTAATACGCGTTCGAAATATACGTTCTTGATATTGCCGGTTTCGAGCGCCTCGATTCCCTGGTTAATATAATCTGTAATCTCCGTCCGAAGAGGCGTATCAGTCAACAACTGAAGCAAGATCTCAAATCCAGGATGGGTATGGTATGAACGTAAGATCTCGGGATTCTTGTTGAGAGTCTCCTCGGTAAGCGAAAGGAGTGCTCGAAGATTGTAGCTGGCAAGACAGCGTTCGATGAAACAGAGGGCGCCTTCGATCATCTTCCATTTCTCTGAAGAGTCTAGGAACTCTCGCATCTTTGCACGAAGGAGGACATTGTCCACTACGAAGCGAACGTAGGGACCGATGCCGCCAAGACGGTTGGGCTGACCCAGACCCTCTGGAATAGTATCCACAGGTTCGTAGTCTACTAACATCTGTTGCGGCTGTAAATCCTTTGGAGTATGGATGAGCGTGCTCAGGAGGCGTAAGAAGGGGATGGTGGCTGGGTACCGTTGCGCAGGTGTCTCGACACCTTCAAGTTCATTTTCGACACCTCGCGTTGCCAAACCACCACCAGGACGCAAGTTGATCAACTCGGCACGCTCCAGAGCCGCCCATACGTTCTTGCAAATCTCCACTCCTTGAACACCTGCACCAGGCTCGCAGAACGCCGCCAATGTATCGAGGATAACGCCTTTGAGCTCCAGCTGAATACCATGCTGTAGGAGCGCAAGAAGTGTAGGCAAGACACGGAAGTCGGGCATGGAATATACAGCAAGACGAGCAGCTGGTGCATGTTTGACGACAACACGAAGTAGACGAAGGAATGCTCCTAGCATCAGCGCTTCTGCATCCGTTAGAGTTGGTTGTTGCCATCGACCAGAGATGTTAAGCGACTCATGCCGATGTTGTGCGAGAGGGTTTGGAAGTGTCTCTGCCCACCATGATAAAGCACGGAAAAGTGTAGACCAACTGAACATATTTCCGCTCCCTGATAGGATCCCTCCGTAACCACGATCGCCAGAGCTGCCGGAGATAAGGAAGTTATAGGCAACTTCGGCAGAGGCTCGACCTTTGGCAATACCTGCCAACATATCGTACGCGGCTGATACGAGAGTTCGATCTTGGGATTCGGTAGCCCAGCGGAGGAAGGCGAAGAGTTTGCCTTCACGTGGTTCTGAGGAGGCGACCCAAAACTTCAGGCCATTGTCATCAGGCAGGCAGGTGTAGAGAACTCCAATGAGCTCGAATAGCTGTGCGACGTCGTTGCGAGAACTGGGTACGGGTGCGTCTTCATTTCTTCCACCTGCTCCGGGGCGATTGGCACGAGAGGATGCTAGACCGACATCCTCCTGTCTATGTTTAATTCGTCTGATGACGGACGACATCGAGTTGATGAAGGATGTGACGAGGTTCTCGAATTCGGAGAGGACAGTCATCTTGAACTCTTCTCCTACAAGGTCCGGATCAACATCGGATTCGGCGCTGATGCGTAGACCAAGGCCAGTTATGGACCTGTCAGCTTCTGCAATGACCCCTCGCGGTCGAATATCTTGCGTCATATCTAATAGAACGGGGAAGACGTCGGATTGTACGGCGTCCCAAACTCGTTTTTCAACCTCCTCGTCGCTGAATCCTGGAGGAAGAGCTGCTGATTCAACGAGGTCTGGATCACGATGACGAGCGGTCCAGATCAAAATGGTCCACTGAAGAGCAATGGTCCCGCGAGTGACTCCGAAATTCCATCGTGACTTATCGTCGAGGAGTTTATTGAAGTTGCCAGCGAATGTGCGGTCGTTGTATAAAGGAGCGGTTTCGGCGAATGAAGGCGTTACAGGGTCTGGGAAGACAAGCGATTGGAGGACACTGGCGAGGAGGTAGTATGAGACGTCGTCTTGTCCCTTGGTGGCTAGTCGTTCTACCATAGCAATAATTTCAACTCCGGAGAGGAGGCGCAATGAAGTGATGATGTATAGCTGGGTTCCGAGGTCCCGACGTTCGCGCTTCAGATGATTGATGCGTAGCTGGATAAGGTCATAACTTAACCCTTGAGGTCCTAAAGTTGCATTGATAGGTGACAATGTAAAAGAAGGGGAACGTCATTTACACACCTTGACCACCAAGAGCGTTCGTGGTTGATGTGGCATTGGTCAAAGATGCCTTTAACTGCACAGTGCTAGCCACACTACGCTCTATCTCCACCAGCATTTTTTGAGGAAATCTCCCCCGGCGGTTGGATTCCAAAGGAACGACGTGAATGATAAGTTCTTGTGCGAACTTTTGGAGCACATTCTGCAGCGAAGCAGAAACGGTCGACGAGGGTTCGCAGCCTCTGAGAATTGCACTCAGACAGTCAAGGACGGCCTGACGTTCGGCATGATACGCCCGGATGACTTGTTCTACCAAAGTTGGAAGGTCAATGTTTGGCTGTCTTCGATGGGTTCGAGCGAATAAGGCTGCGCAATAATATTCTGAGCATTCGAGTTGCTCCGCCATAAATAATATTGGCTTCACTATATCAGCATGTATATCATATTGTCTCCCATTGTAGGTGTATTTTTCTGGATCTAGTCAGTATTTGAACAATCAAGTTAGCTTGACCACATACTGCTTTCGACCTCCCTCGCCTCCGAACTGCCCCTGGTTCCAACGTCAAACAGCTGCAACAACCGTGGACGATTCCTCTCCAAGTCATAATAAAGTTCCTGCTCCTGATGTTCGGTCGTTTCGACGAGCAAGCTGTTCTGGATCTTATTCGCTAGATCCCGCAAACTGTCGTCCATGTTTTGACCTGAGTACAAATTAATATCGTTAACCATTATTATGTGTTTTAAAAAGAAGACTTACACACCAGATGTTTGAGCGCGTTCTTGGCAGAACAAAACGCGTCCAACAGTCGAAGTTCAGGAAGTCTGGTATCGCCTGTCACGCGTGACAAGAGTGTTCAACCAACTTTCCTCAATCGACATTTCCGGGGTTTTATTTTATCTCAATTCATCGTCAAGTGGGGCCAGAATAATACAATTAGGAGGGTATGGAAATAGTACAGTGTGGACGAATCTAAAGGTTCGTGATTGTTGTTCACATGGACCGAAAACCAAGCTTATACAGCATTGACATGGATGAAAATCAATTCTCCAAGAACTCCCTATATAAGATGAAAACAAATCGAATGTACAGAGCACAACGACTACGTCCAGGATCATAGGACCCCCATTTCCTAAGTCGACTCAGATTTTTTATTTCAAGGAAGGGAAGTTCAGGGGAGGACAGCCGAGAGGCATTCGTCAAATTGTTTCAAAATCTGTTTTTCAAACCAATCAGCTTGTTTCCAATCTCTAAAGTGTCGATGCGTACATCGGTCTGACACTTCTCAAGCAGTGCGCAAAGTCTGTCTCTCGCGGCGTTTTGATCGCCAACCTGTTCGGCGGAATGGTGGAAATTAGGATCCTATTAAGCAAGCTATGGGTAATATCCTACCTCAACAATTCTTCCGCGAGTATCTCCGCCTTCCACTGTTTCTATCCTCCTGGGACGAGCCTCATGATCGACCCCATCGATTGCTGTGGAAGCAGTGGAGCACTGGACAAACAGCATTCTCAGGATCAACACTCAGAGGTTTTAATGACAATTTCGCTTACAGTTGTCACGCCCTTTCCTATTTTAATACTGCTGGTATCACCTAAGTTGAGGTGAGGACTTTGGCTTCTCTTCAAAGCAAACAGTTGCGAAATACTTGGAAGAATACGACGTCTTTTCATGGGTGGTTCTGGGATTTCACTATCGTCTCTAAGTTGATCAAAGTCCTCGGTTTCCGACCTGAAGAAATCGGAATCTTCGTCTAAATCCTCTCCATCGACTTGGTGACGGAAAAGGAACGTAAATTCGAAGACCGTATTTCTTTGAATCAACTTCACTGTAATGGCTCCCATTGCGGTGCCTCGAAGAGATTCAGCGTTTTATCCTGGAGAATCAATGGGAAGCTCACTGCTGCCAATTTTTTTCCCGGTGAGTAATTTACTCCCTGAACTATTGTTATCTATCCAGTAATGAACCTTTCTCCCCTTAACACGAGATTCTTTCATAGCTGGGGAGAGGATGCGCCTTAGGGATTTCCTGAAGATACGTCCTCCAGGACTTTTAAACCAAACTTCGCATATTCTCTCCGCATAGTCTGTTGTTTGAATATGGATCGAATATCTCTGTATGACAACCAAAGTAAGCCAAGGTCAGTGACAAAATAATAAGACCTACAGAACCGCTCCAGCGCTCGAAATACACCGTTCCCTTCGTTGTCTTATCCGGGACGCTGGTTTCGGGATTAAGGATTGGTATCTTTGTCCCTTCGATTTCACCTAGAGTTAACCAGACTTTGATGTTACCCAATTCAAGCGCAGAGACAGTGCTGAAATGAATGAGCGGAGAGGAACCCACTACTGGAGACACGAAGCTCACTTTGCGTCGTTAAATGGCATAAGACAGTGGAGTTATCTCAGTGGATAAGAGGACGGGCGTACTGGGGACTTCGACGAGCGATGTGTAGGAAAGTGAGAATATCTAATAGTGGAGATGCTACTTCAAATAAGTAAGGAAACGTGCCACGCCTTCAAGTATCAAGAGTGGCGGAAGATCCAACGATGTATACAATATCGCAAACAGATATTACTAACGATTTTGTCTTCAACCTGGGATGTAAAACATACCTCTTACGTTCACTCATGACAAACGCATGTAAAGCTCCGAAAAGCCGGCCCTCGACCCCACCCTGGCGTAATGGAACTGTGACTGGCTTCGAGGGCATCACCCAGTGTGACTACAATTCGGAAAGAAAAAGGAATCTTAGTGGGATCCCAAAGTCATTATTCCTCCGCTGGTGGGAAATTAATATCTCGCTGAACTCTGGGCGTGATAGGAATTGATTAATGGGAAGAAATATTCTCAAAGGCACTCCGAAGCGTTGGTCAGAAGAGTAGGGCGATCGGCCCCTGGCCTGCTGACGCCACTGGATGTCCTTCCGGGACTCTAAACCATTAATACAGCCTCTGTAATTTGAACCCCGGGAAAATTCAAGTCAACAAAAGCTGCTACGAACCGAAGACTCAATTGGGGAACGGGGGTAAAGCACCGTGGGCCGTCCTCTGAGTCCTCAGTCCCTTGACGGGACTTCGCCAGAAAAAATTACTGGGTGATATCACAAAGAGTCCAGTACATGAAGTCTCATTATGGCCTACTCAACAATACCAAAAGAAGCCCAGTCGATCCCAAGAAACTATGGAACAGCGACAACCAACCTTAAAGCTCCCACCGCTACACTCATTCCTGCTGGCATCGAACACAGTGTCAAAGACATACCTTTAACACCCTGAGCTTTGTTCGTCTGCTACGGGAGAAGATGCAGTCAACTCTAAGGGCTGCGTTTCCAGTGGGTATTGATAGGTACCCGATCCGCATCCTTTTTCTCTCTTTTATGGTTGTAGGATCTAAGCCCCACCACGTGGTGGTTGACAGGTAGATGGGTTTCCTGGAAACTAGGTTTCAGCCTGTTTCCTCCCTTCTCTACTACCATGTGGTTGTTGAGAGCTAAGCAGGGATACACAATTTTAAATAGGCCAGGCCACTTTCCTGCAACCCAGTGCAGACATCACACTAGGATTCAGGGAAAAAGGGAAGCCAAGAATTAGGATCGAGCACAGGACGCCGACTTCTTCAAAAAAATTTACAACTTATTAAGGGTAGCCAAAGAGTTTGTCATAATTTATTCACATGAACCGAGAAGTGCAACATTGACGTAGGTGACACTCACGAGAATTGTCAAATAATGGAAACAAGCAGGCCTCAGAACCGTACATCACATTAGAGGAGTATTACTTGACCAGACCTCAGATTCTGGCAGCAGAGACGCATTCATCGAATTGCTTCAGAATCTGTTCTCCAACACATCAATTCGTCGCCAATCCTGAGGCCTTAACACTTACGTCGGCTTGGCATTTCTCAAGCAATGAGCAAAGTCTTTCCCTGGCAGCAGTTCGATCAACAACCTTGTCAAGAAATGCAGAAGATCAGTACTGCCATTGATCAAGCGATGTATGATATCTTGCCTCAACAATCTTTCTGGGATTGATCCCCTCTTCCGTCGCTGCACCTCTTTGAGAGATTCTGTCTTCGAACGCGTCAAAGGTATAGACATCAATTTCTGTAGGGGCAGTCGAACCCTGGATGAAAAGCATTATCATTCTCAGAATTCAGGACCGAGAAGGACTTTCGCTTACAGTTCGCACGCCGGTCCCTAGCCTGTCGCGGCTTGTTCCACCTAAGTGGGCATGAGGACTTTCACTCCGCTTCAAGGTCAAAGGTCGCGAAATACTTGGAAGGATACGACGTCGTTTGAGGGGTGGAGCTGGAGGTTCACTATGGTCTCTGAATTGGTCAAAGTCCTCCCTATCTGATATAAGGAAATCAGAGTCTGGATCTGCCTCGCCGTCGACTTGATGACGGAAAATGAATGTAAATTCATTAGTTGCATGTCGTTCGATCAATTTGACTGTGATAGTCCCCATTGCAGTGCCTGAAATATGTCCAAAATATCATTTGTTTGTCATCAGAACGGAGTATATAAGAAATCTCACTGTTCCCAATTTTGGTTCCTGTTACCAGTTTCGTCCCAGTATTGGTAGAGTCAATCCAATAATATACCTTCCCACCCTTTACGCGAGATCCCTCCATGGCGGGCGAGAGGGTACGCCTCAGGACCTTCCTGGTGACACGCCCGGAGGGAGACTTAACCCATAGTTCACATACTCTCTCAGAATAGTCTGTCGCTTGGATGTGGATAGAATATCTCTTCATCCAGGAGTGAGCGAACTGCAACCATGGCGTTGTGAAAACGTTTGCCTAATATGACTTACTGCAACATTGCGTTTCTCGAAATATACTGTCCCCTTCGTTTTCCTGTCTAGAACGCTGGATTCGGGATTGTGTACCTCCAGCTTGAGTCCATCGATTTCACCGAGGGTTAACCAAACTTTGGTGTTACTCAGTTCAAGCGAGGAAACAATACTGAAGTGAATGAGTGGGAAGAAAACTAGTGCGGAAGCCTGAATCTTACTTTGGTTCATTGAAAGACATAGGTCTGTAACGAGGTTGTCTGAAAGGAGAAAGAGCCTACTGGATGGCCGGACGAGCAAAGTATTGGAACAGGAGAACGGTGGAAGAAGGATTCCGTGCTTAAAATAAGAAGAGAAGTACCAATGGCCTCGAGTACTACGATTGCAGAGGGGTGATAGCAATCCGCTGTAATTCTTTTTTACGGGAGACGTCTATAGAAGCATAATATTTGCCTCTTGGCTTCCAAACCATGAGGCAGGTTGGAACGTCATCGGTGATAAACGATACCCGCAAAGAGTAAATGAGGTCGGTAAGGCTAACAGTGAAGAGATAACATCCAGATGGACAGTTATGTGGCTAATATCTGGTTAGAATATATGTAGCGAAAACAAAGATACCAGCGAGATATGACTCGGCTGCTGGATAATCAACGCCTGTGTGAGCCCTGGGCAGTATAAAGAGTTTATGATGATGAAATACCCTCAAATGCAATTGAAAGGCTTTTATTCCTGACACACCTGAAGGTCCGTGTGTAAGCGTGGGAATCATGAAACGGCAAGATTGCGATCACTGTTACCTTGGTCACATCACGCTCGGTCTCTCTTACCGCTTCCAACGGTTTCTGTTCTTTAAAACCCTCTGTGTCACCGATGGGTCCTGAAATTATGAGTTCTTACACTCCACCATATCCTCCTTGTGATCCAACTGATCCCGCTGGGTGAGGTCCTTAGACAAATTTCCAAAGCAAAGACGTCATTGATATCTTAACTTCTGTGCAAAGCTTTAGGTGATTGTGCATCATGTCGAGTTCTGTGTCAAGCTCGTTGAAAAATTGAAAGTTATGAGTCTGTAGCGAAGCGATGGCCCATCATCCTTACCAGACTAATTGACACCATCTACCACGAGAATGTTAGACTTTCTGGGTCAAAGGGCGAACATGAAGACGAGAATCGTGACAAATTGATCGAGGGGAAAGCGATAATACAGAAGATTGACAGATTGAAATACGGGATGGCCCGTGATCGACCTTTAGAGTTGGTATTCCCTGTATGGTCTGCGATTGTGACTAATGCCTTTGATAGGGAGGTCCCTGACGATGGAGAACCAAATGTAACGATTTACAACACACAGCTAGCAGAACTAGTGCGTCAAAATAAAAACACATGGTTTACCGCCCCATGGCTTTACGCGGAGTAAATCGTTATTTCACTGCGTTTCCATTTTACTGAGTATTTTACAGGTGTCATATGTAAACCATTCAATGAGCGGGTTTGCTGTGGCTGAGCGTTGGAGTTTAGGTATCGGACTCTTCGGGCATATCTCGCCATGACTTCACATTGGCGGGAATATGATCCATTCTTGGAGCAGAAGGAACAAACTTTCCAATCCAGTGCCTCTGCAATCTTTCGTGAGTCTCTATGTGATTAAGTCATCCTATCACCAAATAATCTCCACGTTAGAATTGGCCCACACATTTGCGGAATTAGATGAAGAAAGATCCGCTGTGGATACAGATCAGGATAAACTCAAAGTTCTTTTTAACGAAATACTCCAGATTTGTTTATGGTACGCATCCCCGTGTTTAACTCTCTTTGTAATCTTAATTCCCAGGTCCTTAGGGGAAATGCCACCGTTTGTCGCCGTCACTCTCTACTGCTGCTCCTGCTCGAACTCGTTCCAGGACTTGTCCCTGCTCACGAACATGACACACGAAGATATCCAGAAGCTGCAGTCTGTCGGACGCGCAGCCCAAGACGACAGAAAGGAATTTATTCTTCTCGACGATTCCGCCAAAGCCTGGAAAGTTATCAGCAATATGAAAGGTGGGCGGGTAGATCTCGTTTTGGACAATTGTATGTGGTTGGCTTATTAAACGGAGCCCTCACTTATAATCATGTTCTGAAGCTGGTTTTGAGGTACAAGAATACTTCGGTGCGCCGAAAAGACGAATGATCATGATAATTACAGGTTTACACCGATTTTCTTCTTGCCGATTTTTTAATCACGCACACGCCCTTTGTGTCTCAAGTCGTGTTCCAGTAAGTCTCACTGTAATTCTGGATATATTCACTACTACCTACCTAAAACCATATCAGCCCAAAGACCATTCCCTGGTTCGTATCTGACGTCACACCAGTGGATTTCTACAATCTCGTTCCTTCCTTAGTCAACAAATCCTTCTTCGGCGATTTCTCTCCTTCTCTAGAACAGGAGAAAGACTTAGAGGCCCTTGTTAATCGTTGGAAAGGATATATTCAATCGGGTCAATTCTCGTTATCCGTTAATCAAGGCTGGAAAATTGGACAACCGTGCGAACTTGCGGATTTTTGGACAGCCCCATCTCCATACGTTGTCATGAAGGAAGAAGCACCTGTATTAGTCGAAGAACTGAAGAGGAGTGATTTGGTAATTTTCAAGGTGTGATATACTTCCCTAAGCCAATATAATGTTCATCTTACTTTTCCGAAACTAAATAGGGAGATCTCAAGTAGGTGGTTCCGTCTTGTAATCCCATAGCGGCTGCTGATATCCCTTATCATCCAGCTATCGCAAGTGAGTTCTCCCGAGAATTACAATTGCTACGGCATTAAAAGCCCTCAGGCTTACGGCTGACCTACAATGGCCACCATCCACCCCGTTCGCTGATTCTTTAGGTTTGCTAATTTTATGACGCGGAACATCTTTGTCACTAACAAACCATAATAGGCCCCTTGGCCGGAACATTCCCTATTCTATCCCTGAGAACTGCCAAGGCAGACGTCGTAGTAGGAATAACAGATGAGATGGCGAAGATGTTGGACGCGAAAGATCCCAAATGGAGGGTCAATGGAAAGTAGGTGATTGTGCTATCGTTTAGTAGTTAGTGTGCTTAACAGTTGGTTGCAGATATACGCTTATCTCGTTTTGTGGCAAGAACTTATAGGACTTTTAGAGATGCATGCTAAGCCAAATTAGACGTTTTTAATACAAATCGTAGATAAAGTGAGTTACGATGTCGAATTCGACTACATGCTGTCATGTTGGCTACTTGTAACCCTTATTTTGGCGCAACTTTGACGTAGCGGAGATAAATTAGGCACAAACGAATGAAGAGTGGACGAATTCCAAACAGCAGCAAAATGTTTTAAGCGAAGTGGCAAGGTGTTGTCCACATCTTTCTCCCTAATCCCACTCCCGTTTTCGCATCCTTTTTTACCATTCCTCCCGGGCATTCGCGCCATCCGGACGTTGAAGACGAAGTCTCAAAACTGCCCACCAAAAAGCCATGTATCGTTGTCGACAGTAACAGGGTGGAGACAACGGAATTTCCGAGGGCGCATACATCGTTCTCGAAGAGCGAAAAGTTCTTCTGAGATGACAGACTGATCGTTTTGGTAACCGAAAAGACCGCCTTTCGAATCCATTTGGATCTTCTTACTAAGGGATCGCCCCTTTTCGCCGGGACATTCTTCCTGGGTGAAGTCATCAGAGAACAAGCCATTGTCATACACCTCCCCGATAGTAAAAAGGGTTTGGGAGGCTTTCTACAGATTTCATATGGTTCCTGATGAGTCTCAACTGACTGGAAGCCACCTCTCGAATAACCTGTCTTTGGTTTAGCGTCTCCTTACCCCCTTCGTCTCTCATCAGGTTTATTCCAGGGGCTAATTCTATCGCGGAGAAATGTGGCTTTCCTGAAATAGAGCGGGCTTGTCTGGATATTACGAAGTCATTTGAGCGCTACCTCCCTTCCTATTGTCTAATATCTCAGAAAGAGTGTGGCCTTTCACATACTGATGTTGAAGTTTTAGGGAGCGCTGTTCCTGAAACGCCTGCGATTCGTTCCCTCGAAAAGTACCAGTCCTTCTTCTTTGCGAAGAAAACGGTAGTTCTTGCTGTTGAAAACACAGCCTTCCGATTCCAAGAGATCTTCTTGTAAACAGTTCGAGGTTTTTGCAGGTGTGCTCCCTCTGCCCGGTGATCCTCAACAAGTCAAACGATAGATAGCCACCTTGTCTCTCTCCCCCCCTCGACAAGAAAGAAGATTGGGACGGTTTTCCATAGGTTTATAACAGTCTCGCGTGAGTATATTCTTCCTTTAATTTGATGATATGAACCTCTCCAATCGCGGATGCACACATCCCTATCACTTCCTCCTTCACTCGTCCCTAAGGCTCTACGTATCGCGAATAAATACGAATACCAGGGTATCCGTGACGTCGGTTTGGATCTGATGTTGGAATTCTGTCCTCACTACCTCGAAAAATGGAAAGAGGATAAGCCGGTCGCATGTTCGTGGTTGATTCATCTCAATAATTTTTGAAGTGAACTCTGCCAGCGATGAAGACATCAGATTTTGTCTTGATGCGACATCAAATTTGCATGCTAAGTCCCTTGCCGGGAGGCCATCAACGCCAAAATTATGAGTCCGAACTTCATTTTACACAAAGAGTATTTCCGGATTTTTCTTGCCGTACAAGCATTTGAAAAATCCTCGTACAACAATTATAGACCAATTCAACCTTTTCGATTGGTCGTGTCAGGATCCGATCCAGATATTGCAGGAATGCTTTGACGAGAAACCGAAGAAAAATATTAAACCAGGATCGTCTGACGAGGAGCAGCGCACGACTGAGAAAGAGCAGTACGCGAGCGAGAAAGGACTCACAGCTGAGAAGGAGCCCACAACTGTGGAAACAGATTCTGTGCTACTTTTGTCATGAAAGGCTGAAGAACTCGCTTAGAGCATCTCGGAAACTCTGGGGCAGTCTTCCTTTCCACCACTCTCCTCCCTCGCTTCTCACCACTCAGTTTTCCTCTGGTGCTTTTCCTATCGACAGCGCTGAATCTTGGCACGGTAGGGGTTAGCACAGGTTCAGGTATCGGGGAGGTACCTGGGAGGAACGCGCAAAAAACCTGCAGGTTCACGGCGCCTAAATACCGCACGGGTGCAGGTGCTCATTTGAGCTCTAAAAACCCTGCAAACCTGCCGGTACCCTTAGCAAAATTACCAATTAAGGTAATTTATACATGTACAGGTCCTTCCAGCACCTCCGCAAGCACCCGCGGGTCTCACGGATGGGGGTGACAGTCCCAAGAAACATGTCACCCACAGGTATCATCCATGGGGGCCCCTGGTGCTATGCCCTATGGCATGGGCACGGTCTGTGGCTCTCCGGATGCCTTCCGGGTAGTACTTTGGGCTCATTTTATCTTTTAGAAGAGTCATAGTCCCCTTGTTCGCATACGCCTTAGTGTTGACAATAGTAATAGCGGCGCAAGCGCCAATCCCCGACTCAGCTGTGATACCACGACAGTTACGACCTCTCCAAAACAAGTTATATGACACGG